>Ga0068854_100000209_pt1 | contig 39503 bp, 40 predicted proteins | sample KBSCornC42_FD_66590 | JGI IMG/M metagenome (GOLD analysis project Ga0068854, IMG submission 66590) | Corn rhizosphere microbial communities from Kellogg Biological Station, Michigan, USA - KBS Corn C4-2 | ecosystem: Host-associated > Plants > Roots > Rhizosphere > Soil ... | reverse complement strand
GATGAGCTCCTGAAGACGCTCTGATGGACTGGACGCTCGAAGTCGTGGTGGTCCCGGTCGGCGATGTCGACCGGGCCATTGCCTTCTACCGTGACGGCCTCGGCTTCAATCTGGACCATGACACGCGGGCCGGTGATCAGCGTTTCGCTCAGCTCACTCCGCCCGGCTCAAGGTGCTCGATCGTGCTGAGCGACCCGCCGCCGATGCCGCCAGGCTCGCTCAAGGGCGTGCAACTCGTCGTCGCCGATGCACATCGCGCGCGTGAGCAGCTACTCGAACGCGGCGTCGCCGCGGGGGATATCGACGTCATCGACGAGCGCGACGGGGGCACGCTGTTCGGATTCACCGACCCCGACGGCAACTCTCCCCCGCAAGCGGGAGGTGCGCCCAGGTTCGTACAACAGATCAAGGCGCGGGCGAACTGAGCTCAATAAAACCGACGATCCCGGCCGGTGGGGGACCAGCCAGGATCGCCGGGGGTATGGCGGCTAACGCAATAGACCAGATCGTCTGCCGCCTAGCAGGCCGGTGCGCCTGCGACCCATCAATGCGCATACCAAGGCGACGCCGAGCGCAGCAACGATCACCTGGACCAACAGCTCGAGCCAATCGATGCCGCTGGTGGCCGTTGGTATTCCAATTGCTCGGGCGATCGCCGTACCGATGAACGCGGACACGATGCCGACCAAGATCGTCAACAGCATGCCGATCGGCTGCCTGCCGGGTACCAGCAGACGGCCGAGCACACCGACGACGATGCCGATCAGGATTGCGGTGATTACACCGGTGATGGTCATTGCTCCTCCAAGGCTGTGGGCGTGGAGATTTCATACCCTCGCCGAGCCTGGAATAAACGCACGCGTCAATCAGCGCGCAAGGAGCCAGTCACACCAGCTCGGGCACCCGCAAATGGGCGATCGCCAGCTCGAATTCGCCTACGTCGAGGACGTCAGCGCCCATCTCGCGGCTGCGCGTGTTCCGCAGTTCTCTCGCCTGCTCCCGGTTGCGCTCCATGGCGTCGCGGCTGTCGAACGTCGCAGTCGACACGGCGCGCCCGGAGCCGTTCATCAGGAAGCTGGCGCTGCAGAACCCCTCGAGGTTCTCCAGCGAGGGCAGCACGTCGCTCTTGTAGGACTCGATCGCGCGCTTGGCCTGGTCCGGCGGGACCTTGATCCAGGTGACCCGCGCGCACGCGCCATCGTTCGACCTGTGGTCACGATGGAGGATGCCGATCTCCCACGTCTGGGCGGTCGCGGTGCCGCCGAAGACCTTCGCCGCCTCGTCACGAATCGGGCCGACCTGGCCGGCGCTGGCGCGTTCGGCCTCCGCGGTCTCCCACGCGCTCGTGGCGATGCACCGACCGGATTCGCGGTCGACCAACAGTGACAGCCCGACGAATCCGTCCATCGCCGCAAGCGCGGGCATCACCTCGTCGCGGACGTGCGCGATGCCAGCGTCGATGCATGACGGTTGCGCCTGAATATCGGTAGTACGTGCGAACACGATCCACCCCCGATTGGTGTTGGGGCGGCGCCCCGGTGGCGCCACCGGACCACTAATCAGCTTCCTCCCGCCGAGTAGGCGTTTCAATGGAAACTTCGGTTTGCAACCGCATGGTTGGTTTGCCTCAGTGGTGGGGCAACACACATAGGTGGCCAATATAAAACACACGGCCGACCAGCGGAACTCGTTCATCGCGGTGCAACTGGGCTGGACGATGGACGCTTTCGACTACTTCATCGTCGTGCTCGTGTATGGCGACATCGCCGAGACCTTCCACGTTTCGAAGACCGAGGTGGCATTCCTGACCACCGCCACGTTGATGATGCGTCCGGTGGGCGCGCTCATTTTCGGATTGTGGGCCGACCGCGTGGGTCGGCGGATCCCGCTGATGGTCGACGTGGCGTTCTACTCGATCGGGGGTTTCTCTGCGCCTTCGCGCCCAACTTCACCGTCCTCATCGTCCTGCGGTTGTTGTACGGGATCGGGATGGGCGGCGAATGGGGCCTGGGCGCGGCACTCGCGATGGAAAAGGTGCCCGCCGAGCGGCGCGGGTTCTTCTCGGGGCCTGCTCCAGGAGGGCTACTCGTTCGGCTACCTGTTGGCGACCCTGGCCTCGCTTCTCGTGATCGACAGCCTCGGACTATCTTGGCGCTGGCTATTCGGGCTGAGCATCGTTCCCGCGTTGATCACGCTGCTGATCCGCACCAGAGTCCGGGAATCGGAAGTGTGGCAGGCCACCCAGGACCGCATGCGCGTCACCCGAACGCGGATCCGCGACGACGTGGTCCGCGACGGTGCGATCATTCGCCGATTCGTCTATCTGGTGCTACTTATGACCGCCTTCAACTGGATGAGTCATGGCACTCAGGACGTCTATCCGACATTCCTGTCGTCGACTCACGAAAGCGGCGCAGGGTTATCCAGTGAAACTGCCCGATGGATAGCCGTGATCTACAACATCGGCGCGATCATCGGTGGGCTGACCTTCGGCACCCTCTCGCAGCGGTTCGGCCGCCGGTACACGATCATATTCTGCGCGGTCATCGGCCTGCCGATAGTCCCGCTGTTCGCCTACTCGCAGAGCGCCGCGATGCTCTGCCTCGGGGCCTTTCTCATGCAGGTGGTGGTCCAGGGCGCATGGGGCGTCATCCCAGCGCACCTCACGGAGTTGTCGCCCGACGCGATCCGGGGGTTCTATCCGGGCGTGACGTACCAACTCGGCAATCTGTTCGCCGCATTCAACCTGCCGATCCAGGAACACCTCGCGGCGTCGCATGGCTATCCGTTCGCGCTGACAGCGACCATCGTGCCGGTGCTCATCGCGGTCGCCGTGCTCACCATGGTCGGCAAGGACGCCACCGGCCTGCAGTTCGGTACCGATCGCAGCGCTTACCCCGCCATCAAGACCGCTTGAGTCCTCGTAGGCTCGACGACGTGGTGACTGACGTGCTCGATATCGACACATCGCGACGGCGGATCGTCGACCTCACCGGCGCGGTGCGGTCGTTCTGCGGCGGTCACGGTGACGGCCTGTGCAATGTCTTCGTGCCCCACGCCACTGCGGGCGTGGCGATCATCGAAACGGGTGCAGGCTCGGACGACGACCTCATCGACACGCTCGAGCGCCTGCTGCCGCGTGACGAACGATACCGCCATACGCACGGGTCGCCGGGGCACGGCGCCGACCACGTGCTGCCCGCGATAGTGGCGCCCTCGGTGACCGTTCCGGTGCAGGATGGCGAACCGCTCCTCGGCACGTGGCAAAGCGTCGTGCTGGTCGATCTGAACCGGGACAACCCGCGGCGCTCGGTCCGGCTGAGCTTCATAAACTCCTGACGTGGCACTCGGCGCCGCGCCGGTTCGTTGACTTTTTAGTGCGGCTACCCAGACCGGTACTGTGGTGCGGTCGAATAGTCGCAGATAATCTTCCGAACGAGCCAAAAGATGAGGCAGTAGGGACGTGCAGACACACGAGATCAGGAAGCGTTTCCTCGATCATTTCGTGAAGGCGGGCCACACCGAGGTGCCGAGTGCCTCGGTGATCCTCGACGACCCCAACCTGTTGTTCGTCAACGCAGGCATGGTGCAGTTCGTGCCCTACTTCCTGGGCCAGCGCACTCCGCCGTACAACACGGCGACCAGCATCCAGAAGTGCATCCGCACGCCCGACATCGACGAAGTCGGCATCACCACCCGGCACAACACCTTCTTCCAGATGGCAGGCAACTTCTCGTTCGGCGACTACTTCAAGGGCCGCGCCATCGAGCTTGCCTGGACCCTGCTGACCAACCCGATCGACAAGGGTGGCTACGGGCTCGACCCCGAAAGGCTTTGGGCTACAGTCTATTTGGATGACGACGAGGCCGTCGGGCTGTGGCAGGAGGAGACGGGCTTGCCGGCGGAGCGCATCCAGCGGCGCGGCATGGCCGACAACTACTGGTCTATGGGCATCCCAGGCCCCTGCGGCCCGTCGTCGGAGATCTACTACGACCGTGGCCCCGAATTCGGTGTCGAGGGCGGCCCCGTCGCCAACGAGGACCGCTACATCGAGATCTGGAATCTCGTGTTCATGCAGAACGAGCGGGGCGAGGGCCCGGCCAAGGAGGGCTACGAGATCCTCGGCCCGTTGCCACGGAAGAACATCGACACCGGCATGGGCGTCGAACGGGTGGCGTTCCTGCTGCAGGGCGTACACAACGTTTACGAGACCGATCTGCTGCGTCCTGTCATAGATGCGGTAGCCACGGTGTCCCCAAGGGGCTACGACATCGGCAACCACGAGGACGACGTCCGGTACCGGATCATCGCCGACCACAGTCGCACCGCCGCGATCCTGATCGGCGACGGGGTGAGTCCCGGCAACGACGGCCGCGGCTATGTGCTGCGCCGATTGCTGCGTCGCGTGATCCGCTCGGCCAAGTTGCTCGGTGTCGACGACCCGATCGTCGGCGACCTGATGGCGACGGTGCGCGACGCGATGGGGCCGTCGTACCCCGAACTCGTCACCGACTTCGACCGGATCCACCGCATCGCGGTCGCCGAGGAGACCGCGTTCAATCGCACCCTGACATCGGGTTCGCGACTGTTCGAGGATGCCGCGCGCTCCACGAAGGCCTCGGGGGCCACCGTGTTGTCGGGCACGGACGCGTTCACGTTGCACGACACCTACGGCTTCCCACTGGAATTGACACTCGAGATGGCGGCCGAGTCCGGCCTCAGCGTCGACGAAGAGGGCTTCCGCGGCCTGATGGCCGAACAGCGCCAGCGGGCCAAGGCCGACGCGGCCGCGCGCAAACAGGCGCACGCCGACCTTTCTGAATACCGCGATCTCGTCGACGCAGGCCCGACGGAGTTCACCGGTTTCGACGAATTGACGTCCGAGGCAAGGATTCTCGGCATTTTCGTCGACGGCAAGCGGGTGCCGGTGGTCTCCCACTCCGGTAGTTTTGGCGGCTCGGCCGCCGAGGCGGCCCAGCGGCCGGACCGCGTCGAGTTGATTCTGGACCGCAGCCCGTTCTACGCCGAGTCGGGTGGCCAGATCGCCGACGAGGGCAGCATCACGGGCGCAGGCGCATCTGGTTCCGCGAAGGCTGCCGTCACCGACGTGCAGAAGATCGCCAAAACGCTGTGGGCACACCGAGTCAACGTCGAGTCCGGCGAGTTCGTCGAGGGCGACACCGTCGTAGCCGCAGTCGACCCCCGCTGGCGGCACGGCGCCACGCAGGGTCATTCCGGTACGCATATGGTGCACGCTGCGCTACGGCAAGTGCTGGGCCCCAACGCCGTTCAGGCCGGCTCGCTGAACCGGCCCGGTTACCTGCGGTTCGACTTCAACTGGCAGGGCCAGCTGACCGATGATCAGCGGACCCAGATCGAGGAAGTGACCAACGAGGCCGTCGAGGCCGACTTCGAGGTGCACAGCTTCACGACCGAACTGGACAAGGCCAAGGCGATGGGCGCGATGGCGTTGTTCGGTGAGAACTACCCCGACGAGGTCCGGGTGGTCGAGATCGGCGGGCCGTTCTCGCTCGAACTGTGCGGCGGAACCCATGTGGAGAGTTCTGCGCAGATCGGCCCGGTGACAATCCTCGGTGAGTCGTCGGTCGGCTCCGGGGTGCGCCGCGTCGAGGCCTACGTCGGCCTGGACTCTTTCCGCCACCTGGCCAAGGAACGCGCTCTGATGGCCGGTCTGGCGTCGACGCTCAAGGTTCCATCGGAAGAGGTTCCGGCGCGCGTGGCCAATCTGGTCGAGCGCTTACGGGCCGCCGAAAAGGAACTCGACAAGATGCGGCTGGCGAATGCACGTGCAGCCGCAGCGAATGCCGCCGCGGGCGCCGAGCAAATCGGTAAGGTGCGTGTCGTGGCGCAGCGGATGGCCGGCGGAATGTCGGCGGCGGATCTGCGCACGCTCGTCGGCGACATCAAGGGCAAGTTGGGCGGTGACCCCGCAGTCGTCGCGTTGATCGCAGAAGGCGAAAACGACAGCGTGCCATTCGTCGTGGCGGTCAACCCTGCAGCGCAGGATCTCGGCCTGAAGGCCAACGAATTGGTGAAGCAGTTGGGCACGGCGGTAAATGGTCGTGGAGGCGGTAAGGCCGATCTGGCGCAGGGCTCGGGTAAGGGGGCAGCGGGTATCGACGCGGCATTGGCCGCGCTACGCGCAGAAATAGGCCGGAGCTAGCCCGTGGCCCATACCGATGACCGTCTACCGGATCGGCCCGGGGGCAGTCTTCAACCCCCGGACCCCGGCCGCGGCCGACGGCTCGGTGTCGACGTGGGCACGGTTCGCATCGGCGTGGCCGCCAGCGATCCAGACGGGATCCTGGCCACACCGGTGGAAACGGTAGAGCGGGATCGACGCAACAAGACAGGCAGACACGTGCGCCGGCTCGCAGAGCTGGCCAGTGAGTTCGAGGCTGTCGAAGTGGTGGTGGGACTGCCCCGCACGCTTGCCGACCGGTCCGGCTCGTCCGCCAAGGACGCGATCGAGTTGGCCGACCAGCTGGCCCGGCGCATCGCTCCGACACCGGTGCGGTTGTCGGACGAACGGCTCACGACGGTCGTGGCACAGCGGTCCATGAGGGAAGCGGGCATCCGCGCCAAGGGACAGCGGGCGATGATCGATCAGGCTGCAGCGGTAGGGATTTTGCAGAACTGGCTGGACCAGCGGCGCGCGGCTTTGGCCGCGCACGGAGAGGTCGGGGATGACTGACCACTGGGGCCGGGATCGCGCGGAGCCGGTGGCCGTCGGCCCGCCGCGGCGCCGGATGTCTCGGACGGAGCGAATCCGGGAAGCCCGCGGCCGGCGAAGAAGGCGCTTCGCCAGCGGGTTGGCGCTGGCGCTCTTGATCGTGGTCGTCATCGGTGCCGTGTTCCTTGGCTCGAAGATGTGGCACTCGCTGTTCGGAGGAAGCGGCGACTATTCCGGCGACGGTGTCAACGATGTGGTCATCCAGATCCATGACGGCGACTCCACCACCACGATCGGCAAGACACTGGAAGAACACAAGGTGGTGGCTACCGTCAAGGCGTTCGTGGCAGCCGCCGAGGGCAATACCGCCATCTCGGCGATCCAGCCCGGCTTCTATAAGGTGCGTACCGAGATCCCGGCGGCCAATGCCGTTGCCCGACTTGCCGATCCGCAGAACCGCGTCGGCAAGCTGGTGATACCGGAAGGACGGCAGCTCGACGACGTCCGGGACGTCAAGACCAACGCGGCCACCGACGGCATCTTCAGCCTGGTCTCGCGCGCGACGTGTGTGAACCTCGACTCTGACCGGCACTGCGTTTCGGTGGATGACTTGCGCAAGGCGGCGGGTTCGGTTGCGCCGTCGGCGCTTTCCGTCCCCGATTGGGCCATCAACGCGGTGACCGCGATGGGCAACGACCACAGGCGCCTGGAAGGCCTCATCGCGCCCGGCACGTGGAATATCGATCCATCTGAGTCCGCCGAGGACATCCTGTCCACATTGATCGGGACCAGCGCGACGCAATACGCGCAGGGCGGGCTGCTCGACACCGCGAAGTTGATGAACTTGTCGCCGTACCAGATCCTGACCGTCGGCTCGCTGGTGCAGCGGGAGTCCAAACCCGATGACTTCGCGAAAGTTGCGCGGGTGATTTACAACCGGCTGCACGAGAACCGGACGCTGGAGTTCGACTCCACTGTGAACTATCCGCTGGACCGGATCGAGGTGGCCACCACCGACGCCGACCGCGCCCAGCACACACCCTGGAATACCTATGTTCGGCCCGGCCTTCCCGCCACACCCATCTGTTCGCCGGGGCAGCCGGCGCTGGCGGCAGCCGAACAGCCTGCGCCGGGGGACTGGCTGTACTTCGTCACGATCGACATGCAGGGCACGACGTTGTTCACCCGCGACTACCAGCAGCATCTCGCGAACATCGAACTGGCCAAGCGCAACGGTGTCCTCGACTCGGCTAGGTAGTGCCCGGAAGGCGGCGGTGCTCGGCTCACCGATCGCACATTCCCGGTCACCGCAGCTGCATCTTGCCGCTTATCGCGCGCTGGGACTGGACGGCTGGACGTACGACCGCATCGAATGCACCGCCGACGAATTGCCCGGCTTGGTGGCGGGTTTCGGCCCGGAATGGGTTGGCGTGTCGGTGACGATGCCAGGCAAGTTCGCGGCGCTACGGTTCGCCGACGAACGCACTGCACGCGCGGAACTGGTTGGCTCGGCCAACACGCTGGTGCGAACACAGGGCGGTTGGCGGGCCGACAACACAGACGTCGACGGCTTGAAGGGTGCGTTGGGGGCGGTGGCAGGCCGGGCGGCCGTGCTGGGCTCGGGCGGCACCGCGCCTGCGGTCGTCGTCGGGCTGGCCGATCTTGGGGTGCAAGACATTTCCGTGCTCGCGCGAAACCGGGACAAGGCGGCGCCGCTTCTGGCGCTCGGGCCCCGGCTCGGAGTGGACGTCCGGTGGATCGAGCTCGGGACGACGTTGGCCGACGTCGACGTGGTCGTCAGCACCATCCCCGCCGACGTGGCCGCCGGGTACGCGAACACCGTCGTGGCGACGCCACTGCTGCTGGACGCGATCTACAACCCGTGGCCGACTCCGCTGGCGACGGCCGTCGAGCAGGCGGGCGGCCGGGTCATCAGTGGGCTACAGATGCTGCTTCACCAGGCGTTCGCGCAAGTCGAGCAGTTCACCGAGCTGCCCGCGCCCACCGAGGCGATGAGGGCCGCGCTGAACGAACAGTAGTGTTCGACAGGTGAGTGCTCGCATCGGAGTGGTGTTTCGCCCCGACTTTTCGCCCGACACGCTCCGCGATACCGCGTCGGCCGCCGATCGCGCCGGGGTGGCCGAACTATGGCTGTGGGAGGACTGCTTCCTGCAGGGCGGTATCGCCGCGGCGGCAGTGGCGCTCGCGTCGTCGGAAACGCTCACGGTCGGCCTCGGTGTGCTGCCTGCGCCGCTGCGCAACGTGGTGATAACGGCGATGGAGATCGCCACCCTCGAGGCGATGTTCCCCGGCAGGTTGCGCGTCGGAATCGGTCACGGAGTGCAGGACTGGATGCGACAGGCCGGCGCGGCCGTGGCATCACCCCTGACGTTGATGCGTGAGTACGTCACGGCGCTGAGCGACCTGCTCGCGGGTCGGTCCGTCACCGTCGACGGCAGCTATGTGCGACTCGCCGAAGTGCGGTTGGACTGGGCTCCGCAGCAAAGAGTTCCGGTGCTGATCGGCGGAACCGGCCCGAAGACGTTGGCACTGGCCGGTGAGATCGCCGACGGCGTCGTCCTCGACTCCCAGTACGATCCGACGACGCTGCTGGATGCCTTGGGCCATGTCGCGTCCGGCCGGTCCGACCGTGGCGAGACTCCGTTCAGCACAGTGCTCTTCTTCGCGTGCGGTCCGGATCAGGTCGACGGATCGGCCGGTCCCTATCTCGATGCGGGGGTGGACACGTTGGTGTTCCAGCCGGTCGGGCCGCAGACGGCGTTGCCCGAATTGATCACGGCCGTAGGCGATGTGGCGGAACGGCTGCAGGCACGCTAGGCGGTGATCAGGCCAGTGTCGTTCTGGGCCAAGCGGTCCCGCGCCGCGCGCACCGCACCGATGCTGGCCACTGTCACGAGCACGATCGCGACGTAGCCCGTCACCGCGAGGTGCTGACCGAGGACCAACCAGCCCGCGATGGCGGCAACGACCGGTGAGAGACACGTCAGGATCGCGAACGTATCCGGTGGGAGGCGGCGCAGCGAAATCAGCTCCAGCGAGTAGGGGATCACCGAGGACATCACTCCGACGATCGCTCCCAGGCCGATTACCTGCCACCGCAACGCGCTGGCCGGATCGACCGCAACCAGTGCGAACGGTGCCGTCACGACCGCGCCGATCGCGGTCGCGAGGGCCAGCCCGTCGAGGTTGGGGAAATCGGTTCCCGCTCGGGCCGCTGCCAGGATGTAGCCTGCCCAGCTTGCCGCCGCGCCTGCGGCGAAGCCGAGCCCGACAGGGTCGAGATGACCCACCCGAACCCCGGTGAGGCTGAGCAACGCCACCCCCGCCAATGCCAGCAGCGCCCACAACCACGCCGTCTTGCGGGAGCTGACAGCAACGGAAAGCGCAAGTGGCCCAAGCGCTTCGATGGTGACGGCCACGCCGAGTGGGATGCGGGTCAGCGAGTTGTAGAAGCAGACGTTCATCACCGTCAACGTGGCGGCAAGTGCGGCCGCCGACAACCACGCCCGCCGGGACAGCCCGCGCAGCCGTGGGCGGGTCGCCACGCAGAGGATCACGCCCGCGACGAGGAATCGGATGAAGGCGGCCCCGATCGCACCGAGCGCCGCGAACAGGCCGACCGCGAATGCTGCACCGACCTCCTGGCTGATCGCGGCGACGACCACGAGCAGCGCGGGGCCGATTGGTGACCGTCGGTGCACGCAACCGAGATTAATCTCCCTACATGGGGGTGGGGGTCGCCGTTGTCTGTGTACTGGCGTGGCTGGTGGCGCTCAGCGTCTACGACATTCGCCAGCGACGGCTGCCGAACTGGCTGACGCTGCCCGGCGCGGCGGTGATCCTCGTGACGGCTGTGGTGCACGAGCGGGGTCCCCCGGCCGCGCTCGGTGCGTTCGCGTTGTTCGCTGTCTACGCCGTCGTGCACCTGGCATCGCCCGCGGCGATGGGTGCCGGCGACGTCAAGCTAGCGATCGGCATCGGCGCGCTGACAGCCACATTCGGCGCTGACGTCTGGCTGCTGGCCGCGCTCGGCGCACCCGTGCTGACCGCGATATGGGCAGTTGCCGCACTGCTGCGCCGATCGGGACGGACGGTGCCGCACGGACCGTCGATGTGTCTGGCGGCGGTGACGGTCATCGCGCTGGCCGCGCTCTGACCGTGTTTACGCCGGTGAAGCCGGCCACATGGCTCGGACTCTGACATACACTTGCATACTCATGGTATGTTAGTACGTACCTCAAGTATGTAAATAACGACGGCTACCGAGTATTGGAGACAGGATGTCGGAAACCATGGCTCAAGAGCTCGATTTGACGGCGCTCTCGGAGCGCTACTTCGCCGCGTGGGCGGCGCGCGATCCCGACGCGATCGTCTCGCTCCACGCCGACGACACCCAGTTCTGGATGCACGTGGGGGCCCAACCCGTGCACGGGCGCCAGGCCGTCCGTGCCGCCTTTGCGGAGATCTTCGAGCAGTTCCCTGATCTCACGTGGGAGACCTATCGCGTGCTCTACGGCGAGAACCATTGGGTGCTCGACTGGGCGCTGATCTCCGGCGACATCCACTTCGACTGCCTCGATGTCGTCGACGTCTCACCCGATGGGCTGGTGGCACGCAAGGACACCTTCATCGACGCGGCGCAGCTGCAGGCGGCGATGGGTGCGGTGAACGCATGACAACCGCGACACCGGTCGACCAACTGCCGCTCGTCAGCGCACTGCCCGCGGAGCATTTGTTCGACATGCACGTCGATCTGCAACCCGCACAATCGATTCCGACACCGGTCGGTGCCCGGATGACGTTCATCACGACCGGCGGTGTGATCGAGGGCCCGAAGCTGCACGGTGAGTTGCTTCCCGGTGGCGGAGACTGGCTCGTCGTCGGCGGTGACGGCACGGGCCGGGTGGACGTCCGTGCCACGCTGCGCACGCACGACGGCGCCCTGATCCACTACGAATCGCGCGGCATCATCAAGATTCCGGCCGACGGTGTGCAGCGCCTGGACGCGGGCGAGGTGCTCCCATTCGCAGAGACCTATGTCCGCACCACACCGAAGTTCGAAACGTCGGACGAGCGCTATTCGTGGCTGTCCGAGGTGGTCGCGCTCGGCTATAACATCTTGTCGCCCAACCACATCGACTACCGGATCTATCGGGTGCTCTGAGGTGGACCAGGTTCGCCTTGCGCGCCAGTCGAATCGAGTCGTGCGCCGCTGGCCCGGAGCGCAGCGCGCGATGGGGCGGCTGCATGCGAGGCTCTACCGGATCAGCGGCGGGCGCTTTCTACCGCAATGGTTCGCAGGCGCGCCCGTGATGGTGCTCGAGACCGTCGGCAGGCGCAGCGGACACAAACGGGCAACGCCGGTGCTGTACCTGCGCGCCGGTGACGCTCTCATCGTCCTGGCCGCCAACACCGGCGCCGACCGGACTCCCGCGTGGTGGCTCAACCTGCGGGATGCCGGGTCCGGCGAGGTCCTCATCGGCCGCCGTCGCGTGCGGGTGCGACCACGGGTGCTGGCAGGCGCCGAACGTGACCGCCTGTGGCGGGCTTTCGTCGACATGTGTCCGCAGGCGGAGCACTACACCCGGTTCACCACTCGCGCGCTGCCGCTGACCGCGTTGCAGCCGGAACGTACGTGAACAACGGCTATGGTCAGGCCGTGGCGACGAAGGTGGCGAGACGAACTCAGGCCGAGCGGACCGAGGCGACCATCACCGCGCTCGTCGAGGCTGCCCGTGACTTGTTCGCCCGTGACGGCTACGACGCGAGCTCGCTTGACGCGGTGGCGGCCAGGGCGGGCGTGACCAAGGGTGCCGTCTATCACCACTTCGAGGGCAAGAGGCAGCTGTTTGAGGCGGTGTTCGCCCGGGAGGTTGACCGAATGGCGACGCCACTGGCGGCCGCGTACGGACGCAAGAAGGATCCGTGGGACGCCTTTCATGCCGGATGCCGGGCGTTCCTGGACGGGTGCCTCGATCCCGGGCTGCAGCGGATCATCCTGCTCGACGCGTCCGCTGCGATCGGCTGGGAGCAGATCCGTCGACTGGAATCCCCGCTGTTGGAGATGATGCAGTTCGCGATTTCCCGAGCGGCCGAAGCCGGCCGGATCGCGCCGCGCAAACCCGGCCCACTGGCCCACTTCTTATACGGGGCTCTGTGCGAGACCGCGATGATCGTCGCCCGCGCCGACGACCAGAAGGAGGCCCACCGGGAGGCGGTCGTCGAGATCGGCCGCGTCCTGGACGGCTTGGCCATCGACTGATTCGGAGCCAAAAGCGCGGCGTGGGAAGATGGGACGCGTGTTGCGATGGACCACAGCCGGTGAATCTCACGGCCGCGCGCTGGTGGCCGTGGTCGAGGGCATGGTCGCCGGCGTCCACGTCACCTCGGAAGACATAGCGGGTCAGCTGGCCCGCCGCCGCCTCGGCTACGGCCGCGGCGCCAGGATGAAGTTCGAGCAGGACCAGGTCACCATGCTGGCAGGCGTCCGGCACGGCGCCACGCTCGGCGGCCCGATCGCGATCGAGGTCGGCAACACCGAATGGCCAAAGTGGGAGACCGTGATGGCCCCCGACCCCGTCGACCCTGCCGACCTCGACGTCGCCCGCAACGCACCGCTGACCCGGCCGCGGCCGGGCCATGCCGACTACGCAGGCATGCTCAAGTACGGCTTCGACGACGCGCGCCCCGTACTCGAGCGGGCCAGCGCCCGCGAGACGGCCGCCCGTGTCGCCGCGGGGACGGTCGCGAGAGCCTTCCTGCGTGAGGCGCTGGGCGTCGAGGTGGTGTCGCACGTCATCTCCATCGGCGCGTCCAAGCTGTACGACGGCCCGCCGCCGCAGGCCTCCGATCTCGCGGCCATCGATGCCAGCCCGGTGCGGGCGTTCGACGAAGGCACCGAGAAGCTGATGATCGCCGAGATCGAAGCCGCCAAGAAGGACGGCGACACGCTCGGTGGGGTCGTCGAGGCCGTCGCCCACGGGCTGCCCGTCGGGCTGGGCTCGTTCACCAGCGGCGACAACCGGCTCGACAGTCAGCTTGCCGGGGCTGTCATGGGCATCCAGGCGATCAAGGGCGTCGAGATCGGCGACGGGTTCGAGACCGCGCGCCGGCGAGGCAGCGTTGCCCACGACGAGATGTATCCCGGGCCCGACGGCGTGATGCGGTCGACGAACCGGGCCGGTGGCCTCGAGGGCGGCATGACCAACGGCCAGCCGGTTCGGGTGCGCGCCGCCATGAAGCCGATCTCCACCGTGCCGCGTGCGTTGGCCACCGTCGACATGGCGACCGGCGACGAGGCCGTCGCGATCCACCAACGCTCCGACGTGTGCGCGGTGCCCGCCGCGGGCGTGGTGGTCGAGACCATGGTCGCGCTGGTGCTCGCGCGTGCCGCGCTCGAGAAGTTCGGCGGCGACTCGCTCGCCGAGACGCGGGCCAACATCGACACATATCTGCGCTCCGTGGCGGACCGTGAGCCGGCGCAGGCGTCGGGCTGATGGCTCCCAGGGCCATATTGATGGGCATGCCGGGATCCGGTAAGTCCACTATCGGGCGTCGGCTCGCCAAGGCGATGGGGGTGACGCTGCTCGATACCGACACCAAGATCGTCGAAACGACGGGCCGCACCATCGCCGACATCTTCAGCAATGACGGCGAGAAGGAGTTCCGCCGAATCGAGGAAGAGGTGGTGCGCGCGGCACTTGCCGAACATGACGGCATCGTGTCCCTCGGCGGCGGCGCGATCACCTCGCCCGGCGTGCAGGAGGCCCTCGCCGGGCACACCGTCATCTTCCTGGAAATCAGTGCGGCCGAAGGTATCCGGCGCACCACCGGCGGCACCGTACGCCCGCTGCTCGCGGGCCCCGATCCGGCGCGCAAGTACCGCGACCTGATGTCCCAACGTGTTCCGCTGTACCGGCGGGCCGCCACGATGCGGGTCAACACCAACCGCCGCAACCCGGGCGCGGTCGTACGCCACATCGTGGACCGGCTCGAGAACCCCGATGCGGCACGCCCCCAGCGGCGCCGCCGCAGGCCGCCGTGGCGCCGCGGACCGTCGACGCTGACTCCCGCGCCGAGCACCGAAGCGCCACCGACACCCGCGGCCGTCGCCGCCCGACACACGCTGGGAACACAGCCCGCCCGCAGGGCAGGGGGAGGCAACCGTGACTGAACCGGTGACTGTCGAGGTCTCCGTCGACCCGCCTTACCCGGTGATCATCGGCACCGGTCTGCTCGGCGAACTGGACGGCGTGCTGGACGGCAGGCACAAGGTAGCGATCCTGCATCAGCCGGCGCTGGCGCAGACCGCAGAGTCGATCCGGGATCACCTGTCGGGCAAGGGCATCGATGCGCACCGCATCGAGATCCCGGACGCCGAAGGCGGCAAGGAGTTGCCGGTCGTCGGGTTCATCTGGGAAGTGTTGGGCCGCATCGGTGTTGGCCGCAAGGACGCGATCGTGAGCCTCGGCGGGGGAGCCGCCACCGACGTCGCCGGGTTCGCTGCCGCCACCTGGCTGCGCGGAGTGGACATCGTGCACGTGCCCACCACGCTGCTTGGCATGGTCGACGCCGCGGTCGGCGGGAAGACCGGCATCAACACCGATGCGGGCAAGAACCTGGTGGGAGCGTTCCACCAACCCGCCGCAGTGCTCATCGACCTGGCCACGCTCGAAACGTTGCCGCGCAACGAGATCGTGGCGGGCATGGCCGAGATCGTGAAGGCCGGCTTCATCGCAGATCCGGTGATCCTCGACCTGATCGAGGCCGACCCGGAGGCCGCCCTCGACCCGGCAGGCACGGTGTTGCCGGAGCTGATACGGCGCGCGGTCGCCGTCAAGGCTGAGGTCGTCGCTGCCGACGCGAAGGAATCGCAGCTTCGCGAGATCCTCAACTACGGACACACCCTCGCACACGCGATCGAGCGCCGGGAGCGCTACCAGTGGCGGCACGGCGCAGCGGTGTCGGTCGGCCTGGTGTTCGCTGCCGAACTGGGCCGGTTGGCCGGGCGCCTCGACGACGACACCGCCGCGCGGCACCGGTCGATCCTTACCTCGCTGGGCCTGCCTGTCAGCTACGACGCCGACGCGCTGCCGCAGCTGCTCGAATTCATGGCGGGCGACAAGAAGACACGCGCAGGCGTGCTCCGGTTCGTGGTCCTCGACGGGCTGGCCAAGCCGGGACGCCTCGAAGGCCCGGATCCCTCGCTGCTGGCGGCGGCCTACTCAGAGATCGCGGAGGTGGCACCGTGACGTTTCAGACAGTGCTCGTGCTCAACGGTCCGAACCTCGGCAGGCTCGGCCGCCGCGAGCCCGAGGTCTACGGCGAAACCACGCACGACGATTTGGTGGCGTTGATCGAACGCGAAGCAACCGAGTTGGGCCTCAAGGCCGTTGTGCGACAGAGCGACAGCGAAGCCGAGCTGCTGAATTGGGTACATACGGCCGCCGACGCGGGGGACCCGGTGGTACTCAACGCCGGAGCGCTCAGCCACACGTCGGTGGCGCTACGCGACGCGTGTGCAGAACTGCGGGCTCCGCTGATCGAGGTGCACATCTCCAATGTGTATAAGCGGGAAGAGTTTCGGCACCACTCCTACATCAGCGCGGTGGCCACCGGCGTGATCGTCGGACTCGGGGTGCAGGGCTACGTGCTGGCGCTGCGGTACCTGGTCAGCCTCGGCTAGGACTATTCCTCGCGACGCGCCTCGGTGGGCGCGGGCTCTGCAGCGCCACCGTCGTGACGCACCGCAGCGAACACATCGGTGTCGGCACGCTCGTCGTCGGTGACCGACGTTCCGTGGTGCGGCGCCACGGGCGCCTTGCGGTCGACCAGCCAGCGGCCGAGCGCGACGCCTGCGACCGAGAAAAGGAACACCACCAGTGCGGTGAACGCCGCGAAGGTGGTGACCTCGTTGAGCAGCGACTCGACGTAGAGGGACTTGTAGAACAGCGAGATGAACCACGCCACCAAACCGCTGACGACGCCTGCGAAGAGGCCGGCAAGTAGCCAGGTCATCGCCAGGTCTGCGCGACGGTCGGGGTCAGGGTTGTCCCGCGCGTCGGCCCGCCCGTCGGCGATCCCCCAGATGAACACCGCGATCGCGAAGAGCGCGACCAGCACGATGCTGATCAAACCCGCCTTGGTCTCCCACGCGTTGATCATCGCCCCCTGCAGCAATCGGACGATCACCATCAGGGCCGCGAACACCAGTCCGCGCAGTAACCACTTACTCATGGGGCCACACCTTAGCGAGTAGCGTCATCGACTGTGACTATTTCTCAGCGCCGGGACCGGCTGCGCCAGCGGCTCGTTGAAGCCGAGCTGGACGCGATGCTGGTATCCGACCTGGTCAATGTACGTTATCTATCCGGCTTCACGGGCTCCAACGCGGCTCTGCTGGTCCGCGCCGACAGCGAAACGCCGGTGTTGGCCACCGACGGGCGGTATCGCACCCAGGCCGCACATCAGGCCCCGGACGCGGAGATCGTCATCGAGCGCGCGTGCGGCCCGCATCTGGCGGCCCGAGCCGCCAAGGACGGCGCCCGGCGGGTGGGCTTCGAAAGCCATGTGGTGACCGTCGACGCGTTCGCCGCGCTGCGCAAGGCCGCGGGCGACTCCACCGAGTTGGTTCGGGCCGCTGGGACGGTGGAGTCGCTGCGCGAGGTCAAGGATGCGGGGGAGATCGCGCTGCTGCGGCTGGCGTGCGAGGCGGCCGACGCGGCGCTGACGGACCTCGTCGAGCGCCGCGGGTTGCATGCGGGCCGGACAGAGAAAGAGGTAGGCCGCGAACTCGAGTCGCTGATGCTCGACCACGGCGCCGACGGCGTGTCGTTCGAGACCATCGTCGCGGCGGGCCCCAACTCGGCGATCCCGCACCATCTGCCCACCGACGCGGTGTTGGCGGCCGGTGACTTCGTCAAGATCGACTTCGGCGCGCTGGTCTGCGGCTATCACTCCGATATGACCCGCACGTTTGTGCTGGCGCCGGTCGCGCAGTGGCAGCTCGACATCTATGAGCTGGTGGCCGCGGCGCAGAAGGCGGGTCGTGACGCGCTTGCGCCTGGCGTCACGCTCAAGGAGCTGGACGCTGTGTCGCGGCAGGTCATCGCCGAAGCCGGCTACGCCGACAATTTCAGCCACGGGCTCGGCCACGGAGTCGGATTGCAGATCCACGAAGCACCGGGAATCAGCGCGTCCGCCGCCGGTACACTGCTTGCTGGCTCGGCGGTCACCGTCGAGCCCGGTGTCTATCTGCCCGACCACGGCGGTGTCCGAATCGAGGACACGCTGGTCATCCGCGAGAAGACCCTGGAGCCGCACGGCCGGCTACATGAGACCGCAGACTTACTCACCCGGTTCCCGAAAGAACTGGCGATCCTCTAGAGGAGAACAACCGAAAGTGGCAACGACCGCTGATTTCAAGAACGGGCTCGTCCTGCAGATCGACGGCCAGCTGTGGCAGATCGTCGAGTTCCAGCACGTCAAGCCGGGCAAGGGACCGGCCTTCGTGCGGACCAAGCTGAAGAATGTGCTATCCGGCAAGGTCGTCGACAAGACCTACAACGCCGGCGTGAAGGTCGAGACCGCGACCGTCGACCGGCGCGACGCGACCTACCTCTACCGCGATGGGTCGGACTTCATGTTCATGGACTCCCAGGACTACGAGCAGCACCCGCTGCCCGAGTCGCTGGTCGGCGACGCCGCCAGGTACCTGCTGGAGAGCATGCCGGTGCAGATCGCGTTCCACGACGGCGCGGCCCTGTACCTGGAGCTGCCGGTGACCGTCGAACTCGAGGTCACCCACACCGAGCCGGGCCTGCAGGGCGACCGGTCCAGCGCGGGCACCAAGCCGGCCACCGTCGAGACCGGTGCCGAGATCCAGGTGCCGCTGTTCATCAACACCGGCGACAAGCTGAAGATCGACTCCCGCGACGGTAGCTATCTGGGCAGGGTGAATGCCTGATCGTCGAGGCGATCGCGGCCGGCACCAAGCCCGCAAACGCGCCGTCGACCTGCTGTTCGAAGCCGAGGCAAGGGGACTGACCCCCGCCGAAGTCGCCGAAGCACGAAATGCCTTGGCGGAGAAGGAATCCGACGTCTCACCGCTCAACGCCTACACGGTGACGGTGGCCCGCGGCGTGACCGAGAACACCGCGCACATCGACGATCTCATCTCGGCCCACCTGCAGGGCTGGACGCTGGACAGGCTGCCCGCCGTCGACAGGGCGATCCTGCGAGTGGCGGTGTGGGAGCTGCTGCACGCCGACGACGTCCCCGAACCGGTCGCCGTCGACGAAGCGGTGGAGCTGGCCAAGCAGTTGTCCACCGACGACTCACCTGGTTTCGTCAACGGTGTGCTGGGTCAAGTGATGTTGGTGACGCCACAAATCAGGGCGGCGTCGGCGGCTATGCGGGGCGGTCGGCAGAGCAGCAGCTAGGAGCGCAATGGGCATTCCGCAGGACTGGGCGCCGTACTCAAGCGTCGAGGAGGCGGCCAAGGTGTACCTGCGTGATCCCGAGCTCGGGCTGGACCAACTGCGTTCGGTCATAGACCTTTCGGCGATCAAGTCCTTCATCATGTCGCGCGGAGCGACTGAAGAGTCGTGGGGCGAGGCGATCTGGCAGGAGGTCGTGCTCACCGACGGCCGGCGCTTGATCATGTGGCGTGCCGACGACGAGCTGTCAACGGCGGACGATCGCGAACGCCGCGTGCTGAGCGCATCCGTCCGAACCATCCTGTTGTCCACGATCACCGACCATGTGCTCACCGCGGAGTACGAAGTGCTCAGCGACGACTCACGGCGACTATCCGAAGTGCGGCTGCGGATGTACACCCAGCTCGTCACGCGGTCGCGACGGAAGTCGGCCACCGAGACCGACATCTACTGCGAGTCGTTTCGCTACTACAAGTCCGTCGACAACGGCGGCCTGGCACAGATGCAACGCCTTCTGCAGTTCGGCCGGGTGCTGTCGCGGTGCATGCAGTAGTTCGCATCATGGCGTGCGTCCTGGCGTTGGCTGGATGCTCCGGTTCGCCACCCGCACAGGCCCCGTCGTCGCCGGTGGCGCCGCAGCCGCAGGCGGAGGAAACGACGACCGCGCTCACGGTGTCGGCGATCAACTCGCCGATCCGGCTTTTCGGCAGCGACGGCAAGACCCACCTCGAATACTCCCCCAATCGGTCAGCGATGTGGTGGATGTCCTGGCAATCGGTGAGCCGATCGGCCTGGAGTCGTTGCGCAGGATCACTGATGCCGAAGCTGTCGAGGAAGCCGAGACCCGCGGTCTCATCAACCTGAACAAGGTCGACGGACGCGTGGAAGTGCGGGTGGCGCACCCGCTTTATGGCGAGGTTCGCCGGAAGCGCTCGCCGTCCACCAGGATTCGGCGGCTGCGTGGATTGGTCGCCGCCGAACTTGCCGCGTCCGAAGATCGAGACGACGTGCGAGTTGTGGTGCGTCGTGCCGCCTTGAGTCTCGACTCCGACCTCGAGCCCGACGCAGGCCTGCTTGTCAGCGCCGCCCGAGGCCGTCTGGCTACGCGATCTGGCGCTCGCCGATCGACTGGCCGACGCCGCGGTTCGCGCTGGTGGGGGACCGGAATCGAGCTTCATCCGCGCATACGTCTTGTCGTCGCTGAGTCGTGGCGAGGAAGCGGACGCGGTGCTGGCCAACGTGGTCGCTAGCGATCTGACGGACATCGACCGGGCACGGCTTACCTGGCTTGAAGCGCGGCGCCATCCAGGTTGGCGATATCTGGACCACGAACTAGCGGTCGCGCAGGCGTGGTTGAGTGCCTCGCAAGGTGCGGTCAGTGAGGCGGTCCGGGCGACGTTGTCGGCGGCGCAAACCGCCAGGGCCAATGGCCAATTCGCGGCGGAAGTGATGTGCTTGCAGACTGCCACCCAGTTCGGTGACAGTTCCAGTGCCGGCCGGTTGCACCAACTTTGTCAGATCGTGGAGGGACCACGGGCACGCCTTGCGGCGCGGTTCGCCGATGCTATGCAGGCCGGCAACGCCGCGGAACTCACCGCTGTATCAGAGGCTTTCCAGCAGACGGGCGATCTGATCGCCGCGGCTGAAGCGGCGGCCCATGCCGCGCTGGCCTACCGTAGCCAGAACCTCAAGGGAGCATCACTAACCAGTTCTGCCCGTGCCGACGAGCTGGCACGGCAATGTGGCGGCGTAGTAACGCCGGCGCTTCAGAAAGCGTCCGAGCGATCGCCGTTGACCGACCGCGAGCGCGAGATCGTAATGTTGATTGGTCGCGGGCAATCGACCCGAGCAATCGCCGAGCGGCTGACGCTTTCCGTTCGCACCATCGAGGGCCATGTCTATCGAGCGATGATGAAAACAGGTGCGGGTGACCGCGAGGAGTTGGCAAAGATGTTGCCGCGGCGGTGATCTGCGCTGATCGACTACGCATGCTGACGCGCGAGGTCGACTCGCGGTCCGCCAAGGGCGATCCGGCGCTCCAGCCACGAAAGGGCCAGGCTCATCGCATAGCCGAAGAGGCCGACGATGACGAGCAGCCCCCACGCCGCCGATGCGTCGAAGCGCTGCTGGCTCTCCACCAACAAGCGCCCGAGACCCATGCCCGCGCCGAAGATGTCGACGAGCAGGGTGATGATCACCGCCAGCGACGCCGCGACCCGCGCGCCCAACATCGCTCCCGGAATCAGCGACGGCACGATCACCTTGCCCCACCGCTGCGCCCGCGAAAGTCCGATCGTCCGCGACATCTCCAGCCGGACCGGAGGTATTGACCGCACGGCCGTTGCGGTGTTCAGCAGGATCGGCCATGACACGATCAACGCCACCGCCACCACCCCGCTGAGCTGACTCGGACCGAGCAGCAACACAGCGACGGGAACCAGCGCCGCGCCAGGCATCGCGGCGATGAAATCGATTGTCGGCGTGAGCGCGCGATCGATCAGCCGGGACGAGCCGATCGCGGTGCCTACGGCGCCCCCGATCACGACCGCGCACGCCAGGCCGAACGCATAGGTGCCGAGGGTATGCAGGACAGCCGGGGCCAGCACGCCGTCGGTATGCATCCGTGCTACTGCCTTCAACCATTCGTCCGGCGGTGGAAACGACAGCGAGGTATCGGATGTCGTCAATTGCCACACGATCAGCAGTGCGGCGATGGGCAGCAGGCCGCGTAGCGCCGTGATCGGCGGTGTCGGCGTCGGCCGATCTCCCAGCGACTGCGCGGGTGCGCCGGGAAGCGCGAGGCCCACGGCGCGCCGCAGGCCCGCGTTGAGCAGCACGCCAAGGACTCCGCAGACCAAGGCGTAGGCCCACATGCGTGCCGGCGCCAGCGCGTGCATCGACTCGGTGAGGCCGCCGCCGAGACCCTTGGACGACATCATCATCTCGGCGACGATCGAGACGAGAAGCGCGATGATCACGGCCATCCGCGCACCGACGAGCCATGCCGGAACCACGGCAGGGACAACGATCTTCAGCACGGTGGCCACCGGGCCGATGTGCAGCATTCTGGCGACGTCGTACTGCCGGGGGTGCACCGCCGCGACACCGCCCGCGGTGTGCAGGACGATCGGCCACAGCGCGGCGTACGTGGCGAGCGCGACCTCGGCCATCCGAACCGGCCCGAAGGTCAGCACCGCGATCGGCACCAGCGCAACGGCTGGAATCGTGCGCAGAAAGTCCACCGACGCCATCGAATAGCGACGTACCTCCGGTATCAGCCCGATGGCCAACCCGAGCGCAGCGCCGAGCGTCACGCTGATGGCTGTCGCCACGACCGCGACACCGAGCGTGTGCGTGACGCTGTCGACGAGTACGCCACCGCGTGCCAGATCCACGAGCGCGGCCAGCACTTCTCGCGGTGATGGCAGGTACTCGTAGTCAAGCAACCCCGCCGTCTCGAGCGCCTGCCAGCCGGCCACCGCGGCGATCGGCACGACGATTCCCACCGGCCGGCTAGCCATCCGCGGCTCGCAGCGCTTGGCCCAGGAGATGGCGGACCTGCAGGTAGCGGGGTAACTCTCGAGTCGCCAATTGGTCACGCGGGCGTGGCAGTTCGGTGTCGACTGCCACGGTGATGGTGCCCGGGCTGCCGCTGATCACCAGCACCCGGTCGCTGAGATAGATCGCTTCGTCGAGATCATGGGTGATGAACACCACGGTTGCCTGTGTCTCCTGCTGGACGCTCAACAGGACGTCTTGCAGCGAGGCCTTGGTGATGGCATCCAGTGCTCCGAAAGGTTCGTCCATCAGCAGCACCTTCGGTTCCAGTGTGAGGGCGCGGGCGATCTGCACCCGTTGCGCCATGCCACCCGACAGCCGCCATGGATGATCCGCACTGCGATCGGCCAGGCCGACCATGCTCAAGGCGTCGGCTACCCGGCGACGACGTTCGTCGCGGCTCACCCGCCCTTCCAGGCCGAGGCCGGTGTTGCGGGCAACCGTGCGCCACGGCAACAGCGCGTTACCGTAGTCCTGGAACACCATGACCGCGCCGGCAGGGGGCCGCCGCACGACTTCGCTGTCGAAAACCACTGCGCCGCTTGATACTTCGAGCAGCCCACCGAGGACACGGAGGAGCGTCGTCTTACCGGCCCCAGAGCGGCCGACGATGGCGATGACCTCGCCCGCACGTACCTCGAACGAGATGTCCTGCAAGATCGGCCGCGGACCGTCGGCGGCCGGAAGCCGAACGCCGACCGATTCGACCGTGTACAGGATCGGGTTCACGACCCTTGCCACACAAGCGCGTTCACATCGGGGTCGGTGTGGGTCGAGCCGACGGCTTTCGAGATCGTGATGTAGGGTGCGAGTTCCTGCGGGGTGATCGCCACGTCCCAGTCCGGCAACGGGGCCGGGTCAAGCACCCTGGCGGGGATCTTCAGCCAGTCCTGCATCATCTTGCGTGCCTCGGCCGGATTGGCATCGAGGAATTCGATTGCGGCGCTCAATGATTTACGCCACGCGGACACGGTCTCGGCATGTTCGCGGCCGAAGGTACGCGATGCCGTCCACACCGACGTCATCGCCGACTCGACGGTTCCTCCACTCGCGTCGCGCACCGCATCCACGACGACGTCGTCGTGAATCCGAAACCCTCGCGCCGCGATGGCATCGTTGAACGGGATCGACGCCACGACGGCATCGACCCGGCCTGCCGCCAGCTGATCGCCCATCGTCGGAAACGGTGTCTGAACGAATTTGACGTCGTCGCGTGCCACACCGTTGCGGCTCAACAGGTACCGGGTGGCGTCGATGATTATCCCGGTCAGTGAGGGCACCGCGATCGTCTTGCCTTTGAGCTGCTCCAGCGATTCGACCGTGGGATCCTTGCTGATCCAGACGGCGTTGGGCCGCTGCGACGATGATCTCTGCAGACTCGAAATGATCTGCAGCTCAACACCTTTCTCGACACCGATCATGACAAGCGTGGGAACGCTCATCACGATGTCGTACTGGCCCTTGGCCAGTGCGGCAATGAATACGGGCAGATCGGTGCCCTCGGTGAATTCGACTCGCAGCCCATTGCGTTCGAAGATGCCCTTTGCAAGGGCCGCATGCGCAGGGAGCGTGCTACCGGCCGGAAAGATCCCCACCCGCAGCGTAGTCGGCTGCTCGCTGGACTGCGACGCCGTGTCGGTGGCGCAACCCGCGACCACAAGAGCCAGGCACGCAAGCACATTCGCCAACAGGCGAACCGGTATCCAATGTCGCATCAACTCCGGCACCTTCCCCCATGGTCCTGAGCTCGAACGTTATGCCAGTTGCCGTCGTCCCCACGCGGAAATCAATGCCATCGAGGCGGGATAGAAACAATCGGGCCGTGCCAAAACCTCGCGATAGCGTGCGAGTTCCGCGGCGTCCATCAAACCCGCACCGAGGATCTCACCGGCGAGCTGCTCGATGTTCGCCCTCGCCAATCCGAGCACGGCGTCGGTGCGGTACGGGACGAAGTAGCCCTCCGCGCCGACGTCGGCCAGGCCGGAGGCTCCCAAGTAGAGGGGCAGCTCTTGCGGGAACACCGGATCGCCGCCACCGCGGCGAACCACCTCCAAGATCGCCAGTCTCGCCTTCCTGGCCAGCGCCACATCGGGCTCGTCGGGCCGATCCCAGGCCTCGGTGATCGGGGGCAACAGCTCCTCGATCAGCAGCCATCCACTGGGTTTGAGCGCGGCGATCATCCGCTGCAGCGCCGTGCGCCGCTCGGGAACGAATGTCAATACTGCCCTCGCATGGATCACGTCGAAGGTCGCGTCGGGCAACGGATCGATGCCGATGTCGTGACAACGGAGCTCTACGTTGGCGGGCAGCGGGCACGACATCCAGTCGGTGTTGATGTCAGTTGCGACCACGTGACCCCGAACGCCGACCCGCCGGCTCATGAATAGCGCGATCGACCCGCCGCCTGCGCCGACCTCGAGACCGCTCCATCCGGCGCGGATCCCCAACCGATCCAGGTGGCGGGACGTCACGTCGTCGTAGAGAGCAGAGAGATGCGCGAAGCGGTCGCCGGCCTGCGGCGCAGCGTTGTCAAAGGAATAGTGCGATGTCGCGGCGGATTTCACGACCGGTTCACCACCAAGGTGCTCTCATGTAGGAGATGGTCTAACGGATTGGGGGGACCGCGACAGAGTTGATGCCCGAAGAGTCGGCCGAAGTCTTTTCTTCAGGCGAGCAGCTGCTGCTGTTCGAACGCGAGGACGATCTCGCCGTACTCGATGCTGCCCTGGCCGAGGCGGTCGCAGGCACGGGCGGCGTAATGCTGATCGAGGGGCCGGCAGGCATTGGGAAGACGGTGCTGCTCGAGGCGATGCGCCATTGTGCCGGTGCGCGCAGGATGACCGTGCTGGCCGCCCGCGGCGGAGAGCTCGAGCGGGGGTTTGGCTTCGGGATCGTTCGCCAACTGCTCGAAGGCGCGCTGATCGGTGCTGACGGCGCGGAACGCGATCGGCTGTTGGCGGGTGCGGCGCGGCTCGCCGAACCGGTGTTCACCGAGGTTGCAGCGGCCGAGGAAACCGGTGGCGTCGCGTTCGCCACCTTGCACGGGCTGTACTGGCTGGTGGTGAACCTGGCCGAACGCGCCCCGCTGCTCCTGGCGATCGACGACGCGCAGTGGGCCGACGAACCGTCGCTGCGGTTCCTCCTTCACCTCGCGCACCGGCTCGCAGGTCTGCCCGTCGTCGTCGCACTCACCATGCGATCAGATGCCGAAAGGCACCGGCAGGACCTGGGATCGCTGATGTTGGAGGCACGCCCGCCGGTGCTTCGACCTCGACCCCTCGGGGAGTCCGCAGTCGCCCGCCTCGTCAGGAACAGTCTCGGGGACGACGCCAGCGATGAGCTCTGCCGTGCCTGCGCTGAGGCGACCGGTGGCAACCCGTTCCTGCTCTCGGAGCTGCTCGGCGAGTTCCGCCGGGAGGCGCGCCCGGCCAACGCGATCGATCCACGGGCGGTCGACCGGTTGGCGCCCGAACGCATCGCGGCCGCAGTGCTGCTGCGGGTCAGCCGGCTCGACCCGCAGGCCCCTGCGCTGGCGCGGGCGGTCGCGGTGCTGGGCGAGCAGGCCCACCTCACGATGTGCGCGGAGCTGGCTGGGTTGGACGTCCGGACGGCGAGCACGCTAGGCGCCCGATTGGTGGACCTCGCGGTCCTCGTCGGTGGCGAGCCATTGCGCTTTGTCCATCCGATCGTGCGAACCGCGATCTACAACGATTTGTCCGCCACCGAACGGGCGGATCTACATGCGCGTGCGGCCAAGCTGCTGGGGGATCAGCGTGCCGACCCGGGTGCGATCGCGGTTCATCTGATCGCCACACCGCCGAGCGGCGACCGCAACGTCGTCGCCATGTTGCGGGAGGCCGCACGATCGGCATTGGCGGGCGGTGCCCCGGACACCGCGGCGGAGCAGCTGCGCAGGGCACTCGCGGAACCACCCGACGCCCGCGACCGTCCGTCGGTGCTGTTCGAGCTCGGCAACGCCGAACACGAGCTCGGTGATTTGGCTGCGCCAGGCCATCTCCGGGAAGCGGGCGAGACTGCGACGGATCCCCTCGTTCGCGCGCACGCAATGACTGCCCTCGCGTGGACGACTCATCCCAACCCGCCAAGGCAACGCGAGCAGCTTCCGCTCTATGAGTGGGCCGCAGATGAGGTCCGGCCCCACGATCGCGAACTTGCGCTGCAGCTCGATGCGGCGAGGCTGGGTGCACTCCTGCTGAACCCCGACTTGCCCGATCGCTACGAGGACGAAGCCGACCGGGTCGCGGACCTGCCGGCGCTCACCGCGGCGGAGTGCCTGCTGCGGTCTTTCGTGGCCCGCCGGGCACTCGAAGGCGGGCCGGTCGCGGTCGCAGGCGATTTGGCCGAACAAGCGGCGGCCCATCCCGCGTTGGTCAGCCAGGGCGGTCACCCGTTGTGGCGGACGAACGTCACGATCTGCTTGATCGAAGCCGAGCGCTATGAGGTTGCCGAGCACATTCTGTCTCGCGCGGCACGCCACGCCGAACGCAACGGCTCACTGCAGTGGTTCTCCCGGGCGCTGTGGCTACGTGGCCTGACCCGCAGCCGCCGGGGGGACTTGCGGGGGGCCGAAGCGGATGCCCGCACCGCTTGCGAAGTCCTCGTGACCAAGGACTACACCAAGACACCGGGTCTCGGCGTGGTAATCGAATCGCTGGCGGACCAGGGCCGTGTCGATGAAGCCGAAGTCCTGCTCGCCGAATTCGGCATGGAGGGCGAACTGGTGCCAAACCTGTTCTCGACGTTGCCGTTACTGACGCGGGGGCGGCTGCGCGCTGCGGCGGGCGATGACGTTCGCGCGCGTTCGGACCTCGAGGAAGCGTTGCGATGGATGCGGTTGAGCCGTGGGCTTTGGCCGTGGATGTCGGAAGCCTGCGTGGCGCTTGTTCCCGTGCTGCGCAATCTCGGCGATGACGCCGCCGCGCGCGCCGCCGCCGAACAAGCGATGCAAGGTGCGACGACCTCGCAGTCTCGTCGCAGGCTGGGCGGTGCGCTACGGGTCGCGGGCCTGCTGGAGGGCGGTGAGCGCGGAGTGGAACTGCTGCGTCAGGCAGTCGACACGTTGGCCGATTCGCCCGCCTTGCTGTGGCGGGCGCAAGCCTTCGTCGATCTGGGCGCCGCGTTGCGAAACGGTGGGCACGCCGCCTCGGCACGGCCCATTCTTCGTGACGGCATGGAGCTGGCGCATCGATGTGGCGCCACACCGCTGGCCGATCGGGCCGAGGAAGAGTTGCGCGCCGCAGGCGGCCGTCCTCGCCGACGGGCAGGAGTGGGTGCCGATGCGCTGACCGCGAGTGAGCGGCGAGTCGCTGAGCTCGCCGCCGTGGGGGCGAGCAATAAGGAGATTGCGCAATCGCTGTTCGTCACGCTGAGAACGGTGGAGATGCACCTCTCCAACGCTTACTGCAAGCTCGAAATCCGGTCCCGCCACGAACTCGCCGCAGCGCTCGCGTTGTAGGTGCATGGGAAAAGACTTCGGTTAATGCTTCGGGTCGACACCGTAGTCAGCAAAACCAGGTCCGACCAGACTAAATACCGTGCCCGAAGTGGGGGGCTGGCCGCTGATCGGCCGAGCCGAAGAGCTGGACGTGATCGCCGGTGCGACCGGGAAGTCCGGCACGTCGGCGGGCGTGGTGATCTTCGGGAAGCTGGGAGTTGGCAAGAGCCGGCTCGCTCACGAGGCCGCGCAGCGATGCGGTGGCGCGCTCGTGCGGTGGGCGTCGGGTTCTTCCGCCGCCAGGGCCATTCCACTTGGTGCGTTCGTCAACTGGCTGCCGGCGGACGTCTTCGAGCCGGTGCACGCCGCAGCCAGGGTGGTCAACGAGCTCATCAAGGGCGCGGGGTCGCGGCCGTGCATCATTGTGGTCGACGACGCGCATCTGCTCGATGACACGTCGGCGTTCATGTTGGCGCAACTCGTCGACCGCCGACTGGCACGACTTGTCCTGACCGTCTGCGGCGGCGCGGCGATTCCGGACGCCGTCTCGGCGCTGTGGCGCGACAGGCTGCTTCAGCGTCTCGACCTGCAGCCGCTCGGCAAGGCCGACTGTTCGACTCTTCTCGAATCGGCGCTCGACGGCTCGGTGGATCCGGTCAGCGAGCGCAGGCTGTGGAGCCTGACGCGCGGCAATGTGAGCTTCCTGCGGCGCATCGTCGAACAGGAAATGTGCGCCGGACGTCTCCATCGCACCGACGGGACATGGACATGGCTGGCCGGCTCCGTTGTCCCGTCGTCGGTGTGCGAGCTCATCGAACACCAGATGGGCGATCTGACGGATGCGGTCGCCGATGCCGTCGACCTACTATCGGTCGCGGGGCCGCTGGCGTTGCGGATGCTGGTGGACATTGTCGGGAGCGAGCCGGTGGAGCAGGCCGAGAATCGCGGCCTGATTGTCGTCGACGGTCGCGACGAACCCGTTGTGCGACTGGCGCATCCGCTTTACGGCGAGGTTCGACGTGTGCGGGCCGGCCACATTCGGTTGCGGCGGCTGCGGGGGACCGTGGCGGCACGGCTGGAACCTCACGGCGATGCCAGGCACATCCTGCGGCGCGGCACCTTGCAGCTCGAGTCCGACATCGCGGTGACGGCGCAGGACATGCTGCGCGCCGGCGAGACGGCGCTGTGGAGCGGCGACACCGCGTTGGCGCAGCGGTTCGCGCACGCCGCGGCGGCAGCCGGGGGCGGTTGGCGCGCATCGCTTTCGCGGGCCGAGGCCTACACGATGGCCGGGGAACTCGACGAAGCGGAAACGCTTCTCGCCATGGATGATCCGCCGCATGACGCCCGCGTGCACTTGGCCCTCGGCCTCGCGAGGAATTTCTATTTGCAGGGTCGGACCTGCGACGCGTATGCGGTCCTGGAGCAGGCTCCGGCGGACCACCTCGGGTCTCAGACGGCGACGCGCGCCTTCCTGGACGCGTGTGGGGGAGACGTCGCTGCGGCGGCGACCGCCGCCGACGCCGCCTTACGGTGCACCGGCATCGACGATTTGTCGGCGATGCTTGCGGCGACGGCGAAGATGATCGCGGCGGGTGAGGTGGGCCGTGTCGATGACCTCGCCTCGACAGCGGTGTTCGCGCGCACGCTCGGCGTCACGTCCCCGTCGACGGGATTGCTTCGGTTCGCCTTCGCCGAAGCGCACAGTTCCGCTCTGCAACTACTCGGATTGCCCGACGCAGCAGACCCGGTCGGCGGCGTCCACGAAGACGACCAACCGCCCGACGTCTATCGGTGGGGCGCCATGATGGCCGGTTCGGTCAACCTGTGTCGCGGGCGCGTCGACCTCGCCGTCAGGCAGCTGCGCGACGCGTTGTCGGCGCACCGCTGTGCGTTCCTCGGGGGCTGGCTGTGCCGCTATTACGTCGACCTTGCGATCGCGTTGGCCGTGCGGGGTGAGGCCGACGCGGCGATGCAGTGCCTCACCAGGTTGGCATCGGCTCGCCGACCCGAGATGAGATGGCTGGAACCGATGGAAATGCTAGCCACAGCGTGGGTTTCGGCGGCCGTCGGCGCAGTGAGACGTGCCATCGGTGAGGCGCGCAGCGCCGCGGTGTCCGCCGCGTTGCGCGGGCAACCGGCGCGTGAGGTGCTGTGCCTGCAGACGGCGACGAGGTTCGGGGACACGACGACGGTCACAAGGCTCGGTGAGCTTGTCTGGGTGGTCGGCGGCCGGCGTGCGCCTGCGGCCGCCCACCATGCAGCGGCGTTGGCGGCCGGTGACGGTGACGGCCTGTTGGCGGTGTCGGCCGCGTACGAGGAGATGGGCGATCTGCTGGCAGCGGTTGACGCGGCCGCGCAGGCGTCGGTCACCTTCCGGGAGGCGAATCTGCGCGGCTCTGCGCAGACTGCGACGAACCGGGCGCGCGACGTCGCCGGGCGGTGCGGCGATGTGCACACTCCCGCGCTGAGCGAGGCCGCGGCTCCTGTGGTCTTCACCGGTCGAATGCGCGAGGTCGTGATGCTGGCAGGCGGTGGACTGACCAACCGCGAGATCGCCGAACGGCTTCAGTTATCCGTGCGCACCGTGGAGGGACACCTTTACCGTGCGGCCGGCCGGGTGGGTGCTCGCGATCGCAACGAATTGGCGCGGGCGATCGGCCATGCGTTGGCGACTCCGGCCTGACCCCTGTTAGGTGCCGTACGCGTAAAAATCGAGTAGAGGGCTACTCAAGCGGTCACCCGATGGTCGGTGCAGATTAGTGAAGTGGACGATCAACTGAGCTCCCACGAGAGCGCCCTGCGCAAGCTTCCGCTGCCGTATTCGCTGGCGCTGCGATTACGCGACGCCGGCGTCGCACCAGAAGTGGTCAGCGAATACGTCGGTGTGGACGAGGCCGCGCTCGAGGGTGTTTACCGCATTGCCGAGGCCAAGCTCAGTGCCGCGGAGCAATCACGTGCGCCGTGCGAGGAGTCGTGCTGAGTCAGATGCCCTCTCACGCGTATTCCGGTAGGTCGATCGCGTCGGCGGTGGTGAACCACTTTTTCTCGGCGAAGGAGCGAAACGGCCAGCGCTGCATCCACTTCATCACCTGGGCGGTGACGGCGATGTCGCTCGCGGATTTCGGCAGATAGCCGTCGATGCCGTTCGGCAGGTCCTGGCATCGGTCGATGTACGGCCGCATCACCGATTCGTAGCGTGTCAGCGCGGCCTTGATCTTGTTCACATCAAGGGCGTCCGCGGGACCGAGCTCCCCGGCCAGCACGTAGGCGCCGACCAGTGCGAGGCTGGTGCCCATGCCGCTCAACGGTGAGGCGCAGTACCCGGCGTCGCCGACAAGCGTGACCCGACCCTGTGAGATCGTCGGCATGTGCACCTGGGCGAACGCGTCGAAGTAGAAGTCGTCCGCTCTCGCCGCCGCTGCGAGCAATGCGTCGCACTGCCAACCCGCGCCCGCGAAATGCGTTGTCAGCAAGGCCCGTTGCTCGTCGGTGTTGCGGCGGTCATAGGCGACGGGCTCAGAGCGAAAGGCCAGCCCCGCCTTGCACAGGCTGGATCATGAGACGGTCGCATCGACGCGTTGAGACCGGGTGCCTGGTACATCACATACCAGCCATCCAACCCGACGGTGTCGGGTGCAGTGAACCACGCGTTGTACCCGCCGAGCGGCTTGACGAACTGTTCCTCGGGCCCGAATACCAAGCGGCGCACCGCTGAATGCGGTCCGTCGCACCCGGCGACCAGATCAGCACAGAGCATTGCTCCGTCGCTCAACGTTGCCTCAACCGCATCGTCGTTCTGATTGAGACTCTCGATGCGGGTGCCGAAGCGGTACTCGACCTGATCCTTGGTCGCCGGATACAGCACATCGACCAAGTCGCCGCGCAAGATCTCCAGCTTCGACACCAGACCGTTGCCGTCGAAGGCCGTGACCGGCATATCGGTTCGTCGGCTGCCATCGGCTTTGATCCACGCGACGCCCCGCTGATCGAGCGAGCGCTGGCGCATTTGATCGATGAGGCCCATACGCTCGACCACATCGCCACCCGCACCGCGCAAATCCACGGTTTGTCCTGGCCGAATGCCGTCGGCGAGTTCGACGATCGTCACCCGGGAGCCACTCCTGGTCAGCCAGAAGGCCAGTGCAGGTCCCGCGATTCCGGCTCCGCTGATCAGGACGGTCGGCTGCGGCATGGGCGCCAGGGTAGCCGCTAGATGTCGAGAGCCTGATAGGTGCGGCGCACGAACTTCGGTTGTGTCGACTGAAGTTTCAGCAACGAGGTGTTGCCCGCCACGGCGGCCGCCGCGTCGGCGCCGAAGTTCGGCAGGTTCTGGATCAGATACATCACGATGAGATCTTCGCTCGGATCAGCGTGCCACCAGGTGCCGTAGGCGCCTGGCCAGCTGAACGTGCCGACTCCTCCAGGTCCGAACAGCTGACGGGATCGGACCGGGTCGGTCACGACCGAAAGGTTCAAGCCAAAACCGCGGCCAATCCAGTAGGGCATGCCGAGGAAGGGGTGTTGCTTCTGGTCGTGCGTCAGCCGGTCCGTGCGCATCAGCCGCACCGACTCTTCGGACAGCACCCGGACGCCGTCGACTTCACCGCCGGCCAACAGCATTCGCGCGAACCGCAGATAGTCGTCGGCAGTCGAGAAGAGATTCGCGCCACCCATGCAGAAGGGAGGTGGAGTGATCGGCGGCGGCCCCATCGCGTCGTGGTTGAGCGTGTCGTCGTCCTCGAGCTTGTACATGGTGGCCGCGCGGCCACGGTTGCGAGACGCCACGAAGAATCCGGTGTCAGCCATGTTCAACGGACCCAGCACCCGTTCAGCGAGGACGTCCTGAAGCGACTTGCCTTCGATGCGTTCGAGCAGGATGCCGAGCACGTCGGTGGCGTTGCTGTAGGTCATCCTGTCGCCGGGTTGATGCTGAAGGGGTAGCGCCGCCACCTCGGCCAGCCAGCGGTCGGGGTTCTGCCGTGCCGAGATCCGCGAGTACGCCGTCGCCAATGGGCCGGTCACCGAGAAGAAGTAGGCGAGCCCGCTGCGGTGGGTCATCAGGTCATCGACGGTGATCGGCCGGCGCGCCGGATGTGTCTTGTCGAGCGGGCCGCCCGGGGTGTCGAGCGCCCGCACATCGGACAGTTCGGGCAGCCATTTCGCGACCGGGTCGGTCAGTGCGAGCTTGCCTTCGTCGGCCAAGGTCATCGCGGCGGCGACGGTGACCGGCTTGGTCATCGATGCGATGCGGAAGATCGTGTCGCGCTGCATCGGGAGGTTGGCGTCGACGTCACGGTGGCCCAGCTCGTTGACCTGCAAAACCTCGCCGGAGCGCCAAACGAGCGTGACCGCGCCCGCGAGCAGGCCGGCATCGATCGCTTCCCGGATGGAGGCCTGATTGGTGTCGAGCTTCATCGGCGACAGCGTACCCAGCGGCATCGCAAGTAGCGCACTGCGTGCGTTCAGGAATCGAGTAGCCGACTACCTAATCCCTCAATGTCCGTGGAGCTGACGATGTTCTTGCGGCTCAAGCTGCTGTTTCGCGTCCAGACTGGGAGGTGGTCGTGATGGGTTACGCCAGGTACATCGGTCGTGTTGGTGGCTTAGCTGTGGCCTTGGGGGTCGGAGTTGCGGTGGCGACGACGCCGGGGGTGGCCTGGGCGGGGCCATCGGATACCGACTCCTCCAATTCATCCGATTCGTCGTCGGATTCCTCGTCCTCGTCGAGCGCCTCGTCGTCCTCCAACTCTGATTCGTCGAAGGGGTCGTCCTCTTCGTCCTCGTCGTCGAGCACGGCCGGGTCTTCCCAGTCGTCGGGGGCGTCGGGCGACGATGCCGCGGAGTCGACCACGGACGGCAACGACAGCACTGCTGATGACGGCGTACCGAAGGGCAGCTACAGCAGCGGGACCGGCAAGACGTCCGCTGCCGCGACGATCAAGGACAAGAAGTCGGGTTCGGACACGTCGGCGACCGCGTCAACACCGAAGAAGCCAAAGAAGCGGACGGGCGAGAGTGCTCCGTCCGGCAGCGATGTCACCGCGGAGGCGCCCGGTACGAACACGACCGCTTCGGTACCGCGCAAGTCGGAGCCGGTGACGGCGCCGCCGGCGAATGAGGGGTCGGTTGTCGACGTGTCGACGCGTTCCGTGCCGCTGTCCACGTCGACGACAGCCCAGGACATTCCTGAGGTGCAGCCGGCGCCTGATTCGGAGGTGAAGCCGCTGGCGTCGAATCTGCTGTCGGCGGTGGGCCTGGCGCCATCCGCTGACGGCGATGTTCCGGACGTGCCGGGGGATTCGCCGCTCTTGCTGGCGGGCCTTGCGGCGTTTCGGCGGCAGACGCAGCAGTCGTTGGCCGGCGATGAGGCGTCGGCGCTGAAGGCGGCCGATCCGACACAATCGAGCCTCGTGTTGGCAGCGGCGGCGGGCGCACCGGCTGTCCCCACGGTCGGTGCGCCAAATCAGGCTACGGGGGTGGTGAGTGGGTCGTTGAACGGCTACACCGTCGCCGGTCAGCCGTCCAGCGGAACGCTCGTCGTCAGTGGGGATACCTACACCTACACGCCGACAGCCGCTGCACGGTTGGGGGCTGGGTTGACGACACAGCCAGACTTCGACAGCTTCGCCGTCACGGCGAGCGGGCAACCGGCGACCACGGTGACGGTTCCGATTCTTCCGGGGGTGCTGTCGGGTCAGTCGCCACTTCCCGCTCCGAATCAGCCCGTGCCGACCACCCCGACCGGGCTGGCGGTCAACCCCACGTATGCGTATGTGGCGAATCAAAAGACCGCCGGCACCGTGTCGGTGATCGACACCGCGACCGGTGCGGTGGTCAAGACCATCGCCGTGGGCAGCCAGCCATCGGCGGTGGCGATCAACCCCGCCACAGGCCTGGCGTACGTCACCAATCGTGGCAGCGGCACGGTTTCGGTGATCGACACCGCGACCAACGCGGTGGTGGGTTCGGCCATTCGGGTGGGCTCTTCGCCGCAGGATGCGGCGGTGGCGCAGAGCGCCACGATCACCCGCATCTATGTGGTGAACAACGCCAGCAACAACGTGTCGGCGATCGACGCCCGCAACGGCAACCGGGTCAGCACGATCAGCCTCGGCCTGGGCAACTCCGCGCCGACTTCGGTGGCGGTCAGTGCCGACGGCACCCGCGCCTACGTGACTCATCGCACCAGTACTGGCGGCGGCCGCGTCTCGGTGATCAACACGGCAACCAACACCGTCATCGCGACGGTCAACGTCGGTACCTCACCGCAAGACGTGGCGGTTGCAGGAACCAACGTTTACGTCGCCAACAACGGCAGCAGCAGCGTGTCGGTGATCAACACGGCGGCCAACAACAGCGTCACCACCATCAATGTCGGAACGTTGCCGACGTCACTGGCGGTCAGCCCGGACGGCTCTTTGGTGGCCGTCGCGCGGGACAACGACAACGTCGCGGTGATCGAAACCAGGACCAACACGGTCATCGGCACTCAGTATCTGCTCGACACCACGTCGCCCGACGGCGGGCATGTCGTGGCGTTCAGCCCCGATGGGCGCATCCTCGTCACCGACGCCGCCGACCAAACAGTCCGAGTGGTCGGCCTCGCCCGAGGAAACACCGCACCGGTCAGCATCGCCGATCCAACCATCGATGGCACTGACACGGGCAGCGGCGCGGTCACTGGATCATTGAATGTCAAAGACTGGGACGGCGATACTGTCACTTACACCGTGACAAGTCAGCCGACTAGCACCACAGTCAGTGTCACGCCGACGGGAACCGTGACAGTCGACGCGGCGGGCACCTACACCTATTCACCCAATCAGGCTGCGCGCGACCTAGCCGCCCAGACAAGTGGGGTCGACACCACAACCTTTGTGGTGACGGCTAACGATGGTGTTGGTGGCACCCGCGCCGTCACGGTGGCCGTACCGATCACTCCGCTTGCACTACCTCCCAATCAGGCGCCGGTAGCGACGACTCCGGTGTTCAACTCGCGGAATGCGGCTACCGGTGTCGTGACCGGTTCGTGGAAGGTGACCGACGCCGACGGTAATCCACTGACCTATACCGTCACTGCCCCAACCAGAGGCACGGTGGAGATCACACGTCAGGGCGACACATACACGTACGTTTACACACCGAGTCAGGCAGAAAGATTCGCTGCACTCAACACTGCACAGGCGGATTACGACCAGTTCGCGGTATCAGTCAGTGACGGACGTGCTTCGACGACTGTCAACGTTTCGGTTCCCGTTCTGCCTGCGAATATCGGTGATACCGCCTTCGTTACGTACTTGCCGGCCGGCGCCGACCCAGGCGGCGTGACAGTAGTCGGTGACCGGGCCTATGTGCTCAATCCAGGTAACAACACCGTGACGATCTTGACATCAGGTCAGTATCCCAACGTAATCGCGACCGTCCCCGTGAGCACGACACCCACGTCGATGGCGGACAACTCCCAATACCACCGCGCCTACATCGGCGGCGCTAACGCGGTGACGGTAATTAATACCGACGACAACACCAAGGTGACCACTATGCCCACCGGAGGTGGTCAGGTCTACGGAATCGCGGTGAGCCCCGACGGCAGCAAGGTGTATGTCACCAACACAGCTGCGGGCACCGTTTCGGTGATCAATCCGGCGAACAACACGGTCGTCGGCACCATTCAGGTGGGATCCAATCCGGCTGGGGTTACTTTCACACCCGATGGCAGATTCGCCTACGTCGCCAATATGGGCACCAACACGGTGACAGTGATCAACGCGGCGACCGACACCCCACTTCCGTCGCCGATAGTAGTAGGTACCAACCCGGCGAACGTAGCGGTGTCGCCGGACGGTAAATGGGCATACGTCACCAACTATGCCAGCAACACAGTGTCGTACATCGATACTGCGACGAATACCGTTGTGGGATCGCCGCTTTCGGTGGCAGAAAAGCCATATGGCATTGCCACCAGTCCGGATGGCAGCATCCTCTATGTCGCTTCCGCCACTGGCACGGCCATGTACGACGCCACGACAAGGCGCTGGATCTCGACCATCTGGTCCGGCGACAACAACGCCAGGCGGACGTCCGCGGTCTACCGCAACGGACTGTTCATCTATACGACCAACACCACGGAGGATCTGCTTCGGACCACGTCCATCATCCGTGGCAACACCGCACCCATCGCAAGCGGCGCGCCTACCGTGGGCGCACCGGATCCGGTCCTCGGAGCAGTGAGCGGCTCGCTCAATGTCGAAGATCCTGACGGCGACTGGCTTACATACCGGGTCTCGGGGCCGTTGCCCGCGGGGACGGTCAGCTTCGACGGTGTGGGCGGGTACACCTTCACCCCCACACAGGCTGCTCGCGACGCCGCAGCCCAGACGCAGGGCGCTGACTACGCCACCTTCACCATCACCGCCAGCGACTCGTCATATCCCGCGAGTCAGGGCAGCGTCGATGTCACGGTGACTGTTCCGATCGCACCGTCGGGGGCGTCGATCCCGACAACGATGACTGCCATCAATGTCGGCCCATCTCCAGGCAAGGTCGTCATCAGCAACGGGCGGGCATACGTCTACAACTCGTCCAATCGCACCGTGATGGTCATCGACCCGGCTACGAATAAGGTCACCTCAACGATCCCGGTGCCGTCTGCCAACGACTTCGTGGTCAGGAATGACGGCCGCGTCTATGTGATGGGCTACGACACGGTCTCCGTTGTCAATTCCGATGGCACACAGGCGGTGCCTTCCATTCGTATTCCAGATCTGTGCGAAACCGAAGGATGCTGGGGATCGTCAGGTGGGCTCACCGATATCGCGATCAACCCGACAGGCACGAGTGTTTATGTCGTTCGCCAGTACTATATCGACACAGGCACCTTCAGTGCGGTGAGCATGATCGACACCTCGAGCAACACGGTCGTCAACACCGTCAGCACATATCCGTTCAGCGACATCGAGGTGACGCCCGACGGGACGCGGCTCTACGCGGCCGAGAGCGACTATCGGGTGGTACCAGTGCTCAGCGCTATCAACTTGGGCAGCGCAGGGGGTGTGGCTGTCAGTGCTCCAGGAGAGTGGCCGTATGTGACCAATGTGTCGATCAGTCCCGACGGCAAGCGCACCTACGCGCTGGTCGGCGGCACGGCATGGGCATACGATCCGCCCGTCTCAATATCGGCGATCGACTCTGACCCGACGAGTTCGACGTACAACACGCAAATTGCGACTATCGCCCTGCCTGGTGCATATGACGTCGCTTTCAGCCCAGACAGCCGCCGTGCCTACGTGCTGATGAACGATGGAAAGACGGTCCGAGTTGTCGACACGGCTACTAGCTCGGTCGTCGGATATTTCACCGTGCCAGGCGCGAACAGTATCGCAGTTGCTCCGAACGGAACCGTCTATCTCACCCACGCCGCAGCGGGGACTGTCTATGCAGTCACGGTGGGAGGCGCGACGTCGCCGCTCTGAGGTCCTACAGGCCGGCGGGAAGGAACCGCCCTGCCACCATCGCCCGGATCACCGACGGTCCGCCGGTGTGCGCCTTGGCCGCCGCCAGGGCAGCCCGCAAGTCGTCGACCGAGTTGGCGGCGGCGACCTGAGTGACGCCGAGCGATTGCGCGAACGCGTCAAAGTTCCAGTCCGGCAGCACGTTATATGCCGGGTGGTACCCCATGTTCTACGTGTCCTCGTCCAGCCGCTACATCGCGGTCGGCCGCACCGGGACCGTCTACGCCGACGGCAAGTTGTACGCAGTGACGGTTGGTTCGCTGAACGTGTAGTCCCGTTCTGCCGATCCGTCGGTGTGGCTGGCGATCCCGCCGACGGGGGGTGCTAAGCTTCGCGCCGAAGTTCGACGTCCTTTAACGATCCGTCCAGAGAGGCGGAGAAGGAGGTCAGAGTCGCACGTGGCTTCTTTGGCTGGCTCTTCAGGCACCGACCGGGAGTTGATGTCCGCTGCGGACGTCGGCAGGACCATCTCCCGCATCGCCCATCAGATCATCGAAAAGACCGCTCTCGACGGTCCCGACGCGCCCCGCGTCATCCTCCTCGGCATCCCCACCCGCGGCGTCACCCTCGCCGCCCGGCTCGCCGACAAAATCAAAGAGTTCGCCGGCGTCACGCTTCCGCGCGGGGCGCTGGACATCACGCTCTACCGCGACGACCTCAACTTCAAGCCCCCGCGGCCGCTGGAGGACACCTCCATTCCCGAGGGCGGCATCGACAACGCCCTGGTCGTCCTCGTCGACGACGTCCTCTACTCGGGTCGCACCGTCCGCTCTGCACTGGACGCACTTCGTGACATCGGCCGGCCCCGCGCCGTACAACTCGCA
>Ga0068854_100000208_pt1 | contig 39636 bp, 39 predicted proteins | sample KBSCornC42_FD_66590 | JGI IMG/M metagenome (GOLD analysis project Ga0068854, IMG submission 66590) | Corn rhizosphere microbial communities from Kellogg Biological Station, Michigan, USA - KBS Corn C4-2 | ecosystem: Host-associated > Plants > Roots > Rhizosphere > Soil ... | reverse complement strand
CGGTCGGTGCCGAGGAGTCGATGGAGACCGGAACGGAACAAGGCGCTCTCACTCAGCAGCGCGACCCGGATCGTCGGGGCCGGGAGGGTTGCCGCCGACAGACCCCTGGCGAGGGGGGCAGCGTCTTGCCCGTTCACCGCTGATTGAGTATCCCGGCCGATCATTGGTGCCAGTGAGTTGGGTGAAATCTGAGCATTCCGAGTGCCACAATTGAACCCACGTAAGTATCGATCCAGGAATAAAAGGGTAGAAGCGCACCCGATGGGGTCGGTAAGACCGACCCGGATACCCATGTAAAACTTCCAGAGTAGTCGTCGTCGCGGAGACCTAGCGACCTCCCGTCGGGGTGGTCACCGGGCCTCCCTGTTGACGCGTCGGATACCGAGTCGCTCCATCGCCTCGTCGTCCAGCTGGGCCAGGATGCGACGGTGGACCGCCTCGACCTCCAGCTCGCTCAGGTCCTGAACTGCCTTCCCCTGTCCCCGGACGCAGCTGAAATGGGCGTAAAGGCGATTGTCCCTCGTGCGCGCCGTCTCTCGGTTGGTCACCACGTACTCGTGTTGCTCCAGGTCGACGCGCTCGTGACATTCCGAGCAGAGGAGAACCTCAGGACTCATCGGTCGATCCTCGATCCCTATCCCTGTTCCGCATGACTTCAGATGGAACTCTCGCGCGACTCCACGTGGGGAAAGCATTGCTAGTGCCAGCAACCGGATCGCGATGCTGTATTCTTGTGCCGTTGACTGCGCGCCGGGCACATTCGACGTGAGGAGGTCTCCTGGATGGATGTCGCAACGCCGCTGAAGGATGTCCTGTACCGGATCTACGGGGCGCGACTCCTCGCCGGGGTTCGCCGTCGGCCGGTGCCGAGCCACCTCGGGCTGATCCAGGACGGCCATCGGCGTTACGCCAGACAGGCGGGGCTCTCGAACCTCGAGGGGTACCGCCTCGGGGCCGACAAGGCCCGAGAGGTGCTCACGTGGTGCGCGGAGCTCGGGGTTCCGATGGTGAGTCTCTGGTGGCTCTCCACCGAGAACCTCGCCCGTGAGTCCGCCGACGTGGCCGCGGTCCTCCGGGTGATCGACGAGAAGGTCACCGAGTGGCTCCAGGATGGGCTGGCGGAGCGCCTCCGGGTCCGCATCCGCCCCATCGGCAAGCTGGATCTCCTGCCGGCCGCGACCCTCCAGATCCTGGAGCGGGCCGAGGCCCTCACCCGGGAGCACGACGGGATCCTGCTGAACGTGGGCGTGGGCTACGGCGGGCGCCAGGAGATCGTCGACGCGATGGCGGGCTATCTCTCCGACCACTTCAGCCGGGGAAGCGCGCCGGAAGACATCCTGCGGGATCTCACGCCGGACATGGTCGACAAGTACCTCTACACCCAGGATTGCCCGGATCCGGACCTGATCATCCGGACCAGCGGGGAAGTCCGCCTGTCCGGCTTCATGCTCTGGCAGAGCGCCTACAGCGAGTTCTACTTCTGCGACGCGTACTGGCCGGCGTTCAGGAAGGTCGATTTCCTGCGCGCGATCCGGAACTATCAGGATCGCAACCGGCGGTTCGGAAGGTAAGCCCGGGCGCAGGCCCGGCAGCCCAGGTAGGGCCGGGGCCGCCCGCGATCACCCCGCCCGCATCACCATCGATCGCGGCGGCCGGCGCAGCATCCAGAAGGCCACGCACCCCACCGCGTAGGCCGCGATGGAGAGCTGAAACGCCAGGCGGTAGCTGCCCGAGAGGTCGAAGATGAGCCCGCTCGCCCAGGCGCCGCCGCCCGCTCCCAGACCGGTCCCGATCGAGATCACGCCCAGGATGGCCCCGAGGTGCGGGCCCTGGAAGAGATCGGCGGTCTTGGCGGTGATCTGCGGGCCGCGGGCGCCCCACGTCAGCCCGAAGAAGCAGGCGTGCAGCCACAGAAGCGCGTGCTGGTCCGCGTTGCGGACGAACAGCGCGCAGATCACGCCCACGATCGAGATCAGGTAGGCGGCGATCGCGGAGACTTCACGCCCGACGTAGTCCGAGATGGTCCCGGTTCCGATGGTTCCGACCACCGCGAGCAGGCTGCCGGTGCCGAGGACGCTCGCCGCGTAGAGCGGATCGAAGCCCACGTCGATGGCCCAGGCGAGCTGGTGCAGCGACACGAGGAAGCTCCCGAGGCCGGTGAGCAGGTAGACCGCGAAGAGCAGCCAGAAATGCGGGGTGTGCATGGCGGCGGCGACTGTCCAGACCGGGGCGGAGGGATCGGTGGCGCCCGCCCTCGTCGCGGGGGCGGCGTCCGACGCGGGGGGCTCGCGGGTCGGGAAGGCGCGCACGATGGGAAGCACCGCGACCGCCATCAGCCCGGCCAGGGCGAGGTACGAGCGCCGCCAGCCGATGGCGGAGATCAGGAGCTGCACCGCCGGGGCCGACACGGCGCGCCCGAAGCCGTTGGCGGACTGCACGATCGAGATCGCCAGCCCGCGTCGCTGCACGAACCAGCGGGACAGGATCGGGACCGAGACGACCAGGCCGAGGCAGTTCGACCCGAGCGTCATCACGAGGCCGTACAGCACCACCACCTGCCAGAGCGAGGACACCGCCGCGCTGGCCGCGAGCCCGCCCGCCAGCAGGACCGCGCCCACTGCCACCAGCGCCCGGGTGCCGAGGCGGTCCACGAGCGCGCCGATGAAGGGCGAGCTGATCCCGACGACCAGCTGGGAGACGGAGTAGGCCACCGAGGTCTCGGCGCGGCCCCACCCGAAGTCGGCGAGGTAGGCCACGAGGAACACCGCGTAGGAGTGCATCAGCCCCTGCGCGATGGCATAGCCGAAGAAGGCGCCCGCCACCACGCTCCAGCCGGTGAAGGGCGCCCGTCGCACGGTGGCCAGTCTCTCACAGAGCGCCGGGCGGTCCCGGATCATGAAACGGGCAGCGGCATGTGCAGGCGGGTCGGCGAAATGCTGCAAGGACCTGCCTAGTGCTTTTTTCGAGATCGTCGAGAAGCTCGGTGGTTCGGCGTGGCGCTCCCGGGGGCACGACAAATGCTGTCGATCGAACCTTCCCGCTTCAAACCGGAGGTGCTCCATGATTGTGCGCGCAGCGGTTCTGGTCGTCGCCGCCCTACTGACCTGGAGCGGGCCGGCCCTCGCCGTGCCCTTCTTCTTCAGCACCGGCAACACGGACGGCAAGATTGCGACAGCGTCCCGGCCGTCCAGCACGGGGAAGATCGAGATCGAGTCTGCCGATGACTTCGTCGTCACCGGAGGCAATCTGAGCCTGACCAGTGCCACCTTCCAGGGCCTCATCCCCACCGGGGCGTCCCTCTCCAGCATCGGCTCGGTCGGGGTGGAGATCTACCGGGTGTTCCCCCTCGACTCGGATGTGACGCGGACGAGCGGCGCGCCGACCTTCTCGACGTCCCAGGTGCCGACCCGCGTGAACTCGCCGTCGGACGTCGAGTTCGCGTCGCGAGACAGCGGGTCCGGGGGCGGCCTCACGTTCACGCCGGGCATCCTGGCGTCGAGCTTCACCGCGGCGAACTCGGTCCTGAACGGGATCCACCCGACGCCGACCCAGACCACCGGCGGGGACCTGGCGGTCACCGGGCAGCAGGTACAGTTCAACGTCATCTTCACCTCGCCCATCTCGCTGCCGGACGGGCACTACTTCTTCGTGCCGCAGGTCGAGCTCACCAGCGGGGACTTCTTCTGGCTGTCCGCGCCGCGGCCCATCGTGCCCCCGGGCACGCCGTTTCCTGCCGGATTCACCGATCTGCAGAGCTGGATCCGGAACGAGAACCTGGATCCGGACTGGCTCCGGGTCGGGACGGACATCGTCGGGGTCGGGACCTTCAATGAGACGTTCACCCTCGCGGGCGACCTGTCGGCGGTGCCGGAGCCGGCCTCCATGCTGCTCCTGGGCAGCACGATGGCGGCGCTGGGCGTGGTGGGTCGCCGCCGGGGACGTCGCCGGTCGGAGTAGCGCGGGGCGGCGCCTCGAGCCGGCGCCGCCGCGGCGGGCCTGTCCCGCCCCGCCGGCGCGGCCTCAGAGCCAGCCTGACGGATGGCGGCTGGCCGGGGCGACCCCGGTGAGGGTGAGACGGAGCGCGCGCCAGGCGGCGCGGAAGCCGCTCGCGAGCGTTGCCGTGTCGGGGGCGAGGAGTCGGGCCATCGCGCCGCCGACGCCGGGCAGGGTCGAGGTTCCCGCGTGGAGGCCCGACACGCCGTCGAGCGCGTCACGGAGAGCCGCCGCCAGGTCGTCGGCGGCCCGGGGCGCACAGACCCAGAGGCCGGCCTGGGCCGCGCAGGGGTACGGCACGAGCTGACTCCACGCCGTCCGCACCGCGTCTCCCGTCACGTCGAAGCGGTCGAGGGCGAACGGGGTCTGGCCGGGCCGGCGGAGTGACAGCTCGCCCGCGAGGCGTCGGAATCGACGGCCGCGCCCTGCCGGATCGTGGGTGAGGAACGCGTCGCCGACGATCACGGTCGCGTCGGGCTCGGCCACGACCTCGACGCGGCTCCGCACGCTGGCGGTGGGGAGCAGGATCAGCGGGTCGGGCAGATACTCCACCAGCGACCCGGCCGCCGCGCGGATCTTCACCTCGTGGTGCGCTTCGCCCCCGTGCGGCATGGCGTGGGCGACGGTGGCGCCCTGGGGGGCCACGTGGGCCTCGGCCCCGCTCTCGACGTCGATGGCCACTCCGAGCCGCTCACCCTCGTAGAGCCCGCCCGCGCTCGATTGCAGGATGGCGGTGAGCATCCCGCGCGGGGCGCGGTCCAGGTGAAAGGGCGCCGCGCAGAAGAAGGGATAGGTGGTGAACTGCCGCGCGAGGAAGGTCCGGCCGGACGGATCGCGCTCGAACCGGAGCGCGGCCTGCGGACCGTCCCGGCTCACCGGAGGAGGTAGCGCCGCGACAGCGGGACCGACGCGGCCGGCTCGCACGCGAGGAGCTCGCCGTCCGCGTACACCTCGTGCGTGCTCGGGTCGACCCGGATCTCGGGGCACGCGGCGTTGTGGAGCATGTCGCGCTTGCCGAGCGAGCGCGTGCTCGTGATCGGCAGCATGCGACGGCGGAGCCCGAGCTTGCGGGGCACGTCGGCCTGGAGCGCGAGCGCGCTCGCGAAGAAGACGCCGAGCGCCGACGGCGCGTCGCCGACCGCGCCCCACATCGGCCGCTGGACGACCGGCTCGGTGGGGGAGATGCATCCGCTCGCGTCGCCCATCGCGGCCCAGACCACGAAGCCGCCCTTGATCACCGTGAGCGGCTTGACCCCGAAGAAGGCGGGGACCCACAGCACGAGATCGGCCAGCTTGCCCGGCTCGAGCGACCCCACGTGGCCATCGATGCCGAGGGCGCGGGCGGGGTTGATCGTGTACTTGGCCACGTAGCGCTTGATGCGCTCGTTGTCGGCGCGCGCGGTCGTCTCGGCGGCGAGGCGTCCCTTGCGGTCCTTCATCACGCTGGCGAGCCGCCAGCAGTTGGTGACGGTCTCGGTGACCCGGCCCATGCCCTGGGTGTCGGCGGCGAAGATCGAGATCGCGCCCATGTCGTGGAGCAGGTCCTCCGCGGCCATGGTCTGCGGGCGCACCCGGCTCTCCGCGAACGCCACGTCCTCGGGAAGCTGCCAGTTGAGGCAATGCGCGTCCATCGTCATGGGGAGGCCCTCGTCGAGGGCGTTCCGCGTGAACGGGTTGGTCGGATTCGTCGAGGAGGGGAGGCAGGAGGGCACGCCGACGACGCGGATGATGTCGGGGGCGTGGCCGCCGCCCGCGCCCTCCACGTGGTACATGTGGATCGTCCGCCCGGCGATCGCCGCGATGGTGTCCTCGCAGTAGCCGGCCTCGTTGATGGTGTCGGTGTGGAGCTGCACCTGGAAGTCGTGGCGGTCGGCGACGGTCAGCGCACAGTCGATCGTGGCCGGCATGGCGCCGAAGTCCTCGTGCACCTTCACCCCGATGGCGCCGCCGGCCACGCTCTCCACGATCGCGGCGGGGTCGTGGCCGCTGCCGCGGCCGAGGAAGCCGAAGTTGAGCGGATACCGCTCGGCCGCCTTCAGCATGACGGCGAGGTTCGCGGGACCGGCGCAGCTGACGTCGAAGTGCGGCCCCATGGTGCCGCCCACGATCGTGGTGATGCCGCCGGCCAGGGCGTGCTCGCACTGCTGGGGGCAAAGGAAGTGGGCGTGGGCCTCGACCGCGCCCGGCGTCACGATGAGCCGGTCCGCGTGGACGATCGTCGTCGAGGGCCCGCAGCGGAGCGCGGGATGGACGCCGGACTGGATCGAGGGGTTGCCGGCCTTGCCGATCGCGACGACCCGCCCCTCCCGGATCCCGATGTCCGCCTTCACCACGCCGAGGACCGGGTCGATGATGGTGGCGTTGTGCACGAGCATGTCCGGCGCCCCCCCGGCCGCGGTCGCGTGCGCGTCGAAGCCCATGCCGTCGCGCATCACCTTGCCGGCGCCGGTCGTGCACTCGTCGCCGTACACCGCGTGGTCGCGCTCGATCTCGGCCAGCAGCGAGGTGTCGCCGAGACGCACCAGATCGCCGGTCGTGGGTCCGTAGGTGGCCGCGTAGGCGGCCCGGGTCATTCGCGCCATGGCGTGCTCCTCCTCAGGCACCCCGGAAGCCGCGGGCGCGCGCGCGGCGAAGCGCGGTCTCCCGGACCTCGGGCGCGGTGACGGGCCCGTTGGTCAGGTTGTTGAGGCCGGTGACGGTCGCCGATCCGCCGAGCGCGACCAGCGTCACCACCTTCTTCATGCCGGGCTCGAAGCGCACCGCGTTTCCGGCCGGGACGTCGAGCCGCATCCCGAAGGCCCGCGCCCGGTCGAACGCGAGCGCCTTGTTGGCCTCGAAGAAGTGGAAGTGGCTCGCCACCTGGATGGCGCGGTCGCCGGAGTTGGTGACCTCGAGCGTCACGGTGGCCCGGCCCTCGTTCAGCTCGATGTCACCCTCCGGCGTGATCACCTCTCCGGGGGTGCCGCACTCGTCCGCCGCCGGCAGCTTCCCGGGCCGGATCGGACGGTAGATCGCGATCAGCCGGGTGCCGTCGTCGAAGAGGCCGTCGACCATGATGCGAGGGACGAGAGCGGCCACGCCGGGCAGGACGTCGTCGGTGGTCAAGAGCGTGCCACCCCATTCCACCAGCTCCGCGACCGAGCGGCCTTCCCGCGCCCCTTCCAGCACCTCGTCGGTGATGTAGGCGATCGCCTCCACGTAGCTGAGGCGCAGGCCCTTGGCCCGTCGCTTCCGGGCGAGCTCGGCCGCGCTGAAGATGGTCAGGCGCTCCAACTCGGTGGGGGTCAGATTCATCATCTCGGGGTTCTCCTGGCGAAGGGAGGTTCACACACCGAGCCGGGCGGCCCACGATGACGGCGAGAGTCGGCGGGAAAGCTTATCGGCGCTGGTTCAGGAGCCAGTCGATCACCGCGTTGGGATCCGGCTCGTCGGCTCCCCGTGGCGATCCGGTCGCGGCCCGGCTCGGAGCCGACTCGGGGAAGCTCGCCGGCACCAGCGGGTCGGCGATCGCCCCGCCTCGCGCGGGGGCCGCCGGGCGGGAGGACGGCGCCAGACGACTCTCTCGCAGGCGATCGGATCCGGCGGAGGCGCCGCCCGCGGACCGGCTGGCGCAGCCGGTCGAGAGCGCGGCGACGACGAGAGCGGTGAGCCCGACGATGACGGGGACGTCGTGAAGGATCTTCATGAGGGCACCTTCCTCTGTCTCGGTGGGCCCCTGTCTAGCACAGAACCGGCGGGGAGGGAAATGGCGCGGCCTCACCCGGTCCCGTCGCGACCGGACGGCCGGAGGAGGATCTGGACCGCGCGCGCCGCGTCGGCGCGCTGGAGGCCGCGGCCCGGGTCCGTCAGCACCAGCCGGGAGCGCAGCGCGCCCATGTTGGGGTGGTCGTCCACGATGACGTAGCCGGTCACGCGGTGGGCGTCGAGCCAGGCCGCGATCTCGTCGCCCCGGTCCGCCCCGGGGAGGCCGAGGGGCGTGGTGTCGGCCACGCGACCGATGAACCCCGCCGCGTCGAGCATCTCCTGCAGCTCGGCGACGGTCTTGCCGTATCGCCAGGTGGACGAGACGACGACCTCCGCGCCGGCTCCCGCCACGATCTCGTTCAGCACGTCGATGCAGGCGGGCTCCAGGTCGCCGTAGCGATCCCACCGGCGGATCGGGGCGACGACGCCGTCGATGTCGAGGAAGATCACCCGGCGCGTCACGTCACGCGGGCGCGACGTCACGCGGGGGCGAAGATACCCTCCGACTGCCCGACCGGTGTGGCCTCGCCCGCGCCCGGCGCGACCGGAGCCGCGAACGCGGCGTCCCGCTGCAGCGCGGGCATGACCCGATCCGCGAAGAGGCGCATGTTCAGCTCCGCCTCGTGGTGCGGCATGCCGCCGAAGGCGAACTCGGTGACCAGGTGGTCGAGGCCGGTGAGGCGACGCAGCTCCGCGAGCTGCTGGAGGCACTCGTCGGGGGTGCCGACCACCTGGATCTTCACGTAAAAGTCGGCGGCTTTCTGACGGAACGTCGCGTCCTTCATCTTGGCGTAGGTCTTGGCGGTGGCTCCGTAGGACTCGTAGCCCTTGACCGTGGCCAGATGGCCGTCCGAGAAGTGGTAGTGGGCGTCGATCGAGTCGAACTTGCGGCTCAGGTACTTCACCGCGCGCTCCTGGGCCTCGGCCCGGCTCTCCGCCACCGAGATGTTGGTGAGGATGATCGGCGGCCGCGGCTGATGCCCCACGCCCTGGGCGATCTGCCGGTAGCGCTGGATGTCCTCGGCGGCCTTGGGCCACTCGTTCTGCATGATCACCAGCACCCCGAAGCCGAGCTTGGCCATGATCTCGGCGGACTCCGGGCTCACCGACGAGGCGTAGATGCGCCGCTCCGGATGGGAGATCGGACGCGGGCGGATCGACGTGCGCGGGATCTTGAAGAACTCGCCGTCCCACTCGAAGACATCCTGGCTCAGCGCGCGCACCACGATCTGCGCGGTCTCCACGAAGCGGCCCCGCGCCTCCCCCATGGGGATTCGCATGCCGGCGTACTCCACGCTGGCGGCGCCGCGGCCGAATCCGAGCAGGAGGCGGCCCCCGGCCAGGATGTCGAGCAGGGCGATCTCCTCCGCCAGGCGGACCGGGTCGTGCCACGGCAGCACGATCACCGCGGTGCCGAGGGTGACGCGCTTCGTCCGGCCCGCGAAGTAGCTCAGGAGCTGGGTCGGCGAGGGCGACATCGCATAACCGGTGAAGTGGTGCTCCAGCGCGAAGAGCGAGTCGAAGCCGAGGGGCTCGGCGAGGTCGCCCAGGGCCAGGTGGTCGCCCAGCACCGCGGCGTCCGGCCGGCCCTCCTGGGTCAGCATGTTCAGCGCGATCCCCACTTTCATGGAGCCGTCCTTCCTCTACTTCCCTCTCCCCTCCGGGAGAGGGCAGGGTGAGGGGGGGCAGGGTGAGAAGGGGCAGGATGAGGGGCCCGGCCGTTCCTCAAGACCGCCCCCGGCAGCGGCCCGTCGGGCGCCACCGCGTCCCGCCCGCCGCGCCGGACCACGGTCCCGTTCACGATCACCGCCTCGATGCCGCTGGCATCGGACACGAGCCGATCGGCCCCCGCGGGCAGGTCGTGCACCCGGCGCAGCTTGCTCGCCCCCACCGTGGCGGGGTCGAACACCACCACGTCGGCGGCGAGACCGGGGGCGAGCCGGCCCCGGTCGGTGATTCCGAACACCTCCGCCGGACGAGAGGTCAGCATGCGCACGGCCTCCGGCAGCGCGATGGCCTGCTTCTCGCGCACCCACCGGCTCAGCAGGTAGGTCGAGAAGCACGCGTCGCAGAGCTGGCTCGCGTGGGCGCCCGCGTCGGAGAGCCCGAGCACCGCGCCGGGCTCGGCGAGCAGCTCCGCCACCTCGTCCTCGTCGTGATTGAAGACCGCCATCCGGAAGCGCGCCTCCAGCTTCGTGGCCAGCGCCACATCGAGGGCGAGATCGATCGGGTGCACGCCCCGCTCCGCGGCCACCTCCTCCACGGTGCGCTCCTCCAGCGAGGGATCGGGCGGATACCAGGAGATCCACGTCCGCGCCCAGCTGAGCCCGGCGAAGACCGCGCCCTTCTTCGGCCGGTCGAAGCTCTCCTTGAAGGCCCGGCGGAACTCGGGGTCCCCGTAGAGCCGCACCTTGCCCGCGAAGTCGGCCACCGAGATCGGCTTGAACACCGACATGCTCTCGAAGATGAAGGGCTCGCTGAACTGGAACTCGAAGTTCAGCGTGCGGCACGTGACCTGGGGCACGACCTGCAGGCCCTGCTCGATCAGGGCGCGCGACTTCTCCAGCAGCTCGCGGTGCGAGCCCGGGCCCATCATGCCGGCCAGGAGCGCGGTCCAGGTGACCGGCCGTCCGGTGGTCCGGGCGAGGATCTCGAACTCCTTGAAGAAGAGCTCGCGGCCGACGGTGGCCTGGAGGATGCCACGTCCCGCCTCGCCGAGGGCGCCGGCGAGGGCCTCGATCTCCGCGAACCGGGCCGCGCGGCTCGGCACCGGCTTGCCCGCGTAGCCGATGTGGGTCGAGGCCTTGGAGGTCGCGAAGCCGATCGCGCCCGCGTCGATCGCCTCCCGCACGATGGCCCGCATCCGCCCGATCTCCTCGTCGGTGGCCGGGCGCTCGGTCGCGTCCTCGCCCATCACGTAGAGGCGGAGCGGGGTGTGGCCGAGCAGCACCGCCACGTTCAGCGCGGTGCCGCGGCGCTCGACCGCGTCGAGGTACTGGGGAAAGGTCTCGAACGGCCACGCGGTCCCGAGGCCCGCCTCGAGCGCGGCCAGGCTCATGCCCTCCACCTTCTCGAGGGTGCGCATGATGAGCCCGCGGTGGTCGGGACGCGTCGGGGCCACCCCGAAGCCGCAGTTGCCCATCACCACCGTGGTCACCCCGTGCCACGGAGAGATCGTGAGCATCCGGTCCCACATCACCTGCGCGTCGTAGTGGGTGTGCACGTCGACGAAGCCGGGGCAGACCACGAGCCCGTCCGCGTCGATTGTCTGCGCGGCGGATCCCTTCACGGTGCCGAGCGCGGCGATGCGCCCGTCGCGGATCCCCACGTCGCCGGGCACGCCCGGGCTCCCGGTGCCGTCGACGACGGTGCCGCCCCGGACGACGAGATCGAAGTCCATGCTCAGGCTTCCGCCAGGCCGTAGAGCTCGGCCACGTTGTCGTGGAGGATCAGGCGCATCTCCTCCGGGGTCAGGTTGGCGGCGTGCTTGGCGAGCAGCTCCTGCGAGTGCGGCCACGTCGAGTCGCTGTGGGGGAAGTCGTTGGCCCAGAGCAGCCGGCGGACGTTGCAGAGGTCCTTCATCTGGAAGGCGACCCAGTCGTCCTGGAACGTGGTGTACACGTGCTCGCGGAAGTACTCGCTCGGCATCTTGGTGAGCGTGCCGGAGGGAAGCCAGTAGCGATGCCGCTCGTAGGCGTGGTCCATGCGGTACATGAAGTGGGGCACCCACCCCGCGTCCGCCTCCACGCACACCAGCTTGAGGCGCGGATGGCGCTCGAAGACGCCGCCGAACACGAACGTGCCGACCAGATCCTGGCAGCCGCGGATGATGGACATGAACGCGTTGAGCTTGGGTCCGCGGACCTTGAAGGTGTCCTGCTGGCTCGTGAGGATGTGGAACGACAGCGGCAGCCCGAGGTCGATCGCGGCCTCGTAGAACGGGGCGTAGATCGGGTCGTGGTAGTCGGCCACCGCCGGGTTGCCCGGCATCATGACTCCCCGGAGGCCGAGCTGGCGGATGCGCCGCAGGTCGCGGATGCCGTCCTCCACCGAGCGCATCGCGGTCTGCCCGATGCCCAGCAGCCGGTCCGGATGCGTGCCGCAGTACTCGGCGATCCACAGGTTGTAGGCGTCGAAGCACGCCTGCTTGTAGTCGAAGTCGGGGTGGTTGCAGAGCATCATCCCCACCGTGGGGTAGATCACCTCCGCGCTGACCCCGTCGCGCGCCTGGTCGGCGAGGCGCGCCTCGGGATCCCAGCCGCCGCGGTGCAGGTCCTCGAAGCGGGCCCCGAACATCGTGAGCTCCTCCGCCGGCTTGCCCGCCGCGGCCACCAGGCCCATCGGGATCGGCTTGTCGATGCCGTCGATCACGAAGAGGTCGCCGCGCCTGGCGTCGTGGACGAGCCGCGGGGCCCGGTCCCGGTAGCGTGCGTCGATGCGCGCGGTGTAGGTGTCGGGCGGCTCGGTGATGTGCGAGTCGGCGGAGATGATCGGGACGTCGGTGACCATGTGGGGTATCTCCTGTCCTGGGGCCGCGCCCCGACCGCCGGCTCAGCCTAGCGAAGATTGCCGCGGGTGTAAAGCCTCGGGAGGCGCCTTGACCGCTCGGATCCGCTGGACTAGGCTCCAACCGACACCCGAGGAGGCTCGCCATGACTCGCATCGCCTACTTCAACGGCAAGTTCGTGCCCGAGACCGAGGTGCTCATCCCCTATCGCGACCGCAGCTTCAACCGCGGCGACGGCTGCTTCGACATGACGCGCACCTTCGACGGGCGCATCTTTCGCCTCGCCGAGCACGTGGACCGGCTCTACCGCTCGCTGCGATACCTGCGCATCGACATCGGGCTCGAGCCCAAGGAGATCGTGGCGATCAGCGAGGAGGTCGTGCTCCGCAACGAGCACCTCCGCGCCGCCGCGGGCGACTGGTGGCTGGCCCAGCGGGTGAGCCGAGGGGTCGACGCGATCGGCGACGAGGGGTGGGCCCACACCGGGCCGCAGGTCATCGTCGACTGCACCCCCCTGCCGCTCAAGGCGCGGGCGGCCCAGTTCCGGGACGGCATCGACGTGGTGGTGCCCTCGATACGCCGCACTCCGCCGTCGACGCTGAGCCCGCGCGCCAAGACCCACAACTACCTGAACCTCATCCTGGCCGACAAGGAGGTCAAGACCGCGCAGCCTCAGGCGTGGTCGGTGCTGCTCGACGAGAACGGCAACCTCTGCGAGGGCGTCGGCAGCAACATCTTCGTGGTGCGGGACGAGCGGATCTACACGCCGCGCGAGAAGTATGTCCTGCCCGGGGTCAGCCGGCGGACCGCGATGGAGCTCGGCACCAGGCTCGGCCTGCACGTGGAGGAGCGCGACCTCGACGTCTACGACGCGATCACCGCCGACGAGGTGTTCCTGACCTCGACGAGCCTGTGCGTCTGCCCGGTCCGCTCGGTGAACGGCCACGTGATCGGCGACGGGCGGGTGCCCGGGCCCGTGACCAGGCGGATCACCCAGGCGTACGTCGAGCACGTGGGCACCGATTTCGTGGCCCAGTACCTGTCGCGGCTCGGCTGACCCGCCGCGTTAGGCCGCCTCACGCGAGCCGGCTACCTCGGACGTCTCAGAACACGATGACGCCGCGCCCCACCGCGTCGGTGTCGATGTCCTCGTAGGCCCGGTTGATGTCGGAGAGGGTGTAGCGCCGGGTCACGAGCGCGTCGATCTCGAGGAGACCGCGGCGATACCACTCCGCGATCCGCGGCATGTCCTGGCGGGGGCGCGCGGTGCCGTAGTAGCAGCCGCGGATGGTCTTCTCCATCCGAGTGACGACCATCGGCTCGATCGCGGCCGTATCGCCGATGGGGGCGATGCCCACGATGACCGCGGTCCCCCGCTTGCGCAGCACGTCGACGGCCAGCCGCGTGGTCTCGCCGCTGCCGTAGGCCTCGAAGGCCCACTGGGCGCCGCCGCCGGTCAACGCCTTCACGCGCTCGACCGCGTCCTCCGCCCGCGCGTTCACGAGGTGGGTGGCCCCGAAGCCCCGCGCGAACTCGAGCGCGCCCGCCTTGACGTCGACGGCCACGATGGTGGTCGCGCCGGCGAGCCGGGCGCCCTGGATCACGTTGATCCCCACCCCGCCGCATCCGATGACCGCCACGCTGTCGCCCGGCTGCACCCCCGCGTTGAAGAGGGCGGCGCCGACCCCGGTGGTGACGCTGCAGCCGATGAGGGCCATCTGCGGAAAATCGAGCCCGGCCGGGGCGGGGATGCATCCCGCCTCCGGCACCACCGCGTAGTCCGCGAAGCACGCCACCTTGCCCATGTGGGCCAGGTCCTGGCCGGCCAGGGTGTGCAGGCGCGAGGTGTTGTCGAAGAGCTTGCCGGTGGTCCGGGCGTGCTCGTCGCAGAGGTGCGCCCGTCCCGTCTCGCACGAGGGGCAGTGCCCGCAGTTGGGCACGAAGCTCAGGATGACCCGGTCGCCCGGCTTCGTCATGGTGACGCCTTCGCCGATCGCCTCCACGGTGCCCGCGCCCTCGTGGCCGAGCACCGCGGGAACCGCGATGGTCGCCTCGCCCTTCTGGAAGTGCAGGTCGCTGCGGCAGACGCCGGCGGCGCCGATCTTGACGAGGACCTCGCCGCGCTTGGGCGGGTCGAGCTCCACCGTCTCGAGCGAGTAAGGTTTGTCGACGGCGTGGAGCACGGCGGCGGTGATGCGCATGGTGTTCTCCTCTGGGCCGGGGGGACGCGCGGCGTCACGGGGCGCACCCCCGAGCGCCGCGCCAGCCTAGCGAAGATCGCCGCCGCTGTAAAGCGGCGGGCCGGCGGGCCGCGCTCACGCCCCCCTGGTGCGTCGCTCGTACGAGATGGCGTACGCCGCGGAGCGCGCCAGCAAGATCGGATCGGCCGAGAGGTCGATGCCGTCCGTCCGGTTCGTCGGATCGAAAATGAGCTTCCGCTCGTCGGCCGCGCTGCGGGGAGAGACGCCGGCGATCTCGAGCCGGCCGAGCTCGACGAGCGGACGGTCCTCGGGCCACAGCGCGGTGACGTCGTCGGTCGGGTCGCCCGCGGCGGCCAGCTGGAGCATCAGGCGGAACGTGACCGCGCCCCCGCGCAGGCGGCTTTCCAGTTCTTGCCGCAGAAAGTCGGGCGCCCGCTTGCCCGCCTCCTCCGGCGCGATCTGCGCCTCGCCCGCCTGAGGGATGAAGCGGTAGCGGCCGAAGCGGCTCTGGCCGTCCTTGGCCGTGAAGCGGAAGGCGTGCTCGGCGTGATAGACCGCCTGCGCGTAGCTCGCCGGGATCGGCTTCTTCATGAGGCGCCCGACGAAGGCCTGGGCGGCGGCGTGGCCGGCCAGGAAGCGAGGCAGCGCCTCCGGGTCGGGCTTTCCCGTCTTCGGATCCGGCAGCTGGGACCGGAGGAACTCGAGGAACTCCTCGGGATTCCGGGCCACGAAGCCCTCCACCGAGTTGGCCAGGATGTCGGCGCTCTTGCCGCCGGGGAGCAGGAACTTCACCGCCATCGAGCGCACGCCGGGCGCCCCGTCGGGCACCTCCGGGTTCCCGCTGCTGTTGGCGAACCGGATCGTGGCCGGCACCGGAGCGCCCGCGAAGTGGGGCGCCCGCGAGATTCCCGCCGCCTCCGCGGAAGGGCGGAAGGTGCCGGAGCAAACGATGCCCTTGGCGTGGACGGGACGGAAGCCGGGATGCGGTCCGGCGAGGGTCTGCAGGGTGTCGACGATCTGGCGGATGAGGGTATCGTCGGGGATGGTCGTGGTCGGCACGTCGCGTCTCCTCCTGGGTCAGTGGGCCGGGGCCCGCGGGCTGGGCTGTGGATGCCGGGCGCGGCCACTCTAGCAGAGCGCCCCCTCGTTAGGAGAGGCGGGAGGGCGGCGAAGGTTCCGGGTAGCCGGTTTCCGCAAGAATCGGCGGACGATCTGGGCCGTGGCCGAGCCTCGTCGAGCGATGGTAAGGTGGGGGCCAAGCGGCCGGCTCCCGCCGGCGACACGGCCATCAGCACCCAGGAGATGCGTTCATGTCCCGTCTGAACTTCGGCGCCTTCCTCGCCCCCCATCATCCGATCGGGGAGCACCCGATGCTGCAGTTCCGCCGGGACCTGGATCTGGTGGAGCACCTCGACCGGCTGGGGTACGAGGAGTTCTGGTGCGGTGAGCACCACTCGAGCGGCTGGGAGATGATCGCGTCACCCGAGATGTTCCTGGCCGCGGCGGGGGAGCGCACCCACCGCATCAAGCTCGCCACCGGCGTGGTGTCGCTGCCGTACCACCATCCGTTCAACGTCGCCCAGCGCATGGTCCAGCTCGACCACATGACCGGCGGGCGGGCCATCTTCGGCTCGGGCCCCGGGGCGCTGGCGTCCGACGCCCACACGCTGGCGATCGACCCGATGCTGTTGCGCGACCGGCAGGACGAGGCCATCGGGGTCATCCGCCGCCTGTTCCAGGGCGAGCGCGTGACCCACCAGTCGGACTGGTTCACGCTCCAGGACGCGGCGCTGCAGCTCCTGCCCCTGCAGGAGGAGATGCCGTGCGCGGTGGCCTCCCAGATCAGCCCGTCGGGCATGACCCTCGCCGGCAAGCACGGCATCGGCATCATCTCGATCGGATCCCTGTCCGAGGAGGGCCTGAACGCGCTGGCCACCCAGTGGAGCTTCGCGGAGGATGCGGCGGCCAGGCACGGCCAGACCGTCGACCGGAAGAACTGGCGCGTGCTGCTGAGCTGGCACATCGCGGAGACGCGCGAGAGGGCCCGCGCCGAGGCGCGCGACGGTCTCTTCCGGCACCACAACGAGTACATCACCGCGACGCTGCAGCGGCCGGGCGCGCGGCCGTTCGCGGATCCCGACGAGGCGGTGGAGAAGACCGCCTACGCGCCCGGCGCCGTCTCCACCATCGGCACCCCGGACGACCTGGTCGCGCGGATCAAGTCGGTCCTCGAGCTGTCGGGCGGCTTCGGCACCGTGGTCGGCTTCGTGCACGACTGGGCCAACCCGGAGAACACGCGGCGCAGCTGGGACATGGTGGCGCGTTACGTGGTGCCGGAGATCAACGGCTACGTGGCCAAGCTTCGCCAGTCGCGCGAGTTCGTGGCCACCAACCGTGAGTACTTCGATCGCGCGCGTGACGCGGTGATGGCCAAGATCAAGGAGAACGACGCCGCGGCGGCCGCGCTCAAGGTGACGAAGTCGCCGCTGCTGCCCGTGGCGGCCGGCAGCGTGCCCGACCTGGATCCGGCGCGGGCCGACGGCGCCCCGCGCTGAAGGCGCGGCAGCGCCCGGCCCCTCGCGGGTGAGCCGGTCCTGGTCTCCCGTCGCTGAGTCCTCGTAGCCGCCGGCGGCGGCGATCCTTCCCGAACGTCCGTCCAGTCGCGACGGAACGATTGCACGTGTTTGCGGGCGCTTTCTACCCGGTCGTTTGTTCTGGAATCTCGCGCGATCGCCTCTCCCGCACGCCCAAGTGATCGGATGCGGGAGCACGAACCACGGTACGGCCCTTGCTGGAGAGAAGGGAGGAGCGACCACCATGAACGGACCGATTCCGGCGAGATGGGAGCCTTTTCTGTTGAGCGTGCTGCGCATCGTGACCGCGTTCCTCTACATCGCGCACGGGACGCAGGAGCTCGTCGGGTATCCCGCCGCCGAGCCGCGGCCGGGAGTTCCGCTCGTGTCCTTGCTCGGTCTGGCGAGCGGGCTCGAGATCATCGGGGGGACGCTGCTGCTGGTGGGTCTCTTCGCGCGCCCCATCGCGTTTCTGCTCTCGGGCGAGATGGCGGTGGCCTACTTCATGGGGCACGCGCGGCAGGGATTCTGGCCGCTCGTCAACCAGGGGGAGCCGGCGGTGCTGTTCTGCTTCGTGTGGCTCTACCTCGCCGCCGCGGGGGCGGGCGCGTGGAGCCTGGACGCCTGGTGGGGGCGGCGCGGCGGCTCCCGGAGCCGGTGACCGTGCGCTACCACGTGCTGGCCTGCGACTACGACGGCACGCTCGCCCACGACGGATGTGTCGACCCCGCCACGCTGGAGGCGGTGGCGCGGCTGCGCGAGACGGGCCGGAAGGTGGTGCTCGTCACCGGTCGGCGGCTCGACGATCTCCTGCAGGTGATGCCGCAGCCCGAGGTCTTCGCGCGGATCGTGGCCGAGAACGGCGCGGTGGTCTACCGGCCGGACACGCGGGAGACGCGGGCGCTCCACGAGCCGGTGCCGGACGCCCTCGTCGACACGCTGCGGGCGGCGGGCGTGTCTCCGCTCGACCGCGGCCGCGTCATCGTGTCCACGTGGCAGCCGTGGGAGACCACCGTGCTGCGCGCGATCCAGACGCTCGGGCTGGAGCTGCAGATCATCTTCAACAAGGGCGCGGTGATGGTGCTGCCCCCCGGGATCAACAAGGCGTCCGGGCTCCGGGCCGCGCTCGACGATCTGAAGCTCTCGCCCCACAACTGCGTGGGCGTCGGCGACGCGGAGAACGACCACGCGTTCCTGGAGGCGAGCGAGTGTGCGGTGGCGGTGGCCAACGCGCTGCCGCGGTTGAAGGACAAGGCGGACTGGGTGACCGCGGCGCCCGACGGCGGAGGCGTGCGGGAGCTGATCGACCGCCTGGTGCGCTCCGACCTCGCCGAGCTCGAGCCGCGCCTCGTTCGCCATCGGCTCACGGTGGGGAGGGCGGCGACGGGCGAGGTTCAGGTCGCGGCGCAGGACTCCAACGTGCTGATCGCGGGGCCGTCGGGCAGCGGCAAGTCGACGCTCGCCACCTCGATCATGGAGCGGCTCATGGAGCGCGGCTATCAGACCGCGGTGATCGACCCGGAGGGCGACTACCAGTCGCTGCCCGGCGCCATCGTCCTCGGCGACCAGGAGCGGGCGCCGGGCGTGGACGAGATCCTCGACGTGCTCGACGTGCCCGATCGCCACGTGGTGATGAATCTCCTGGGAGTCCCGCTCAAGGATCGGCCCGCCTTCTTCGGCACCGTGCTGCCCCGCCTGCAGGAGCTGCGCGCGCGGCTGGGGCGGCCGCACCGCCTGGTCGTCGACGAGGCCCATCATCTGTTCCCCCCGGGATGGGACCCCGCTCCGCTGACCACGCCGCAGCCGCTCCGGGGCGTGCTCCTGATCACGGTGCACCCCGAGCACGTGGCGCCCGCCCTGCTCCAGCAGATCGGCGTGATCTTCGGCGTCGGCGGCTCCGGCGAGGAGGTGCTGCGCTCGTTCTGCGCCGCCACCCGGCGCCCCGCGCCCTCGTGGTCGCCCGCCCCGCTCTCTTCCGGCGAGGCGCTCTACTGGTCGCCCCGCGACTCGGCCCCGCCGCTCGTGTTCCGCTTCGAGCCGCCGCGCGCCGAGCGCCAGCGCCACGTGCGCAAGTACGCGGAGGGCGAGCTCGGTCCGGACCGCAGCTTCTACTTCCGCGGCCCGGCGGAGCGGCTGAACCTCCGCGCCCAGAACCTCACGCTCTTCCTGCAGATGGCGGACGGCGTCGACGACGAGACGTGGATGCACCATCTGAGACACGGTGACTACTCGCGCTGGTTCCGCGACGCGATCAAGAACTCCGAGCTCGCCGCGGAGGTCTCGGCGATCGAGCGGGCGCCCGGCGCCGATCCCGCCGGCAGCCGCGCCGCGATCCGGGCCGCGGTCGAGCGGCGCTACACCCAGCCCGCCTGACGACGTCGCGCCGGGCCGACGCGACCGCCCCGGAGCCGGCGCCGGGATGGCCCGCGCCTCCCGCCCAGTGTAGGATCGCGCGGGGAGAGACCATGGACCTGAGCACCCTGACCTACGCGACCGGGGACGGCGTCGCCCGCATCGTGCTGAACCGCCCCGGGCAGCTCAACGCCATCTCGCCCGAGCTGCTCGCGGATCTCGACCGGGCGTGCGAGGCGATCGAGGGCGACTCCGAGGTGCGTGCGGTCACGCTGACCGCGGCCGGCCGCGCCTTCTGCGCCGGCGCCGACCTCCGCGCGGTGCAGGCGACGGTCGGCGATCCCGAGCGGTGGGCCGCCTTCATGCGCCTCTGGCATCGCGTGTTCGACCGCATCGAGGCGCTGCCGGTGCCGGTGGTGGCGGGGGTGCACGGTCTGGCCCTGGCCGGCGGGCTGGAGCTGGTGCTGGTGGCCGACCTGGTGGTGATGGACGAGACCGCGCGGCTCGGTGACCAGCACGCCAACTTCGGGCTGATCGCGGGCGGCGGGGGCAGCCAGCGGCTGCCCCGCCTGATCGGCGCGCGGCGGGCCAAGGAGCTGATGCTGCTGGGCGGCTGGGTGGACGCGGCGCAGGCCCTCCACTGGGGCCTCGTCAATCGCGTGGCGCCGGCGGGGCAGGTCGCCGCGGCCGCGGAAGCCCTGGCGCGCGAGCTCGCGGGCAAGAGCGCGGCCGCCAGCCGCACCGCCAAGCGACTCGTGGACCAGGGCCTCGACCTCACTCTCGCGGAGGGGCTCGAGCTCGAGCGGCACCTGGCCGCGGAGCACATGCGCGGGGCGGACGCGGCCGAGGGGCTGCGTGCCTTCGCGGAGAAGCGCGCGCCGGTCTTCCGATCCGGAAGGTGAGGACCCTCGAGCGCTACCTGGCGATCGGCCTGCTCCTCACCGTCGCCGGCGCGATCTACTTCGCGGTCCGCGACGTCCCCTTGCCGGAGGCGTTCCGGATCCACCGGCTCGTCACCGACGGCGAGCCGCGGCAGGAGGCGAGCGACCGCGCGCCGTTCGCCACCACCATCAAGGGCTACACGTACACCCTCACCCCGCGCGCCCGCTACGACATCACGGGGCTGGTCGTCTCCCAGCACCGGGGCGACGCGCTCTTCAACCTCTACCATCAGGCCGATCCCGGCAACATCCGGGACGTCTGCGTGGTGTGGGGCGAGTCGATCGTCAACGGGTCCTACCGGAAGGTGCAGTTCTGGAGCGGCGAGTTCACCTGCTCGTTCGCGTGGTCGAGCGCGATCTCGCCGCCGTTCAAGCCGGAGACCGCGTCCAACAACCACCTGCTCCCGGCCGACGCGGCGATCGCCCGTCAGATCGGAGCGATCCAGGTGGGCGACCAGATCCGCATGGCCGGCCTGCTCGTCGACTACAAGGTCACCCGGGACGGACGCGAGATCTTCACCCGCCACACCAGCCTGACGCGCGGGGACACCGGCAACGGCGCGTGCGAGATCCTCTACGTGACCGCGCTCACGCTGGTGGCGCCCGGAGATCACCTGCGCGCGAGCGCGGCCCGCTACTGCGGGTACGCGAGCGTGGCCCTGCTGGTCGGGGTCGTCGCGCTCTGGCTCGCGCGGCCACCCCGGGCGGAGTGAAGCGGCGCCCGCCCCTCAGCGCAGCCCCCGGTTCGGCCCCATATTGGGATTGATCAGGTACTTCGCGCCGGTGGCCTGCTTGCCGTAGACCGCGATCTCGTCGAGCTGGAGCGCTCCCGCGAGCGAGACCTCCTTGGTGTACGTGCTGGCGAAGGTGGTCTTGACCTCGGCCGCCACCCGCTCGCGCAGCTTCTGGGCCGCCTCGGAGCCGATCTTCTGGAGGAACGGGGTGAGCAGCCAGCCCCCGATGCCCCACGCCATCCCGAACGTGCGGTTGAACTGGGTGGGCCCCCGGTCGAGCCCGCCGTAGATGTACACCTGCTTGTGCACGGTGGAGCCGTAGCGGCTGTACTCCTTCGCGGTCCGGTTGGCGGCCGCCTCCATCGCGGTCAGGATCTGGCCCGCCAGCGTGCCGCCACCGATGGCGTCGAACGCCACGGTGGCCCCGGTGGCCACGAGAGCCTCGGTCAGCTCGTCCATGAACGCGGGCGAGCTGGAGTCGCACACGTGGACGGCCCCGATCTTCTTCAGCACCGCCGCCTGCTCCGGCCTGCGCACGATGTTCACCAGGCCCACCTGGTCCGCGAGGCAGATCTTGACCAGCATCTGCCCGAGGTTCGACGCGGCCGCGGTGTGCACCAGCGCCCTGTGGCCCTCCGCGCGCATCGTCGCCACCATGCCGAGCGCGGTGAGGGGATTGACGAAGCAGGAGGCGCCGTCCGCCGGGGTGGTGCCGGCCGGCAGCACCAGGCACTGCGCCGCCTTGATGCAGCGGTACTGCTGGTACATGGCCCCACCCAGGATCGCCACCGTCTTGCCCATCAGGGCCTGCGCGGCGGGGGACGCGCCCGCGCGCACCACCACCCCCGCGCCCTCGTTGCCGACCGGCAGCGGCTGATCCAGCCGTCCGGCCATCGCCTTCATGACCGCGGGGGAGAGGCTCGCGGTCACCACCGGGCGGTCCGGCGTCCCGGCGGACTTGGCGGTCGACATGTCGGCGCCCGCGAACAGCAATCCCTGATCGGAGGGATTGATCGGCGAGGCCTCGACGCGGACGATGACCTCCTCCGGCTTCGGCTCGGGCACCGGCACGCTGGCGAGCGAGAGCTCGAGGGTGCCGCCCGTCTTCACGGTTGAACGCAGCTGCAGGCCGGTGCTGGGATCGCTCATGGCTCAGTCCTCCCGGTTGCTGACGCGTGGACCACCGCTCACGTACAGGGTTTCGCCGAGGAAGACCACTGCCCACGCCACTTCCTCGGGTCGCCCCAGGCGCCCGAGCGGCACCTCTCGGGCGGCCTGGGCGATCATGGCCTCCGTCTTCCAGACTTCGAGTACGCCCTCGGTCTCCGTCGGCCCCGGCGCCACCGCGTTGACGGTGATGCCGTGCCGCGCCCACTCCGCGCCCAGGCTCTGGGTGAGCGCGGTGACGCCGGCCTTCGCGGCCGCGTAGGCGGCCATGCCGCGCGAGCCGGTGCGCCCCGCCACCGAGGTGACGTTGACGATCTTGCCGCTCTTGCGCGGGATCATCACCCGCGCCGCCGCCTGGCAGAAGAGGAAGACGCCGGTGAGGTTGGTGCCCACCATCGCGTTCCACTCCCGGTGCGGGAGCTGATCGAGGGGCGCGCGGATGCGGTAGCCCGCGTTGTTCACCAGCAGGTCGACGGGGCCGAGCGCGCGCCCCGTCTCGGCCACCACGCGGTCGACCTGGGCCGCGTCCTGCACGTCGCACGAGAGCGCGAGGGCCCGGCGTCCGAGGCCGCGGACCTCCTTCGCGACCGCCTCCAGGGGCTCGAGCCGCCGGCCGCACGCCACCACGTCGGCACCGGCGCGGGCCAGCTCGATCGCGATGGCGCGGCCGATGCCCTGGCCGGCGCCGGTCACGATCGCGATCCGGTCGGCGAGCATAGGCCGGTAACGTACCACGGGCGCCCACGACGCGGCGGGGCCGCTCGATCGCCGGCGGGTCGACCGTCATTCGGCGGATCGGGGATTCGCGCTCCGCGGCGCCGCCGGCTCGCGGACGATCACGACGGTCGCCATCACGATGTTGGGCACGACGACCTCCTCGGCGGCGGCGGTCTCGAGCAGGGTGTAGCCGAGGGTCAGCGACGTGATGGTGCCGGTCACGACGCCCTTCGGCGTGCTGACCACCAGCCGATCTCCGAGCCGGAAGGGCTGGTAGAGGAGTAGCGCCATTCCCGCGATGAGATTGGCCAGAGTGTTCTGGGCGGCCAGCCCGAGCACCACCGAGATCACGCTCGCCCCGGTCAGGAGCGCGGAGCCCATCGCCCGGAGGGGCGGAACGAGGTGGGCGTAGAGAATGGCGAGCGCGAGCACGACGGTCACCTGGGCGAACTGCGCGAGGAACGTCGACGCGGTCGGGTCGGGGAAGTGACGGGACGCCCGGCGGGCCAGCACCCGCACCAGCCGGATGCCGATCGCGGCCAGCACCACGAAGCCCGCCGCGTAGGCCAGCGCGCCGGGCAGCGTCCGCGGGTCGAGGAACGGGTGGTTCACGGGGCAGGGCACCGCAAGGGCTGTGCCCGGGCCGCTCGCCGTCGAAGTGGGCGGCGCGCTTCATCCGAGCTCGGCCGCGATGTCCACATCTTGCCGGGACCGGCCGGGAAGTACCCGGTAAGACGTGCCGCTCGCGCGCCCGTTCTCCGCCACGGCGCGGCCAGGAAGAGGGAACGCGCGGCGCCCGGCTCCTGGCAGCTCTCTTGCGCCATCGAGGGGTCGAGGAGGTGACAGATATGCCCGAGACGCGATCGACTCCGGAGCAGATGCACCGCAGCACGCCGGTCGAGCGGATATATTTCGCGTGGGAGGACGCCCTGAGTCGCAACGACGCGGCGGCGCTCCTCGCGAGATGCTCGCGGCGCGGAAACCTCCGGTGCGCACCTATCACCGCAGCGGATACCTCACCGACGGCAAGCGCCTCATCTGGGAGTATCCGCGAGACGCCGGCGCCGGCGAGCAGATGGACTTCGTCGAGGTCATGGAGCTCGACGACGACGGGCTCATCCGGCGGCACTGCGTCTACTGGGGCTGGTTCGGCGTCGGGGTGCTGCAGCGCGACGAATATCCTCGTTGAGGTGGGGTCGAGGGCGGGGCGCCGGCTGTCGCTGGTCAATAGAAATGTCGTGGGTACTGCCACGTGAAAATGTCATCCCCTGCGCTCGGGGTAGCCCGCGGTGATGGCCAGGCGGGGGTTGTACGCGCGACGCCAGGGAGGGGGTCGCCGGGAGGCGGGAAGCGCGGCGGCGAGCTGCGCGAGGGCGGGCGCCAGGCGCGGCGGCGCGGGGCGCCGGCGCTGGGCGCTGGGGTGGGTGCGCGGAGCGAGCGTGAAGTCGGGCCCCGGCGCGGGCGCGCGGGCAATGATCGTGGCGTCGGCCAAGACGAGGAGGCGCCCGTCGAGCAACTCGCGCACCTCGCCCCGCCGCCCGGCGTAGGAGCGGCCGTGCGGGCCGCGCGGGATTTGCAGCAGGCGCGGGCCCAGCCGGAGGGTGTTGTCGCGCGCGCCCCGACGCGTATAGCGGCAGCGGAGCACGAGAGCCAGCTCGCGGGGGGGCCGGCGCCACACGGCCTGCGGCTGCCCCGGCGGCCGCGCGAAGCGGCGATTGAAGTCGGCCAGGAACTCGGGCAGGAACGCATTGGCGGCCGCGCGGGTGGCCACGGCGCGCAGGCGCAGCTGGCTGACGAGGCGGTCCTGCAGCGTGCCCCAGAGGCGCTCGCCGCGGCCGTTGCCTTGCGGGGAGCGCGCCTGCACGGACCCGATCCCGAGTTCGTGCAGCACGCGGCCCAGATGCGTGGGGGCCTGGGTCCCGGCCCGCTGTTCGGCCAGCGTCCAGTGCCGATCGGTGCGCACCAGGATATTGACGCCGTCGCCGTAGAGGGCCACCGGCAGGCCGACGGTGGTGAAGACCTGGTGCAGCAGGGTGGCGTAGCCGTGCAGGTCTTCGGTGGGGCGGAAGTGCAGGGCGATCACGGTCGAGGTGGCCTCGTCGATGGCGCCGCGCAAGGTCATCGCCGGCCCGCGGCCCTCGAGCCAGGGGAAGGGGCTGCCATCGATCTGGAGCAACTGGCCCGCCGCGGCCGCGCGCGGGCGGCGGGCCCGATGCTGCGCCGGGCGGCGCCGATGTACGGCGGGCCAGCCGAGCGCGCGCCGCAAGCGCCGGACCGACTCCCGCGAGACCGCCAGACCGTGGAGCTCGCGCAGCTTCTCGGTGAGGTGGGTGTCATTGAAGCCGGCATAGCGGTCCTGCAGCAGCGCTTGCACCTGCGCACCCACCCCGGCGGCCAGCCGCCGGTGGGAGGGGCGCCGCCGCCCCTGGTGGCGCACCGCCAGGGGGCCTCCCTCGCGGCAGCGCTGCTTGAGGCGCTGAAACTGCCGGGGCGTTATGCGCAAGGCGGCCGCCCCCTCGCGATTGGTGATCCGGCCCGCGACGGCCGCGGCCAGCAGCCCAGGCCGGGGCAACTCCTTTCGGCTCATCGTGAAAGTCTCCATAGGGGGACGACATTTTCACGGAGCAGTTACCCCACGACATTTTTATGTAGCAGTAGCAAGGGCGGGGCGCCGGCTTGACGGGCCGTCTCCGACGGGACTAGGCTCGCGCCGAGCCGGAGTCTGTGGCTGCCCGACCCCTAACGGTTTCCGAAGGAGGTCCGCCATGGCCCACTACCTCAGCGACGAGGAGCTCACCCGAACGGCGCCGGCCGAGGTCGCCGCCTTCGCCTCCCCCGTTCCCACCCAGATCGTCTCCAACGGGGAGTTCGTGCCGCTGCCCCAGACGCGGGAGCAGCAGCGGGTGGAGGCCCGCATCAAGGAGATGGCCGACGGTCTCGGCCCCCGGCACGGCATGGACCGGCGCCGGTTCCTCGCCTCCAGCGCGGGCATGGCGGCCGCGTTCCTGGCCATGAACGAGGTGTTCGGCCCGCTCTTCGACGTGAGCCCGGCCGAGGCCCAGACCCCGGGGGTGGCGAACCAGCGCGCGGGGGCCCTGTCCAAGCAGTTCGTCATCGACGTCCAGACCCACTTCGTGCGCGACGACTTCAACCAGGCCGGGCTGCTCGACCTCGCCAAGTACGCCAAGAGCAACAGCTGGAACCCGGGGCTCTGGGGCGAGGACACCCTGGCCCGCTACAAGTTCGAGAACTACCTCAAGGAGGTCTTCGTCGACAGCGACACCAAGGTCGCGCTGCTGTCGGGCGCGCCCTTCGACGACCCCGCCTGGGACTTGCTGACCAACGATCAGATCGCGATGGCCCGGGCGTCGATCAACAAGATCAGCGGATCGCGCCGCCTGCTCGCCCACTCCGTGATCACGCCCAAGCGGGCGGGCTGGATGGACGAGGTGGACCGCTGCATCGCCACCGTGAAGCCCGACTCCTGGAAGGGCTACACCATCGGCGATCCGCTCTTCCCCTCCAAGCAGCAGTCGTACTGGCGTCTCGACGACGACAAGCTGATGTATCCCTTCTACGAGAAGATCAGCAAGGCCGGGATCAACACCATCTGCATCCACAAGGGCCTGCTGCCCGCCGACTACGAGAAGTCGTGGCCCGGGGTGTGGGAGTACAACACGGTGTGGGACGTGGGCAAGGCGGCCAAGGACTGGCCCAAGATCAACTTCGTGATCTATCACGCCGCGCTGCGGCCGTTCCTGGAGAAGCCCGACGAGGCGATGGCCGAGTTCGATCGGACCGGCCGCATGCAGTGGGCCACCGACCTGGCCGAGATCCCGGCCAAGTTCGGGGTCAAGAACGTCTACGGCGAGGTGGGCACCGCGTTCGCCAACTCCGCGGTGGCCAACCCGCGCTTTGCGGCCGCGTTCATGGGCACCCTGATGCGCGGGCTCGGCACCGATCGCGTGCTGTGGGGCACCGACTCGGTGTGGTACGGCTCACCCCAGTGGCAGATCGAGGCCATGCGCCGCCTCGAGATCCCGGCCGACATGCAGAAGAAGCACGGCTTCGCGCCGCTCGGCGCCGCCGACGGGCCGGTCAAGACCGCGCTGTTCACCCGCAACGCGGCGCGGCTGTACCACATCGACGTGAAGACCGCGCAGGGGGCGATCCCGGGCGACAAGGTGGGGGCCATCAAGGCCGAGTACGTGCGGCTCGGCGGTCTCCGGAGCAACACCCGCTACGGGTACGTCCACCGCGTGAGCGCGTAGTCCCCGCGGCTCGCGCAGGCCGGCGCCGGTCGGTCCCGGCCCGGTCTGCGCGGGCTCAGGCCCGGAGCGTGCCATGCGGCCCGTCCCCGGATTGTCACGGGACGGTTGGTTACGCGTGGGGCGGTCGCCGACGCCGCGATCGGCCGGCCCCGCCTAGCTCAGGTGCGTCCGGAAGAACGCGACGCTGCGCTGCCAGGCGAGCTTCGCCGCCGCCTCCTGATAGCGCGGGGTCGAGTCGTTGTGGAAGCCGTGCTGGGTGCCCGGATAGATGTGCATCTGGTACTGCACGCCCGCCGCCTTGAGCGCGGCCTCGAAGGAAGGCCACATCTCGTTGATCCGTGGATCGTTCTCCGCATAGTGGATCATCAGCGGGGCCTTGATGCGGGGCACGCCCGCGGTCTCGGCCGCCGCCCCGTAGAACGGCACCCCCGCCCGCAGGTCCGGGCCGAGGGCCACCGCGAGGAAGTTCACGGTGCTGCCGCCCCAGCAGAAGCCGGTTGCCCCGAGCTTGCCCGTCGAGAGCTCGTGCGATTTGAGGAAGCGCGCGCCGTTGAGCATGTCGGTGCGCAGCCTTGCCTGGTCGAGGCCGGACTGCAGGGTGCGGCCGTGGTCGTCGTTGCCCGGGTAGCCGCCAACCGGGAACAGCCCGTCGGGGGCCAGGGCCAGGAAGCCCTCCACCGCGGCGCGCCGCGCGACGTCTCGATGTAGGGATTGAGGCCGCGGTTCTCGTGCACCACCAGCACCGCCGGGAACGGTCCGGTCCCGGTCGGCTGCACGAGGTAGCCGCGCATCTGTCCCGAGCTGCCGCCGGGCGACGGGTAGGTGACGTACTGGGCCTTGATCCGCGTGTCGGTGAGCGAGATGGTCTGCGCCAGCGCGTAGCGCGGCAGCAGGGCCTGGGCCATGGCGAGGCCGCCCACCACCAGGCTCGCGTGCCGCAGGAACTCGCGCCGGTCGATGCCGCCGTGGCAGTACTCGTCGTAGAGGTCGAGGACGCGCTGGTCGATGTCGATCTGAGTGATGGGCTGAGTGATGGGCTGAGTGATGGGCTGAGCGACGGGCTCGGTCATCCTTTGCTCTCTCCGGTCGGTGGCCCGCCTCTCAGTAGTACACCGACCGGCCCTGGCCCCCCGAGGCCACCACGAGCTCCCCGGTGACGGCCCACGCCTTGTCGGAGGCCAGGAACGCGGTCACGTAGGCGACCTCGGCCGCGTCGACCATGCGGTTGATCGCGTTGCCCCGCGGCGAATCGTCGGCGTAGTCCCGCTTCTCGACCCCGTCGGGGGTGATGCCCAGCTCCTTCGCGCGCGCGGCCAGCAATCCGGGCGTGCGCTCGGTGCGGGTGATGCCGGGATGGACGCAGTTGACGGTGATGCCGTGGCGGCCGAGCTGCACCGCGAGCGTCTTGGTCAGGTGCACCAGCGAGGTGTTGCGCGCCCCGCCGCTCAGGTTGCCCGCGTTGCGCGCGTTCAGCCCGCTGATGTTGATGATGCGGCCCCAGCGCTCTCGCTTCATGAACGGGATCACCGCGCGGGCGCAGCGAAGCGCCCCCACGTACTTCACGTCGAAGTCCCGCAGCAGATCCTCGTCCACCACGCTCTCGATGGGGCCGGTGGCGGTGGCGGACCCGCCCGGGGCCGAGCCGCTGTTGATCAGGATGTGGAGGCCGCCCAGCGCCTCGGCGGCGCGCGCGACCATCGCGTCCACCTGGGCGCGGCTCGTCACGTCGGCCACCAGCGCGATCACGCGCCGGCCCGTCTCCGTGGCCAGCTCCCGCGCGGTGGCCTCCAGCCGATCCTTGGTGCGGGCCACGAGCGCCACGTCGACGCCCTCGCGGGCCAGCTCCCGCGCGATGGCCTTGCCGATGCCCAGGCTGCCGCCGGTCACGATCGCCCGCTTGTCCTTGAGCCCCAGGTCCATGGCGCGCCCTCCTCGAGGCGACTCCGGGGGATTCTACCCGGGAACGCGGCGCCGGATCGGTGCGATCGTGGCCGGCTACCTGGTGTCGGCCGGCGGCGCCTCGAGCAGGTCGAGGTACTTCTGCACCAGCTCGGCGAGCTGCGCCTTGTCGGGCAGGCGATAGAAGATGCGGTAGGCCGCGTCCGCCGCGACGCGCTCCGCGACCTTGCCCAGCACCGTCTTGATCACCACCTGCACGGTCTGGTTGTCGCCGACCGAGATCTTGCCGAACGCGCCGAACGAGGCCCCGAAGCCCCCGAAGCTGCCGCCGGTGATCCCGCCCACCATCGAGGCCTTGAGCGCCGCGGTCTGCCCCAGGTACTCGATGGCCTTGGCCTTGTCCTTGGTGATGCCGCAGCCGTCGGTGACGAGGGGCACCGGCTGGATCAGCGGGGCTCCCTCGCCGTCGCCCTGGCCGCGGGCCTTGATCCGCAGCCCGACCACCGTCGGCTCGAGCGGCGCCGCCTTCGGGTCCTTGAGGGCCAGGTCCGCCGCGTCCTTGCTGAAGGAGGCGGGATAGTAGAGCGTGCCCCGGTCGCCCTTCTCGGTCCACACCGGGCCGCGCACCAGGTAGTCGCCCACCGCGTCGATGATCACCGAGATCACGCCCGCGATCTCGGTGTTGCCCACCGTCCGCGAGATCGCGGGGGCGGGCAGGGTGGTCCCGAAGCGGTCGACGTACTTGCCGTCGACATAGGCCGACACGTAGGCCACCAGCACCTGGTTGAACTCGTTGACGTCGGCCACCAGCCGCGCCCTGGCCTCCGCGCTCTCGGTCGCGGTGCCCTGCAGGTCGTGCTTGAGGAAGCGCTCCTGGATGCGCTCCCCGAAGTCCTTCAGGATGCTCGCGTTGAGGTCGTGCAGCTTCTCGAGGCGCTCCCGGGGGCTCATGGTCGTGGACGCGCCGACGTGGATCGTGTCGACCACGAAGTCGACCACCTTGTGCTCGTGCAGGCGCGCCACCACCGCCTTGATCCGCTCCTGCAGTCGCGCCTCCGCCGGCGAGTTCGGCGGCTCGGGGCAGGTGGTCGCGGCCTCCTGGGCGAAGGGCACCACCTCCTTGATGAGCTGACGGGTCGGGATGCCGCCGCAGCCCGCACACAGGAGCGTCAGGACCAGCATCCACCACACCTGGATCGGCGAGCGACTCATAGAGGCCTCCTGGGAGTCGAGTTGGGCCGGGGCCCAGAAAAGCGTAGGTGGCCGGTCGGGGCTGCGTCAAGAAACTCGCTGTCCTTACGGAGTGCGAGAAAGTTGACTCGCCCCGCGGCCCCGCCTCACACTCAAGGGACGATCGCGCGGGAGGGGTCGACGCATGGGTTGGAAGGACGAGATCCAGCACGTCGTGGTCCTGATGCTCGAGAACCAGTCCTTCGATCGGCTGCTCGGGTGCCTCCGTCTCGACGACCCGGCCCAGCGGCTCGACGGGCTCCCCGGGGACGTCGCCCTGCCCGCGGATCTCGGCGCTCCCGGCCGCCTGGTGCCCGTGCCGCGCGGCACCGACCCCGCGCTCTACGTCACCGACCCCACCCCCGGGCATCAGCTGGAGGACATCGGCGAGCAGATCTTCGGGCAGGCGCGCCCGCCCGCGGGGGCGGAGCCCACCATGAAGGGCTTCGTGGCCAACTACGCCCGGCAGGAGGGCGACGACGGCCGGCCGATCGGCGCCGAGCGGGCCGCGGCGGGCCTCGCGTGCCTCGATCCCTCGCTGGTGCCGGTGATCTCGACACTGGCCAGGAGCTTCGTGGTCTGCGACCGCTGGTTCTCCTCGGCGCCCGGCCCCACGTGGCCCAACCGCTTCTTCGTCCACGCCGCGACGTCGAACGGCTACATCGACAGCCCGGGCAACCTGGAGCAGCTCGCGGGCTTCCTCGGCACCCGCTTCCGGTTCCGGACCATCTTCGAGAGTCTGGGGGCCGCGGGCCGGACGTGGGCGGTGTACTTCGGCGACCACGCACAGGCCTTCGGCATCGGCTCGCTTCACCGCTACGCGAGCGACAACTTCCGCCGTCTCGACGCCTTCGCGGCGGAGGTGGCCGCGGGCACGCTGCCGCACTACGCGTTCCTCGAGCCGCAGTACATGGACGTCCCGGGCAGCCCGGCCAGCGACCAGCACCCGCCGCATCATCTGATGGAGGGCGAGCGCCTGATCGCGTGGGTCTACGACACCCTGAGGAGCAACCCCGCGCTGTGGCGGCGGACCCTCCTCCTGCTCCTCTACGACGAGCACGGCGGCTTCTACGATCACGTGCCGCCGCCCGCCGCGGAGCCGCCCGACGACGCCTCGGCGGGCAGCGATCAGTTCAAGTTCGACCGGCTCGGCGTGCGCGTGCCCGCGCTGCTGATCTCGCCCTGGGTGCGCAAGGGCCGCGCGGACCACCGGGTCTACGACCACACCTCGCTCCTCGCCACCCTCAAGGGGCTCTTCGGCCTGCCCGCCTTCCTCACCCGGCGCGACGCGCGCGCCAACGTGCTCGACGACGCGGACTTCCTCGACGCCCCGCGGGCCCTCGAGGACACCCCGTCGAGCCTCGGCGCGCTCCTCGCCGGCCGCCCGACGCCCGCGCCCCGGAAGGGCAAGCTCTCCGACCTCCAGCGCTCGCTGCTCCTCCTCCAGCAGATCCAGGGGACGCCGGGCCGCGCGGGCGGGGCGCGGCCCGATCCCCAGTCACCGTGACGTGGGCCGGAGCGAGGAGGACGACATGAGGGCGGCCGCGAGGCTCGCGCGCCTGGCCGGATGGGGCCTGGCGCTGACGCTGTTGCTCACCGGATGCTTCGCCAAGGTCCAGGACCTGCCGCGCGCGGCGACCCCCGCCTTCGCGCCGGTGCCGGAGGCCGACCCGGATCTGCTGGTGGGGCTCGCGATCTCGGGCGGGGGCAGCCGAGCGGCCACCTTCGCGGCCGCGGTGCTGGAGGCTCTGGCCCGGGTGCGGATGCCGGACGGCGCCGGCGGCGAGCGTAGCGTGCTGGAACGGGTGCAGTACATGTCGAGCGTGTCGGGCGGCAGCCTGGCCACCGGCTACTTCGCGGCCCGGAAGCCGCCGCGCGCCCAGCCGGTCCTCGGGCCCGGCCCCGACGGCCTCTCGCCCGCCTACGAGGACTTCTTCCGGGAGTACAAGGCGGCGATGCAGGAGAACTTCGAGTGGGCGGCGGCCTGGCGGCAGCTGGCGTTCTTCCGCGCGTTCAATCCGACCAAGGCCGCGTTCTCGTTCTCCGAGGTGTGGGACGCCCGCTTCTTCCACGACATGACCTTCGAGCAGCTCTACGCGCGCGAGCGGGCGGGCGACAGTCCCCGGGTCATCCTGAACGGCACCTCCTACAACACGGGCCGCCGGGTCGCCCTCACCACGCTGCCCGCGAGCGACTTCGACTACGACTTCGTGAAGCGGCTGCTCGACGACCTGGTGGCCCGCTCCCCGCGCGTGAACCCGGAGGGCATGAAGATCATCCGGCAGAACCTCCAGGAGGCGAAGACCCAGTTCCTCCCCCTGACGCTCGATCAGCTCGGCGCCGACCACCGCGGACTGCACCTGTCGCTCGCGGTGGCCTCCTCCGCGTCGTTCCCCCCCGCGGTGGGGCCGGTCACCTACGCGGTGGGCGGAGAGCCCCCCTACCAGCACGTGGGCGACGGCGGCCTCTTCGACAACCTCGGCACCGAGTCGCTCACCACCTTGTTCCTGAAGAAGCTCGGCACCGGCGGGGCCAAGCGCGGCCTCATCATCGTGATCGACGCGGCCTTCCCGTTCAGCGCCAACGCCGCGTTCCTCGACACGAGCCGGCGCGGGTTCCAGGTGTTCAAGAAGGATCCGGCGCGGGTGGTGGGCATCATGGAGGAGCGCGCCAACGCCTACCAGCTCATGCTGTGGGACGCGCTGCGGTCCGAGGGCGTCGTGCTCCCCAGCTTCGAGAGCCTGCGGGTGGAGGTGCTCCAGCACACCGAGCCCGACTGGGGGACGTACCGGGACCTCCCCGAGTCCTGCCGCGGCGAGTTCCCCGCCGACGTGACCGCCAAGGCGGTCAAGGAGTCGGTGAGCCAGGTGCCGACCCGCTTCCAGGTCTCTCCGTGCAACGCGGCGCTGATGATCCTCGCCGCCCAGAAGGTGGTGAAGCTCCACCAGCAGCGGATCGTGGAGTTCCTCCGCCCGCGCCGATAGCCGGCGCCGCGGTCCCATCGCCGGTTGCCGGGCGAGGCGTCCTCGCCTATGGTGGACGTGCCGCGGCGCCCGGGCCGTCGCGGCCTCCCTCTCCGAGCCCGCCGAGCCAAGGAGGCCCGCGTGACCGTGAAGAAGAACTTCTACAGCGACAACGTGTCCGGTGCCGCGCCCGAGGTCCTGGAGGCGCTGGTCGCGGCCAACGCGGGCGACACCGCACCCTACGGCGCGGACCCGATCACCGAGGGCCTCACGGCCCGCTTCTCCGCCCTGTTCGAGACGCCGGTCGAGGTCTATCCGGTGGGCACCGGCACCGCGGCCAACGGGCTCTGCGCGTCGATCCTCTCCGCGCCGTACGGGGCCATCTACCTCTCCGACGCCGGGCACCTCCACGGCAGCGAGTGCGGCGGGCCGGAGTTCTGGTCGGGGGGCAACGCGCGCACGATCCCGGTGCCGACGGTGGACGGCAAGCTGCAGCCCGCCGACCTGGCGCGGATGGTGGACGAGGCGATGGCGCGGCCGGCCACCGAGGTGCCGCCGCGCGCGGTCAGCATCACGCAGGGCACGGAGGCCAGCACCGTCTATTCGCTCGACGAGATCCGCGCGATCGTGGAGGTGGCCCGCGCGCGGCGCCTCCTGGTCCACATGGACGGGGCGCGCCTGGCCAACGCGGTGGCCCGGCTCGGCTGCACGCCGGCCGAGGCCACCTGGAAGATGGGGGTCGACCTGCTGTCGTTCGGGGCCACCAAGAACGGGGCGCTGACCGCGGAGGCGGTGGTGTTCTTCAACCGCGAGCTGGCCGAGAGCGTGCGCTACCGGCGCCGGCGCGCGGGGCACCTCTTCTCCAAGATGCGCTTCCTCTCCGTCCAGCTCGACGCGATCGTCCGGGACGGCCTCTGGCTCCGCAACGCCGCGCACGCGAATCTCATGGCCCAGCGGATCCGCGAGGGCCTCGCCCGCATCCCCGGCGTGCGCTTCCCGAGCCCCACCGACATCAACCTGGTGCTGGTGGCGCTGCCCCAGCCGGTGTGGGACGGGCTCGTGGCCGACGGCTACAGCTTCTCGCGCCGGGGGCCGATGAAGGACGGCGTCATCCGCATCGCGTGCGCCTTCGACACCCCGGTGGAGGCGGTCGACGCGCTGCTGGAGGCGGCCCATCGCCACGCCGGTCTCCCCGGCGGCGCGCGCGTCAACGGGGCAGCTGCAGCGCCGTCCGCGCCACCTCCGTCCCGGCCGTCACCCGCGTCCCGACGCGGCTGAGGTCGGTCCCCACCAGCCGGATCCCCGCGGTCTCGGCCCCGGTCAGCCGCAGCAGGGTCCCGGTGCCCGCGCGGGGCCGGAGGTCCTCGAGCGTGCAGTCGCGCACCGACCGGAGCCAGATCAGGGGACCGTCCCCGGTGGGCGGCGTCGCCCCCATCGCCCGCACACGCGCGCGGCGGACGTCGTCCAGGATCAGCGCGGGGCGCGCGTCGGGCTGCGCGGTGGAGAGGTCGATCCGATCGAGGGTCAGCCCCTCCACGTGCCGGCAGTAGAGCCCGTAGGCGGGCAGGTCCCGGAACATGTAGGCATCGGGGTAGGTCTTCTCGAGCTCCGGCACGCTGCGCGCCGCGGCCTCGGCGCTGCCGCCGCCCGCGGCGCTGACCCGGACGTTTTGAATGGTCACGTCGGAGATGGGCCGTCCGGCGAGGCCGGTGATGGCGGCCGCCAGCAGGGCCCCCGACGCCGACACCCCGCTGATCGTCACGCGCTCGAGCCGCCCCGCGGCGGGCACGTCCTGACCCCAGCCCCGCTGGCCCAGGCGCACGAAGATCGGGCAGCGCACGTCGCGCATCCGCACGTTCGCGATCGTCACCCGCTGCAGGCGCCCGCCGTCCACCGTGGTGAGCGCGATCCCGGAGCTGAGCTCGCCCTTCCAGGGATGCGGGCGTCCCACCACGGTGCAGTCGAGGAAGGAGACGTCGTGGAAGTCGCCGGTGGACTCGGTGCCGAGCTTGAACGCGTTGTGGTACGTGCTGAGATGGCAGCCGCGCACCGTCACGTTGCGGGTGGCCCGCCGGACGCCCAGGGCGAAGCTCGCCTTCAGGGCGATGGCGTCGTCGCGGGTCTCCACGTGGCAGTTGACGATGCGGACGTTCTGGCAGCAGTCCGGGTCGATGCCGTCGGCGTAGCCGTTCACGATCGTGACGCGCGCGATCTCCGCCTGGTCGCACCCGAGCAGGCTGATCGCGTAGTTGCCCGCGTTGGCGATGGTCACGTCGTGGATGTCGATCTGGCGGCAGCTCTTGAGCGCGATGGGCTTGGGGCCTTCGCGGCTCGAGCGGTTGCCGTCGATCCGGCCCGGGCCCAGGATGCGGATCCGCTCCACGCCCTGCCCCTGCAGGAGCGCGAAGCGGAAGTCGGTGGTCTCGGCGTCGGCGTGGGCCTCGTGGGCGAGCCGCTCGACGGGGTCGAAGTCTCCGTCGTCGCGGCTGGCGATGAGGACCGCCTCCTCGTCGAGATGCAGTGTCACGTCGCTGCGCAGCCGCACCGTGCCGGAGAGGTACTCTCCGGGCGGGAAATAGACGCGGCCGCGGGTGCGGGCCGCCGCCTCCACCGCGGCCTGGATGGCCGAGGTGTCGCGGGTGCGCCCATCGCCCCGCGCGCCCGCCTTCCGGACGTCGAAGGCGGGGCCCGCGAGCCCCGCGGCGGGAGACCGGGGTGCCGCGGCCAGGCCCCGCACCGCGAGCCCGGGCGCGGCGAGCGCCACCGCCGAGTGCAGCAGGAGCGCTCGGCGGGAGAGCGGGCTCACATGGGTCGGCGGCGGGTCTAGCCGGCCGCCTCCTGCGCGGTGAGGTTGTTGACGACCCGCTTCACTCCCTCCACGCCCTGGGCCACCTTCTCGGCCAGGAGCTTCTCGGCGCGCGAGGGAACGGAGCCGCTCAGCACCACCGTGCCGTCCGCCTGGGAGCGGATCTGCACCGTCTTGAGCGACACCGCCTTCGTCGAGTAGAGCTCGAACTCCACGCGACGCGCGAGCCGGTCGTCGGTGCCCTCGGCGGTGGCCGGCGCGTCCGCCACCGTGAGCTGGCTGTTCAGCCCCTGCACGCCCGGCACCTGGGTCACGATCTGCTCGGCGGCGCGCTTCTGGGCCATGGAGTCCGCCCCGCCGTCGAGGGTGACGACCCCGCGAGCCACCTGGACCGTGAAGCGCTTGTTCTTGAGATCCGGGCTCTGGGCGAGCCGGTCGGTGACGATCGTCTTCACCTCGAGATCGGCGACGCGGTCGCCCAGGTTCGCCATCGCGGGGTTGCGGCCCGCGGCCGGATTGACCGCGAGATCGTTCTGCACCTGGCTGACGCCGGAGGTGTCCTGCGCGATGGCCCCCGCGAGCCGCTTGGTCTCCTCGGTCGGCACGTCGCCGGTGAGCTGCACCACACCCTGGGTGGTGCTGGTCTTGATGTCGAAGGCGGAGACGTGCTTCGAGAGCAGGAGCGCGGTCTTCACCTTCGACGTGGTCGCCGCGTCCTGCGAGTTGACCTTGACGGACCGCAGCATCTCCCGGATCGGCGCGGCGCCGGGCGCCCGGTACACCCACACCACCGCCACGATCACCACGACGAGGAATACGAGGAGCACGACGCCGGCCGCGCTCCGGCCGGCCTGATCGTAGGACCCGCGTCTCGACGGATGAGGCCTCATGGCAACCCTCCCGGTTGGCGCTGATCTCATGCGGGAGAGAAAGGCATTCCGCGTGCCAGTCGCGCGATGCGACAACCTGCCGGTTCCTTGCGGTGTGAGGGACGGAGGCCTGTCGCCCGCGGGTCAAGTCTTCCGGATCGGGCGTGAAGTAACTACCCGGTAAGGGCAGTGGGCTCGGTCGGCTGCCCGCGCGCGAGGACCGCGCCAACCCGCGCTCCGATGCGCGACCCGCCCGTGGCACGAGCCGTGCTTGAATTCTCTCGCGTTGCGGTGCGGTCGACGATGCGAGCGACCGCGCAAACCTGGAAGACACCCACACGGAGATGAGAAAGGAGGCGGGCATGCAGACGGAGAGCGGAGCGTATCCGACCACGATGCAGGGGACCGAGGCCTTCAAGGATTTCGCAGATCGGGCACGGAAGCAGCTCAACGACGGGATGGAGCAGATGTCGGAGACCCTCGCGGAGTATGCCCGCACGCAGCCCACCACCGCGCTGCTCGTCGCGGCCGGCGTCGGGTTCCTCCTCGGGGCCATGCTCGCGATGGGACGGAGGTAGACGAGGGTCATGCGCAGACTGGAGGTCGGAGGCAAGTGGATGATCGCGCTGGCGATCACGGCGTTGATCGTGTCGGGCTGCTCGCAGACGTCGAGCCGGACCAGCCAGGGACAGTCCTCGATGGCGCAGGTGGGTGACGCCAAGTCGGCCACGCTGACGGGCGCCCAGGAAGTACCTGCCGTGAACACGCAGGCGACGGGCGTGAGCACCATCCAGGTATTCGGCGACAAGAACGTCACCGGCAGCATCCAGACCAGCAACATCGACGGCACCGCGGCCCACATCCATCAGGGCGCGGCGGGCCAGAACGGCCCCGTGATCATTCCCCTGGTGAAGACCGCGCCCAACGTCTGGTCGGTCCAGCCGAACACACAGCTCAGCAGCGCGCAGTTCGACGCGTATCGAGCGGGGGAGCTGTACGTGAACGTCCACAGCGCCGCGCACCCCGGCGGCGAGATCCGGGCCCAGCTCAACAGGCCCTGACGACCGTGGACCGGGTCGGATTCGACGCGCGCCGCCAGCGCGCCGGGATCCCGGCGCTGATCGGCGGAATCGGCAGCCGGATCGTCCGGCTGGTCCAGACCGAGGTGGAGCTGGCCGGGGCCGAGCTGGCGAGCGACCTGCGGGCCGGGCGGCGGGCGCTGGTGGCGTTCGCCCTCGCGCTCGTGGCCGCCCTGCTGGGCGCGGCCCTGCTCCTGGTGGCGGCGGTGCTGGCGCTGGCCGGGGTCATGCCCGGCTGGCTGGCCGCCGTCGTGGTGGCGGTGGTGGTGCTGGGGTTCGGAGCGGCGGCGGCCTACGTCGGCTGGCGGGCCTGCCCCCGCTCCGCCCTGACCCTGACCCGGCGATCACTCAAGGAGGACTGGGAGTGGCTCAAGAGTCAGCTGTAGCGGAGCGGCGCGAGGCCGCGCGCCGTGAGGCGGTCCGCGGAGCGGAGCCGCGTGTGCGCGCGATCGAGGTGGAGGCGATGTACCGGCGCGGCGAGCTCACGAGCCTCGTCCAGGAGCTGAAGCTGCGCTTGCAGCCGCGCCGCCACCTGGTCGGCCTCGCGGTGACCGTGCTCGCCACGAGCGGGGCGGTCGCCGCGGCGGTGGCGATCCGCCGGCGCCGGGCACGCCGCGAGGCCGGGCTGCTGGCGCGCAGCCGCCGGGTCCGCGAGGCGGTGGGCCGTCTGATCGACCAGCCCGAGCGGGTCGCGGTCACGCCGACCACCACCCAGCGCGTGCTCGAGTCGGCGGCCTCGGCGGCGGCGGTGTTCCTGATCAACGCCGCCCTCGAGCGGCTCGGGCGCGGCCTCCGCTCGCTCTGAGCGGGCGCGCTCAGCGCGCGTCGCTGCAGTCCGCGAGCGGCGGGCGCGCCTCGAGCGCGGCGGGGGCGTCCGGGGCCGGCTGCGTGGCGTAGCGCGGGGTTGCGGCCTCGCGGGCCACCGCGGCGAAGAGGTCCGGAACCGCCTCGCTGTTGGCGAGGCCCACCGCCCACTTCGGCAGGGATCCCGCGGGGTCCGTGAACACGCAGTAGCGCACGTCGGTGGCCTCCGACCCGTCGCGGGCCGGCCGCAGGTCCCAGAACCCGCTGTTCACCGAGACGCGGATCGCGGCGTCCGGCTTCACGTCGTCCGGCAGGCCGGGCTCGAGCGCCCACACGAACGCATAGCCGAGCCGTCCGTCGGTCTCCCGCGCGCGCCGCTCCGCGATGCGGATCACGTAGTGGCGGTCCTGCACGAAGAGCATTCCGAAGGAGAGCCGCTGGTAGTTCAGCACGTCGCCCGCCGCGGCCTGGCCCATCACGCGGCTCTCCTTCACGTAGGGCATGAAGGCGGGATAGCGCGCGAGGTCCGCGATCACCGCCCGCAGCACGTGGGGCGGCGCCGGCAGCCGGGCCTGCCCGGTCACCTGCTTGACGTCACGGCCGGGGATCGCGCGGGTCTCGACCTTCAGCGCGGGCATCGCGGGAGCGGGGGGAGACTGCGCGCGCGCCTCGGCGGCGAGCGCACACAGGACCAGCAGCATCGCGGTCACGGGCCGCACGAGCCCAGGGTACATGGTCGGGACCGCCCTGGTACAGACGATGCTGCACGAGGCAGGAGCGGAGGTA
>Ga0068854_100000203_pt1 | contig 40147 bp, 39 predicted proteins | sample KBSCornC42_FD_66590 | JGI IMG/M metagenome (GOLD analysis project Ga0068854, IMG submission 66590) | Corn rhizosphere microbial communities from Kellogg Biological Station, Michigan, USA - KBS Corn C4-2 | ecosystem: Host-associated > Plants > Roots > Rhizosphere > Soil ... | reverse complement strand
GGATGTCGCCGAGGGGATCGGCGCGCGCGTGAGTACCGTATGATCTGAGGTAGCCATAATCGACTCTCTGCTAGTTGGTGATGGTTAGCGGGTCAGGGGTGTTAGCGCACCCCTGGTCCGCGCTTACATAGCATCGCTGCCATGGTTGCCCGCAACGCGTCTTCAACAAGTGCGCGGGCAACGTCAAGAAAATTATCAAAGCAACCCCGGGTTGTCTGTAGTCTTTTGCCTTCTTCGCAACCGCAACAGTCCCGAAGCAGCATGGCTACGTGGATCGGCGACAACATTTCGGCCTAGTCCGAATGCCGATGACAATCTCCCACCTCCGCCAGCGGGTCGAAGTCACGGCGAATGTTCTTAGTCACATCAAGCCGACGGCCGTCGACACCCGCATCGCCCATCCCCAGCACTTTGTCGATGACGACCAACTCGTGGTGTTCACCATCGAAGATGTCCTTCTGCCGCTGTCGTAGCCAATCCGTTCCTCCGCGCGACGCATGCCCCATGCGCTGCTACGCAAGGCGGGGTGTGCGGTTGGCTGAGTCAGGCTTTCTTGCGAGGCTTCGTACCCTTAAGCTTTAAAAGCGTACCCGCGGCGAGACGGACCACGCGCACCATAGGAGGTGCCAGATGCCCATCGACAACGAAGTCTTTGAAGGCTCTTTGGAAGGGATTCCCTGGGAAGAACAAGAGCTGTTTATCTACTGCAGCTTTCGCCAGATCGAGGGTGCGGGCATTTGCATCGAAGCCGCCTTCATCGATTGCACATTCGAACGGTGCGACTTCTATCTATCCATGTTCAACGGCGCCACCTTGGTTGGCGTCACGTTCAAAAACTGCGCCTTTCACGGCGGTTCCATCGTTGATTGTCGATTGGTCGAATGTGTATTCGACAACTGCCAATTCGGGAATGACAACCTAGGCGGAGAGCTCCGGCTGGATGGGACTCGATGGTACGGATGCAGTCAGCGTGGCTGCGAGGGGTTGAGCCATGAACTGGTTCCGCTACAAACAGCCGAGGAACCCTGAGCGGGTAACCACCCCGTTCCCATCAAGTACGGCCCTCGGCCGGCTCAGCTATCATGCCGTCCGCAAAACCAGCCTTAGCTGTTAGTCCGATTACCAACATAGACGGGCAAACCCCATGGACGAAGTGTCATTCACCGGCGGATCGCGTGTTGGCTGGGTCAATGCTTCCTGGCCACTGGCCAGGCTCACTGCTCGCGCACACGAACTCAAGCTCTCGGCACTTGGCAGTTACGAACTCTCCGACCAGGACGTGGTTTCACTCGAGCCTTACGGCTCCATCCCGCTTCTGGCAAGCGGCATCCGCATAAACCACAACCGGGTGGACTATCCGGAGAAGATCATCTTCTGGTGCATGGGCAACCGGGATTCCATCCTCGACGACATACGCTCGGTAGGCTTTCGGCCCAAGGGCAAGGCCGTGGCCCGGCCATCGGGATTCTCCATCCGTTGGAGCGTAGCCATTCTGGCCGTGGTGATCTGGAACGTTCTGTTCTTCGCGGACAATTCGTTCCGGCTATCAGCCGGACCGCATCAACCGGGACCACTCACGGTGCTGGCAATGCTGGCGGTTTTCACTGTTTCTTCGGCACTGCCGTACTCGCCTGGACTTCAGCGCGCTGTCTTGCAGCCCGGACACTCCCTCGGCGAAATACAGTCGTTCCTGAGGCTCCTGCAGATCATCTCGGGCCTGCTGTCATTCGGAATGGGCGGTACGCTGCTGGTTTCATGGCTTAGCTAGGCGCTCATCCATTCACATCGACTTTGCTTCCCAGGACGACCTTGTTCGGCAACTCTCGTCGATCATTTCCGTTTTTGTTTGCAGCTTCGGCGAGTGACTGCCCCGCATTATTTACTGAGCCAGAGTTGGAGATGTCTGTGTGAGCAATGCGCCATCGTCAGTACGCATGTGGCTGGAAAACCTTGCGGTGGCCGAAACCCCACCACGACCGCTGGAGCAGCTGTCGCCGAACGCGCATATCCACGGCGGCCTGCGATTTGAAATTCAAGGTCGCCTCGTTCCGTACATGGGCTACTGGGGACCCGACGACGTTTGCATGGGCGACTGGCTCGTGGAGCTGCAGCACGCGGCGGCGGCACTGAGAGAGGATGGCGGGCGCTACGTCTTTGACGAGGGAGAGCAGGGGCAGCCCGCTTTCGAGTTCTCTCGCCGGGATGGGCACGGCTACTTGTCCATTATCAAGTCGGCATTCTCGGATGCCGATGGCGATGAAGCGTGGCAGGACATCACGTTCGATCCCGATGAATTCATCGAGGCCCTGAAGGCGCTGCTCGATGACTTCAAAGCACGCCTGTCCGAGAAGAGTCCCAAGGTGGCACCGCGTTGGTTGGCGAAGATCGAACTTGACCGAGACGCCAGTGCACGGTGATCCCCTTGAGCGCCACGCGCCGCCTATTAGACGGCCCGCGTACGCTTGCCAATCATTCGGGTAACGACTTCGAGCCCGCAGAACGAGGGCTCATTCCCATGTTCGCCTGATTCGATCCAGGCGATCTTCGCCCGAAGATAGCTTTGCAGCTTACTCAGCTGCTCTGCTTTCTCATCGACCTGCGCCAACTGCCCCTGCATGACCGCCAATCGTCGCGCCTGGTCGATGCCGCCGGCCTCGTATTCCTTGTTCAAGGTGACGATCTGCTTCAGCGTAAAACCAAGCTGCTGCCCGACCTTGATCAAGGCAACGCGATCCACATCGCTCTCATCAAAATGCTGATAGCGATTGCTGCCAGCAGCTCCTGCGTTCGGCCTGAGGAGACCGAGCTTCACATATAGGCGCACGGCGTCGCGAGTCAGCTCGGCGCGCCGGCAGAATTCGGCAATCAGCATGGCGTAGCCCTTGACTAGGGGGTATGGACCCTAGTTTAGACTCGGTCTTCGTCAACCACCAAGTGACAAGCCATGAGCAAAACCGTGCTGATTACCGGCGCGTCGTCGGGCATAGGCGAAGCAACTGCGCGTCGCCTCATAGCGGACGGCTACAAGGTCTACGCGGCGGCGCGGCGGGTGGACCGCATGAGCGGCCTGTCCGAAGCCGGCGCGCAAGTATTGCCGTTGGATCTGACGGACGATGCTTCGATCGTCCAGGCGGTCGAAACCATTGCCAAGCGCGAAGGCCGCCTGGATGCGCTGATTAATAACGCCGGCTACGGTTCTTATGGCGCGCTGGAAGATGTGCCCTTGGAAGAGGGGCGCCGCCAATTCGAAGTGAACGTTTTCGGCCTGGCGCGCCTTATCCAGCTATGCCTGCCGATGATGCGCGCGCAACGCTCGGGCACCATCGTCAATATCACCTCGATCGGCGGCAAGATGCACGAGCCGATGGGAAGCTGGTATCACGCCACCAAGTTCGCGGTGGAAGGGCTGAGCGATTGCCTGCGCATGGAGCTGGCGCCCTTTGGCATCGATGTCGTCGTAGTGGAGCCTGGCGGCATTCGGACCGAATGGAGCGGCATTGCGACGGAAGGTTTGCTGCGTTATTCGGGCCACACTGCCTACGCCGAACAAGCGGCAAGCCATGCGCGCATGTTTGCCGGCGGCGAAAAGTCGTCCATCGTATCGGCACCGGATGTGGTGGCAAAAACCATTGCACGTGCCCTGCGCGCATCGCGCCCTCGTACGCGTTACGCCATCGGTGGTGGCGCGCGGACGATCCTGTTCCTGCGCCGCTGGCTGAGCGATCGCGCCTTTGACGGATTCATGCGGCGGATCGAGAAGTCATTCGCCGGCGCTTGAAGCCACGGCAGCTGCGTAGGTTGGGGTGAGCCACCGGCGAACCCCAACACCACCATCTCCGCGTGTCGCGACGTTGTCATGCTAAAGGCCACCTTGTAGATTCGGCCGATGGCAATCAAGCGCATGGACAACGTAGGCATCGTCGTCGAAGACCTCGAAGCGACGATCGATTTCTTCCGCGAGCTTGGCCTCAAGCTCGAAGGGAAGGCAACGATCGAAGGAGAGTGGGCTGGGCGAATCACCGGACTGGGCGATCAATGCGTAGAGATCGCCATGATGTCCACGCCGGATGGTCACAGCCGGCTCGAGCTTTCGCGGTTTATCAGGCCGGCGGTCATCGCGGATCACCGGGATGCTCCGGTAAACGCCTTAGGCTATCTGCGCGTCATGTTCGCCGTGGACGATATCGATGACACGCTGGAAAGGCTGCGCAAGCATGGCGCGCAGCTCGTCGGAGAGCTTGTTCAGTATCAGAACTCGTATCGGCTCTGCTATATCCGTGGTCCTGGCGGGCTTCTTATCGGCTTGGCCCAGGAACTCTAATAACGACCGCGTAGCGCTATCGGCGGGGACTGGCTGCGCCGGCGGCATGGCGCGAACGCCTTAGAGGACGGGAGATACTGGCCGACCTCCAACGGGGATGGCTTTGATCTTGGCGTGAGATGCCTGGGCTCTCTTAGAGACTGACCATCAACCAAGCAACTCAAGGAGTACATGGTGAAAGGACGAGTCTTGATCGGGGTTGTCTTCGTAGTAGTCGCCTTGCTGAGCGCAGCAACGGGCTACTACTTTGGCTTAGCGAACGGAAGCTCTGTAATGGGAGCACTGGCAAGCCAGAACACAGTCTACGACGCGCTTGCCGACGTCAGGCGCTCCATGCAGGCCATCGAGGCCGGCGACGCATCCTCAATGCACCGCAAGATCGCCATCGATCTTCGCATCGCCCTGTTTTCGCTCGGCACCTATGGCCCATCCGTGTCCTATATCAAATGCCGCGATCAGGAAAAGAAGGCCATGGAGTCGGCACGCAAATACATGGCTTCAGGTGCCGACCCAAGCATTTTCAATGGCGCCCCCGAGCTGGCACGCGGACTGAATTTCTGCGCCGGCCGATAGCTCCGGAATTCGCCGCCGGCCAGCCGGCAGAAAGAATGAGACAGAGGGTCAATTGGACCCCGCGGCCATCTTCTACACTTTTCGCGAGCCATCACGCGAACAGGGGGAATCCATGGCCGACAAACTTCCGTATCAGAACGCCATCGTGCAAATCTGCGCTCTGCTCGGATGGACCGACCAAGCCGGCCGCCAGCCCGAAATAAGGCGGGAGAACGGCACGCTGGTCGTGATCTCGGGACCAGGCTTTGGTATCAGGCTGGAGACCACGGACAGGGACATCGAGTCCTCATGGGATCCGATGGATGGCGACAAGCAGCAGCGCGCGCGCGATGCACTGATGGCCGCGCTGAAAAGAATGGGGTTGCGGGATGGCATGACCTGCAGGATCGGACCTCCCATGTGGAAAGTGAGCTGACCTGACCAGGTCTTTGCCGCAGAAGTAAGGGGACGGCGGCGGTCGGCATGTCCGGCCGCCGCCGTCCGTTTTTGCCGCAACGGCGCTCAAAGCATCTTGCGCAACCCAAGATAGACATTCTGTTCGCGCAACCGCCCCTTCAACTGCTCGTCGCGAGCATGCGCGCGGTTGTCGAATAGATTGGGGCGAGTCGAAATATTGCCCAGATCGACCCAGCGATAACCCAGCTCCAGGTGCATATCGCTGGTGATGCGCACGTCGGCCCCGACACCCATGGCATACGCCGCGCGGATATTCCGCCCATGTTCGAACGCGCGATCCGGACGGGTCTGCCATCCCGACGTCCTGGTCATGGCCAGCCCCGCTCCAAGCATGCCGAACAGCGATATGCGCTGTGCCAAAGGCCAATGCACATAGCCGTTGAGCATGAGGCGTTGCGTACGCGTATTAAGCACATTGTCGTTGGCCGTGAATGGCGCCCAGCGACCGACGAAGCGCGCGGACGAAGGCAGTGTGTACTCGACTTCCGCACGGAAAAGCGAGTCGTACTGATAACTCAGGCTCAATGAGCCATTGGGCGTGCGGATGGATTTCGGATCCTGCGTACGGCCGGCGACGCGGGGGCTGGTCAGCTTCATATTTGAGAGCTGCCTGTAGGCGTCGAACACTTTGATCGAACCGTAGAAGCCCTGGTCCTGGGCGAAGGCGGGGGCGGCGGCCAGGATCATCGCCGCCAATGAAGATTTGAGTATCGTCTGCCTTGTCACGCATCACCTCATGGTTAAAAGCCAAGGCAACGTAGGAAAGAAGATGGAGAGCGGCCCACTCGAAAAGTCCAGTGATAAGCAGGGCAACAGGGTTAGCCACCGATAGATGCGCTTAAGTCCGCTGCGGTGTTGCGTATCAGTCGTCTGCGCTGGTCATCGAGCCAGGAGATGCTCGGAATTGGTCGAGAAGACTAGGGAAAACCCTAGTAACCGTTCCGCGCTTATCGTTCTAGATTCGGGTTCTAAGTCCTATCGAGCATAGCCTCCGGCAGGGAGCGACTCCGATGACCTCGACCAGCGGTGTAGGTGGCAACGATCAGAATTCCGCGACGCAGTCGCTGGGCAATCAGCTGTCCGCTCCTTATGACGGGCCACCTCTGGCGGATGCCATTCCGGGCACTACGCTGAATATCCCCGCGGCCACTTCGCTGATGAATTTCAGCCACACTGTTTCGCTTGGCGAAACCGTCGATTCGCTGGCCGCGCGCTACAACATCGACGCCAATGCGATTCGCGCCGCGAATCCCGATCTGCTGTCGCCGTCCGCCGGCAGTTTCGACTTCACCACCTCGCTGCCCGAGCTGCAGGACGCTGTAAAGGACGTGCAGCCCTGGGCGGGTGTCAGCCTCACGGTGCCTGCGGCCAATCCGCGCATGGTGATGGAACACACGGTGATGCCCGGCGAAACGATCGAATCGATCGCCAAGGATTTCGACGTCAAGGCCATGGATCTGCGCCAGGCCAACCTCACCGCACTGGCCTTGCAGAGCATGCTGACGGCGCCGCCGTCGATCGAATCCGGCCCCGGCAAATACGGATTGATCGATACCTCCAAGCTCACCGGCGTGCAGCTCACCGTGGCCGATACCTATAACAAGTACGGCGCCGCCATCGAGGGTCTGGCTGATGAGGCGGGCATCAACGTGAAGGACGTGCTCGGCATCATCACCCAGGAAACCGGCGGAGCGATCGATCCCAATGCGCGTATGACGATACGTTTCGAGGCGCATAAATTCGACAAGGCGATCGACCCCACCCAGCAGGCGGAATTCGATCTGCACTTCCAGTTCAATCAGGCTAAAGGGCTGGGCTACAAAGGGCAGAAGTTCAACGCTACCGGCGATCCGGACGATTGGCATTCCCTGCATCCGACCGGTACCGCGAAAGACCAGGACATCAATTGGAGCGCTTTCAATTACGCCTACGGCATGGACCCTGAAGCCGCCGCGGCCTCGATCTCGATGGGCCCCGGCCAGGTCATGGGTTTCAACCATGCCACGGTGGGTTATGTCAGCGCGGACGCCATGTACAAATCCCTGAAGGACAGCGCGTATAACCAGTTCGCTTCCATGACCGACTTTATCGGCGCCAATGCGACGATGAAGAAGAACCTCAATGACGGCGACTACGATGCGTTTGCCAAGGCTTATAACGGCGGCATTCCCGGGTATGGCGACAACGTAAAGAGCTATGCCGATGCATTTGCCGCCATTGTCGCGGGCATCCAGCCGACAGGTTCCGCGACGTACACGGTGCCTGGCGCCGCGCCATAAAGCCGCGATGACGCCATGGAGGCAGCCAATGCGTCTGGCTGCCTCGAACGGGCGCGATTATTTCTTGCCGGCTTTGGCCGCCGCCTCTTCCTCGGCGTCCTTCTTCAGATAAGCGGCATACCCCTTCGCCTCATCCGCCTGCGTGGTGATGTGCAAGGTGACCTCGTCGCTTACCTGCGGCACGAACTTGCCCAGCCCGAAGTCGGAGCGCTTCAGCTTCGCCATCGCCTCGAAACCTACCGCCGGCAGTTCCAGCCGCGGATTCTCGCCAATCTTGTTGATGGTGACATCGAGCGTCACCGGCTTAGTTACGCCATGCACGGTGAGGTTGCCGGTGACCTTGAGCTGGTTGGCCATGCCGGTGGTTTCGACCTTGGTGCTCTTGAAGGTGGCGGTGGGGTACTTGGCCAGGTCGAAGAAGGCGGGGGAGCGCAGGTTCTCGTCCAGGTCGGGGATGCCGCTGCTCAGGTTGGCCAGGGGGATGGTGACCATCACGGAGGACATGCGCGGATTAGCCGGGTCGAATTCGAGCGTGCCTTCGACGCGGGTGAATTGCGCGGTGGGGTTGGCGAAGTCCAGGTGGCTCCAGCGGATCGTGCCCATCGAGTGGTTGGGTTCCAGCGTGTAGGTCGCGGCCCAGAGCGGGCAGGTGGCGAGGGCGAGTGCGAGGGCGAAGGCGGTGCGGCGGATCATGGCTAGGCTCCAGGGCTGGGGTCGGCGCGAGGCCGGCCGGGGTCGTTTGGCTTGCCCTGGGACAGTGGCCGCCGAGTGCGGGAGAAGTCCTGAAAACGCGTCTGAAATGCCCTGAAGACTTCTGAAGAACCGCTGCGCCGCTCGGTGGCGGCCTTGGTTGTGGCCCGCAAACGTTGGTGCGAATATCCGGCGGCTCTCCTATTGATGGCGATAAACAGTGAGTTACGTGCCGTCCGATTCCGAAACCCCGGCCCGGGGCAAGTTGCGCATCGGCGACTGGACCGTCGACCCGGCCGCCGACCAGATTTCGCGCGACGGCGCCGTCGTACGGGTGGAAGCCCGCACCATGCGCCTGCTGCTGTGCCTGGCGGACCGCGCAGGCCAGGTGGTCAGCATCGATGAACTGCTTAATGAGGTATGGGCGGGCGTCATCGTTACGCCGGATTCCGTCTACCAGGCGGTGACCTCGCTGCGCCGCTTGCTGGGGGACGACCCGAAGCAGCCGGCCTATATCGCCACCGTGCCGAGGCGGGGCTATCGGTTGATCGCGGCGGTCGAGGCGCAACCGGATAAGCCAACCGCACCCGTGGTATTGCCAACCCCTTCCGCCGATGCGGTCAAGCCAGGCCCGAGGAATGTCCCGAAGCAAGGCCGGGGCGCCCTGCTGGGTTCCGCATTGGCGCTTGGCGTCGTGCTCCTGCTGTGCGGCGCGATCTCCGCCTACTGGCTGCTGCGCGACCGTCCCGCCGCTCAGGCGACCATTTCCGCGCGCACCATCGCCGTCCTCCCCTTCCTCGACCTCACCGACAAGATGAGCGAGGAGCCCTTCGCCGACGGCATGACGGAGGAGCTGATCGACAAGCTCAGCACCTTCCCCGGCATGCAGGTGTCCGCGCCGACCTCGTCGTTCTATTACAAGGACAAACAGGTGCCGGTAGCGGATATCGCCAAGGCGCTGGGCGTGGCCTATGTGCTCGATGGCAGCGTGCGCAAGTCGGGCGACACCATGCGCGTGGCGGCGCGGCTGGTGCGGGCGGGGGATGGTTTCGTGGTGTGGTCGGCTACTTATGACCGGTCGGTGGGTGACAAGCTCAAGGTGCAGGATGAGATTGCCACCGAGGCGGCGAAGGCGTTGACGCCGGCGATTCGATAACGAAAGCGCTCAGTGTTGGCGCATGGGCTGCTCGAGTGCGGTTTACCTATCGTCATTCCGGCGCGGGCCGGAATCCAGTTGCGAAAGTGCCTGATTTTTGAGGCGGCATTGGATCAGCACCTCGCGGAAACCAATCGGTATCGTTGCTGGATTCCGGCCTGCGCCGGAATGACGGAGTATCAGGCGCTATTGCCGGAGTCCGCCGCGCAACGATCCAGTGCGACGGTCGCTTTCTGGGTGGATCCGAACGTCACGAAACTCGCCGCCGCCAACACCCAGGCGCCGATGCCGCCATACAGCATCACCCAATGAAAACCATGGACGAGCGCGTCATGAGCGAGCGCTCCGTTTGAAGAGAGATTGCCTGCCGCGATCTGATTAGCGATGTCGCGCAACGCCGGTGCATCAGGGTTGGCTTGTTTCAGATGCGCAAGAATCCCTTCGATCAGCAGAAACCCCATCAGCGCGATATTGATGGCCAGCGTAATCAGCCGCGCGCTCATATCGATGCCTGATGCCATGCCTGCGCGCGCTGTCGGCACGGATGCCGTGGTCGTATTGGTCACCGGCGTATTGGTCATTCCAAGTCCGATGCCTGCGAGTACGCAGCCCGTCAGCATCGCCGGCAATCCGAACGTGCCATGCAGCTGCATCACGAAGAAGCCAAGGCCGATGGTGAACAGTCCGCTCGGAATGACTGCGCGCGGCTGATAGCGAACTGTCAATCGCTCGGCGAGCGGCGGCACCACCAGTGTGGGTAGCGTGTAGGCGAGCAGGGCGACGCCCGAAGCCACGACGCCATAGCCAAGCACCGATTGGAAGTAAATCGGCAGATAGATCATGAAAGGCCAGAAACTGAAGTTCATGCCCATGGAGCCGTAAAGCGCGCCGGAGAAGGGGCGAATGCGAAACACCGAGAAATCGAACATCGGATGGGCGCGATGTTTCTCCACGTAAAGGAAGATCGCGAAACTGATGATCGAGCCGAATAACGCGGTAAGCACCAGCGGGTGATGCAGGCCAAGCGACGGACCCTGCGTAATGAAATACGTCAGGCCGAACACAGCCACCGACATCGACACGATGCCCGCCAGATCCAGATGCTTGGCCTCCGGATCGCGCGATTCGTCGACGCTCCAGGCAATCAGCCCCAAGGTAATCACCGCCAGCGGCACCTGGATCAGAAACACCCAGGTCCAATCGAGCAGTACCGCAATCGCGCTGCCTATCATCGGCCCGAAGCCCAGGCCGACGCCGAAAATAATCCCCCACGCCGCGAACGCCCGGCTGCGCCCCGGCCCTTCCTGGAACTGATGCGACAAGGCGGCGATCTGGCAGATCACCATGGCGCCGCCGCTCATGCCCTGCAGAAAGCGGCTGACGATCAGCACGGATGCATCGCGTGCCAGCCCGCACGCCAACGAGGTAATGCCGAACGCAAGCACGCTGATCAGCAGCATCCGCCTGCGCCCATAGCGATCGGCCAGCGTGCCGGATGCCATCAGCACGGTGGTGCAGGCGATGGTGTAGGCATTCATGATCCACTGCGCGCCGCTGAAGCCGGTGTGCAGCAGCTTCTCCACCGTGGGCAGCACGGCGGGCACGCTGGAGATTTCCAGGCCGAACATCAGCGCCGCGAGGCAGATCGCTACCGCTGCGACGCCGTTTCGAGAGGGGTGGGAGGGGGACACGTTAGGGCTCCGGATCGAAGAGGTGGCCGCACGCGCGGCCGGTTCCAGGCAAATGCCGGCCACGCGCTGACATCCGCGCGGCTCATGTATCGCAGGGAAAGAGGGCGGGGCGCGCCGCATTGGCCGGCGGCACGCGGTGGCGGGCCGGCTTATTGTCGGCACGCGCCATCCATGATGGAAATGATTTATTTTTGTCGCCCCCATTAAGGCTCGTCATCAATCGCCCATGGACTTCGACCCCGCCCTGCTGCGCGCCTTCGTTGCCGTCAAAGAGGCCGGCGGCTTTACCCGCGCCGCCCAGCGCCTGAACCTGACCCAGTCCGCGATCAGCCATCAGATCCGCCGGCTGGAGGAACAGGTGGGCCGGCAGCTGCTCTACCGCACCACGCGGGCGCTGACGCTGACCGAGGACGGCGAGGAGTTCCTGCGCTATGCGCAGCAGATCCTCGACACGCTGGACACCATGGCCCGCCGCTTCCGCCCGTCGCCGATCTCGGGTGTGGTGCGCTTCGGGGTGCTGGAGAATTTCCTCGGCGACCGTTTGCCCACTCTGCTGTGCCAGTTCGGCCGGGCGTTTCCTTCGGTGCGAATGGACGTCAGCGTCGGCATGAATCTGGACCTGATGCCGATGATCAAGGCCGGCGAACTCGATCTGGCCGTAGTGATGACCGCGCCGGACAGCAAGGAAGGCACATCCCTGCGCCGCACCCAGTTCGTGTGGGTTGCGGCGGAGACCTTCGATGTTGCCCCGGGCGAATCGCTGCCGTTTGCGTTCTTCCCGTCGCCTTGCATCAACCGCCAGGTGGGCATTGCCTCGCTGGACGGAAAAGACATCCCTTGGCATGTGGTGTTCACTTCGCAGAGCCAGCAGGGCATTCGCGCCGCGGTGCTGGCGGGGTTGGCGATTACCGTGCTGGCGCGGGATGACGTGGAGCCGGGGATGAAGATCGTTGATGGGCAGTACGGTTTGTCGTCGCTGTCCAAGGTGGACTTCACCTTGATCTGGAGTGCCGGCGGTAAGACGCCGGCCGCGGTGGAATTCGGGCGGATGATCGAGCAGATGACGCGGGTGGGGCGCGTGTCCGGACGCGGGTGATTGGCGCGCGTGGCGGCGTGCTAGGGTTTGCCTGCGCTGACGAGGCACGCCGCGGCTCGCAAGGGGATAAAGGTTTCATCCTGGGGGGATGATCCATGCGCAAATGGATCGTTGTACTGATTGCCGTACTGCTCGGCCTGGTTGCGTTGCACTTCTCGCGACGGCATGTGGCCGTGCCCACGGCCGGCGTACTCGCGCCCGACGCGCCCATCCAGGACGACATCTCCAACGGCACCAGCCTGCAGCGCGGTGACGTCACGCTCCTCACCCGCGCCCACTTCGAACTGACGGCGCGCGTGCTTTCCAGCGAGCACTACAGCTTCGACGCCGGCGCCTCGCTCGCCCCGGTGGACCTCGCCCTCGGCTGGGGCCGCATGTCCGACAGCGCTGTGCTGTCGAAGATTTCCATCAGCCAATCGCACCGCTTCTACTACTGGCGCGTCGACGAATTCCCCATCCCGCAACGCGATATCGAAACCTCCAGTTCCAATATGCACATGATCCCCGCGGACGAAGCGGTGCGCCGCGAACTGGAGCGCGTCGAAGCAGGACAAGTGATCCACCTGCAAGGCTTCCTGGTCGACGCCAGCCGCCCGGACGGCTGGCGCTGGCATACCTCGATGACCCGCAGCGACACCGGCAATGGCGCCTGCGAACTGATGTTCGTGGAAGCCATCGACACCGTACGTCGCTGAGGTTACGCAGCCGTAACCCCGCCCCCACGGAGACTCCCTGCGCGGGTCCGCTGAGCATCCAACGGACCCGTGCGTGAAGCTGCCGGCGCGGACTCAACGCGTCGGCAACTGCGCATCGAGGAACGCATAGATATCCGCATACTCCGTCGCCTCCGCGCCCAGCGAGACCTGGATGCCATGCCCGCCGTTGGCATTGGTGCGGATCCAGATCGGCTTGCCGCTGGTATTGGCGGCTTGCAATGCGGCGGCGAACTTGCCGGTCTGCCACGGATCGACGCGGCTGTCGTTGAGGCTGACATCCATCATTACCGGCGGATAGGCGGTGTGCGGCTTGATGTTCTGGTACGGGTCCGAGGCGAGCATGAAGGGGAAGTCGGAGGCCTTGCGCGGATCGCCGAATTCGCCGATCAGGTTGGCGCCGTTGTTCGCATGCATCAGCCGCGTCGGATTGGTAAACGCCACGCGCATCACGGCGGCGCCGAACGCCTTGGGTTCGCTCACCAGCGCGCCGCCGAGCAGTACGCCGCCGCCGCTGCCGGCAATCAGGCCGGTCCGTTCCGGACGGCTGTAACCGAGCTTGCTCAGCGCCTGCACACCGGCGACGAAGTCCTCCACGCCCTTGTGCTTGTTCGGTCCCTTGCCGGCCAGATGCCAGGCCTCGCCTTTCTCGCCGCCGCCACGCACATGCGCATAGGCAAAGACATTGCCGTGCTTCACCCATTCCAGCCGGACCGGAGTGAATGCCGGCACCACCGACAGGCCGAAGCTGCCGTATCCGAACAGGATCGCGCGATGGTTGCCATCCAGCACGGCATCCTTGCGGTGCAGGATGGTGAGCGGCACATGCGTACCGTCCTTGCTGACGAACTCGGTTTCGGTGGTCTCGACCATGCTGTAGTCGGCCGGGCTGGACTGATCCTGGCCTAGCGTGTGCATGGCGTTGTCCTTGGGGTCGTAACGCCACGACTTCGGCGGCGTGGTCCAGCTGCGCAGTTCCAGCAGGAAGCCATCCTGACTGTTGTCGGCGTAGAACAGGGAAGCGGAGCCGGCGAGCGGCATCGGCACCGAGGTGACTTTGCCGGTGGCGTAATCGATGCGGCGCACGCTGTCGATGCCATTCCTGGATACCTTCACGTACAAGGCATCGCGCGCCGCGGCGACTTTCAGCGTATCGGTCAGCACCAGGCCAACCACCAGTTCGTCATCCTCGAGCGGAAGAATGGAGCGTGCCTGCGCCAGCGTGGCGTCCGGCTTGGAAAGGTCGAGCGCAAGCACTTCGCCATTCGAACGCTTGTGGCTGGAAATCAGGTAAAGCGTATTGCCATGCAGGTTGGCTTCCTGCACGCCATCTTCCTGTTCGGCGATGCAGCGCCACGCTATACCGGGCTTGACCGCCTCGGTCTGCGGGGCGACGCAGAAACGCGATTCGGGCTGTGCTCCCGTGGCCGCGGATATCGCCCAGCGCGAGCCGGTGGGGAAAATGGCGCTCGGAAAACGGTTGGACGGAATGGCGAATGATGCGTTGGTGCCTTCGCCGGTACCGGCGCGCAGCAGCATCGGATCCTGTGCAGCCGGGGTGCCCAGCCGATGGAAGCGCAGGCGCATGTCCTGCAGCGGATCGCCATTGGTGCGCTGGTCCTGCGGCGCCATCTGCGTATAGGTGAAACCGCTGCCATCGGGCAGCCAGCCAGCAGCAAACTCGCCCCACACCGGTTCCACGGCATCGCCGGTGGATTTACCGCTCTGCACGTCGAAGATTTCCAGGCGCGTGACTTCCGCGCCACCGCGGTCGGTATTCACCGCCACCTTGCTGCCATCCGGCGACGGCGCGAACAGCGTGATCGATGCGTGGCCGCCATCGCCGCCGAGCGTCGCCGGATCCAGCAGCACACGTTCCTTGCCGTCTGCTTCGCGCACCATCAAGGTGCCGCTGCCCTGGCCTTCCTGGCGGATAAAGAACAGGCGTCCGCCGGCGTAGCGCTGCGCGCGATGGATCACTTCGTTGCCGTTGGTCTTCTGCAGCGTTTCCTGCCAGGCCTTCAGCGTGGGCAGCGCGTCGAGCTTGGCGCGCGTGTACTCGCCTTGTGCGGTGAGCCATTTCCTGAACTCGGGATTCGGCTCGCCTTCCATCCAGCGATACGGATCGCTGAGCTTATTGCCGAAAATATTCTCGACCACATCGACGCGGCGCGCTGTCGGCGGCCCGTCGGTCTGCGCGGCAAAAGCGGAGGGCGCGAGCAACGCTGCAGTGCAGGCCATGGCGGCGATACGAAGGGAAAACCTGCGGCTCATGCGATGTCCTTGCGAGCGAAGTAGAGGCCGGAGCTTATCTTTGTTCGCGAGAGCCCGTCGTCATACCCGTCATTGGTCATTAGCGCCGGACGAAATGTGATGGTCACCGCACTTCGTAGTCTCGTGCGAAGCGCAAAAAAATCACGCATGCCTCGCCAGCCCATATGCGATGCGGAATCACATTCTCTTCACGTGAACGGGAGGTTGATAAACCTTCGGACATAAGGGGGCACGCCCAGCAGGGCGTTCCAGGCGCAAGGCCAAAGTATTTGGCCGCCAACGCATGCAGGGACATCGCGTGATGGAGCTGGCAAGGACCGATGGGGAAGCCGACATGAAACACCTCCCACGCATGGACGCGATCCTTCGCCACGCGCCGCCGCAACACCTCGCATCGCCGCCGCACGAACGCCCGGTTCGCGCGAATCCCCGCTGAGCTTCATTCGTTTTCACCGCAGGCGCGCTCACTGCGGTCAAGGCGTGTGCGTCACCAGAGCGCTCGTTCCAACCACAAACCAAGGAGTACGACCCATGCAGATCGATCACATCGTGGAAGGCTGGCTGAAGGGCTCCGATAACGTGGACGGCTACGCCAATCCGGCGGGCTCGCTGTACACCGAGGGCCATGCGGCCACCATCGCCGCGGTGACCAGCCCGGAAATCGCGCTGGATACGCGTTGCAGCGGCTGCACGGCTTCGCGCCCGGGCTACTGCTGTTGATTTGACTTCGCCGCCGCCGTGGCATTCCACGGCGGCGGACGAACTTCTTTCATTGCTTCCGGGTGTTGAGCATGGGCGACGCGCCGTCGAACGATACGTTTCTTGGGATCATCGATTACCTCATCCGTGAGGCGTGGCAATCGATGGCAGACCAGCTTCGCTCCATTCCCGGCCTGAGCGGCGACGAAAGCGCGATCCTCGCGCGGGAAGCGCATCAGGCGCTGCGCGACAACGCGGAGCGCAAGCTCAACCGCATTCTTCTGCTGGAACTGCATGCCGCCAAGCTGTCCGGGCAGCTCACCGCGCCTGACGAGAGCGGCAAGTTCGCGCAGTTTCTCGAGCTGGCAAAGCAGGACGCGTTCAAGGACACGCTGCGGCGCCGCTATCCGGTGCTGGAAGCGCGGCTGGATCGCGCGTTAGGCCAGCAGAGCCAGGCGATTCTTTCGCTGGCGAAACGCATCGTCGTGGATCGCGACGCGCTTGCTTCGCTGCTCGGCCAGCCCGCAGGCGCGTTGCACGCCGCCAGGCTGGGGCAGGGCGATGTGCACGATGGCGGGCAGTCGGTGGCGCAGTTGGCATTCGATGGCGGCAAGGTGATGTACAAGCCGCGTTCGGTGCGCGTCGATCAGGCGCTGGAAACGTTTCTGCACGATCTTTTCCAGGGCACGGCGGATCGCATCCGCGTGCCCGCCGTGCTCGACCGCGGCGTCTACGGTTGGACTGCGTTTGTCGAGCACCGCTACTGCGCCAACCAGGATGAGCTGTGCAGCTTCTATCGCAATATCGGCCATTGGCTGGCGGTACTGCGCCTGCTTGGCGGCACTGACGTGCATCATGAAAACCTGATCGCCTGCGGCCCCGTACCGTATGTGGTGGACGTGGAAAGCCTGTTCGTGCCGGAGCCGCCGCCGCAGGTCACCGAGCTGGGGCAGGCGGTGGATCTGGCGGACGCGATGATCCGCTCCTCGGTGCTGCGTACCGGCCTGGTGCCGTTCCGCGCGCCGGCGCTGGGCATGAGCGGCGTAGATATCTCGGCGATCGGCGCATTGCCGGGACAGCAGCCGCAGATCCGCGTGCCGGAGATCGTCAACCACGGCACCAGCGAGGCGCACGTCGGGCTGGTCAGCATCGATATCGATATGGCCAGGAACCATCCGTGCGAGAACCCGGATATCTCGCGCTTCTGGCCCGATATCGTCGCCGGCTTCCAGCAGCTCACCGGCCGCTTCGCCGCGCTGCATCGCGACGGTGCGCTGGCGCCGAAGCTGGCGGTGTTCCTGGGCAGCCGTATCCGGCTGATCCTGCGGCCGACGCAGATCTATGTCGAAGTGATGCGCATGCTGTGGCATCCGGCCTCGCTGCATGACGAGCCGTCGGCGATCGAACGCGCGCGCGATCTGCTGGAAAAGAATTCGGCCGCTTCGCTGGTGGCGCCGCGCGATCCGGCGGCGATCGCCGCCGAGATCGACGATATGCGTCATGGCGACGTGCCGGTGTTCGCCAACGAACTGGATCAGGCCCAGCTCGACGATATTTTCGGCGCCTGGCAGGCGATGCGATTGGACCTGGAAGAACTGACCATCCGCGGCGCGCTGGTCACGGCGCATCTCAATGGCCGTTTGAACGACGACAAGCGCGTACCGTACGACTTGCGTCCGCGCGCTCCCAGCACACGCGACCTGGATCGCCGCCGACGCGCCATGGCCGCACTCACGGTGCAGGAGCTGCTCGAACTCTCCGTGCGCGGTGACGACGGCAGCGTTACCTGGATCAGCCCCATCCTCGGCCGCGCCGGCTGGGCGATGCGCAGTCTGCAGCCGAATCTGTACGTCGGCTTGTGCGGCGTCGCCGTCACACTGGCTGCTTATGTGCGCGAGATGCATGCGGGGCGGGCGGACGAGGTGACGGGTGTGCAGGAAGCGCTGGATGGCGTACTCAAGGTGATGCGCAGCACGGAGCGCGTGCGGCCGGTCGAAGCCGTAGGCGGCTTTATCGGCGTGGGTTCGCAGATTCTGTCCTGGCTGAGCTTGCATGCGTTCCAGCCGCAATCGGACTTCCTCGCCATGGCGATCGCGCGTGGCGAGGCGATGGAGCAGAAGGCATTCGGCGACGAACGCAACTTCGACATTCTCGAAGGCGTGGCCGGCGCCATCGTGCCGCTGCTGCAGTTGGCGGATGCGACCGGCGATACGCGCTGGCTGGCATTGGCGGCAAAGGCGGGCGAGCGTCTGGAGCAAGCCGCCATTGTCGATGCGCGCGGTGCGCGCTGGCCGGCCGCGGTGTATGACGAGCCGCTGGGTGGTTTCGCGCACGGTTCCACCGGTATCGGTTGGGTGCTGACCAGGCTGGGCTTGAGCAAGGCCGGCAGCATCGACGATCGCCGCCGCTGGCTGGAATTTGGCGAGCGCGCCTTCGATTTCGAGGAAACGCTGTATCTGCCCGAATTCGGCAACTGGCTCGATGTGCGCAAGCCGGACAGCCGCGAATTCCCCAATACCTGGTGCCACGGCAGTGTGGGCATCGGTCTGGCGGCCTGCGATCTGTATGCGCGCACTGGTGACGCGCGGCACCTCAATACGCTGCGCCGCGCCGTCCATGCGGCCAGGCAAGGCGGCTGGGGCTACAGCCATACGCTATGCCATGGCGATCTGAGCATGTGGGAATTGCTGATGCGCGCGAGCAAACTGGTGCCGGATCTTTTCCCGCCGGAAGCGATGCCGGGCAGCGCGGTGATCCTGTCCAGCATCGAGGAGCACGGCATCGTCGGCGGCCTGGCCCGGGATGCCTTTACGCCCGGCCTGATGAGCGGCATTTCCGGCTCGATCCACCAGTTGCTGCGCATGCATCCGGACTGCGATATTCCCTCGCCGCTGCTGATGGAAAGCCGCATCGGCGAGTACGCGCGCAATCGCGCCTTCGAACAGGAGCTGCTGACGGCTTGAGCGGCATGCATCGATGATCCTGCAGCGCTTCCTTCGCAAGAACTACGGCTCGCTGGCCGGCGCGGCGCTGCTGTCCTGCGCCAGCGCCGGCTGCACGGTGGCGCTGCTGTCGCATATCAACCGGCTGGCATCGCAAGGCTTGCATGGCGGAATCGCGCACCCGCTGGCGACCGGCATCCTGTGGCTGCTGGCGCTGCTGATCACCAATGCCTCCTCGCAGGTGCTGCTGGCGCAACTGGGCGGCGGGCTGGTGGCGCAGTTGCGTACCGAACTGTCGCGGCGCTTCATCGATCTGGAATACGAGAAGCTGGCCGACCAGAAACACACCGTGTTCGGCTCGCTGATCGACGACGTCGCCAATATCGCACCGCTGGCCCTGGTGGCGCCGCTGCTGGCCTACAACCTGCTGCTGGCGGTGTTGTACGCGGGCTACCTCGCCACGGTGTCGCTGCCCTTGCTGGGGATGCTGAGCGCTTTCCTCGCCACCAGCTTTATCGCCTCGCTGGTGCTGGCGCGCGTAATGCGCGGCAAGTTGGACGAATTGCGGCGCGCCAACGAGAAAGTGTTCGAGTATTTCCGCTTTGTCAGCGACGGCAAAAAGGAAATGACTTTGAACGAGGCGCGCGCGGCGCATTTCACCCGCGCGCTGATGAATCCGGCGATTGCGCGTGCGCGCAGCATCATGGTGCGCGCGCATGCGGGGCTGGGTTTGAACGAGGCGTGGTCGATGGCCGTGCTGTACGGGTCGATCTTCCTCATCGTCTATCTGGGTTATGCCACGCTGGGGCTGACGCAGGACACCATCATCCGCTTCGTCATCGGCGCGGTGTTTCTCGGCGGGCCGGTGGGTTTTCTGGTGAGCGCGGGGCGGCAGGTGGCGATCGGTGCCGCGAGCCTGCGGCATCTGGAGCGGGTGGGGCTGGATCCCGATGGTGCGATTGACGAAGAACGGCCGCATCCTCAGCCGCAGACGTCACTGGACGGTTGGCGCGAGATCCGCCTCGACGGCGTGTGCTACCGCTATCCCGGCCATACCGGCGCCAGGCCGACCGTCGGTCCGATCGATCTCACGCTGGCGCGGGGCGAGATGGTGTTTATCGTGGGCGGCAACGGCAGCGGCAAGTCGACGCTGCTGCTTCTGCTGAGCTCTCTGATCGTGCCCGGCCAGGGCCGCCTCAGCATTGACGGCATGCCCGTCGAGCAGGCGTTGCGCGCCTATCGCGAACGCTTCACCGGCGTCTTCGGCGATTTCTTCCTGTTTCCCCATGTGCTGGATGCGCAGGGCGAGCCGCTGTCGGATGCGCGGATCGAAAAACTGCTCGGCGTGCTCGAGCTGGATGAGCAGGTGCAGACGCACGACGGCGAGCTGTCCCGCCTCGCCCTGTCCACCGGCCAGCGCAAGCGGCTGGCGCTGCTGCAGTGCTACGCCGAAGACCGCGATATCTTTTTCTTCGACGAATGGGCTGCCGACCAGGACATGCATTTCCGCGATTATTTCTATCGCAGCCTGCTGCCGGCGCTGAAGGCGGCCGGCAAGACGGTGATCGCGATCAGTCACGACGACCGCTACTTTCACGTGGCGGACCGGGTGATCGCGCTGGACCTGGGCCAGGTGGTGTCGGATACGCGCTCCGCCAGCCCCAGGAGTGAGCTGGCCTAGCCCTGCGGGTGGCCCGGATGCCGCCGACCGTGCCCCGGATCACTCGCGCCTGACCCCGCCTGCTGCTAATGTTCGCCGTTGAACCGGGGCCCGCAAGCCGGCCCGGGGGGAGCAGGGACGCGGTTCAAGCCAGAGGGATGGCTTTCCAGATCGATCCGTCCGGATCGGGCGGCCCCAAGGGGTCCATGCGTTCTCCACTCCCGCCGGGACGTGCGGCGGCATCGGTATGGGTGCCTCTGAGGCGCATTTCACTCTCACAAGGGATAGGTATTCATGCGTCACTTGTTTCTGACCGCGTCGCTGGGCGCCGCCTTGGCCGCTTGCTCGTTCGCCGCCCATGCCGGTAATGCGGACCCCAATCGCTTCTTTATCAACACCAGTGCCGGCATCTCGCATTCCAATGTCGACGGCCTGACCGACAAGAACAGCTGGGGCTACGGCCTCAACTTCGGTTACCGCTGGCAGGACACCTGGGGCGTGGAAGCCGGTTATGTCGACCTGGGCAAGCCGGAAGCCAAGGGCTCTATCTACGGCTCTCCGTACAACCTCAAGCTGCACGTCTCGGGCTTCACCCTGGGAGCCAACGGCCGCTGGCGCCTCTCGGACGACTGGCACGTCAATGCGCGCCTGGGCGCGTTCTTCTCCAAGTCGAAGGTGACCGGCGGCGGCGCCGTCGAGGGCGATGTCTCGGACAACGACACCAACATCTATGTCGGCGCCGGCATTGCCTATGACGTCAACCCGAACTTCAGCCTGGGCCTGAATATCGATCGTTATCAGGCGAAGGCGAAGCGTCTCCTGACCGGTACGAACAGCCCGTATATGGCGTCGGCGACGCTGGAGTGGCGGTTCGGCGGGAACTGACCGCGTTGCTTCAACGCAGATGAAGAGCCAGGGGATGTGCCCCTGGCTCTTATCGAAGCACTGGCGTTTCCAGGGTGAATCGATGCTTCGCTATGTTTTTGCCGGTGAAATAAAGCAACAGATGTCCAAGCAGTCCTTTGTGCCGATGGATCGGCAGCATTGGGAGCCGGTGCGAGTGGTGCTGACGCCCTTGGGGCAGCCAGCCGCCAAGGACGGGAGTGCCGGGACCGATCGGTAATGCGATAGCGATCCGGACCTCAGCGATCCGGACGATCCGACAGGCAGTCTGAGACGGGGGCATCTCATGGCGGTTCTCTTCAGCTTCGCAGCCCTGATCATGGTGCTGCCTTTAGTCGCCTACTACCTCTCAGGGTTCGGCAGCAGCTCCGGCGTGGAGCTGCTGGAGGCATCGTTCGCGACTCAGCAAGCTACGATCCATGGCAGGACGATGCCGGCGTCCGACTTGCTTGTTGTCCACCAGTGGCGCGCCAACGCCATGACGGACAGGTGGGGCAAGATTCTGGCGATCGATGCGAACTGGCTTTGCCGGACTTCGGACGGTTTGTTCGTCGTGGCCATCGGGCAAAGCGGCGAGGAGCGGGCAGAGCGCAGTCTGGTCCCGCGAAAACTCCTGCCGCAGGATATCCATTGGGTATGGCGCAGCGTTTCCGAGGAACGTGTGCGGCAGATGCTGACTGGGACTCCGCGAACCTACCGGAAGATTTTCGGGAGCCCGGTGGTGAAGAGCTGATGTCCGGCTTGGCCTGAAGCGGAGTCTTAAGTCGGATATTCTCCGTGGCCTTGCCATGGAGAAAACGTCGTGCCGCATTATTCGGGTCCCTTGCTCACGCAACCTGCCGCCGATGCGTTTAAAGCCGCGCACAAGGCCGGTGCGGAGGCGTGGACCGGTTCGTTGGATCTGGGGCGCTCGAATAATGTCGCATCGCTGCAGGCCGATGATTGGATCTGGAAGGGTGAGCATTATCCCTACCCCGGCAAGATCAAAGACCGCACCATCTACTACTGGGATGGCGACGAGTTCTCGCCTGTTTCGCGCTTCTCCGGTTCGCTGATCAAGCTGGTGCCCACCGAATGGGGCGCGCCCACCTTCGAGATCGACGGCATCAAGATGCTGCCCACCTCGAAGGAATCGCCGGTTGACGATGCGCGGCGCAAGGTTGCGCTGGTCGAGCCGCGCGGCAAGGTGGTGCTGGATACCTGTGGTGGGCTGGGTTACTTCGCGGCGTGCTGTCTTGAAGCGGGCGTGGGGCGTATCCAGTCGTTCGAGAAAAACCCTGACGTGCTGTGGCTGCGCACGCTTAATCCGTGGTCGCCGGATCCGGAGGCGCCTGCTGCGAGCGGTCGCCTGCAGCTCGCTCATGCGGACGTCTCGCAGGCAATCGCCGACGTGCCCGATGCATCGGTGGATGCGGTGCTGCACGATCCGCCGCGTTTCGGCATCGCGGGCGAGTTGTATTCGCAGGTGTTCTACAACGAACTGGCGCGGGTGATTCGCCGCGGTGGACGGATGTTCCATTACACCGGCAGTCCCAACAAGCTGACCAGTGATCGCGATGTGCCGATGGAAGTGGCGCGGCGGTTGGAGAAGGCGGGGTTCAAGGCGCAGCTGGCGTTGGATGGGGTATTGGCGCTGCGACGTTGAAGGCGGTGCGCCGTTATGCCAACCCTTCAGGACGAAATCCTTCTCCCTCCGGGAGAAGGTGGCGGCAGCCGGATGAGGGTTCGGCCGGAGTCGAGCGCACCACTCCGCCCGTACCCTCACCCCAACCCCTCTCCCGAAGGGAGAGGGGCTTAGCATCGACGCCAGGGTGAGGGTCGAGTTGATGGCGAATTCCATCAAGTTTTGTGTTCGGCCCGTGTATCACGGCACCGATCTTCTGGTCGAAATCGTCGACAGACACCGCATCGAAGACTTTCCGGATCTGCCCGGCATACTTCGCGACGCTCTGAACGCTCAGCGGGTGCCACACCCGGAGGAACTCGACAAGTCGGAGTTGGCGTTGTTGCAAGACCGCTACTTCAGCTATTGGACCTACCCCGGCGGCGCCTATGAGATAGACGACGATATCTGGGCGCTGTTCGTCACGGCTTCAGGCAACAACGCCGCAGTGATTGCCGATATCGAACGGGCCTTGTTGTCCTCGGGCCGATTTGTCAGACAGGAAGTGGATTTCGCCAAGTACCGCTGATTCCCGCTGGGTGCTCCGCCCCGCAGTGCTAAAGTGGCTCGCTTTCATCAATACCCGCGGAGCCAACGACGCCATGACCAGCCCAGCGACCTATCCGATCGGCACCCCCGGCACTCCTTGGGGCCCCGCTGAAGTGGCCGCGTGGCTGGCCCGCCAGGTCAAGCACCGCAGCTACGCGGAGGAAGTGCAGAGCAAGATCGACGCGCTGCGCTCGCGTTTCGACGTGACGGAGTACGGCCGCCTGGACTACGCGCCGGAAAGCTACCCGCTGCTGGCGATCAAGAGCCGCAACTGGCGCGAGGATCTGCCCATCATGCTGGTCACCGGCGGCGTGCATGGTTATGAGACCAGCGGCGTGCACGGTGCTCTGCTGTTCGCAGATCGCCATGCGGCTGATTACGAAGGCCGCGCCAATCTGCTGATCGCACCGTGCATCAGCCCTTGGGCTTACGAGCGTATTCATCGCTGGAATCCGTCCGCGATCGATCCCAACCGCAATTTCCGCGAGAACAGCCCGGCTGGCGAGTCCGCGGCATTGATCCAGCTGGTCGCGCCGTATCGCGAGCGCGTGCTGATGCATATCGATCTGCACGAAACCACCGACTCCGACGAAAGCGAATTCCGTCCCGCCTTGGCGGCGCGCGATGGCAAGGCTTACGAGCCGGGCGAGATACCGGATGGTTTCTATCTGGTCGACAACACCGTGAATCCGCAGCCGGCATTCCAGCAGGCGGTGATCGAGGCGGTGGCGAAGGTCACGCATATTGCGCCGGCGGATGCCAAAGGCGAGATCATCGGTTCGCTGGTAGTGGCTCCGGGTGTCATCCGCTATGCGCTGCGCGAGCTTGGGTTGTGCGCCGGTGTCACCTCGGCGCGTTATACGACCACCACCGAGGTCTATCCGGACAGCCCGCGCGCCACGCCGGAGCAGTGCAACGAAGCGCAGGCCGCGGCGGTGTGTGCGGCGATCGACTACGCGCTCGCTCACCGATAGGGCAGCGTTTTTTTACAGGGGGAGTTTCATGCAAGTTGAAGCTACACAAGCGATCAGCCGCGAGCTGACGCGGGACGAGCGATTGCTTTGGTCGGGGAGGCCGAGCCAGGGCCTGGTGTTGCGCGGTTCGGATGTGATGGCGATTCCCTTCAGCCTGCTGTGGGCCGGCTTTGCCTTCTTCTGGGAATACCAGGTGGTGAGTTCGGGCAACGCTCCGGTGTTCTTTGCGCTATGGGGCGTTCCGTTCATGCTCATGGGTTTGTACGTAACCGTCGGGCGCTTTTTCGTGGACAGCTATCAGCGCGGGCGTACGTTCTACGGCTTGACCACAGAGCGGGTGGTGATCGTCTCCGGCATCTTCAGCCGCAAGATCGAGAGCCTTTCCTTGCGCAATCTGCCGGAAATCAGGCTGTCGGAGCGCTCCAACGGCAACGGCAGCATCGAGTTCGGCGCCAGCAGGATGCCGCAATTCATGCGCGGGTCCAGCTGGCCGGGCGTGAATCGCCAGCAGGCGCCGACCTTCGACCTGATCGAGAATGCCCGCCAGGTCTACAACCAGGTGCGCGACGCGCAGCGGCAGGCGGCCTGATTCGTTACTGTGGCGCTTGAGCGTTGCGCAGATCGTCGCGCAACGCACGCAGCGCCGGCAGCAGCGCCTCGGGTTCGCGCAAACCTCTGCGCGCCGCACCGACGGCCTTGCGGATGTGGCCAGGTGTCGCCCCCTCGCCGATCAGCGCGATGCACGGTTGGCGACATTCGAGCAGGGTATCCACCCAGTCGGCTGGATGGATCAGGCGTCGCGGCGCAAGCATGCGCAAGGCGCGGAACGGCGGCGCCACCTGTTCCACGCGATCGAGCGCGGCATTGAAGCGCGCCGCGCTGCGCCGCTCCGTCGCCGGATCCAGCGCTTCGCTCAACGCCGCCAGCGCATCGGCCAAGCGGCGGCGCAGGACATCGGTGGAGCGCACCGGCAGCACGAACCACGCGGCGGCGATGCCGATCAGCGCACCCAGGATGATTTCCTCCATGCGCTGCCACAGCAGGCCGCCCGGTTCGCCGCCATCGAAACCTTGCAGCAGCGCCAGCGCCACCGTGACGAACAAAGCCCACCACGCGTAGCCGAACGGGCGCAGCCAGACGCCGAGGAATAACGCGATCAAGGTCAGCACGGCCGTCGTATGCTGGTCGATACCGAGATGCGCGCCCGCGCCAAGCGCGAGCACCGTACCGGCCGCCGCACCCAGCACGCGCATGCCGCTCTTGTAGACCACGTCGAGGCGCCCGCGATTGCCGCTGTTGACGATAAAGGCGGTCAGCACGATCCAGCCCCAGCGCTCGCGGAAGAAAAAGAAACCCACGGCGAAGGACACCACCAGCGCGGCCGCCATCTGGATCGCCATGCGGGTGCTGACGGCCATGCCCGGTTTGTCCTGCGCGACAGGCGCGGCGGCCAGCGCTTCTTCTTCGTCGGCGGGCGGGCGGATGTGCAGGCGGCGCACCACCAGGTGAAAGACCGTCACCCAGAACAGCGCCAGCAGCGCCACCACGATCGGCACCAGCACCGCGGGCAGCAGGCTGTTCGCTGGTGGCCGCATATGCGGCAGGGTCAGCAGCGTCACGAAGGGCAGGGCAATCAGGCTGCCGGCGCGGCTCGCCATGGGGCCGAAACGGCGCAGCCAGATGGATACGAACATGCCTGCCACGAAGACCGCCGCGCCAACCCATGGCAGGTGCAGCAGCAACAAGCCGACGCCCAAGGCCACTAGGCCGACCAGCGGCAACACCACGGCGGCCTCGAGGCGTCCACGCAAGTCACGGTCCAGTTGGCTGCGCGACAACGAGATGCAGAGCACTACGGCAAGCGTGGCAGAACCAGGGCCGGGCGCGATGGCCAGCGTGCACAGCATGGTGGCAAGTGCCGCCAGCAGAGTGGCCAGCGCCTCGGCCAACGCACGCCATAGCGCAGCCATCGTGGGCAGACCATCGCGTGTTCTTGCGAAACCGAAGCGGGGCATGGGCGTTGGCGACGAGGCGGTGCGCCATCCTAATCGGTGTGCCGACGGACGGCGCATGCCATACGCCATCGCCGGATCAGCCGGGCTGGTTAAGCGCGTCCAATGCGGCCATTACCGGCTCGGACAGCGACAGTTTCGCGGCCTGCAGGTTTTCATGCAGATGCGCGACCGACGACGTGCCCGGAATCAACAGGATATTGGGCGAGCGATGCAGCAGCCACGCAAGCGCGACCTGCATCGGCGTGGCTTCGAGCGAAGCGGCGATGCGGGAAAGCTCGCCGGATTGGATCGGGCTGAAGCCGCCCAGCGGGAAGAACGGCACGTAGGCGATGCCATCGCGCGCCAGTGCGTCGACCAGGCCATCGTCCTGGCGATGCACCAGGTTGTAGTGGTTCTGCACGCAGACGATGGGCGCGATCCCGCGCGCTTCGGCGACCTGCGTAGCGGTGACGTTGCTCAGGCCGATATGCCGCACCAGGCCCTGGCGCTGCAGTTCGGCCAGCGCGGCGACCGGCCGGGCAATCGAACCTTCGCTGGGCATATGGATGGCTCCCATAATGCGCATATTGACCACGTCCAGCACGTCGAGGCCGAGGTTGCGCAGGTTGTCATGCACGGCGCGCTCAAGGTCCTGCGGCTCCTGCGCTGGCAGCCATGACGCATCGGCGCCGCGGACTGCGCCGATCTTGGTGACCAGCCGCAGGTCGTCCGGATACGGATGCAGTGCCTCACGGATGATCTGGTTGGTGATGTGCGGACCGTAGAAGTCGCTGGTATCGATGTGATCGACGCCGGCAGCCACCGCGGCGCGCAGCACGGCGACGGCGGCGGCGCGGTCCTTGGGCGGGCCGTACACGCCGGGGCCGGCGAGCTGCATGGCGCCGTAGCCCATGCGGTTGACGGTGCGGCCGGCGAAGGAATAGTCGAGCTGGGACATGGTGATGGCCTGATGAGTGGATACGGCAATCACTATGGGGAGCGCCGGCCTGGCGGATAATCGGGTTCCATGTGCACGGGCTGTGCGAAGGATTGAACAATGGCCGAGATCAACGATCTGATGGCGTTCGTTGCGGTGGTGCGGGCCGGCGGCTTTCGCGATGCGGCGCGCGCGGGCGAGCTCTCGGCGTCCGGCCTGAGCGCCGCGGTGCGGCGCCTAGAAACCAAGCTTGGCGTGCGCCTACTCAATCGCACCACGCGCAGCGTCGCGCCGACCGAGGCCGGCCAGCACCTGATCGAGCGGCTGGCGCCGGCGCTCAGCGAGATGGAAGCGGCATTGGATGTGCTGAACGGCTTCCGCGACAAGCCCAGCGGCACGCTGCGGCTCAACGTGCCGGCGGGCGTCTCGCGCACCGTGCTGCCAGCGCTGATGACCGGCTTCATGCGCGAGTATCCGCAGATCCGCGTCGAGGTGATCGTCGAGGACAGCTTCGTCGACGTGCTGTCCGCTGGCTGCGACGCCGGTATCCGCTACGACGAGCGGCTCGAACAGGACATGATCGCGGTGCCGCTGGGGCCGCGCGTGGAGCGCTTCGTCACGGCCGCGGCGCCGGCCTATCTGGATGCCCACGGCAGGCCGGAGCATCCGCGCGATCTGCTGGCTCATTCCTGCCTGCGCGTACGCTTTGCGAGCGGTGCGATGCCGCTGTGGGAGTTCGAACGCGACGGCGAAGTCGTGCGCGTTGATCCGACCGGGCCGCTGATAGTGAGTCCCGGCGGCGCCTTTGACCTGAAGATTCAGGCGGCAATCTCGGGACTCGGCGTCGTCTACCTCTATGAGGACTTGCTGCAGCCATATATCGACAGCGGTGCGCTGGAACCGATCCTGGCCGAGTGGCGCCAGGATTTCTCGGGACCGTTTCTGTACTACCCGGGCCGGAAGCAATTGCCGGCGCCGTTGCGCGCCTTCGTGGATTTCGTAAAGGCCAACGGCGCCTGATTCGCGGGCCGAAAAAGCAACGGGCCCGCGGCACGCCGCGAGCCCGTTTGCAGCAGTTGGAATCTCCGACAAAACCCTGTCACCGTTCACTCCCGTCATTCCAGCGAAAGCTGGAATCCAGTGCCTCAGGCTCTGGACCCCAGCGCTCGCTGGGGTGACGAACGTTCTATCAGCGACCCCTGCGTTCCCGTCATTCCAGCGAAAGCTGGAATCCAGCGCCTCAGGCTCTGGACCCCAGCGTTCGCTGGGGTGACGAACGTTCTATCAGCGACCCCTGCGTTCCCGTCATTCCAGCGAAAGCTGGAATCCAGTGCCTCAGGCTCTGGACCCCAGCGTTCGCTGGGGTGACGAACGTTCTATCAGCGACTCCTGCGTTCCCGTCATTCCAGCGAAAGCTGGAATCCAGTGCCTCAGGCTCTGGACCCCAGCGTTCGCTGGGGTGACGAACGTTCTGTCAGCGACTCCTGCGTTCCCGTCATTCCAGCGAAAGCTGGAATCCAGCGCCTCAGGCTCTGGACCCCAGCGTTCGCTGGGGTGACGAACGTTCTATCAGTGACTTCTGCGTTCCCGTCATTCCAGCGAAAGCTGGAATCCAGCGCCTCAGGCTCTAGACCCCAGCGTTCGCTGGGGTGACGAAGGCTCGGCCAGCGACCCCTGCGCTCCCGTCATTCCAGCGAAAGCTGGAATCCAGTGCCTTCAGGCTCTGGACCCCAGCGTTCGCTGGGGTGACGAAGGCTCGGTCAGTGACCCCTGCGTTCCCGTCATTCCAGCGAAAGCTGGAATCCAGCGCCTTCAGGCTCTGGACCCCAGCGTTCGCTAGGGTGACGAACGTTCTGTCAGTGACTCCTGGTCGGCGCGGCGTTTACAGCTTGAAGTTCATGCTCAACGTATACGTGCGTCCATTCTTGTACGCGTTATACGGCTGGCTCGGCGAGCCGTTGTAGACGAAGTAGGTCTCGTCCAGCAGGTTGGTGCCGTCCAGCTGCAGGCGCACATGGTCGTTGAGCTGGTACGACACCGAGGCGTCGAGCTGGCGGAAGCGGCCGGTGATCTGCTGCGATTGCAGCACGCCGATCTGGGTGAAGTACGGCGAGCGGCGGCTGAAGGTGACGCGGGCGCTCCACGGACCCTGCTCGTAGTACGGCGTGAGGGTGAAGGAGTTCTTCGAGTTGTACGGCAGCGGGAAGTTGTTGCTGGTGTCGTCGTCCGAGTAGGTGTAGTTCGCCGCCAGGCCGAAGCCGTAGCCGAAGCTGGCCTGGTAGGTCAGCGACACGCCCTTGACCTTGGCCACGCCCGCATTCACCGGCGTCGTCATCTGGTACACCGCATTCTGCTGCGCGGTCAGGTCGTAGTAGGTGCGCGCCACGTTGTCGTACAGCACGTAGTCGCTGATGCGGCGGAAGAAGAACTCGGCCGAAAGCAGGCTGTTCTCGGCGAAGTACCACTCGGCCGTGGCATCGTAGTTGGTCGACTTATAAGGCTTCAGGTTGACATTGCCGGACGAGCCCGTGTGGGTGCGGTCATCCAGCGCCACGTATGGCGTCATGTCCTGGTAGCGCGGACGGGCCAGGGTCTTGGCGGCGGCGAAGCGCAGGGTCAGGTCGTCGCGCACGTCGTAGGCGATGTTGAACGACGGCAGCCACTCGTTGTAGCGGTTCTTCTGGTCGACCGGTTCGTACTGATTGTTGGCGCTCACGTTGTAGCCGGTGATGCCGTTGCGCGTGTGGATGTAACGCGCGCCGATATTGCCGCGCCAGTTCGTGCCGCCGAAATCGCCTTGGATATAGAAGGCGCGATTCTGTTCGGTAATCGCATAGGTCGCCTTCGGGTCCATCGGCGCATCGGTAAACAGCGTGTTGACGTACTGCTTCAGGCCACCCTTATTGATCTGCACCCAGTTCGCCATATTGCCGGCGGGGCTGAGGCCGTCGAGATAATCGCCGCCGGTCATGCCGCCCTGCAGGTTGGCCAGGGTCACGCCGCTGCCATCAAGCGTGGGAATGCTGGCGGCGTAGTTGGTCTGGCCGTTGAAGTGGTTGGTGCTCTTGACGCCCACTTCCACCGTATTCAACGGACCCAGCGTCACGTCATGGCTGAAATCAGCCTGGAAATAGCGCTCGCGGTCATAGCTGGGCGCGCGGCTGAAGCCGGCGCCGTGCGCGAGCATCTGGCTGGCGTCGGTGGGATCGGTGTTGTAGTTGATCTGCGGATGTTCGCCGGCGAGGTTCCAGTTATAGCCGCCGTAGCCGCGGAACTGCAGGCTGTAGATGCCCTGCGAGCCGCCGGAAGAATTGGTGTAGCCGATCTGGCTGGATGCGTTCCAGCCTTCGCCGTGCCAGTCCGCGCGCAGCTGGATGGCGCCGGTGTTGACCTTGGAGAAGCGCTCGTAGCCGTCCAGATAGGTCGGCGCGGCGGCGCCGTACGAGCCGCCGGTGGCCACGCCATTGGCGACATTGACCGAGGTGGAGGCCGGCGCGCTGCCGGACCAGTCGCCATAGCGGCTCTGGTTGTAGTTGTCGAACTTCTCGGTGACGTACAGGCCGGTGAGGTTCAACTCGAACGACTGGTTCGGCTTCCACTGCACGCCGGTAGCGACACCATCGCGCTTGCGGTGCTGCTGGAACAGCGCGGTGTTGATCGCGGTGGGATAGGTGAACGTAGTGCCCGGCGGAACCACATTCGGCGGGAACTGATGGTTCGGATCGGTATCGGTCGGATCGTTCGCACGCTGGTAGCCGAAGATCTCGGTGCCTTCGCGATGAATGACGCGGTCCGAATGCATCAGCGAACCGAGTACGCCGAACGTGCCTTCGTCGTTCTTCCAGCTGTACAGCAGCGAGGCGTTCGGCTTGCCCGTATCGGCGCGGTCGTTATAGCCGTAGCTGACGGTGCCGGTGAGCGTATTGGCCTTGAGATCCAGCGGGCGACGCGTGTTGACGATCACCGTGCCGCCGATGCTGCCTTCGTCGATACGCGCCTGCGGCGTCTTGTACACCTCGGCGGTGCCGATGATTTCGGAGGTGAGCAGGCTGTAGTTGAAGGAGCGGCCGTCCGGATGGTTCGGATCGCTGGTCCAGTTGGTGGACGCCACGGTCTGCCCGTTGAGCAGCAGGCGGTTCAGCGCCGGATCGGTGCCGAGGATCGACACCTTGTCACCCTCGCCGAAGTTGCGGTCCACGCTGATGCCGGGCAGGTGCGACAGCGATTCGGCCACGTTGGTGTCGGGGAACTTGCCGACGTCCTCGGCCGAGATGGCGTCGATGATCGAATCGGAGTTGCGCTTCAGATCCAGCGATTTCTGCAGGCTGGCGCGGATGCCGCTGACGGTGACGGTTTCCAGCTGCCTGGCCTGGCCTTGTCCGGATTGCTGCGGAGCGGGCGCGTTCGCGTTGCCGTTCGACGGCGTGGTGGTGCCGGCGTCCTGCGCCATCGCGCTGCCGGCGCAGAACAGGGCGGCCAGGATGCTGAGGGTGAGCGTGCTTCTGCGGTGGTCCATGGGTCGATGCCTCCGATCGGGGGTTTGTGCCGGGTGTCGGGCACCCGTTCGTTTTCGTAGGGCGAACGCAACCGCACGAGCCGGAGCCCGTGTGTCGTTCATTCGTCGCTTGGGTCTTGCGCCGCGTGTGCTACGGCCGGTCCGCCAGTTCCCCTCGCTGTCGGAGCCGTCCCACGGCCTCTCCGTCAAACCCATCCCTTTCGACGGAGGCGTGGCGCGAAGTCTTAGGTGTGTCCGATAACGTTGTCAACGAATTTTTCCCACGATCTAAACGAGGGTGGTCAACATCTAAGCTATTGAGTGCCTGAGTCTTTATGGCGCATCGCAAAAAATTGGGGGCTTGAATTTGAATCGATTCAAGCGGGGCGCGGATGTGCGCGTTTTGCAGTGCACACATGACTCGTTCTTAAAGGACTGCCGGCGGGTTTTGCCCGGATGGGCTTCGCAGGCATGACGACGTTGTCGCAGCTGCCTTCGTCCGAGCCGATGTCACGGCTAAAGTGCGGCGCAAGGAATCGGGCCCGGCCATGCCAAGGGGAGCATGTCGATGAAGCCGTGTGTCGCGTGGATCGCGTTGTTGCTTGTCTCGTTGTGGTTGCCGGGGATCGTGCGGGGAGATGAGGCGGTCACCGTCTCGGTCTGCGCGGTGGCTGCCGCGCCGCTGGATTTCGATCGGCAAGTGATCCGGGTCGAGGGCAGGGTGGATCACTCATATGAAGGCTTCACGATTTCCGATCCCGCCTGCCCGGCCAAATCGTTGTGGCTAGAGTACGGCGGCAAGATCGGCTCGGAGACCATCTATTGCTGCGACGTTCCCGCCGAAAGGGAGCGCAAGGCGCCGCTGACTGTCGACGGCGTGGAAACGCAACTGGTGGAAGACAAGCTGTTCCGCCACTTCGACCGCATCGTGCACAGCGCCAACGACATCACGATGCATGCGGTCGTCGAAGGCCACTTCTTCGCGCGCAAGGTGCCGGACAACGTGTTCGGCGGCGGCTACGGGCACTTCGGCGGGTTCAGCCTGCTGGTGATCGAACGCGTGCATGAGGCGACGCGGCTGTCGCACAGCAAGCCATGAGCGAGGACGAGGGAAGCCTGGGCATCACCGCGCGGTTGGTGGCAGGCGTGATCACGGCCGTCGTGGTGAATATCGCCTGCATTGAAATTACAAGGCCGAGGGAATCGCTGTACCTGGTGCCCTGGGTGCTGACCGCGCTCGTGGTCGTCTGGGTAGTAAGCGGTGCCGCGCGCGACGATGGCGGGATCAGGAAGGCCGGCATCTGGGCCTTGCTCGGCATCGCGTTGGCGAGCGCCTGCGTGACGCTGTTCTTCGTGTTCGCCATCATGATTGTCTACATGATCATGGTCCATCCGCCGGGACCTTGAAGATCCCGGGCAAAAGGCCACGCGACAACCTCAGCGCGGCGTGCGCAGGATCGAATGGCGCAACGCGTCTTCGCGCTGCAGTTCGTCCAGTTCGCTGGTTTCCACCGTATCGAGCACGCCATGTCCCGGCGGATGCATGCCGGGGTGGTCGGCGGTTTCGCCAGGGTTGGGGATAAGCGGATCGGCGGGCGTCTTGTGGGTCATGGGAGGTGGCCGCGCAGGCGGTTGCGGACGGGAATCCGGATGATGGGGGCGGGGATGGCGGAAGTCACGTAGCCGCGCCGGCTTTTGCGCCACTAGAGTCCGGCGGGACGCGCGGATCGCACCGCGCACGCAAGGGGCACGCCATGGCACGGACCACGCTCGCCGCATGCATCGCCGCGGCCGCCTTCTGGGTGGCTGGCGCCCAGGCCGCACAGACGGCGCCGGATCGCCTGGACGAGGCGGCGCGCAAGGAAGGCAAGGCGTTTATCGACGCCGGCAATGCCGACGGCCTGTCCATCGCCGTGATCAAGGACGGCAAGGCCTCGTTCTACGCTTTCGGCACGATCGAACGCGGCAAGGCGCGCGCGCCCACCGCCGACACCGTCTACGAGATCGGTTCCATCACCAAGACCTTCGGCAGCCTGCTGCTGGCGCAGGCCGTGCTCGATCACAAAGCGCAACTTGGCGATGACATGCGCCAATACCTGCCGCCCGGGGAGTATCCCGGCCTGGCCTGGCAGGGGCGGCCGGTGACATTGCAACAACTGGTATCGACCACTTCGGCCTTGCCGGACAACCTGCCTGATTCGCTGACCCGCGCCGCCAAGGCGGCCAAGCCAGGCGATGTGCCGTTCGTGATCGTCGAGGGACTGAACCGCTACACCATGCCGCAGTTCCTGGCCGATCTGCAGAAGGTCACGCTGCAGCGCGAACCCGGCAAGACGCCCGCGCATTCGAACGTCGCGGCGCAGACGGTGGGCCTGATCGACGCCAAGCTGCTCGGCAAACCCTTCGAGACCTTGTTGGCCGAACGTATCGAGCGTCCGCTCGGCATGGCCGGCGGCGCCGACAAGGCACGTGCCGCGCAGATGGCCACCGGCTACACCAATGATGGCGGCGTCGCGCCGGTATGGGATGCGTCGGTGACGCGCGCGGCCGGCGGCCTGCGCTACAGCCCGCGCGATATGGCGAAGTACATCGCACGGCAACTCGACGAAGGCGATGCCGCAGTGAAGCTTTCGCACCAGCCGCAATGGGGTGACCCTGGCGAGTTCGCGATCGGCTTCAACTGGATCATCAACACCATGATCGACGGCCAGCGCCGCCTGTCGCATTCCGGCGGCACGTTCGGTTTCGCCAGCTATATGGAGGTCTATCCGGGCACCGGCTATGGCGTGGTGCTGCTGGCCAACCGCAGCGCCAACAACACACAGGGCCAGCTGCAGGAGGCGGCCGAGCATATCCGCGATCAGGTATACGGCAAGCCGGCCGCGCAGAAAGCGCTGGAGCAGGCGTTTGCCGAGCACGGTTATGGCGATGTCGCCGGCACCGTTGCCGGCGTGCGGCGCATGTATCCGGGGCTGCATCTGGGCGAGAACTACATCAACGCCTGGGGCTATCGGCTGCTGCAGCAGGACAAGCGCCCCAAGGATGCGGTGAATGTATTCGCCTACAACGTCGCGCAGCATCCGCAGAGCTTCAATCCCTACGACAGCCTGGCCGAGTGCCAGGAAGCGTTGGGCGATCGCGAACATGCCATCGCCAACTATCGCCTGTCGCTGGAGCGCAACCCGGACAACGATCACGCCAAGACGCGGTTGGCGGAACTGGACAAGCCCAAGCCGTAAAGCGTTGGCAGCGGGCGGCGGTTGTGTTTCGATGGCCGCCGCTCTCTGCCGGGGAATTCCATGACGCTTCGATTGGCCGCGCTTACCGCGGCAGTTGTTCTGCTTGCGGCTTGCTCGCATGACGCCGCGCCGCCCGCTTCGACCAAGACGGCACCTGCGACCGCGGCCAGTGCGCCGGCGGTTGCGACCAAGCCCGCACCGCCGCCGGCCTATGCGCTGGAAGGCACGGAAGTGCGCGATCTGCCGTCGAAGATTCTCGGGCGCGATTACCAGCTCTATGTCTATCTGCCCGACGGTTATGCCGATGAGCCGAGCCGGGATTATCCGGTGCTGTTCGTTACCGATGCGCCGTATGCGTTTCCGCTGATCCGCAGCATCGCGCGGCGCGTGGGCGATCACGGCCATGGGTTGCGCGATTTCATCCTGGTCGGCTTGTCGTACGCCAAGGGCGATACGCCCAAGTACAGCCGCAACCGTGATTACACGCCCACGGCGAAGGGGCCGTCTGGTTCCGATTCGGATATGCAGGGCCGCGCGCCGGTGTATGGCGAGGCGGAAAACTATCGTCGCTTTCTCGCGGAGGAAGCGATTCCTTTTGTCGAGAGCCATTACCGCGTGGATACGCGGCAGAAGATCTACGCCGGCCATTCCTATGGCGGTTTGCTTGGCGTGCATATTCTGCTGACCGAGCCGAAGATGTTCGATCAATACATTCTCGGCAGCCCGTCGCTGCAGTTCGACAGCAAGGTGATGTTCGAGCGCGAGCGTGCGTATGCGGCGAGCCATAAGGATCTGCCGGCGGATGTGTTCATGGCGCTGGGTGGCTTTGAGACTGTCGATGCGGCCTCGCCCGACAAGCGTTATCACAATGCCGTGGATATGGTGCGTAATGCGCAGGCGTTCGAGCGGGTATTGAAGTCGCGCCATTATCCCGGCCTGCATATCCAATCCGTGGTGATTGGCGACGAGGACCACCTGACTGTCTTTCCCACCCTGATTACCCGCGGCCTGCAGGCCATGCTGGCGGCGCCACCGGAGCCCGGCCCGACGCGGTGACTCCCGCCGCGCCTCGGTTTGCGGCACGATAAGGAGAGCGCCCCGGGGGAAAAGGGGAGGGGCGCTGATCCGGCGACCAGCCAATACAGGGGGACAATATGAGCAATCCGTACGAAGCACCCAAGGCGCAGGTGGGCGATACGCTGCGCGACGATCCGGGTATCGAGGAAGTGGCCAGCGGGCAGAAGCTGGTGATCTACGCGATCCTGGTCTATCTGGCGATCATTCTGGTGCGCGGCGCGGTGGGGCCGATTGCCGGAGTGCTGGCGATCGTGTCGCTGGTGTTGTCGCTGATGGGGATACTGCGGATCAGCAGTGGATTGGGTTATGGCACTGGCACGAAGGTGGTGCTGGTGATTCTGATGTTCGTGCCGCTCGTGGGGTTGACTACCTTGCTGGTGTTGAATGCGAAGGCCACGAATCGGTTGCGTGAGGCGGGGTATAAGGTGGGGTTGTTGGGGGCTAGCCGTTGAATTTGAGGGCGGGCCACGCTGAGATGGCCCGCCCGCTTCGAGCCGTTGTCACACGTAGGCGGTAAGTTTTCAGATCACTGCGGGCGCATAGAGCGGAAGCGGGCGATTCGAGCTGGTGTGCCTTAGTTTTGGGACTATCCCTATGGAGAGGGCGATCATGGATGAGTGCTTTATCACAACTGACGGTTGGGCCGTCGTAGAAGATTGCGAAGAGGGCCGAGGTTGCGTCGCAGCCTCGGCTTTTTTTGTGGATGAAATGCTTGCTCTGGCCATGCGGCTCCGGGGTGGGAGAGGTGCCTTCCGCACGTTTGTGGGAGGGCGGGATGTTGCAGATTCAATTGTTGGAATGCCAATCGGGAATTACGCATGAAGCGCTGGGTGTTCGTCGTTCTTTGCTGCTTGTTTGGGTTGGTGTCTGTGGCGCAGGCGCAGAACTGGAATGCTGTGGCGTTTGGCAATGCCCACAATTACGTGGAGTGGTCAGAGGCCGACGCAAGAGCTTTTCTGCAAGCGGCAGCCATGTCAGCGGCACCCTACGGGAGGCCGACGTGCGTGCCTACCGGATGGCAGATCGGGGAGAACTCGCACTTCAGCGGTCATCAGTACACACGTGAAATGGTCGCGAGTTCGTTCTGCAGATATCAGAACGGAAAGGCGGACACGTTCTTGCAGGCTATGTATGACGTATACACCTGCGACAATGCCACCTCATGGGTTTACGACAAGTACTACGGCAACTGGTACTGCGAAGCTGGCTATTACCTGGCCTTGCCGAGGCCTCCTGCGAGTGGCGGCGACTGCGGTTGCGATCAAGGACGTGTCGCCACGGCCCATCCTATCGAGGTGGGCACGGGAAACATGACGGAGTCAGCCCTGGACTTCGCCAGCGGCGACGGCAGGCTTACGTTGGTCCGCCACTACAACAGCAATCCATCGCTGCCCGATGTGGGAGTGACCGGCTGGCAGAACGAATATGCTGGAAGACATCTCTATCCTATAAGCAGGGGATCGATGCGCCCGAACATCGTCGCGGACGATGGCTCGTCGACGTCCTCCGTGTACTCGTCCGCAGCGGCAGCCTGCGTGCAGGGCGTGACGGATATTGCACAGGGTCTCGGCGGGACTGCGGGTAACAGCGCCTATACAGGCGTGACGGCGACCTACCTTGGAAGCGATCAGTGCCAGCTCTCCAATGGCGACATCGTTCCGATTCTGAATACCGGCACGGCGCAAGTCATAGTCGGCGGCATCGCGGATGCGGGCGTCGGCGTGACGGTGCTTCGCCCCGATGGAGCTTCCTATCATTTCTCCTGCAAGCCCGGCGCCTGCGTTGCGTACGGGCAGAGCAAGATCGCCCTTGTGATGAACTCCAGCGGCTATGCGCTTACCGCTGAGAACGGGGACGTCGAAAGCTATGATTCCAACGGTAACCTGCAGCAGATCGCGGATCGCGATGGCTATACCAGGACGCTGACCTACAACATCAGCAGTAGCAGCGACATCGCTACGGTCAATACTGTCACGGACAGCCAGGGGCGCGTGCTTTCGTTTGCCTATAACTACGGGCAGCTGAGCCAGATCGCGCTGCCTGATGGTACGTTGGTTAAATATGGCTACGAGCCGCTGGGAAGTCTCACATCTGTTGTCTATGCCGACGGCAGTTCCGTGGGCTACAAGTACGAGAACGCCAGTTTCCCCCGAGCTTTGACCGCGTGGGTCGATGAGAGCCAGCAGACCTATGCCACCTGGACTTATGACACCACCACCGGGGCAGCCACTGCCAGCGCATTGGCGGGCAACGTCGATACCAGCACGCTGAGCTTTAGAGGGAACGCAACGGTGCTAACGGACAATCTCGGCGCCCAGCGTACCTACAACTTCCAAACCATAGCCGGCGGCACTCGTCTGGTTTCGGTGAGCGGGCCGGTCTGCGGCGACTGCATGGGTCAGAACATGACCTATGATGCCAAGGGTTTCCTGAAGACGACGCAGGATTGGAATGGCGTTACGACGGGCTACACGTTTGATGCGACGGGCCTGCTGCAGGGGCGCGTCGATGGCACGGGAACCGCCGCTCAACGTTCCACCACGATCACGTGGAATGCGGCGCTGCGTGTTCCTCTGATGCGTACGGTCAAGGATGCAGCATCCAATATCGTCGCCAGTTCCGGCTGGGTCTATAACAGCACAGGTCAGACGCTTGCCCGATGCGATATGGATCCGGCGGTGGCCGGCAGCTACACCTGTGCCGCGACGGGTACGGTGCCTGCGGGGGTGCGTCGCTGGACGTATAGCTATTGCACGGCGATGGATGGCACGCAGTGCCCTCTGGTCGGCTTGCTGCTGAGCGTGACCGGTCCGCGGACCGACCTCACCAGCACCTCGCATTACAGCTACTACCTGAGCACCGACGAATCCGGTTGTGGCACGGCCGGTGGCGTTTGCCATCGTGCGGGTGACCTCTATCAGGCCACCGATGCGGCCGGCCATGTCACCACCGTGGTGGCCTACGACAAGAACGGCCGTGTGGTCCGTCAACGCGATGCCAATGGTGTCCTCACCGACTCGACCTACCACGCCCGCGGCTGGCTGCTGACTCGGACCGTTCGCGCCAATGCCGACGGCACGCCGTCCTCGAACGATGCCGTGACCCAGATCGGCTACACGCCTTACGGTGCCGTCGCTTCGGTGAAGGATGCCGACGGCGTCCAGGTCACCTACACCTACGACGCCGCCCATCGCCTCACGGATATCACCGACGCCCTGGGCAACCGCATCCACTACACGTTGGACGGCGCTGGCAATAAGACCAAGGAAGAAACCTTCGACGCCGGCAACACCCTGCGCCGCTCACTGGCCCGCAGCTACAACACCCTGGGCCAGCTCACCGCCATCAAGGACGGCCTCAATCGCACCGTCTTCGATGCCAGCTTCAGTGACAGCTACGACGGCAACGGCAACCTGGTGCGCAGCGCCGATGCTCTTGGCATCCAGCGCAAACAGGGCTACGACGCCTTGGACCGTCTGGTCAGCACCATCGACAACTACAACGGCACCGACACCGCGACGCAGAACACCCAGAGTGTGTTTGCCTACGACGCACGCGACCAGTTGCAGGGCGTAAGTGATCCGGACGGGCTCAATACCACCTACGACTACGACGGTCTGGGTAATGCGAAGGCGCTGCATAGCCCGGACACGGGCACGTCCAACTATGTTTACGACGCGGCCGGCAATCGCATCCAGGCCACGGATGCCAGGAACATCGTCAGCCACAGCACCTACGATGCGCTTAACCGCATCACCGCCACGAC
>Ga0068854_100000200_pt1 | contig 40376 bp, 40 predicted proteins | sample KBSCornC42_FD_66590 | JGI IMG/M metagenome (GOLD analysis project Ga0068854, IMG submission 66590) | Corn rhizosphere microbial communities from Kellogg Biological Station, Michigan, USA - KBS Corn C4-2 | ecosystem: Host-associated > Plants > Roots > Rhizosphere > Soil ... | reverse complement strand
GCCACGTCGAGCGACAGCCACGCGAACGGCGAGAAGGCGACCGCGGCCAGCGGCGGATAGGTGAAGGGCAGGTCAAGGCCGGCCCGGGTGTGGAACATCGCGCCGTCGGCGTACAGCGGACGGCCGTCGAGCCAGGCCTTCCCGCCCATCCGGTACACGTCGATGTCGATGCGATACGGGATGTGGCCCAACAGCCGCCAAGCTGCCCAGGCCAACGCCGCCAGGGTGAGCAGCTGAAACAGCCGCCAGGCGAGTGTTGCCCCCAAACCACCGCCGCCGGGCGACCGCCAAGTACTCATGTCACGCACCAGCCTATCGGTGTCCTCCGGCGAGTCGGCGGGTATCCATCCCGTGACACGCGCAGGTCGGCGTAAGTTTTCTGCGTGCACGTGACGTTCGACCTCGGCCTGTCGATTCCGCACGGGCGGCTGCCGCTCGTGTTCTGCCTTGTCGCGTTCATCCTCACGTTCTTCGTCACCCGCACGATCGTGCGGTACATCCGCAGCCACGCGGACAGCGATGCACCGCGCAAGTGGTGGCAGCCGCGCAACATATCGGCTGGCGGCGGCTTGCACATCCACCACGTCGTGATCGGTGTGATCTTGGTCATGATTTCCGGGGTCTCGATGGTGACTTTGGCGGTCGACGGGGGGGTACCCGAATTCACGGTTGCCGCAACCTTTTTCGGGATCGGCGCGGCGCTGGTGCTCGACGAGTTCGCCCTCATACTGCATCTGCAGGACGTGTACTGGGCCGAGGACGGCCGCACGTCGGTGGATGCCGTCTTCGCCGCGGTCGCGGTGGCAGGCCTGCTGATCATCGGGTTGAACCCGCTGTCGTTCTTCGACGTCAACATCTGGCGCGAGGACCAGTCCTTCGGGGCACGGGCACTGGTGATCGCCGGAGCGGTGCTCACGCTGCTGGTTGCAGTTGTCGTACTGCTCAAGGGCAAGGTGTGGACCGGGCTGGTCGGGATGTTCATCACGCCCCTGTTGTTCATCGGGGCCTTTCGGTTGTCGCGACCGCACGCACCGTGGGCGCGCTGGCGCTACGGCAACAAGCCCAGGAAGATGCACAGGGCGCTGGAGCGGGAACGCAGGCTACGCAGGCCGGTTGTCCAGGCGAAGCTGTGGTTGCAGCACGTGATCGCGGGGGAGCCGCACTTTCCGGACGACACCGAGGTCAATCAGCAGCTCGACCGCGAGATCCACGCCGCTCCGGCACCAAAGGAACGGTCGACGGTCAACCGCGAAACGGCCGACGTGTGAGGTACTTCTACGACACGGAGTTCATCGACAACGGCCGCACCATCGAGTTGATCTCGATCGGGGTTGCGGCCGAGGACGGTCGCGAATATTACGCCATCTCAACGGAATTCAACCCGGATCGCGCAGGCAGCTGGGTGCGCAAGCATGTGCTGCCCAAGCTGCCGTCGCCGTCGTCGCCGCTGTGGCGCTCGCGCAGGCAGATCCGGATGGAGCTGGAGGACTTCTTCGGCGTAGACAGGGAAGAGCCGATCGAGCTGTGGGCCTGGGTCGGCGCCTACGACCACGTGGTGCTGTGCCAGTTGTGGGGGCCGATGACCGACCTGCCACCGGCGATCCCTCGCTTCACCCGGGAGCTGCGCCAGTTCTGGGAGGACCGCGGTTCGCCACGGATGCCGCCGCGGCCGCGTGACGCGCATGACGCCTTGGTCGACGCCCGGCACAACCTGCTGCGGTTTCGCCTGATGACGTCGGGATTTGAGCAGGGCGGAGCGGCAGCCCAGCGGTAAAAACCAGGTGTCGGCGCCCGTTACCATGAACGGGTGAACTGGACCGTCGACGTGCCGATCGATCAGCTGCCTCCGCTGCCTCCGCTGCCGGATGACCTGCGGCATCGGCTGGACGCCGCGCTGGCCAAGCCCGCGGCGCAGCAGCCCAGCTGGGACGCCGAATCCGCGAAGGTGATGCGCACGGTCCTGGAGAGCGTGCCCCCGGTGACGGTGCCCGCCGAGATCGAGCGGCTGCGGGGCCTGCTGGCCGATGTCGCCCGCGGTGAGGCGTTCCTGCTCCAGGGCGGCGACTGCGCTGAGACGTTCGTCGACAACACCGAGCCCCACATCAGGGCCAACATCCGCACTCTGCTGCAGATGGCCGTCGTGCTCACCTACGGCGCCAGCATGCCGGTGGTCAAGGTGGCGCGCATCGCGGGTCAGTACGCCAAGCCGCGGTCGTCGGACATCGATGCGCTGGGCCTGAAGTCCTACCGCGGCGACATGATCAACGGCTTCGCGCCGGATGCCGCCGCCCGCGAGCACGACGCGTCGCGGCTGGTGCGCGCGTATGCCAACGCCAGCGCCGCGATGAACCTCGTGCGCGCGCTGACGGCGTCGGGCCTCGCCTCGCTGCATCTGGTGCACGACTGGAATCGCGAGTTCGTCCGCACCTCTCCCGCGGGCGCCCGCTACGAGGCGCTGGCCGGTGAGATCGACCGCGGACTGACGTTCATGAGTGCCTGTGGGGTCGACGACCGCAACCTTCAGACCGCGGAAATCTACGCCAGCCATGAGGCTTTGGTGCTCGACTACGAGCGGGCGATGCTGCGCTTGTCGACTGACCACCCGGCCGATCAGCCTGAGCCTCGCTTGTACGACCTGTCCGCGCATTACGTGTGGATCGGGGAGCGGACCCGCCAGCTCGACGGCGCCCACATGGCGTTCGCCGAGGTGATCGCCAACCCGATCGGGGTGAAGATCGGCCCGACGATGACGCCCGAGCTCGCGGTCGAGTATGTGGAGCGGCTCGATCCGCACAACCAGCCGGGACGGCTGACGCTGGTGAGCAGGCTCGGCAACAACAAGGTCCGTGACCTGCTGCCGCCGATCATCGAAAAGGTCCAGGCCACCGGTCATCAGGTGATCTGGCAGTGCGACCCGATGCACGGCAACACCCACGAATCGTCGACCGGCTACAAGACCCGCCACTTCGACCGCATCGTCGACGAGGTGCAGGGCTTCTTCGAGGTGCACCGCGCGCTGGGTACCCATCCCGGCGGCATCCACGTCGAGATCACCGGCGAGAACGTCACCGAATGCCTCGGTGGCGCACAGGACATCTCGGACTCCGACCTCGCGGGCCGCTACGAGACCGCGTGCGATCCACGGCTCAACACGCAGCAGTCACTGGAACTGGCGTTCCTGGTCGCTGAGATGCTGCGCGACTAGCCGCCGGTCCAGATCGGCCGTCAGCCGGTCGAGGTCGACAGGGCGGCCGCGGTAACCGATGTACTTGTCGGGGCGGACGACGAAGGCGCTAGTCCCCTCGACGCCGTACTGACGGTGCGCTGACCTCGTCGGATCGCCAAGTGCCGCAGGGTGATCGGCGTAGCGTTCGGCGGTGACGACGCGCGCCTTCACCAGTCCCGGATACGTCTGCTCGAGCTGTTCGGCGATCCGGCACAGCTCCACGGCCGGGCGTGCGTCGTCGTCGAACCCGGTGAACAGCAGCACGGTGTGCTGGGTGCCGCGGAACACCTCGTAGAGGCGTCCTTGGCGGCCGTCGATGCTCACATCGGCCTCGCGGGCCCGGTCGCCCGGCGCCGGCGCGTCCCGCCAGCCCGCACCGTCCTCGGCGTTGAGCGGGCTGGTCGGGTACCGGAGACGCAGTTGCGCCAACAGGCCGATGAACCGCCTGCGAAGCCACTGCCGAGTCAGCACCCGGCCGGCCAGCACCGGCGCCACCCGGCCACGAGCGAGCCGTGCCAGCGGGTTGTGGCCGCCGAACAGCGAGAACAACCGGTCGGTCGTCTTGAGCAACTGAACACCGATCGGGTGCCGCTCGGCCTGGTAGCTGTCTAGGAGTGCGTTGTCGGCGAGCCCGAGTTCGACCAGCGCGAGCTTCCAGGCCAGGTTGTAGGCGTCCTGAATACCGGTGTTCATGCCTTGCGCGCCCGCCGGGCTGTGCACGTGCGCGGCGTCACCGACGAGGAAGACCCGCGCGTCCCGGTAGCGCGGCACGGTGCGGCTGTGCACCCGGTAGCGGGTCACCCAGTACTCCTTGAGGACCTTGGCAGGGAAGGGAACTCGCGCATCGACCATCGCCTGGAACTCTTCGTGGCTGGGTTCGCTGTACTCCGCGCCGGGGCCATCGGGTCCCGGCGGGAAGTTGCCGAAGATCCGGTAGCGATTCTCGCCCGGCATCGAGAAAGCCGCGAAAATCCCTGCAGGACTGGGGAATCCGTAAAGTCCGCCGTGCGGCAACTTCCAGTCGAGTTCGGCGTCGGCCATGATGAACTCGTCGCGGTACGTGGACCCGCTGAACGGGATGCCTGCCGCCTTGCGCACCGCACTGTGCGCGCCGTCGCAGCCGATGACCCACCGGCAGCGCACGGTCTCGATCGAGCCATCCTCGCCGCGCAGCGACACTGTCACCGTCTCGCCGTCCTGGTTCAGATCGGTCAGTGCCCGCCCTCGTTCGATCTCGACGCCCTGCTCGCTCAACCGCTCGGTCAGAATCCGTTCGGTGTCGTGCTGCGAGAGGGTGCGCGGTTCGGCATAGGCGGTGTGGTTCTGCGGCCCGGTCAACTGGCCCGCGAAATCCAACTCGATCGCCCTTGTCGCAAATGTGATGGTCAGGCTCGACGCCGATTCCCCCGCCGCGATCGCCCGGTCGACGACGCCGATGTCGTCGAAGATCTCCAGGGTCCTGGGCTGGACGACGAGCGCGCGGGAAGTCGTCGCCGGGGCCGGGGCGCGGTCGATGATCCGCGGGCGGACCCCATGCCGGGCCAACTCGTTCGCCATCATCAGGCCGGTCGGCCCCGCGCCAACGACGAGAACAGGGAGTACAGGCTGGTTCATCGCCAATCACCTCGGTGTGATTTCATTCTGCGTTGAATTATTCCACTACGACTGTAGTACCACGTGCTGCGGGAATCAACCCCTAGATCAGCGCCCCGATATTGCCGCCGAGCGTCCATGCCGCTGCGGCGATCAGCCCGGTGAGTGTCAGCACGGTGACCAGCCAGAACAGCAGGACACGCTTGCCGCGCTGCCGGGTCCAGTAGAACTCGTCGAGGTCAATACCGGCGAATTGCCCTGATACAGGCTGATATTCGGGTTGTAGCGGCTGCCAGTCATCGCGGGTCAGTTCGCGGGTGTGCTGTCGGGGCGTCGGTACGGGTGGCGCCGGCGGTCGTGCGGTGGCGGTGGTCGCCTCGTGGGATTGCCCGCGGCTGTGGTACAGCGCGGCCGACAGATGCTGCGCCGAGTTGCGTGGCGCGGGCACCCGGTACGGGGGCAGTCCCAGTTCGTCGACGATCGCGCCGAGTTCGGCACCCATGTCATGAGCGTCGGAGTACCGTTCGGCGGGTTCGCGGGCGGTGGCGCGCAGCACCAGGTTGTCGAATTGTGTTGGCACACCGGCGATCACCTTGCCCGGAGGTGAGACGTCGGTGTCCATCCGCTGGTATGCCACCGCGAGTGCGGAGTCGCCGGTGAACGGGGTTTTTCCGGTCAGCAGTTCGTAGGCCAGGATGCCGACGGAGTACACATCGCTGCGCGGTGTGGCGTCGCCGGTGCTGACCTGCTCCGGTGAGAGGTAGGCGGCGGTGCCCAAAATCACGCTGGTGGAGGTGATCTTGGCGTCGGCGACCGCACGCACCAAACCGAAGTCGGCGATCTTGACGTCGCCGTCGTCGGAGATCAGCACGTTCTCCGGCTTGATGTCGCGGTGTACCAGGCCGGCCCGGTGGGCCACCGCGAGGCCGCCGAGCACCGGGCGCAGCACCGCGGCGACCGCGTGCGGCGGCATCGGGCCGCGCTCGCGCAACAACTCCCGCAGCGTGCCGCCCTCGATGAGCTCCATCACCAGGAACGGGTGCTGGCCGTCGATGCCCTGGTCGTAGACCGCGACCAGACCGGGGTCCTTCAGCCGCGCCACCGCTCGCGCCTCGCGCTGGAATCGGGTCAGGAACTGACTGTCGCCTGCATACCGGGACTCCATGATCTTGAGCGCCACGGGGCGGTCCAGCCGCAGATCGAGCCCGCGGTACACGGCGGACATGCCGCCCGTCGCGATCATGGTGTCGACGCGGTACCGCCCGTCCAGCACGGCCCCCACGAGCGGGTCAGATTGCTGGTAGGCCTCCACCGAACACATGTTACGAGCCGAGCCTTTCGTCTTAGACTCAGTGCGGTGAGCAGCATTCCGGCCGCCGAAGACGTTCTTGACCCCGGCGAGGCCGTTTACGATTTGTCCGCCGTCGCCGATTTGCTCGGGGTTGCCGTCACGAAAGTGCAACAGCAGCTACGCGAAGGTCACCTGGTCGCGGTGCGCCGCGAAGGTGCGGTGGTGGTGCCGAAGGTCTTCTTCGACAACACCGGCCACGTGGTGAAGAGCCTGCCCGGGCTGCTCGTGGTGCTTCACGACGGCGGATACCGCGACACCGAGATCGTGCGCTGGTTGTTCACGCCCGACCCGTCATTGACCATCAGGCGCGACGGCAGCACCGAGCGGCAGGCTAATGCCCGGCCGGTGGATGCGCTGCACTCGCATCAGGCCCGGGAAGTGGTGCGTCGGGCTCAGGCGATGGCTTACTAGGCGCCTTGTAAAGCGAATACCACGCCACCGCAGCGCATGCCGTGGCAAGCAGCACATGGATCCACGAGTACATGCCGTGTGCGCCGTCGGGCTTCCAGATCACCGTGATCCACGTCGACAGGCCGGCGATCAGGGCGATCGCCTGCCGGCTCTGCGCCAGCGCGGCGACCACAGCCAACGGCCAGGTGTAGTACCACGGCAGCGCGGCCGGGACGAACAGCACCACGACGAGCATCACCCACGCGATGCCGATCAGCGCCTCGCGGTCGGTGTGGCGAAACCGCCACCACAGCAAGGGAAGTGAGATCGCGATGATCGCGATCCCGATGATCCGGGTGACGTCGAGCACGGCGTAGAAGTTCACAGGGAAAAACAGGCTGCCGAACACGTTGACCAGGTTCGACGCGGCTGTCGGCACGGTCAGCCAGTTGATGATCTTGACCGAGCCTGCCAACGCGGTCAGCCAGCCGAGACCGACCCCGGCCAGCCACGACAACACGGCGAACACCGCGACGAATATCACCGCCGATGCGGCTGTCGCCGCCGCGAAAGCCTTCACCGACGAGTATCCGCGGTCGTCGCGCAGATGACGCATCCACACCCACACCATGAACGGAAGGGCCAGTCCCGCTGTGGCTTTCACGGCGACGGCGACCGCGATCAAGCCGATACCCCAGATGCGGTGGCCGTCGAACGTCAGCGCGATGCCTGCCATCATCAAGCCGACCATCAGCATCTCGTTGTGCACGCCACCCATAAGGTGAATGATCACCAACGGATTCAGCACGCAGATCCACAGCGCGGCAGCGCCGTTGGCACCGACATGGCGGGCCACCCGCGGCGACGCCCAGATCAACAGGGCGAGGCCGGGCAGCATGCACAGCCTCAACAGCATGGTTCCCGCCACCACGTCGTTGCCCACAAGCATCGTGACGAACTTGGCGACCAGGATGAACGCGGGCCCGTACGGCGCAGTTGTCGTCGTCCAGATCGGACTCACGTTGTCCAGCAACGAGTTCGGGTTGTCGATCGGGCCGACGATGTACGGGTCGAACCCATCGCGCAGCAGTGCGCCCTGCGCCAAGTACGAGTAGGTGTCGCGGCTGAACACGGGAACGGACAGCAGCAGCGGCGCCAGCCAGAACCCCGTGGTCGCCACCATCGTGTATTCGGTCGCAGTGCGGTCGATCACCCGGCGACCCAGCCACAGCCAGGCGGCGAGCATCAGCGCCACGCCGACCCACAGCAGCACCGACGACAGCACCAGGCCGTGGCCGAACCGGAGCCAGGACAGGTGCAGCGACTCGAGTAGGGGATCGTGCAGGCGGGTGCTGCCCGCGCCGAGGCCGCCTGTTGTGATCAACACGGCGCCCAGCGCGCCAAGCAGTGCAGGCTGTGCCTGCGGCGATGTCGCGAAGGACGTCAACTGCCAAAGATGATGCGCCGGCCCGGTTTTCGCGGCCTGCGTCGGCGTCGGGGTTGTCATGCTCTAGGCGGACCGGTTCGCGGCCAATCTGGCGAGTTCGGCGAGGCCGACCTTGGCCTGGACTTCGATCGGCGCGGCGTTGAGGATCTCCAGCGAGCGCCTGGTGAGTGAATCGATGCGCCCCTCGACCGCAGCCAGCGCCCCGACCGATTCGATGACGAGACACAGTTCCTTCACCTGGGCGTCGGACAGCTCGGTGCCGATCGACGTGCGCAGCAGCTTGGCCGCGACCGGGTCGACCTTCTCGGCCCGCTCGACGGCCTCGGCCAGCAGCACCGTGCGCTTACCGGAGCGAAGGTCGTCGCCCGACGGCTTGCCGGTGACGGCTGGGTCCCCGAATACGCCGAGCACATCGTCGCGCAGCTGAAACGCGACGCCCAGGCTGGTTCCGAGCTCATGGAACGCGGCGAGCACGTCGGGACGGTCGGCGGCGGCAGCGGCGCCGAACTGCAAAGGCCGGGAGATCGTGTACGACGCGGTCTTGTAGATGTTGACCGTCATCGCCGACGCCACCGACTCGGCGCCGCTGGATTCGGCGACGATGTCGAGGTACTGACCGCCGAGCACTTCGGTTCGGATGGCTGACCAGATCCGACGGACCCGTAGGTGTGCGTCGGCGGGCAGGTCGGCGGTGGCGACGATGTCGTCCGCCCACACCAACGCTAGGTCGCCGAGCAGGATCGCCGCCGAGATCCCGAACTGTTCGGAGGACCCGTGCCACTGGCTGGAGCGGTGCTTGTCGGTGAACAGCCGATGCACGGTCGGCAGCCCGCGGCGGGTGGCAGAGGCGTCGATCACGTCGTCGTGCACCAGTGCGCACGCGTGCAGCAGCTCCAGCGCCGAGAACAGCCGTAGCATCGACGGGTCGACCGGATCCGCGCCGGAGTCGGCCACCGCACGCCAGCCCCAGTACGCGAACGCCGGGCGCAGCCGCTTACCGCCGCGCAGCACGAATTCCTCGAGGCCGGCGGTCAACTCCGCGTAGTCGGTGCCGATGTATGCGGCGTCACCGCGACGTTCGCGGAGATACTCCCGCAACTGTTCGGTGATGGCGCCTGCCAACTCGACGGCTGACGGTGCCGCTGCATCCACGCTCAGCGGGCGCCCCTTTCCAAAAGTATGTGTAGTACTCGCCCCCGAGTGCCTTCAGAGTAGAGCGTGCTACGGGTTTTGTACCAAGCCAGCACGCCGACCCACCAGGGTCGTCGGCTGACGATCGGGTTTCAGGTCGGACGCGGCGAGCGGTCCCGGCCTATGTACGCCAGTCCGCCGACGATCCCGGCGACCACAAACGACGCGATGCCCAGCCAGATCGCCGCGCCCGTGAATGAGCGGGCACTCGGATCGGTGTAGCGAGCCTGGGCGCTCATGGTGCTGACCACACCGGGTCGCAGTTTCCATTCGACGACCTCGGTCGACACCTGGTCTCCGTTGGTCGACGTCACCTCGCCGGGAAACGCCACCGAGAGCGAGACGTCGGCCTCAGGGTCGTTGAGCGACGTGAGATCGGCGCGGCCCTCCAGGATGACCAGGTCGCCGGCGCGGCGCAGCGAGATGTCGACGCCAGCGGCGTCCCGGTTCATGTTGGCCAGCTGGGGCAGTTCGGCGAAGGTCAGGTCGGAGAAGACGGCCTGCGATCCGACGTAATCGTCGCGGTTGTAATCGGAGATCGCGACCTTCTGGGCGAACGGCAGGTTGTTGAGCAGCTGCGGGCCTTTGTCATCGGCGTTGCGAGGTTTGGCCGCCGCGACGATCTGCCCCGATACCCGGTCGTCCGGCGATACCGTGATCGACGCCCGCACCCGCACACAGCCCACCGCCATCGGCACGATGAGCAGAAGCAGCAACGCAACCGCGAGCTTGCGGATCCGGCGTGAACGGGCGGGCACGTGGTCATCGTGCCAGACCCCGCCGTCTCACAGTGGCAATGCCCGGCCCAGGATGGCGAAGGCGCGCGGATCGCCCGCGAAGTGGTAGCCACGGATGATGTCGGTGAAGCCGAGCCTGCGATACAGCCGCCAGGCCCTGTTGGCTTCGCCGTTGATCTCCGGTGTGGACAGCAGCACGTGTGCCTCTGCGCGGTCGGCGAGCAGCCGCCGGGCCAGCGCCTCGCCGAGGCCGCGGCCCTGGGCGCGTGGCGCGATGTGCAGTTCGGTCAGCTCGAAATAGCTGGTCATCAGCTCCGCGATCCGCATCCTGTCGGCTCCGACCCGATGCAGGCCCTGGACCACCTGTTGCTGCCACCACTGGTCCGGTGCGCCGCAGTAGCCGTAGGCGATCCCGAGCAGCGGAGCGGCCGCCAGCGCCTCGGCGGAGCGGTCGGTGCTGTCCCCGAGACGACTGCGATCGGGCGCCTCCACCGCCGCGACGGCCTTCCAGCCGTATCTGCGGGTGTGCTCGAGCCACATGGATGCCCGCTGGTCCTCTGTGCCTCGCGGGTAGCGCATGGCATCCACATACACCGCTAGCGCGTCACCGAGCCGGCGCTGCATATCGCTCGGCGACACATCGATGAGAAATGTCGCCAACTTCTGGTTGCCCTCCGGGTCTCAAGCCGTTTCGTCCACACCATTATTGGTTGGGATGCCGTTGGGAGAGGTACCGACTCACAGCCGCGACGTCCGTCATAGAATCGTCCGTCGAACTAGGTGGTACGGCTCAGATTGACCTCGTATCATGACTGTTAGTTGCCCGTAACTGCGGGCATACCCAAGTTTGAACGTTTAGACGGCAGGGCCGGCAAGGAGGGACGAATGCCACTCTCCGATCATGAGCAGCGCATGCTCGACCAGATCGAGAGCGCTCTCTATGCCGAGGACCCCAAGTTCGCTTCGAGCGTCCGCGGTGGGACTCTGCGCGCACCGTCGGCGCGACGCCGCCTGCAGGGCGCCGCACTCTTTGTGATCGGCTTGGCGATGCTGGTTTGCGGTGTTGCATTCAAGGCAACCATGATCGGCAGCTTCCCGATTCTGTCCGTGATCGGCTTCCTGATCATGTTCGGCGGTGTGATCTTCGCCATCACGGGTCCCCGGCGGGTCTCCGGGGGCCGCGACCGTTCGGGTGGCGAGCCGGGCGCGGCGCGCTCGAAGAAATCCAAGGGCTCTGGCGGGTCGTTCACGAGCAGGATGGAAGACCGGTTCCGCAGGCGTTTCGACGAGTAGTCCCTACCTAGCCAAGGGGTAGCCCGCAATGGGCTGCCCCTTTTTTGTGCGCGAACGTGTCGCCAGTGCTCCCCACTTCGCCCCACTGACGACCTAATGGGTCATTACCTGCGGTTTTGTCTTGCTGCAGCCCCCGACGTCTCCGCCTGAGTCTCCGAAAACACCTGGCAGACGGGACTTAGTGGGGGCATGTCGCCAACTTTTGCTATCAAATGGAGCAATGTGGGGGATTGTGGGGTAAAGTGGCGGACAACGGAGCGACCGGGGCTCCGGGTGGTTGGAGGTGGCGGGATGTTTCTCGGCACCTACACGCCGAAGCTCGACGACAAGGGGCGGCTCACGCTGCCCGCCAAATTCCGCGACGCGCTGGCAGGAGGGTTGATGGTCACCAAGAGCCAAGATCACAGCCTCGCCGTGTATCCGCGGGCCGAGTTCGAAAAGCTGGCACGACGAGCGTCGCAGGCGTCGCGGAGCAATCCGGAGGCCCGCGCGTTCCTGCGTAACCTGGCCGCCGCCACCGACGAGCAGCACCCCGACACACAAGGCCGGATCACGTTGTCGGCCGACCATCGCCGCTACGCGAACCTGGCCAAGGACTGCGTGGTGATCGGATCGGTTGACTATCTGGAGATCTGGGACTCGGCCGCATGGCAGGAGTACCAGCAGACCCACGAAGAGAACTTCTCCGCGGCCACCGATGAAGCTCTACACGACATTATTTGACCGGGCCGCTGACACGGCCACCGCCCGTGCATCGTGGCCTCTGCCCGAACCGGCCCTGGCGTACTTCCCCAACGCCAGGACCGCGCTCTCGGACAGGGACCTCGGTGCAGGGGCCTTCTTCAAAGGCATTGCTATGGCCCAGGGTTCGCACGGGCACGTCCCGGTCCTGCTCGACCGCTGTGTGGAGCTGCTGACACCCGCCCTCACCCGGCAGCATGCCGACGGCGAAGGCGCCGTCCTCATCGACGCCACTTTGGGGGCAGGCGGCCATGCCGAACGATTCCTCACCGAGCTGCCGGGCCTGCGGCTGATCGGCCTTGACCGCGACCCCGATGCCCTGTGGATCGCCGGCGAGCGGCTGGCACAGTTCGGTGATCGAGTCATGCTGGTGCGCACACGCTACGACGGAATCGAGGGGGTGCTGGCCGAAACCGGTTACTGGACAAGCCAAGTGCAGGGCGTCCTGTTCGACCTCGGCGTGTCGTCGATGCAACTGGACCGCACGGCGCGGGGCTTCTCCTACTCGGTCGACGCGCCATTGGACATGCGGATGGATCCCGATGCCGAGCTGACCGCGGCCGAGGTCGTCAACACCTACGACGAAAGGACGCTGACACGGGTGCTGCGGGAGTTCGGCGAGGAGCGGTTCGCAGGCCGCATCGCCGCGCAGATCGTCCGGCGGCGTGCGCAGCGGCCGTTCGCCACCACCGGTGACCTTGTCGAGCTGCTGTATCAGGCGATCCCCGCGCCCGCCCGTCGCACTGGCGGGCATCCCGCCAAGCGCACGTTCCAGGCGTTGCGCCTCGTGGTCAATGGTGAGCTGGACTCACTGCGTGACGCGCTTCCCGCGGCGCTCGGCGCATTGGCTCCCGGCGGCCGGATCGTCGTGATGGCCTATCAATCGCTGGAAGACCGAATCGTGAAGAACCGATTCGCCGCCGCCACCGCATCACGCACCCCGCCAGGACTACCCGTCGAATTGCCAGGCCACGGGCCGGAATTCGTCGCACTGACCCGCGGAGCCGAACGTGCAGGCCCCGAGGAGATCGAAGTCAATCCGCGTAGCGCGTCCGTGCGGCTACGGGCACTGGAAAAGGTGGGGGGTTGATCATGAAGGCAAAGAAGCCCGCAGCGGTTCGCGGTGCCGGCAAATCACGTCGCGCGGGCCGCAATATCGACCGGCGCGCAGCCGACGCGCAGCCACGCAGGCGCAAGCCGACGCGCGAACAGCGCCCGCAGCGGTCCGCGCCCGCGACCAACCCGATTCCGCGGCCCACCGACGGGCCGTCGCGGCCGAAGAACACCAGTCAGGCCAAGGCGCGGGCGAAGGCGCGAAAGGCAAAGGCCCCCAAGGTCGTCCGGCCACCACTGCGCGAGCGGATCATTGTCAAGCTGGCCTCGATCGAGCTGAGCCCACGTGCCCTCGTCGCGAGGGTGCCGTTCGTGGTGCTGGTCATCGGGTCGCTCGGGGTCGGCCTTGGCGTCACGCTGTGGCTGTCGACCGACGCCGCGGAGCGCTCCTACGAGTTGAGTCACGCACGGGAGACCAATCAGGCGTTGTTGCAACAGAAGGAAGCGCTGGAACGTCAGGTGCTCGAGGCACAGGCTGCGCCTGCCCTGGCCGAGGCGGCCCGCAACCTCGGCATGATCCCGTCGCGGGACACCGCGCACCTGGTGCAGGATCCGTCGGGTAACTGGCTCGTGGTCGGTACACCCAAACCCGCTCAGGGCGTCGTCCCGCCACCGCTGAACACGCCCCTGCCGGAGGAGGGCCCGCCTGCGCCCCCGCCCCCGCCCGCGCCCCGCGTCGTCGACCCGCGCGAGGTCACCGTCCGCATGCCACCCCGGACCACGCCGGCGCCGGCTCCGCTGCCGGGAGTCGAGGGTTCGGTGCCTGGCGCGCCGCCAGCGCCGCTGGCCGCGCCGCCGGATGGTGAGGTTCCGCACGCCGTCACAGGACAGCCACCAGCGCTGGGCCCTGCGGTTCCGCCTGCCGCGCCACTCCCCGGCGCGCCCGCATGACCCGCGGCGACAATCGGGGTCGCGGTCCCGGCAAGCCGACGGCGCGCAAGGCTCAACCCACGCAGGAGCGTTCGGCCCGGGCACGGCGGACGCGCGAACCAGCGGCCGAAAACGGTTTGCGCAGTGCGTCATTCGTCTTCCGGCACCGGACGGGCAACGCCGTCATCTTCGTGGTGCTGCTGGTTGCCACCGCTCAGCTCTTCAACCTGCAGGTCCCCCGCGCCGCAGGCCTGCGTGCGGAGGCCGCGGGCCAGCTCAAGGTCACCGATGTGGAGAAGGCCGTGCGCGGTGCCATCGTCGACCGCAACATGGACAAGCTCGCCTTCACCATCGAGGCCCGCGCGTTGACCTTCCAGCCGGTCAAGGTTCGCAAGCAACTCGAAGAAGCCAAGGCGAAAACGCCTGAGGCGCCGGACCCCCAGCGGCGGCTGCGGGCGATCGCCGCCGAAGTCGCGTTGCGGCTCAACAACAAACCCGACGCCGCCACCGTGCTGAAGAAACTCACCAGCAAGGACTCGTTCGTGTACCTCGCGCGCGCAGTCGATCCGGCGATCGCCGATGCGATCACCAAGAAGTTCCCCGAAGTCGGTTCCGAGCGCCAGGATCTGCGCCAGTATCCCGGCGGATCGCTGGCGGCCAACATCGTCGGCGGAATCGACTGGGACGGCCATGGCCTTCTCGGACTTGAGGATTCACTCGACTCCGTGCTGGCAGGCACCGATGGGTCGATCACCTATGACCGCGGCTCCGACGGCGTGGTGATTCCCGGCAGCTACCGCAACCGGCACGACGCGGTCGACGGGTCGGCCGTGATGCTGACCCTCGACGACGACATCCAGTTCTACGTCCAGCAGCAGGTGCAGCAGGCCAAGGACCTGTCAGGCGCCAAGAACGTGTCGGCAGTGGTGCTGGACGCGAAAACCGGTGAGGTGCTGGCGATGGCGAACGACAACACATTCGATCCGAGCCAGGACATCGGACGCCAGGGCGACCGGGATCTGGGCAACCCATCGGTGTCTTCGCCGTACGAACCGGGTTCGGTGAACAAGATCGTCACCGCCGCTTCCGTAATCGAGTTCGGGTTGTCCAATCCCGACGAGGTGTTGCAGGTGCCCGGTCAAATCGACATGGGCGGTGTCACCGTGCATGACGCGTGGGAGCACGGTGTCACCCCGTACACGACCACCGGCATCTTCGGTAAGTCGTCGAACGTCGGCACGCTGATGCTGGCGCAGCGGATCGGACCGGACCGCTACGCGGACATGCTGAGCAAGTTCGGGCTCGGCCAGCGCACGGGCGTCGGGCTGCCGGGTGAGAGCGCGGGGCTGGTGCCGCCGATCGACCAGTGGTCGGGTAGCTCCTTCGCCAACCTGCCCATCGGCCAGGGCCTTTCGATGACCCTGCTGCAGATGACGGGCATGTACCAGACGATCGCCAACGACGGTGTGCGCATCCCGCCCCGCATCGTCAAGACCACCATCGGCGCCGACGGTTCCCGCAAGGATGAGCCACAGCCGGAGGGGGTACGCGTGGTGTCGCCGCAGACGGCTCAGACGGTCCGGCACATGCTGCGCGCGACATTGCAGCGCGATCCGACGGGCGTCCAACAGGGCACCGGTTCTCAGGGTGCTGTCGACGGCTACCAGATCTCCGGCAAGACCGGAACCGCGCAGCAGATCAACCCGGGCTGCGGGTGCTACTACGACAACGTCTACTGGATCACGTTCGCGGGCATGGCTCCCACCGATGACCCGCGCTATGTCATCGGAATCATGGCCGACAACCCGCAACGCACGGCCGACGGCCAGCACGGCACCACGATGGCGCCGCTGTTCCACAACATCGCCGCCTGGCTACTGCAGAGGGAGAACGTGCCGCTGTCGCCCGACCCGGGTCCGCCGCTGACGCTTCAGGCCACCTGACCGGGATCGGGGCCCCAACCAGGCCGGTACTGTGTCATGGCCATGAACCTGCGTCCCAACCATCCCGTCGGCCAAGTGCTGGGGCGGCTGGCTGAGCAGGTGGGGGCTGTGCCCGCCGACGGCGCCACATTGCCGAACGTGCAGGTCACCGGCGTGACACTGCGGGGCCAGAACACGCAGCCAGGCGATCTGTTCGCAGCGCTACCCGGGGCGTCGTCACACGGCGGGCGCTACGCCGCAGAGGCGGTGACACAGGGCGCCGTCGCAGTGCTCACCGACCCGGCGGGCGTCGACGCGATGGTGCGCGCCGCCGGGGCGGCGAATGCGGCTGCAGCCATCGGCGACATTCCAGTCTTAATCCATCCCGACCCGCGTTCGGTGTTGGGCGAGGTGGCGGCCACCGTCTACGGCCATCCGTCGGATCGATTAAGGGTCATCGGTGTCACTGGAACATCCGGCAAGACCACGACGACCTACCTGGTGGAAGCCGGCCTGCGATCGGCGGAGCGGGTGGCCGGTCTCATCGGCACTGTCGGCATCCGCATCGACGGACGCGACCAGTCAAGCGCGCTCACCACTCCCGAGGCGCCCGATCTACAGGCGCTGTTGGCGGTGATGGTCGAACAGGGCGTCGACACCGTGGTGATGGAGGTCTCCAGCCACGCACTGACGCTGGGCCGCGTCGACGGCGTGCACTTCGGGCTCGGCGGATTCACCAACCTGTCGCGCGACCACCTGGACTTCCATCCGACGATGCAGGACTACTTCGACGCCAAGGCACGGCTGTTCGACCCTGAGTCGCCAACGCACGCAAGCATTTCCGTGATCTGCATCGACGACGACGCAGGACGCGCGATGGCCCGCCTCGCGCACCATCCCGTGTCGGTGAGCGCGACCGGTCGCGACGCCGACTGGCGGGTGGAGAACATCGACACGGTCGAGCTCGGCGTCCAGGAGTTCCTTGCCGTCGATCCGGCCGGCGTGCACCACGGGCTGCGTATCGGGCTGCCCGGCAGCTACAACGTCGCCAACTGCCTGCTCGCGGTCGCCCTGCTTGATGCCGTCGGGGTGTCACCCGAGCAGGCCGCCCCGGGGTTACGCAGCGCGTCGGTCCCCGGCAGGCTCGAGCTGATCGACCGCGGTCAGGGCTTTCTGGCCCTGGTCGACTACGCGCACAAGCCTGGGGCACTGCGTGCGGTCCTCGAGACGCTGCGCGCCCAGAGCAGCGGCAGGTTGGCCGTGGTCTTCGGGGCGGGCGGCAACCGTGATCCGGGCAAGCGCGAGCCGATGGGCCGCGTCGCCGCCGAACTGGCCGACCTGGTCGTGGTCACCGACGACAATCCCCGCGACGAGGAACCCGCGGCCATCAGGACCGCGATCGTGGCAGGCGCGACCGCCGCCGGCACGCGGGCGCAGGTGGTCGAGATCGGGGACCGTCGCGAAGCCATCGACCACGCCGTGGCATGGGCGCGTCCGGGTGACGTCGTGTTGATCGCGGGGAAGGGACACGAGGCGGGCCAGACCAGTCACGGCCAGACCCGGCCCTTCGACGATCGCGAGGAGCTCGCCGCCTCGCTGGGAGCCCGCGCATGATCGATCTGAGCATCGCCCAGATCGCCGACATCGTTGGCGGCCGGCTCGCGGACATCACTCCGGACCAGGCCGCCGAAACCCGCGTCACCGGAACGGTCGAATTCGATTCGCGCGCAGTGACACCCGGCGGTCTGTTCCTTGCGCTGCCGGGGGCCCGCTCCGACGGCCACGACTTTGCCGCCGCCGCCGTCTGTGCGGGTGCCGTCGCGGTGCTTGCGGCCCGCCCGGTGGGCGTGCCCGCGATCGTCGTGGCACCCGAGCCCGCCGTCGACTCCGCGGCCAGCGTGCTCGAACACGACACCGACGGCTCGGGCGCCGCCGTGCTCGCCGCGCTGGCGCGGCTGGCGGCCGCGGTCTCCGCCGAGCTCGTCGACGGTGGGCTGACCATCGTCGGCATCACCGGCTCGTCCGGTAAGACGTCGACCAAGGATCTGCTCGCCGCCGTGCTCGCCCCGCTTGGGGAGGTCGTTGCGCCGCCAGGTTCCTTCAACAACGAGCTCGGCCACCCGTGGACGGTGCTTCGCGCCACGGAATCCACCGATTACCTCGTCCTCGAGATGTCGGCGCGCCATCCGGGCAACATCGCCGAACTCGCATCGATAGCTCCGCCGTCGATCGCGGTCGTGCTGAACGTCGGTACCGCGCACCTCGGGGAATTCGGGTCAAGGGAGGCCATCGCGGCGACCAAAGCCGAACTGCCGCAAGCTGTTCCGTCGTCTGGAGTGGTGATACTCAACGTCGACGACACCGCGGTGGCCGCGATGGCCGACCAGACGGCCGCGCGCGTGGTACGCGTTGGGCGCACGGCGGGCGCCGACGTGTGGGCCGGCCCCGTCACACTCGACGCCCTGGCCCGGCCGCGTTTCACCATGCACGCCGCCGAGAGTCAGATCGACATCGCCCTCGCCGTGCACGGCGACCACCAGGTGTCGAACTCGCTATGCGCCGCCGCCGTCGCACTGGAGTGCGGCGCCAGCATGGAACAGGTGGCCGACGCCCTGGCTGCGGCGGGCCCGGTGTCCAAGCACCGCATGCAGGTCGCCACCCGTGGCGACGGCGTCACGGTCATCAACGACGCGTACAACGCCAACCCGGACTCCATGCAGGCCGGGCTGAAGGCCCTGGTCTGGATGGCCCGCGAAGGCGGAGAAAAGCGGCGCAGCTGGGCCATCCTCGGCGAGATGGCCGAGCTCGGCGACGACGCGATATCCGAGCATGACCGCATCGGCCGATTGGCGGTGCGATTAGATGTGTCACGACTGATCGTCGTGGGAACCGGGAGGTCTATGAGCGCCATGCACCACGGGGCGGTGATGGAGGGGTCGTGGGGGTCTGAATCCACCATGGTCGCCAATGCCGACGCCGCGCTGGCATTGCTTCGGGCCGAACTGGAGGCCGGAGACGTGGTGCTGGTGAAAGCCTCGAACGCGGCAGGGCTCGGTGCCCTCGCCGATGCACTGGTCGCCGAGGACGTTCGCCGATGAGGCAGATTCTGATCGCCGTCGGCATTGCGCTGACGGTTTCGATCCTCCTCACGCCGGTGCTGATCCGGTTGTTCACCCGACAGGGGTTCGGTCACGAGATCCGTGAGGACGGGCCGCCGAGCCACCACAAGAAGCGCGGCACACCGTCGATGGGCGGCGTCGCGATCGTCGCGGGCATCTGGGCGGGATACCTGGGCACTCAATTGATCGGCATCGTCATGGACGGCAAGGGGCCGTCGGCGTCGGGCTGGCTGGTGCTGGGGCTTGCCACGGCGCTCGGTGCCGTCGGTTTCGTCGACGACCTGATCAAGATCCGCCGCGCGCGCAACCTTGGCCTCAACAAGACCGCGAAGACCGTCGGCATCCTGGCCGCCGCAGTGCTCTTCGGCGTGCTGGCACTGCAGTTCCGCAACCCGGACGGGCTGACACCGGGCAGTGCCGAGCTGTCGTACGTGCGCGAGATCGCCACAGTCACCCTTGCACCCGTGGTGTTCGTGCTGTTCTGCATCGTCATCGTCAGCGCGTGGTCAAATGCGGTGAACTTCACCGATGGTCTGGACGGGCTGGCGGCTGGGGCGATGGCCATGGTGTGCGCGGCCTATGTGCTGATCACGTTCTGGCAGTTCCGCAACGCCTGCGCGACCAGCCCGGGGCTGGGTTGCTACAACGTGCGCGATCCGCTGGACCTCGCGATCATCGCGGCGGCGACGGCCGGGGCGTGCATCGGCTTTCTGTGGTGGAACGCCGCGCCCGCCAGGATCTTCATGGGCGACACCGGCTCGCTGGCGCTGGGCGGCATCATCGCCGGGCTGTCGGTGACCAGCCGCACGGAAATGCTGGCGGTCGTGCTCGGCGCGCTGTTCGTCGCCGAGGTGACGTCGGTGGTCGTGCAGATCATGGCGTTCCGCACCACCGGCCGCCGGGTGTTCCGGATGGCGCCGTTCCATCACCACTTCGAACTCGTCGGCTGGGCCGAGACCACCGTCATCATCCGGTTCTGGCTGCTTACGGCGATCGCCTGTGGTTTGGGTGTTGCGCTCTTCTACAGCGAGTGGCTGACGACCGTCGGAGCCTGACGTGGACCTTTCCGGAGCCGATGTCCTGGTCGCCGGGGCCCGGGTCACCGGGCGCGCGATCCTCGCCGCGCTGACGCCGCTCGGCGCCCGTGCCACGCTCACCGACGACAGCCCGTCTGCCCTGACGGCGTTCGCGCAGAGGGGCGTCGAGGTGATGGACGCGGCCAATGCGGCCGAGCGGGTCTCCGACTACGACCTCGTCGTCACGAGCCCCGGCCTGCCGCCGACCGCCCCGGTGCTCGCCGCTGCCGCCGTGGCGGGTGTGCCGGTCTGGGGGGACGTCGAATTGGCTTGGCGGCTGGACAGTTCCGGCCGCTACGGGCCGCCGCGCCGCTGGCTGGTGGTGACCGGTACCAACGGCAAGACCACCACGACGTCGATGCTGCACGCGATGCTGGTGGCCGCCGGTCGCCGCGCGCTGCTGTGCGGCAACATCGGCGACCCCGTTCTGGACGTTCTGGATCAGCCCGCCGAGCTGATGGCCGTCGAGCTGTCGAGCTTCCAGCTGCACTGGGCGCCGTCGCTGCGTCCCGAGGCGGGTGTGGTGCTCAACGTCGCCGAGGATCACCTCGACTGGCACGGGACGATGGAGGCGTATGCCCGCGACAAGGCCCGGGTCCTCGACGGCCGTGTCGCCGTCGTCGGGCTCGACGACCCGGTCGCGGCCGGTCTGCTGTCGACCGCCGGCGCATCGGTGCGAGTCGGCTTCCGGCTCGGCGAGCCGGCGCAGGGGGAGTTGGGGGTGCGCGACGGTGTGCTCGTCGACAACGCATTCGGCGAACAGCTGGAACTGGCGCAGGCGACGTCGATTCCGGTAGCTGGGCCGGTGGGGGTGCTCGACGCACTGGCCGCCGCGGCGTTGGCCCGGGCCGTCGACACCGCCCCGGAGGCCATCGCCCGGGCGTTGGCGGGGTTTCAGGTGGGCAGGCATCGCGCGGAGGTGGTCGGCAACGCCGACGGCGTCACCTATGTCGACGACTCAAAGGCCACCAACCCGCACGCGGCGCAGGCCTCGATCACCGCGTACCCGCGGGTGGTCTGGATCGCCGGCGGCCTGCTGAAGGGCGCATCGGTCGACGAACTGGTCGCGACGGTGGCGAAACGCCTGGTCGGAGCGGTTTTGATCGGCCGTGACCGGAGCCTGATCCGTGACGCGTTATCGCGACACGCCCCGGATGTCCCCGTAGTCGAGCTAGTGACGGGGGAGGATTCTGGGGTGCCTGGGGTAATTGGGTCCACTGTGAATTCTGTGACTCGAGTGATCGACGTGGGCGGCCGGTCCGTCAGCGATGCGGTGATGGCCGCGGTCGTCGAGGCCGCTCGAGGGTTGGCAGGCCCCGGCGACACCGTGTTGCTTGCCCCAGCGGGTGCGTCCTTCGACCAGTTCAGCGGCTATGGCCAGCGCGGCGACGCGTTCGCCTCTGCCGTGTCTGCGCTGACCCGATAGCCGGCCCTGTGAGCAACATTCTGACCCGGTTGCGGCACCGGAGGACCAAGCCCACCACGAAAGCGGTCGACACCGAGGCGCCTACCGAGGCTCGCGGTCCGCGCACCAGGTTCGGCGCGTGGCTGGGCCGGCCGATGACGTCGTTTCACCTCATCATCGCCGTCACGGCGTTGCTCATCATGCTGGGCCTGACCATGGTGCTGTCCGCGTCAGGGGTGCACTCATACGACGAAGACGGCTCGCCGTGGGCGATCTTCGGCAGGCAGGTGCTGTGGACCTTTGTCGGCCTGATCGCGTTCTACGTCGCGCTGCGAATGCCCGTGCAGATGATGCGCAACCTGGCCTTCAGTGGGTTCGCGCTCACCGTCGTCATGCTCGTCCTGGTGCTGATCCCGGGAATCGGCAAGGAAGCCAACGGTTCTCGCGGATGGTTCGTGGTCGCCGGGTTCTCCATGCAGCCCTCCGAGCTGGCGAAGATCGCGTTCGCCATCTGGGGAGCGCACCTGCTGGCTGCCAGGCGCATGGACCGGGCGTCGCTGCGCGAGATGCTGATCCCACTTGTGCCCGCCGCCGTCATCGCACTGGCGCTGATCGTCGCCCAGCCGGACCTCGGGCAGACGGTGTCGCTGGGCATCATCCTGCTCGGCCTGCTGTGGTACGCGGGCCTGCCTCTGCGGGTGTTCCTGTCGTCGCTGCTCGCGGTCGTGGTCTCGGCCGCCATTCTCGCGGTCTCCGAGGGCTACCGATCCGACCGCGTACAGTCCTGGCTCAACCCGGGGGCCGACAGCCAGGGCTCCGGCTACCAGGCCCGCCAGGCCCGGTTCGCGCTGGCCAACGGCGGTGTTTTCGGTGACGGCCTTGGGCAGGGCACCGCGAAGTGGAACTATCTGCCCAACGCGCACAACGACTTCATCTTCGCGATCATCGGCGAGGAGCTCGGCTTCGTCGGCGCCGTGGGGCTGCTGTGTCTGTTCGGGCTGTTCGGCTACACCGGGATGCGGATCGCGCGTCGCTCTGCCGATCCGTTCCTGCGGCTGCTGACCGCCACCGCCACGCTGTGGGTGATGGGCCAGGTGTTCATCAACGTCGGCTACGTGGTTGGGCTGCTGCCGGTGACCGGGTTGCAGCTACCGCTGATCTCTGCGGGTGGAACCTCAACGGCGACAACGCTATTGATCATCGGCATCATGGCGAACGCGGCGCGTCACGAACCCGAGGCGGTCGCCGCGCTCCGTGCAGGGCGCGATGACCGGGTCAACCGGCTGCTGAGGCTGCCGCCGCCGGAGCCTTATGTGCCGACTAGCACCGAGGCGCTGCGCGACCGGCTGCGGTCACGCCACACTGCTCGTCCTGCCAAGCCCGCACGCAAGCCGGAGCGCAAACCTGACCGCAAGCCCGTCGCGAACAAGAAACGCAAACCGCATCCGGCTGACCGCCAGGTGCGGCGCTCAGGGCATCATGGAGGCCGAAACGACACGGGCCGTCGGGTCCGCACACTGGAAGGTCAGCGTTACGGGTGAAGGACACGGTGTCGGTGGTCCTCGCAGGTGGTGGCACTGCGGGGCACGTCGAACCCGCGATGGCCGTGGCCGACGCCCTGACAGTGCTCGACGCGGATGTGCGGATCACGGCGCTGGGCACACAGCGTGGGCTGGAAACGCGGCTGGTGCCCGAGCGCGGCTATCAGCTCGAGCTGATCACGCCGGTGCCGCTGCCCCGCAAGCCGTCGGCTGACCTGATGCGCCTACCGCTGCGGGTCCGGCAGGCGGTCCGGCAGACCCGTGCGGTGCTCGACGACGTCAACGCCGACGTGGTGATCGGGTTCGGTGGCTACGTCGCGCTGCCCGCGTATCTGGCGGCCCGCGGCGGACTCGGATGGACTGGGAGGCGCCGCCCCGCTGTTCCCGTCGTGGTCCACGAGGCCAACGCGAGCGCGGGCTGGGCGAACCGCGTCGGGGCGCGATGGGCGCAGCGCGTGCTGTCGGCGGTGCCCGATCCCGGGCTGGGCCGCGTCGAGGTCGTGGGCGTTCCGGTGCGCGCGGCGATCACCTCGCTGGACAGGATGGCGCTTCGGGCCGAGGCGCGGGCTCACTTCGGGTTCGCCGACGACGCAAAGGTGTTGCTGGTGTTCGGCGGCTCGCAAGGCGCACAGCGGATCAACCAAGCGGTCGCTGCTGCCGCCAAAGACCTTGCGGTGGCGGGCGTTTCGGTGCTCCACGCGCACGGACCGAAGAACACCCTCGATCTTCGGGAGCCCGCCGACGGTGACCCGCCATACGTCGCCGTGCCGTATCTGGACCGGATGGACCTGGCGTACGCCGCTGCGGATGTGGCCGTCTGCCGGTCCGGCGCGATGACGGTCGCCGAGGTGACGGACGTCGGCCTGCCCGCGGTTTACGTTCCCCTGCCGATCGGCAACGGCGAACAGCGACTCAATGCGCTGCCCGTGGTTACCGCCGGCGGCGGCCTCATCGTCGACGACGCCGACATGACCCCGTCCTTCGTCGCCGAGACGGTCACCAGCCTGCTCAACGACGCGGGCCGGCTGCAGGCGATGACCGCGGTCGCCGCACTTGCGGGGCACCGGGATGCCGCGCTGCGCGTGGCAGAAGTCGCGCTCGACGTCGCACGCGGTTCCCGCAACGAGCGAAAGCGGTTGCGGTGAACGCGAAGGTGCTCCCCGAAGAGCTCCAGCGGGTGCACATGGTCGGCATCGGGGGAGCAGGTATGTCGGGCATCGCCCGCATCCTGCTCGATCGTGGCGGCATGGTGTCCGGTTCGGACGCGAAGGAATCGCGCGGTGTGGTCGCGCTGCGGGCTCGCGGCGCGTCGATCCGCATCGGGCACGACGAATCATCCCTGGATCTGTTGCCTGGCGGCCCGACCGCGGTGGTCACCACGCACGCCGCCATTCCCAAGACCAACCCCGAACTCGTCGAGGCGCGTCGCCGCGGCATCCCGGTGATCCTGCGGCCGGTGGTGCTGGCCAAGTTGATGGCCGGACACACGACGCTGATGGTCACCGGCACCCACGGCAAGACGACCACCACGTCGATGCTCATTGTGGCGTTGCAGCACAGCGGGTTTGACCCGTCCTTCGCGGTGGGCGGTGACCTCGGGGAGGCGGGCACCAACGCCCACCACGGCAGCGGAGACTGCTTCGTCGCCGAGGCGGACGAGAGCGACGGGTCGCTGCTGCAGTACACCCCCGACGTTGCGGTGGTGACCAACATCGAGGCCGACCACTTGGACTTCTTCGGCAGTGCCGAAGCTTACGGCGCGGTGTTCGACGGCTTCGTCGAGCGCCTGAAACCCGGTGGCGCGCTGGTGGTTTGCACCGATGACGCCGGCGCTGCGGGACTGGCCCAGCGCACCGCCGCGCTGGGCATTCGCGTGCTGCGCTACGGAAGCGATCCCGCGGCGCCGCTGGCCGGCACCCTTCTGGACTGGGAGCAGCAGGGCACCGGTGCGGTCGCGCACATCCAGCTGCAAGGGGAGGCGCACCCGCGGGTGATGCGGCTCGCGGTGCCGGGCAGGCACATGGCGCTCAATGCGCTCGGCGCATTACTGGCGGCGATCGACGTCGGCGCACCTACCGATGCCGTGCTCGACGGCCTTGGCGGTTTCGAGGGCGTGCGGCGGCGCTTCGAGCTGATCGGCACCACCGACGGCGTGCGCGTCTTCGACGACTATGCCCACCATCCGACTGAGGTGCGCGCCACGCTGACGGCCGTTCGGGCGGTGGCGCAGCAGCGCGGCCCAGGCTTTTCGGGCCGGTCCATCGTCGTGTTCCAGCCTCACTTGTATTCGCGGACAAAGACTTTCGCGCGGGAGTTCGGCTATGCGCTCAGCGAAGCAGACGAGGTGTTCGTTCTCGACGTATACGCCGCGCGCGAACAGCCAATCGCAGGCGTGAGCGGAGCGATCATCGCCGACCACGTCAGCGCGCCCGTGACCTACGTGCCAGACTTCTCGGCGGTGGCCGAAAGAGTCGCGGCGGCGGCCAATCCCGGTGACGTGGTGGTGACCATGGGCGCAGGCGACGTCACGATGCTCGGCAAGGAAATCCTTACGGCGCTGCAGGTGAAGGCCAACCGCAGCGCGCCGGGACGGTCGGGGACGGAGTTCCGATGACCGAGCCGACCGACGCGAACGCGGGCGAGGCCGAGGCTCCGCAAGAGACCGCGCTCCCGCCCGCCGCTGCCCCGGATTACGAGGGCCCGCGACGGCGGGCACGGCGGGAGCGTGAAGAGCGCCGCGCCGCCGAGGCCCGCGCCACCGCGATCGAGAACGCCCGTCGAGAGGCCAAGCGTCGGGTCATCGGCGGCCCGCCGGCAGAGACGAAAAGGCTTGGCCGCCGGACGGTTCGGGGCCTGAAGGTGTTGATGTGGTCGGCGCTGATAAGCGTCCTGGTGGTCGGCCTCGGCCTACTGCTGTACTTCACGCCGATCATGGCGGCGCGCAACATCGTGGTGGTCGGGCTCGGCGCGGTGACGCAGGACGAGGTCATCGCCGCCGCTGCTGTCTCGCCGGGCACGCCGCTACTGCAGGTCGACACGGACGCCGTCGCCGAACGCGTCGCGGCGATCCGGCGGGTGGCCAGCGCGCGGGTCCAGCGCCAATATCCGTCGACGCTGCGCGTCACGGTCGTCGAGCGGGTGCCCGTCGTGGTCAAGGACTATCCGGACGGTCCACATCTGTTCGACAAGGACGGCGTGGACTTCGCGACCGCGCCTCCGCCTGCGGGCGTGCCGTACCTCGACACCGACCACCCCGGGCCCAGCGACCCGCCGACCAAGGCGGCGCTACAGGTGATGACGGCACTGCGGCCCGAGGTGGCAGGACTGGTCGGCCGTATCGCGGCGCCGTCGGTCGCGTCGATCACCCTGACCTTGATCGATGGTCGCACCGTGGTGTGGGGGACCACCGACCGCACCGAGGAGAAGGCGGTCAAACTGGGCGCGCTGCTCACCCAGCCGGGCCAGACCTACGACGTGTCCAGCCCGGATCTGCCGACCGTCAAGTAGGCGTGGTTATTGCTGCTCCTGCGGGGTGCAGTCCTTCGACTGACCGTCCATCTTGCCGCCCGTGCTCGCGACGAGTGTTACGTCAGCCGTCGCGGTGGTGCCCGGCGTTGCGCGGAAATTATCGACACGCCCATCGGCGCGCCTGCACGGATACCTCGCTGCCTCGCCCTACCGTTCTGGTTGCGCGAAACAACTTGACATAACTATAACCCTCTGGTTGAGGTTGAGAGTTTGCCAAGGCGCTCGCGCAACGAATCGCAACCAGGGAGGAAGGCGATGATGACCCCCCCGCATAACTACCTCGCCGTGATCAAGGTGGTCGGCATCGGCGGTGGCGGCGTTAATGCCGTCAACCGGATGATCGAGCAGGGCCTCAAGGGCGTCGAGTTCATCGCCATCAACACCGACGCCCAGGCGTTGTTGATGAGCGACGCCGACGTCAAGCTCGACGTCGGACGCGACTCCACCCGTGGTCTCGGCGCAGGCGCCGATCCCGAGGTCGGGCGCAAGGCCGCGGAAGACGCCAAGGACGACATCGAGGAACTGCTGCGCGGCGCCGACATGGTGTTCGTCACCGCCGGGGAGGGCGGCGGGACCGGCACCGGCGGCGCGCCGGTGGTCGCGACCATTGCCCGCAAGCTCGGCGCACTGACCATCGGGGTGGTCACCCGGCCGTTCTCGTTCGAGGGCAAGCGGCGCAGCGACCAGGCCGAGGCAGGCATCGTCGCGCTGCGCGAAAGCTGTGACACGTTAATAGTGATTCCGAACGACCGGCTGCTCCAGATGGGCGACGCCGCGGTATCGCTGATGGACGCGTTCCGCAGCGCCGACGAGGTGCTGCTCAACGGCGTGCAGGGCATCACTGATCTGATCACCACGCCCGGCCTGATCAACGTCGACTTCGCAGACGTCAAGAGCATCATGAACGGCGCGGGCACGGCGCTGATGGGCATCGGCTCGGCACGCGGCGAAGGCCGCTCGCTGAAGGCCGCGGAGATCGCGATCAATTCGCCGCTCCTGGAGGCGTCGATGGAAGGCGCCCAGGGCGTGCTGATGTCGATCGCAGGCGGCAGCGACCTGGGCCTGTTCGAGATCAACGAGGCCGCCTCGCTGGTGCAGGAGGCCGCCCATGCCGAGGCCAACATCATCTTCGGCACCGTCATCGACGACTCGCTGGGCGACGAGGTCCGCGTCACCGTGATCGCCGCGGGCTTCGAGGCCACCGGCCCGGGCCGCAAGCCTGTCGTCGGTGCCGGCGCTCAATCGATCGCGCCAGGAAAAGCCGGGAAGGTCAGCACGTCGCTGTTCGAACCCGCCGACGCCGCCAGCGTGCCGGTGCACACGAACGGCGCGACGGTCAGCATCGGTGGCGACGACGACGACGATGTCGACGTGCCACCCTTCATGCGGCACTGATCCGCTCTCGGATACTGGGCGAGTGACCGTTCGTATCCGTCGCGTGACCACCACCCGCGCCGGCGGCGTCTCCGCGCCGCCATTTGACACCTTCAATCTCGGCGACCACGTCGGTGACGATCCGGCGGCGGTCGCCGCCAACCGCAAGCGGCTGGGCGCTGCCTTGGGGTTGGGGGAGGACGCGGTGGTGTGGATGAACCAAGTCCACGGCGATCGCGTCGCAGTGGTCGATGGGCCAGTGAACGGTGCGGTCGACAAAACGGACGCATTGGTCACTACCACGCCACGATTGGCTTTGGCAGTGGTAACCGCAGATTGTGTCCCAGTTTTAATCGGCGACGCCCGCGCGGGAGTGATCGCGGCCGTTCACGCGGGCAGGGTCGGCGCTCAGAAGGGTGTCGTCGCACGAACGGTGGAGGCGATGCTGAGCGCGGGCGCCCGCACGGACGACATCTCCGCGCTGTTGGGCCCGGCCGTCAGCGGACGCAACTACGAAGTGCCCGAGGAGATGGCCGACGAGATTGAGGCCTCGCTGCCTGGCAGTCGCACGACGACCTCGCGAGGCACGCCCGGGCTGGATCTGCGGGCCGGAATCGCTAGGCAACTAACGGCTTTGGGCATCACGGCCATCGACGTGGATCCGCGCTGCACTGTCGACGACCACAACCTGTTCAGCCACCGGCGCGATGCCCCGACCGGACGGCTGGCGTCCTTGGTGTGGATGGAATGACTGCGGTGGCGAGCGCCCGTGAACGTGGACTGGCCGAGGCTCTTGCGGCCGTTCGGGCCCGCCTCGCGCGCGCTGCAGAGGTCGCCGATCGCAATCCAAATGAAATTGAATTGCTGCCCATTACGAAATTCTTTCCGGCTAGCGACGTCCTTATTCTGCGCCGTTTAGGGTGCCTAGAATTTGGCGAATCACGCGAACAAGAAGCGGCGAATAAAAGCGCGGAGGTGCGTGCGGTGTTGGGAGCGGAGCCGATTCGCTGGCATATGGTCGGACGGATTCAACGCAACAAAGCGCGGTCGATCGCGGGCTGGGCGTACGCGGCGCACTCGGTTGACAGCGCCCGGCTGATCGCCGCGCTGGCCCGCGCATGCACAGAAGCGCTTGACCAACGGCGCAGGACCGCGCCCTTGCGGGTGTACCTCCAGCTGAGCCTTGACGGCGACGAGTCGAGGGGCGGGGTGGCCATCGGCCGTACCGACGCCATCGACGAACTCTGCGCCGCTGTAGCGGACGCGGACGGCTTGGAGTTGGTGGGGCTGATGGCCATCCCGCCACTTGATGCCGACCCGGACACGGCCTTCGCGCGGCTGCAGGACGAGAGGGACCGGGTGCAGAAGGCGTATGAGCAGCCCCTCGGGCTGTCGGCGGGCATGTCCAGCGACCTCGAGAGCGCGGTCAAACACGGTTCAACGTGTGTGCGTGTCGGTACCGCGCTAATGGGGCAACGACCGCTAACGTCACCCTGAATAGTCACTCTAGTCACATCTTCATCACAGACACCAGAGTTAGAAGGGTCCACCGATGAGCACACTGCACAAGGTCAAGGCCTACTTCGGTATGGCGCCGATGGAGGACTACGACGACGAGTACTACGAGGACGACGACCGGGGCACCGCGCGTGGCTACTCACGCCGTCCGCGCGAGGACCGCTTCGACGACGACGGCGGTTATGGCCGCAGCTACGAGGGCCGCGACTACGACGAACCGCCTGCCGGCTACCGGGGTGGCTACCGCGACGAGGAGCGTTTCGATTCGAGGCTGCGAGGTTCACGGGACTTCGACCGGCCGGCACCCCGGTTCAGCGCACTGCGCGGTTCGACCCGCGGCGCACTCGCGATGGATCCGCGCCGGATGGCCGAGCTGTTCGACGCGGGCAGCCCGCTGTCGAAGATCACCACGCTGCGCCCCAAGGACTACAGCGAGGCCCGCACCATCGGTGAACGCTTCCGCGACGGCACCCCGGTGATCATGGACCTGGTGTCCATGGACAACGCCGACGCCAAGCGGCTGGTCGACTTCGCCGCCGGGCTGGCCTTCGGCCTGCGTGGCTCGTTCGACAAGGTCGCGACCAAGGTCTTCCTGCTGTCACCGGCCGACATCGACGTCAGCGCCGAGGAGCGCAGGCGCATCGCAGAGGCTGGCTTCTACGCCTATCAGTAGGGCGGACTGGCCGTAACCCCGCCGGTCAACAGGCGGGTAGGCTGGCTTCGTCGCGCGGGCACTGTGGCTTTGGGCGACACCGGACTTTGATCCTGTATCCAATGTCACACACCTGCCTACAGTGAGGTCGGCTCAGTTGGCGCTCTTCTTCGAGATCCTTGGTTTCGCGCTGTTCGTCTTCTGGCTGCTGCTGATCGCGCGGGTTGTCGTCGAGTTCATCCGGTCGTTTTCCCGCGACTGGCAGCCGAAGGGCCTGACCGTGATCATCCTCGAGGTGATCATGACCGTGACCGACCCGCCGGTGAAGCTGCTCCGACGACTCATTCCGCAGCTCACGATAGGCGCGGTCCGGTTCGATCTGTCGATCATGGTGCTGCTGCTGGTGGCGTTCATCGGCATGCAGCTGGCGTTCGGCGCCGCGGCCTGAGATCTGGCCTGCGGGCCCGCCTTTGGGGATCCTGGCAGGGTCCGCCGTGCGTTTGCCGGGGGTCTTATTCGCCCACGTAACTCTGTCGAATGATTGAAATTCGCTCTTAAAATTCATCCTCTCCGGCAACCGCCGGGTCTGGTGTGACACGATGGACGCCAGTTACGTCCCAGTAAGGCTCTACACTTTGAGATCGGTTGACGGTCCAGAACTCCAAGGGGGCAGACAATGCCGCTCACACCAGCCGACGTCCACAACGTGGCGTTCAGCAAGCCACCGATCGGCAAGCGCGGCTATAACGAGGACGAGGTCGACGCCTTTCTCGACCTGGTTGAGAACGAGCTGACCCGGCTCATCGAAGAGAACGCCGACCTGCGTCAGCGGGTCGCCGAGCTGGACCAGGAGCTCTCCTCTGCCCGGGCCGGTGGCGGCGCGCAGCCGACCACCGCGATTCCGCTGTACGAGCCAGAGCCCGAACCGGCACCCGCCCCGCCGCCGCAGCCCGTCTACGACGCGCCGCCGCAGCCCGCCGCACCGGCCGGCGAGGAGAGCCACATCAAGGCCGCGAAGGTGCTCAGCCTTGCCCAGGACACGGCGGACCGGCTGACCGGCAGCGCCAAGGCCGAGTCGGAGAAGATGCTCGCCGACGCCCGCGCCCAGGCGGATGCGATGGTCAGCGAGGCCCGGCAGACCGCCGAGACGGCGGTGGCCGACGCCCGCCAGCGCGCCGACGCCATGCTGGCCGACGCCCAGACCCGGTCCGAGGCACAGCTGCGTCAGGCACAGGAGAAGGCCGACGCCCTGCAGGCCGACGCCGAGCGCAAGCATTCCGAGATCATGGGCACCATCAACCAGCAGCGCACCGTGCTGGAAGGCCGGCTGGAGCAACTTCGTACGTTCGAGCGCGAATACCGCACCCGGCTCAAGACCTATCTGGAATCGCAGCTCGAGGAGCTGGGCCAGCGCGGATCTGCCGCGCCCGTCGATTCCAGCGCCAACAACGACGGCGGCGGCTTCAACCAGTTCAATCGCGGTAACAACTAGCCGTCGACGGCTCGAAAACTACAGAACCTCATCGACCCAGGGTTGATCAATGCTGATCGTTGCGCTTGTGCTCGCCGTCATCGGCCTCGCGGCCCTGGTGACCGCCGTGGTCACCAGCAATGAGCTGATCGCCTGGGTCTGCATCGGTGCCAGCGTGATCGGCGTGGTGCTGCTGATCGTCGACGCGCTGCGGGAACGGTCCAAGGGCGAGGCGTCAGAGCCCTCTGCCGAACCGGACGAGAGCGAGCCGGAGTTCGACGAGGACTATCCCGAAGAAGCCCCCGTCGCGCAGGACGACGACAGCGACGTTGAAACCACCACGGTCGAGCAGCACGACGAGGCCGCGGACGAAGACAGCAACAGCCGCTAAACCCCTTGCGCTGCAACCTAATTGAGCGTCAGCCCGCCTGCACCGTTGGCATGGCGAGCAATTCGCGCACCTCGTCGTCGGTGACCTGATGAAAGTCCTCGAACACCTGACCGACGGCCTCGAATCCGGGTGGCATGGTCGCGCATACGACGTCGTCCGCCTCCTCGGCGAGTTGACGGCACGCCGACTCGGGTCCGACCGGCACCGCTACAACGACCTGGGCCGGATTGGCCGCCCGCACCGCGCGAACCGCTGCGAGCATGCTGGCGCCGGTGGCGATCCCGTCATCGACGAGGATCACCGTGTGACCCGGGATGTCGACGGGTCCCTGTCCGCCGCGATAGGCGGTCTCGCGGCGATGAAGTTCCGCGGTTTCGCGGTCTATCGCAATCCGCAGTTGTTCGTCGCTGATGCCGAGATTGCGCACCAGGTTGTCGTTGACGACAACGCCGCCTCCGGTCGCGAGGGCACCCATCGCGAGTTCCTGCCATTGCGGCACACCGAGCTTGCGCACCAAGAACACGTCGAGCGGCGCGTGCAGGAACGAGGCGACCTCCCACCCGACGGGCACGCCGCCGCGCGCAAGGCCGAGCACCAATAGGTTGTCCTTGCCGCGGTAGGACACCAACTCCTCAGCCAGGACTTGGCCGGCTTCTCGGCGGTCCCGGAAGGTGCGCCCTGCATTTCGTCGGGCGAGCCCGCTCCATCCGCTCATCGCGATCATTTTCGATATTCGGATACATCCTCAGCGTACGTCGACAGGCCTGTTCTGACATCGGTATCGGATGGGTACCCAAACAACGTCGGGCAATCCGGTGCGGCGGCGGCTACGAATACCAATGACGGAGGGGACCAACGGAGGACCATGGGCATCGAATACGAAAGCGTCGTCGACCATCCGCTCGCCGAGGTGTTCGCGTGGCACACTCGCCCCGGCGCGATGACCCGGCTGGTGCCGCCGTGGCAGCCGATGAGTGTGGTTGCGGAGGCGCAATCGCTGGCGGACGGGCGGGCGGTGCTGGGGCTGCCGGGTGGGCTGCAATGGGTGGCGCAGCACGATCCATCGGCTTTCGATCCGCCGCACCGATTCGTCGACGAACTGTCGTCGGACGGCCTCACGTCGTGGCCGGCGCGGATCGTCGGCTGGTGGCGGCACACCCATGAGTTCAGCGAGGCCCCTGCCGGCACAAGGGTGTATGACCATGTCGACACCTCTGTGCCCGCTGTGGCGTTGCGCTCCACGTTCGTGTATCGGCACAGGCAGCTGTCCGACGATCTGGCCGCACACCGCGCGGCCGCCAACGCGGGTATGCAACCGATGGTCGTCGCCGTCACCGGTGCATCCGGTCTTGTCGGCTCCGCGTTGTCTGCGTTCCTCAGCACGGGTGGGCATCGCGTCATTCGGCTCGTGCGCCGACCGGCGCGCGACGAGCTTGAGCGGCAATGGAATCCGGACCGGCCGGCACCTGATCTGTTGTCCGGTGTCGACGTGGTCGTGCACCTGGCGGGCGCGTCGATCGCCGGGCGTTTCACCGATCGCCACAAGGCCGCGATCCGCGACAGCCGCATCGAGCCGACGCGCAGGCTCGCCGACGCCGCGGCACTGGCCGACGACGGGCCCGCGATCTTCGTCAATGCGTCGGCCATCGGCTACTACGGGTTCGATCGCGGCGACGCGCTGCTGTGTGAAGAGAGTGTGCGCGGCGACGGTTTTCTGGCCGATGTGGTGGCGGACTGGGAGGCGGCGACGGCACCGGCGGCGGAGGCAGGGCTGCGGGTAGTCACTGTGCGCACGGGAATCGTGCAGTCGGCCCGCGGCGGAACGCTCAGGCTGATGCGACCGCTTTTCGCGGCGGGGTTGGGTGGCCGGCTCGGCAGTGGCGCGCAGTGGTTGGCGTGGATCGGCCTCGACGACCTTCTCGACGTGTACCACCGGGCGTTGTACGACGATCGCGTGTCCGGGCCCGTCAACGCCGTCGCACCGGAACCGGTGCGTAACGTCGACTACACCAAGGCGCTCGCGGGGGTTCTGAATCGCCCAGCACTGCTGCCGGTTCCGTCGGTGGGGCCGCGATTGCTGCTGGGCGAGCAGGGTGCACGTGAGCTGGCCGAGGCGAATCAGCGGGTGGTGCCGACAAAGCTGCATGCGCTGGGCCACCGCTTCCGGCGGTCACACCTCACAGACGCGTTGGCTCACGAACTCGGACATGGCTGACGCGCTACATGGGTCAGAAAGCCGCGCACCAGGCCGCGGATTCTGTTTCCGGCGTCGTCGGCGAGTTCGGTTGTGCGGTTCCGTAATTCGTCGTGGCTGAGCCCGGCGTCGACGACTTCGCCGTCGCGGTCCTCGGCCAGCCACAAGTCGAGCAGTGCGTTGTCGATCTCCGGGTGAAACTGCAGCGCGAGCGCGCGACCGAGCACGAAGGCCTGCGACGAGTTAGCGGTCCTTGCGATCTCGGTGGCGCCGGGCGGCAGCGTCCACCGATCGAAATGCCACTGAAACCACGGCCCGCCGGGCACCACATCCGGCTTGTCCGTTTCGACTTCGTACCAACCGATCTCGGGGACGGTTGATCGTGTCACGGACCCGCCGAACGCCTGGGCCAGGAGTTGGCCGCCGAAGCAGATACCGAGCAGCGCGACCCCGGCGTCGGCGGCGTCGCGTACGAGTCGGGATTCGGCGCCCACCCAGGTGCGGCGTAGCGCGTCATCGTAGACGGGCCAGCGAGCGCCGAGTGGGACGATGACGTCGTAGCCGGCGGGATCGGGGAACGTCACGTCTCCTGCCGGGCTGTCGATGCGTTCGGCAGGCACCACCTCAAAGGTTTCGGCGTCGAAGCCGCACTCCGTGAACGCCTCGCCCACCAGGGCTTCGGTCGCGAGATGTTCGTTGTAGACGAACAGAACCTTGGGCGCCACGCCGACATTATTTCGGTGGTGGCAAGGGCGGCGCATCATCGGGTGCCAGTTCGTCGCCGATCCTGCGAAACAGCGTGTCGGCTTCGTTACGGTAGTTGCCCTGGTCGTCGAAGGCTTCGGGGGCGTAGGTGGCGGCGACGGCGATTGCGATCTTCTGCGATGGTAAGTAGGCCTCCAGGGCGGCGTAACCGGACATCAGGGGATTCTGCAGGAGCCAGTTGCCCGAGATGATGATCCCGAGCCCGTAGGTGTAGATGTCGTTCATCGCGTCGCAGGTGGTGCAGCCCGGCTGTTTGTGGGTCTTGCCGCGAAGATCGGTGGACACCATCTTCTTGTAGGAGTCGGCGGTGAGCAGGCGCCCGGATCCGATGCCGACCGCGGTTTCCTCCATATCGTAGATGTTGGTGGTCTGTATCGCGCCGTGGGTGATCGTCCAGGACGGGTCCCAGAACGTGGATTCCTCGTAGAACGGTGTGCCCGCTGGGATCTTGAGGAAGTCTCGTCGCTCGGAGGTGAACGCGTGTAGGACGGGTGACGGGATCTCGGGGGTCAGCGAGTTGGCGGTGTTCGTCAGTCCGAGGGGACGAAGTACCTTGTCCGACAAAAGCTTCGACATCTCATGGCCGGTTGCCTTCTCCAGCGCAAGGCCGAGTAGCACATAGTTGGTGTGGGCGTAGTTCCAATTGGTCCCGGGCTCGTAGAGCAGCGGCTGGGAAGTGGCGTAGCTCAGGATGTCGTGGACGGTCCAGCGCCGGAACGGGTTCGCGTACAGTTCATCGTTCATCGCGGTGTTGCCGATGACGTAATCGACGTAGCCGGATGTCATCTGGGCCAGCTGGCCCAGGGTGACACGGTCGGCGTGCGGAATCTCGGGCAGCCACTTCGACAGTTTGTCATCGAGGCTGACCTTCTTCTCGTCGACGAGTTTGAGTAGCAGTGTGGCCACATAGGAGATCGCGACGGCGCCGTTGCGGAAGTGCATGGCGGTGTTCGCGGGAACTCCGGTCATCGATTCGCCGACGGCCTCGGTGACGACCTCCTTGCCGTCGACCGTCACCCGCACGATGACTGCCTTCAGATGCGCCTGTGCCATGGTGTCGCGGACGATGCGCATTACCGCATCGGCTTTGGCGGCGTCGGCGGAGGTCGTGGTGGTCGGGGACTCGGTCGGTAGCGCGCCGGGCGCACAGCCGGTGAGCATGACAAGGGCGCTTGCGATCGCAAGGAGGCGCCGTGTGGCGGGCATGCCCGGATCTTGGCAGAGCGGCCGCGCGGGATTGCGTACTTTGGCCGTGAATCGGGCATCCCATAAGGCGTGGTGGACAGAGCCGACTGGTTCCTCAAAGCGGCGGAACGTGGTAATCCGGCCACCCGGATGCCTGCATGGTGCGATGGAAACCGGGTGGAGCCGTTGGTCCATGGTGCGACGTACTTCGACCGGCTGGCGACCGAAGTCGAGGCGCTGCGCGCGGGCGACCACTTGTTCTTCACCGACTGGCGGGGCGATCCGGACCAGAACATGCGCGACGGCGGACCGACCGTCGCCGGACTGTTCAGTGCAGCCGCCGAGCGCGGCGTCGTGGTCAAGGGCTTGGTGTGGCGTTCGCACCTCGATCGCTTCCAGTACAGCGAGGAGGAGAACCAGCACCTCGGCGAGGCGATCGAAGCGGCCGGCGGGGAGGTGCTGCTGGACCAACGGGTGCGGTTCGGTGGGTCGCATCATCAGAAGCTCGTGGTGCTCCGTCATCCCGGTGCGCCGTCGCAGGATGTGGCGTTCGCGGGCGGCATCGACCTGTGCCACTCGCGGCGCGACGACTTGTCGCATCGAGGTGACGCTCAGGCGGTGCAGATGTCGAAACGCTACGGCGACCATCCGCCCTGGCACGACGTGCAACTGCAGCTGAAAGGCCCGGTCGTCGGTGCGCTGGACTTGACTTTTCGGGAGCGCTGGAACGATCCCGCGCCGCTGGACACGTTGTCGCCGATCGCGTGGATCGAGGACAAGCTGCGTGGTGCCGACCTCAAGCCCGACAAGCTTCCGCAGCAGCCGCCGGATCCGCCCGAGTGCGGTCCGCACGCGGTGCAGGTGCTGCGCACTTATCCCGACGCGCATTTCGAGTACGACTTCGCACCACGCGGCGAACGCAGTGTCGCGCGGGGTTACAGCAAGGCGGTGCGACGGGCTCGGCGGCTGCTCTATTTGGAAGACCAATACCTGTGGTCGAAGCGGGTTGCGCAGCTGTTTGCCCGTGCGCTACAGGAGAACCCGGACCTGCATCTGGTCGCGGTGGTGCCGCGGTACCCTGACGTCGACGGGCGTCTGGCGTTGCCGCCCAACATGATTGGCCGCCGTCAGGCGATCGATGCGTGCAAAGAGGCAAGCCCGCAGCGGGTTCATATATTCGACGTCGAGAACCACGTGGGCACACCCGTGTACGTCCATGCCAAGGTCTGTGTGGTCGACGACGTCTGGGCTTGTGTCGGCAGCGACAACTTCAATCGCCGGTCGTGGACGCACGACAGCGAATTATCCTGTGCCGTACTGGATGACACAGGCGAGTTCGCGCGTGATCTGCGGCTGCGGCTGATGCGTGAACATTTGGACAGGACGGTTGACGACCGGCTGGTCGATCCCACTACCGCGGTGCGGGAGATGGTCGCCGCGGCAGAGGCTCTGGACGCCTGGTATGCGTCCGGCCGCAGCGGGCCGCGACCACCGGGCAGGCTGCGGCCGCACAAACCGGAGAAGCTTGGATTGCTCACCCGAATGTGGGCCGAGCCCGCGTACCGGATGATCTATGACCCGGACGGTCGGTCGTATCGTGACCGGCTCAGAGGGAGGGCGTGAATGTTCAGTATCCGCAGTCGAATTCCACCGGCAGGCTTATCGGACCAGTGATGCCTATGAACGGCTTCCACGGTGCTGCGCCAGTGCAACGTATGTTGGGCATCCGGCGAGCCATGGTCGTGAGGGCCTCTGCGAGTTCGATTCTGGCCAGATGCGCCCCGAGGCAGTAATGGATGCCGCCGCCGAAGGTGAGCATTGCCGAGGGCCCTTCGCGGGTGATGTCGAACCGCTCCGGCTTGTCGTAGACTGCCGGGTCGTGGTTCGCCGCCGCGGTATTGACGATGACGAGCGTGCCCGCCGGGATGGTGACACCGCCGAGTTCGACGTCCTCAACGGCGATGCGCACCGTCATGAAGACGATCGGTGAAAACCGCATCGTCTCTTCCACCGCTTGGGGCGCCAGTTCGGGATACTCCGCCAGCAGCCGCCATTGATCGGGGTGATCGCAGAAGACCTGCACGGCGGCGGCCAGTTGATTGCGCGTCGTGTCGGTGCCCGCCATCAGCAGAGTGCCGGCAAGTGAGCAGTTCATCATGGCCCAGCCGGTCGCCGTCGACCTCTGCGCGCATCATGTCGGAGAGCAGGTCGTCCGTCAGCGCGTCACGCCTCCCGGTGACCATCTCATCGAGGTAGGCCTCGAGTTCCTTCCAAGCCCCCACGATGTCCGGCGCGTCGTTGACGACGTTCCAGTCGAAGACCTTGAAGATGTCGTCGGCCCAGGTCGAGAACAAATGCCAGTCCTCGCGAGGGGTGCCGAGCAGGGCGCAGATAATGGGAATCGGGTATTGCCTGGCAATGTCGGCAACGACGTCGCACCGGCCGGCACCGACATGTTGGTACACGAGCTCGGCGATGACGTCGGCGCACGTCGTACGTAGCCGACCTGCGGCCTTAGGAGTGAACGCCTTCGACACCAGGCGCCGCTGCCGGTGGTGTGCGGCACCGTCGAGACTCAGCGGCCCCTTGACGACGATGTCCCACAACTCGCCGGACGTGACGCCCTGCGCCGCAAGGGTGCCCCCCTTTGGCGTGGCGAACCGGTCGTCACGCAACACCGTTCTGACAAGGTCGTAGGCCAGCACCTCCGGCCCGAACGGTCCCATGGCGATCGGGCCGTGCCTTCGTGCCTGTCGAATCAGCTCGTGGGCCTCGCCGGCACTCTGAGCATGCTGGTAGGCGATGGTCGGTAATTCGGCCTCGAAGACGCTCGGGCCGCAGGTGCGGAGCACGTCAATGGTCATGGTGGTCCCCCTAAGGTCGCTGTTGACAAGACTGAGGCTCAGCAGCGACGAGGGAACGAGTACTTGGTTACCTGTCTTTCGGCCTCGGCGGGGGGTCTCGTCCCACCCGCCGTCCCGGCCAAGACCCGAGACGATCCTCGACAAGTACCACCGCGCCATCTCCGGCGTCGCCGAAGGAAATAACAGAACTTGGCTTTGGACGAACCAAACGCGGCCGGCCCTCGTGGATGTAGTAGAGGCAGTCACCGCGGGAGCTGTAGGGCGGCGTCGCGGTGATAGCGGGTCGGCGTGCGCCGACGTGATCCCCCGATGCGGTCAGCGCACCCGGCCCGCGTCCAAGGTGCTGACGGGACCGCTCAGATAGTTAGATCTCCTACCGATACCCGCCGACGGCCCCCACATGCCCGAGATGGCATAGCTCCTCAGCAACGGGCTCCGTATGCAAAAAGTTTGAAAGCGGGGCGTACTGCGAATGTGCCTCGACCGCGACAGCGTCGGACTTCCTGTTCTGGTGCTTTTGCGCTTTCTCACGCGCCGTCCGGCGTTCCTTGATCGCCTTGCGCTGTCCACGGGTCTGGTCGGTCAGTGGAACCTCGTCGGTCTGGTGCCATAATTCTGCCAACGTATGGAGAAACCGGGGATCCTCCCTGTGTTCTTCGTCCACCGCTCTGCCGCCGGATCTCCGGTTGCGTAGCCTAATAATCGCATTCCGGCGACTAACAGGGCCGCGACTAGCCCGACGAAGATCAAGGCTCCCCAAAAAAACGTGGAGGCGCCGTATGCGATCAGCTACATATCCAGCCGGCGACCCGGCAGCCGGCACCGTATTGACTGCATGAGATTAGCGCCTTGTTCTGCGCGCCGGTGCTGCTGAGGTCCCAGCCCCATCCCCAGGACGTGTTTTGAGTGCTTTGGGCGACCGCGCCGCACGCCTTGGTGAAGTTCACGACTGCCCGGCAGTCGCGGGCTTTGCACAGGCCGACGGCCGCCTGTTCGGCCTCGATAGCCGAATTGAGGCCCTGCGAGTAGCCCACCCTCCCAGTCGTCGGTGAGATCGCGATCGCTCCCCACCCCAAGGCTCCGGCAGTCGGTGCTGTAATTCCCGTACCTCCCAACAGGCCGGCGGCCACCAGGAAGACCGCAAGCAGACGTCGGAAAGCCACCCGCATGAGACTGGATCCTATTAGCCCGAGCTTTGCTGAACAGACAGACACGCCGAAGGTCGTAGGCTGGCTCAATGAGGCAGGTAGCCCAGTTCGTCGGCATCCTGCTGTTGATTGGGTTCGTCGACGCGTACTTCTGGCCAATCGCACTCACAGCGGCCGCGTTCGGCCTGACGTATTGGGCCGTGTCGCGCGCGCTGGAATCGCCCATGACCGGTAGACGAGCCGTCTAGTGCCGATGGGTCGAGATCCGCGC
>Ga0068854_100000198_pt1 | contig 40596 bp, 40 predicted proteins | sample KBSCornC42_FD_66590 | JGI IMG/M metagenome (GOLD analysis project Ga0068854, IMG submission 66590) | Corn rhizosphere microbial communities from Kellogg Biological Station, Michigan, USA - KBS Corn C4-2 | ecosystem: Host-associated > Plants > Roots > Rhizosphere > Soil ... | reverse complement strand
GCGTATCCAGGGTCTTCAGATCGGCGAACAACGAGTAGCGCGCGTTCGCGGGCCCGCCGGGCGTGGACGCCTGACCGCAGTCCACTGTCGCCAGGGCGCCCGTTGCAGGCGGGTGTACCGCCTTGCACGCGGCGCTGTCGTAGCCGGCAGGCAGCAGCGCCATCAGTTTGGACGCGGACGGCTGCGGGGTCACGTCGGTCGACCGGTCGGTCGTCACGGGCGTGGTGGTGGATTCCGTGGCGGTGGTCGTCGGCCCCGATGACGACGTGTCGTCGGGCTTGACCAGCCACCAGATGCCCAACGCGCCAAGTACGAGGACGAAAACGCCTGCGGCGGCCGCGATCGGGATCCAGGGCACCTTGTTGCCCTGGCGTGGTGGCCCCGATGGAGGCGGGGCGGCCGTCCACATCGGACCACTGGGCGGGCCACTCGGCGGCGGCGTGTGGAACGCGACAGGCCGGGCCGCGGGTTGCGGCACAGGCGTCACACCGAATGGCGGTGCGGGCGGGGGCGTCGGGTGAATCGGCCGTTCCGGCGGCATCGGAGGTATCGGCGTGCGCGGCATGGTCGCGTCTTGACTGCGTTGCATGATCGCCGCGGCCTTGTCCTGATCGCGTTCGCTCAGTGCGTGGTTCGCGGCGACCGCGAGATCCCCGGCGCTGGCGTAGCGATCCTCCGGCCTCTTGGCCATGCCTTTGGCGACCACCTTGTCGAAAGCGCCCGGAATGCCGGGGCGCTCCTCACTCGGCTTGGGGATCGGCTGCATCAGATGCGCGGTGATGACCACGCCGACGCTGTCGCCCTGATACGGCTGGGACCCGGTCAGGCATTCGTGGAGGACACACGTCAACGCGTAGACGTCGGCGCGGTAGGTGACTTCGTCGTTGGTGAACCGCTCCGGCGCCATGTAGGCGTAGGTGCCGACGGCCGTGCCGAGTTCGGTGAGCTTCTCGTCGGTGGCCGCGTTGGCGATGCCGAAGTCGACAAGATAGGCGAAGTCGTCTCGGGTGATCAGAATGTTCTCGGGCTTTACGTCGCGGTGCATGACGCCGCTCTCGTGCGCGGCATCGAGTGCAGAGGCGACCTGCCGCACGATCGCCACCGCCCGTGCAGGCGTCATCGGCCCGTACCGCTTGAGCATCTTGCGCAGGTCGGTGCCGTCGATCATGCGCATGTCGACATAGAGCAGCCCGTCGACCTCGCCGTAGTCGTGGATGGGCACGACATGCGGTTCCTGCAGCCGGCCCGCCGAATGGGCTTCACGCTGCAGCCGCTTGCGGAACACCGGGTCATGAGAGACCGCTTCCGGCAACAGTTTCAGCGCGACGATGCGGTCCTTGACGGTGTCCTCGGCCTCATAGACCTCACCCATGCCACCCTTGCCGAGTAGCCGCCGCAAGCGATACGGGCCGATCTGGGAACCCACGCGTGATTCCCGGTCGGGGTCGCTCATCGGGTGCTCCTCGGATGCGTTTGCCAGCGAACACACCCTAATGCCGGACTACGCCTCGCGCGGTGCGATCTCGAACGTGAACTCGTGGTCACAGATGCGGACCCGGTCGCCGTGGGCCAGCGTCGCGGTGCCGCGAATGCGTTCGCCGCCCACGTCGATACCGTTGGCGGACCGCAGATCGCTGATCACGAAACTCGTACCGGTGTCGATGATGACGGCGTGATGGCGACTGACGTTGGCGTCGTCGAGCACGATGTCGTTGTCGGTGAGCCGCCCGATCCGGGTGGCGGCGGCCTGCAGCGGATAAACCCGCCCGTTCGTCGCACGCAGACTCGCCTGTGCATGTGAAGCGTTGACGGACGTGCGCAGTCCGATGCTCATGACCGTGTGCACCGCAGTGGTCTTGGCCGCCTTCTTCACGTCGAGCGGTTCCTGGCGCAGGATCCGCTCGTGCAGTGCACGCACCGTCGGGCCCGGGTCGATGCCCAGGTCGTCGGCGAGCGTGGTCTTGAGCCGCTGGTAGGCGTCGAGGGCCTCGGACTGACGCTCGGCCAAGTAGTAGGCGATGATCAGTTGCGCCCACAGCGGCTCGCGGTAGGGGTGTTCGCCGGTCAACGATTCCAGTTCACCGATGACGGCATAGCCACGCCCGCAAGCGATTTCGGCCTCAGCCCGCGCGGTGTGCGCAACCACCTTGTCCTCGGTCAGCGCGGTGGCGAACGCGTCGACGAACTGAAAGTCGCGCAGGTCCTCGAGAACCGGTCCGCGCCATTCGGCGAGCGCGGTCGTCAGATGGCGGCTGGCTTGCTCGAACTGGCCGGCGGCGGCGGCTCGTACGCCCGCGTTCTTCTCGATGATGAATCGGCCGATGTCGCAGGCGGTGTCGCTGACCGTGAGTCGATACCCCGGCGGCGCGTTCTCCAGCATCGAGCGAGAGTCGCCGAGCAGCCTGCGCAGGTTCGAGATGTAGGAGTGCAGGCTGGCCCTCGCCTCCGCCGGCGGCCACTGCTCCCACGCAGCGGTGATCAGCGAGTCGATGCCGACCGGCCGATTGCGGTTCATGACCAGCACGGCCAGCACGGCACGCTGTTTCGGGGTGCCCAGCGGCACGGACGCGCCATCGACCGTCATCTGTAGCGGCCCGAGCACGCCGAACCCGATCCTGTTCTCGGTCATCACGCACGTTCTATCGCGAACCGGCGCGAAATGCCCGAAATGCTCCGAAATTGGCTGGATTCGGCTCGGGGCCTGGCGCTTACCGGGGTGGTGGTGCGAGCACTGTCGTCGGCACCGGCTGCCAGGTGACTTCGCCTGCGTCATCGGTGGTCACCCGGCCGAAGGGCTGATCGCCGAAATGAAAGCCGAACCCGATGGTGCCGGGCTTGGTGAGCTCGGCGAGCAGTCGTTGGCGGGCACCGCGGACACCCTGCGGGTCAGGGTCGGCTATCGACAACCACTCCGGGTGGGTCAATTGGGCGGGCGTGTGGAAGGCGTCGCCGAGCGCGACGAGGCGCCGACCCGCCCGCGAGGTGATCACATACGACGTGTGGCCTGGGGAATGGCCCGGCGTGACCACTGCGCGGACATTGGGAAGGACCTCGTCGCCATCGTCGATCAGTTTGAGTGAGGTGCTGTCTTCGACCAACGGGGAGATGACGTGCCAAGGCGTCGTCCGGTCCGAGCGGTGAGTGCCGTTTGCGTACGGCGCCAACTCCTGGGCCGCCAATACATAGCGAGCGTTCGGAAATGTCTTGGCCCCGTTCGTAAACGCCCAGCCTGCGTGGTCGAAATGTAGATGGGTGAACGCCACCACGTCGACGTTCTCTGGCCGTCGGCCGACTGCGCGGAGGACATCGAGCATCGAACCGCCGTCGACCCCGCCGAACGCGAAATCCATTGTCGTCGTGCCCACTCCGGCATCGATCAGCAGCAGTTTGCGATCAAGCTCGATCAGCAGTCCACCGGCGCTCATCAGCATCTCGCCGCCCGCGGTGAGCAACTCGGGCCTCGTTGACCAGTACTCGCGCGGTATCCCGGGGAAGAACACGGTTGGGCGCATCGCAAGAACTCCGTCCACCAGGTAGGTGGCGGTCACGTCGTCCAACCGCAGAGAACGCACCGCCGCGGAATCGCCCGGTCGGCCGACGGCTTTCGTCATGCGGCGATGCTCCCACCGCCATCGGCCCGCAGGATTTGGCCCGTGATGTAGCCGGCGTCCTCATCGAGCAGTGCGACGATCGCGTGCGCGATCTCCCGCGGTGTGCCGACCCGCTGCAGTGGAATCGATTCGAGGAGGCGGGCTTCCCGGTCCGATCCGATCGGGCTGCCCGCGCGGAACATCTCGGTTTCGACGGGCCCTGGCGCCACGGCGTTGACCGTGATGCCGGTCTGCGCAAGCTCGCCTGCCCAGATCCGGGTGGCCGCTTCCAGGGCCGCCTTCGATGCGGCGTACGGGGTGCGTTCCGGTGTGCCGAGCGTGGTCAAGCTGGTGACGTTGACGATCCGGCCCCATCCGGCGGCCAGCATCCCGGGCAGCACCGCTTGAACCACCTGGACAGCTGCGCGCACGTTCAGGTCGTAGGTGGTGAACAAATCGTCAAGGTCGATCGAGCCGATTCGGGCGAACCGCGCGAGGCCGGCGTTGTTGACCACGGCATCGATCCTCCCGCTCGCGACGATCTTGTCCAACACTTCGGCGGTGGCCGCCCGGTCGGCGAGGTCCACCTCGTAGAACTCGCCAGGAAAGTCCTCTGGCCCGGTGCGCGCCAGGCCGATCGGCAGATGGCCTGCTGCGGCCACTCGGTCGGCGACGGCCCGCCCGATGCCTTTGGACGCGCCGGTGATCAGTACTCGTCGTTGCGGCATGGTGTCCTCCCTCAATTGGTTGACCATTACAACAACCCTCTGGAGGGACTAATCTGCATATCGAAATTGATATACAGATATGCCGTCGAGCGTATGCCGGGAGGGCCGATGCCGACTTTGTTGCAGCTGAAGGCGTTCGTGGCGGTGGTCGATCAGGGCGGCTTCACCGCCGCGAGCCGACGGCTGGGGTTGTCGCAGCCGGCGGTCAGTCGCGCCGTCGCCACGCTCGAGAAGGAGCTGGGTCTGCGGCTTCTGGTCCGCAGCCGCGACGGGCTCTCGCTGACCGAGGCCGGTTCTCTTGCACTGACGCACGCCCGTGAGGCGGCGCGGCACCTGAGCCTGATGCACACGGAAATCGCTGCGCTGGCAGGTGAGATCACCGGGACGCTGAGCCTGGCGAGCCTGCCGAGCGTCACAGGAACTCTCGTGGCGCCACAATTGCAGACCTTCACCGAGCGCCATCCCGCCGTCACGATCCGGCTGCTCGAAGGCAGCGAGCAGGAGGTGCGGGACTGGCTCGATCAAGGCGCCGCAGAGGCCGGTGTGGTCAGCCTGCCCGTCAAGGGCCTCGCGGTGGCGGTCCTCGGCGAACAGGACATGGTCGCGGCTGTGCCTGCGGACAACCGGCTGGCGGACTGGACCGAGGTCAACTACGCGGAGCTGGCCAAGGAGCCGTTCATCCGCTCGACCGGTGGCTGCGCAGAGGTGTACACGCCGGTCGCGCGGCGGGCGGGCGTCGAGTTCGACGTGGCTTTCGAAGCGCGCGAAATGTCGGCAGTACTCGAGATCGTCCGGGCGGGACTCGGCGTCAGCATCGTGCCGAGTGCAGGCCTGCCCGACTTGCCGGACGGTGTGGTCGTGCGCCCGCTGGTACCCAAGACCGTGCGGCGTTTGGGTATCGCCGTCTCCGCCAGCGCGTCTGCGCCAGCCCGTGCATTGCTCGAGCAGATCGAGGCGCTCGATCTCCACTGAGTTGTGTCCATTCGCTGAGCGAGTGGTGTAGACCTGAGTAGAACGTGTTCTAGTTCTGGGCTCCCGGGAGGAGAAGCGATGGGTCTGCGGGTTGTGCAGTGGGCGACGGGCGGTGTCGGCGTCGCCGCCATCAGGGGGGTTCTGGAGCACCCCGACCTCGAGCTCGTCGGGTGCTGGGTGCACTCGGAGGCCAAGGCGGGCAAGGACGTCGGCGACATCATCGGAACGGAACCGTTGGGCGTCACAGCAACCCACAGCATCGACGAGATCCTGGCGCTCGACGCCGACGCGGTCATCTATGCGCCGTTGATGGCCAACCCGGAAGAGGTGGCGGCCCTGCTGCGGTCGGGTAAGAACGTGGTGACCCCCGTCGGCTGGCTGTACCCGAGCGAGCGAAGCGCCGCACCGATGCGGGAGGCGGCGCTGGCTGGCAACGCGACACTGCACGGCACCGGCATGGCGCCCGGCGGTATCAGCGAGAAGTTCCCACTGCTGTTCTCAGCGTTCTCGACTGGCGTGACTTTTGTTCGCGCCGAAGAGTTCTCCGACCTACGCACGTACGAGGCACCCGACGTGCTACGCCACGTGATGGGTTTCGGTGAGATCCCGGAAAAGGCACTGACCGGGCCGATGCAGAAGATGCTCGACAGCGGCTTCATCCAGGCCGTCAAGATGTGCGTCGATCAGATGGGTTTCAACGCCGACCCGAAGGTGCGTGCGACGCAAGAGATCGCCGTCGCGACTGCACCGATCGACTCGCCGCTGGGCGTCATCGAGCCCGGCCAGGTCGCGGGCAGGAAGTTCCACTGGGAGGCGCTGGTCGGCGGCGAGCCGGTCGTGCGGGTCACGGTGAACTGGTTGATGGGCGAGGAAAACCTCGATCCCGCATGGACATTGGGCACGGGCCAGCGCTACGAGATGGAGGTGCGCGGCAACCCGGACATCACGATCGTTGTGAAGGGTTTCCACTCAGAGGTCGGCGGCGAGGGCCCGGAACACGGCATCGTCGGCACGGCAGCGCACTGCGTGAACTCCGTACCCGCGGTGTGCGCCGCCGATCCTGGCATCCTCACCCTTCTGGATCTCCCGCTGATCAGCGGTAAAGCGGCACCGAGGCTGAGCTAGCGGTCCAGGGGATTACGACGGCCGACGATCAGCGGGTCCGCCTTGGTGAACGGGAAGTCGGGCAGATCGTCGATGTGGGTATTGAACGTCGCGGCCAGCACCTCTCGCGAGTACGCGCTGATCGAGGTGCGATAGCCGATGTCACCGGGAGTGGGCTGGTCGAAGAAGATCAGGAAATGTAGATCCGGTGAGTCGACGACCTCGATGTGATGCGGGTACGCACGCGGGATGAAGTACACGTCGCCCTCATTGAGGTGCCAGGTGTCGATCGTGCTGTCGGGGTCCAACACCGTCATCCGCGCGGAACCGCCTTGGACATAGCCCATTTCGGCGGTGACGGGATGCCAGTGTGGTTCGCGCATGCCGTCCTCGCGGATGCGCAGCGAGTACATCGACAGATCCTTCAGCGCCGGCCAGAATTGCACGCGAGCGGTGCGCGCCGAGCCGACGGCAGCGGTGACCGGCGGGTTCATCGCCTCGACACCGAACTTGTGCGGATCGTCGAAATGCGCAGTCGAGGGCAAAACGGAATCCCCGGTACGCGCGACGATCGATGGATCGGCGATGTTGCGCCGGATCGCTGCGAAGTCGGCGGCATCCAGGTCGTAGGTGTTGCCCAGGACGGCGTCGGTCATCGCGCCGAATGCACCGGCCAGGCCGAAGTCCTCTGGCCGCTCGTGCCGGAAGGTGATGACGAACTCGGCGGGTTCGGTGCCGATGTTCTCGATGTGGTGCAGGGAGCCGGAATCGACGTGGAACATTTCGCCCGCACTGATGGTGAAGCTGGCGAAGCGGCTGCCGTTGTCGAGGACGGACACGAGCGCGGTGCCTTTGGCGCAGTAGGTCAGTTCGTTGGCATTGGCGTGCCAGTGCGGGGTGCGCATCGCGCCGGGGTTGATCACCAGCCGCTTGATCGAGAGTCCCTGCAGGATGGGGAAGTTGTCTGCGGTGAGACGCTGAATCGAGCCGAGATCCGATTGTTCGACGACCTCGCCGTCGTACAACGATGCGGCATGCGTGCTGCGGTCAAGGGATATGGTCATGTCTTCATCTCCTTTGGTGGGTTGTTGCGAAGGACGAGCAGTGCGACCGCCACCGCGGCGACGCAGCCGACGACACCCGCGGCAAGCCCCGCGCGGCCGCCGAACGTGTGCGTGACGGCACCGATGAGCACCGCCCCGATTGGTGTGGAGCCGATGAACGCGGTGGTCCACAATCCGGTAACGCGACCGCGCATCATCGGGGGCGCGGCGAGCTGGATGGTGCTGTTGCCTGTGGTGAGGAACGTGATGCTCGCGGCGCCGACGAGCACCGCCGCGGCGACGGCCACGTGCAGCGTCGTGCTGACCGTCAGCAGTGTCATCGCGATGCCGTATCCGGCCGCCACCCACACCAGCCTGGCGAGTCCAGTGAGCGGCCGGTGCGTCAGAAACAGTCCTGCGGCCACCGCGCCTGCACCGAATGCCGTTGTCAGCCAGCTGTATCCGGTGACACCAGCATGTAGGGTCTGTTCGGCGAAGACAGGCAGGCTGGTCTCGAATTCGTAGGTCAGAGTCCCGACGAAGGCCATCATCGCCAGCGGCCCGGCGATCTCGCGGTCCTTGCGCGCCGCGGCGAGCCCGTCGCGAAGCTGACCCGCAGACCGATTGACTGCGCCCGCCGGCTTGAGCGCCGCGACGTCGAGTGCCAGCAGCGCCACCACGACGAGCGCGAAACTGGCCGCGTTGGCCACGAAACACCAGCCGAGGCCGAAACTGTGTGCCAGTGCCGCGGCCACGACGGGTCCAAGGGTGCGACCGACGTTGGCCATGATGCTGTTGGTCGTGACCGCGGGCCGGATCAGCGCACTGCCGACGAGCTCGGGCACGAACGCCATCCGGGCCGGATTGTCCAGGCAGGCCATCACGCCGAAAACCGTTGCAGAGGCGAAGATCTGCCACATCGCGACAGTGTGGGTCAAGACTGCGGCGCCAATGGCCAGCGAGGTCAGTCCGAGCACCGTGTTGGTCATCATCAGGACGTGCCGCTTGTCGTGACGGTCCACGATCAGCCCGGCGTACGGGGTTCCGACGAGCACGGGGAGGTAGCGGGTCGCCATCACGAACCCGAGGGTCAGCGACGAATGTGTGAGGTCAAGGACGAGCAGCGCCAGTGCGATGGTCTCGGTCCACGACCCGATCAGGCTGACCGACTGACCCGTCACGAAGCGGCGGTAGTTGGGGACCGCGAAGACGGCCCGCACTCCTGTCACGGTGAGGGCGGTGGGAGTCTGTGTGATCACAGCCATCTCGTGATCCCCTCCCATAGCCGACCGGTCTTGGTCGCACCCCGCCAATTCATCGCAGTACGGGATGTACTCTTGCCGACGAAGTCGGCTCAGTCATCGCGGCTGGCAACCAAGTGGTGTGCGGGGTGGCCGCACAATGCTCTACCGGGTAGCCGGTAAGTCGCTCGCCACGGCTAGTTGCGCGGCACGATGCCGCCGTCGAGGGTGATCACCTTGTTGGTCAGATATCCGTTGCGCAGCATGGCAATTGCCATGTCCGCCATTTCGTCGGGCCGACCGACCCGACCCACGGGTATCGGGATCGGAGGGGTGCCGGTTTCCAGATCTGCGGGAAACATCTTCGTCGCGCCGACCAGTGCGGGCGCAAGGCAGTTGATGGTGACCCCCTCAGCGGCGATCCGCGGCGCGAGGTAGTGCATGAGTCCGTGTAGGCCTGCCTTACTGGCCGCGTAATGAGCTCCTACGACACCGCCCGTGATGGCGGCAACCGACGATATGAACAAGATGCGCCCGAACGTGCGCTCGATCATGCCGGGCAGAACCTGCTGTGCCAACAGGAAGGGTGCCGTGAGATTGACGGCCAGGGTGGTGTTCCACGACGCGAGATCGATTTCCTGCCAACCCTTTACGTCCGCAGTCCCGGCATTGGCGATGAGCATATCGACCTGGCCGAGTTCGTTGTTCGCGTGTGCCACAAGCGCGGCCGGTGCGTGTGGATCGGACATGTCCGCCGCGACTGTGGTGACGCGCCTACCCAACTCGCGCGCGTATTCCGCGACGGACTCGGCGTCGTCAGCGTGTCGGCCGTAGGCAAGACAGAGGTCCGCGCCCTCATCGGCGAGTCGGCGGGCGATGGCCTTGCCGATACCACCGGACGCCCCGGTGAGCACCGCGACGTTTCCCTTCAGGTCATCCGTCACGGCTTGACCAGGATCCGGATCGGGTTGCCGTCCTGCCGTTCCAGCTTCTCGATGCCGACCCTGACATCTTCGAGGGAAACGATGTCGCTGATCGAGCGAGACAGATCCAGCCGCCCATTGGACAACAACTTGGCGAGGGTTTCGATGTCGACGTTCCGGTAGCCGAGGTGGCCCAGGACGTGCTTCTGCGTGAGTCCGAACATACTGGTTGGACCAACGCTCGGAGACTCGGCGCTCATCCCCACACCGACGAGACGCCCGCCGACTGTGATGCAATCGAGCGCCTGTTCGAACGTCGACTTTAGGCCGACCGCGTCGAACGCCACATCGAGCATCCGGCCACCGGTGATTTCTTCGAGCTTGTCCCGCAGCCCGGGGTCGCCCGCGTCCAGCGCGTGGTCGGCGCCCAGCTCGAGCGCCCGGTCCAATACCGCGGGCTTGATGTCGATCGCAATCACCGGCACCGCGCCGACCAACCGCGCCAACTGCACGATATGTGTGCCGACCCCGCCGACTCCCCACACGCCGACCGACTCCCCGATTCCCACCTGCCCGGTGCGCACCACCGCGCCGAACGGTGTCGAAACCGCGTCGGCCAGGATCGCCGCCTGTTCGAGCGGGACGTTGTCGGGCACCCGGGTCAGGCCGACGGCCTGGGCCACGGTGTATTCGGCCCATGCGCCGTCGTAGGCGAACGCCATCAACTGCACGCGAAGACAGTTCGTCATGTCGCCGCGCCTACAGTTCGGGCACGTCATGCAGGGCCTACCGGCGGCGACGATCACCCGGTCGCCCTCGGCCCAGCCGGTGACGCCCGCGCCCAGCCCGGCGATCGTGCCCGACGCCTCGTGGCCCTGCGTCACCACCGGCTGCTGCGCGGGGAAGATGCCATTGATCAGGCTGAGGTCGGAGTGACAGATCCCGCAGAACGCGACCTTGACGAGCACCTCGCCAGGGCCCGGCTCTGGCACCGGAATATCTTCCACTGCAATGGTTTTAGAGTCAGCGCAGAAACGCTCTGCCCGCATCGTGTCAACCATTTCGCCACGCTATCATCGGGCCATGTGCAGGCTGTTCGGCCTTCACGCCGACAAACGCGTGGTCACCGCGACTTTCTGGCTTCTCGATGCGCCCGACAGTCTTGTCGAGCAGAGCAGGCGCAATCCCGACGGCACGGGGCTGGGGGTGTTCGAGGCCGACGGTAAACCCGTGGTCGACAAGCAACCGATGGCCGCATGGCGGGACGGCGTGTTCGCCACCGAAGCACACCAGTTGACCGGGACGACGTTCATCGCACATGTTCGTTACTCGTCGAGCGCCGCCCTGGAAGTGCGCAACACGCACCCGTTTCTGCAGGACGACAGGATCTTCGCGCACAACGGCGTTGTCACCGGCCTTGACGTGGTTGACGCGCGACTGGGCGAGCTCGGCGTCGGCGACCTGGTGCACGGTGAGACGGATTCCGAACGGATCTTCGCGCTGACCACCGCCTGCATCCGGCGGCACAACGGCGACATCGGGGCAGGCATCGCCGATGCGGTCGGCTGGCTCGCAGAGACCGTGCCGATCTTCGCGCTCAACATCCTGCTGGGCACCGCAACCGACATGTGGGCGCTGCGCTATCCGGAGACCCACGAGCTGTATCTGCTCGACCGCCGCGATGTCGGCGACAGGCGGCTGCGCATGGGCAGTGACCGCATCAGCGCGCGTTCCGACGAGCTGACCTCCGATGCCTCGGTGTTGTTCGCCAGCGAGCCGATGGACGACGACGACTGGCAGCTGCTGGCGCCGGGGGAGTTGGTGCATGTCGACACCGATCTGCACATCGACCGCCATATCGCGTTTCCCACTCCACCCAAACATCAACTGCGCCACGAAGACTTGACAGCGCAGGCCGCGGCGTCCCAGCACCCCTCGGTGGCGTGATCAGGGAACCCGGTAGAACGGGTTCGGCAGCAGGTAGGTCTGCTCGGAGAATCCGCCGTCGAGGTCGGACGGCTGGTCGCCGATGTTGGCGATGATGGTATAGCCCTGCTGCTCGATCTGCCTCCGCTGCGGCGCCTTGAAGTCTGCCGCCGAAACATAATGCGCGCCAGCCGGTTCCATGAACAACTGCGTGTAGCCGGTGTAGCCGACGGCCTTCAGGTTGCGTTCGGTCGCCGCGCGTTCGGTCTCGCCGCGGCCGGTGATGAAGAAGATCGCCGCGTCGCGGTCCCGCGCGGTGGTGAAGATGTCCATTGTCGGCTGTATGACCGTCGATTGCGCCCGCCGGCCCCAGGCGATCAAGCCGCACGGGCCTTGCGGAAGGGTGTTGCAGGGACCCTCCGGGACTTGACCAAAGTCGTTGGCCTTGAGGGCTTCCCAGTTCGACAGTGCGGTCTCATCGATGTCGAACACCACCGCAGGCCGGGCCACCCGCGGCGCTTCCTCGTTGATCCAGGCGATCGCCGGCGCAGCAGCGATCTGCAGGTCGGTCAGGTAAGCACCGCTGTTGTAATAGTCGGTCGCGGTGAACTTCAGGTCGCCGATGTTGGCGGGCTGCACGGGCGGCGGGATGATCGGCGCCGGCGGTGCGGGCGGCTCGGCGAATGCAACCGGGCTACCGACGAGCATCGCGACAAGAGCACCGACGATGAAACCCGCGCTTCTGATCATTGGTCGACCCTAGCGGTTCAGCAGGTCTACCAGCCGGTCCAAATCGGTGAAAACCGACATGTGCCAGGCATCGGGCAGCACCTCGAACTCCGATCCCGCCAGGCGCCGGTGCATCGTCTCCATCGTCACGGGGTCAGACACCGGGTCGTGCTCCGCAGAGACAACTACTGCAGGACACCGGATCGACGTTGTCGCAGCCGAACAATCGAATGCGGCGATGGCTCGCAGCGCCACCGCCCATGACAGCAAATCGGCGGTGGCCAGCGCGGTTCGGGCAGAGCGGACGGCTGCTCCGTCGTCATCCAGTTCGGCGGGACTGAACCAACGTCGCAACGTGTCGTCGATGTCGGACCGGCCGGCCGCGACATCGTCGGCGGCCGCTGCGAAGGCTGGATAGGGGGTGTCGCGGGTGCACAGTAGCGTCAATTCAGACACCAGATCTGGTCGCTGGATTGCAAGTTCGAGCGCCACCTGGCCGCCGAACGAATGGCCGACGACATGCCAGGGTGGGATCAGATTCGTCTGCCGTGCAATATCAGCCGCGATGCCCGCCTGGGGCCGCGTACCGACGACCGATGGGGCGGCCGCTGCACCTTCGAGCAGCGGGATGACGCCGTCCCATATCTCCGGCGTCAGCCGAGTGCCGTGCAACAGCAGCCAGGGCACGTGCCGACCGTACCCGCAGGCACGCCTGGCACACTCGCTGCCGTGGCAACGAAACGCGCGCTGGTGCTGGCCGGTGGGGGGCTTGCGGGCATCGCATGGGAGACGGGGATTCTGCTCGGCATTGCCGACGAGGCGCCCAGGACCGCCAAAGCCCTTCTGGACGTCGATGTCATGGTGGGCACGTCGGCCGGGTCGACTGTGGCCGCTCAGCTGGGCAGTGGGCTGGGACTCGACGCATTGTTCGATCGCCAGATCACCGCGTCGTCGGCCGAGCTCAACCCGAACGTCGGCATCGATGAGATCACCGACTTGTTCCTCGCCGCGATGTCGAGGCCCAATACGACGAAGGCCGAGAAGCTCCAGAAGATCGGTGCGGTCGCACTGTCTACGGCGACCGTCACCGAAGGGGCGCGTCGCGACGTGATCGCGCAACGACTGCCTTCGCGCGACTGGCCGGACCAGATACTGCGGATCTCCGCAATCGACACGGCGACGGGCGAGCTGATCGTGTTCGACAGGACCTCGGGCGTCGGCCTCGTCGACGCGGTCGCCGCCAGCTGCGCCGTGCCGGGCGTCTGGCCGCCCGTGACGATCGGCGACCGTCGCTACATGGACGGCGGCGTGGGCAGCAGCGTCAACATGGCCCTGGCGAGCGATTGCGATGTAGTGGTTGTGCTGGTGCCGTCGGGCCGATCGACGCCCTCGCCGTTCGGTGGTGGCGCGGCCGAGGAGGTCGATGCGTTCGCGGGCTCGACGTTCGGTGTGTTCGCCGACGACCAGTCGCTCGCCGCATTCGGTCCCAACCCACTCGACCCCGCGTGCCGAAAGCCATCGGCAGTGGCGGGCCGGGAACAAGGCAGGCGGGTCGCCGCGGCGATCGCCGACTTCCTCGGCGCTTGAATCAGCCTTCCTGGGTTGGCTTTTCGAGCTGGTCGAGCATCGCAACGGCCAGCTCCCGACCGATGTCGATGACCTCGGCGGCACGGTGGAACTCCAGGCTGCGGCAGGCGCTGCGCGGCACCTCGATCAAGACATCGGGCGGATAGGCGGCCAAGGTGTGGCGGGCCAGCGCCGCCTGTGCGATGTCGATGGTGCGGTTCATCACCTCGAAGCTGCCCAGCCTGGGCACTGACTCCCCTTTCGACACTTCGATGAGTTCGTCGGCGCTGGCTGTCTCGTCGGGCGGCACGATGGCGCGGTTCGACTCGAACAATGCGGTGGTGCTGCGCCACATTCGGCTCAGCCATTCCGTCGAGGCCCTCGGCTCGGACTCCGTCGGCTCATAGCGGCCGCCTGCCTCGCTGCCCGCGAGGCTGACCGCGATGGTGAGGTCGGCGTTCACCGCGGCGATCGGCGCCATCGGCAGCGGGTCGAGGATGCCGCCGTCGGCGAGCAACCGCCCGTCGAATACGTGCGGTGTGATCACGCCGGGAATTGCGATCGACGCCCGGATGGCCGCGTCGACCGGACCACGTTGCAGCCAAACGGATTTGCCCGACAGCAGGTCGGTGGAAACAGCGGTGTAGGGGATCGGCAGCTCTTCGATCGTCACCTCACCCAGAATGTCGCGGACGGCGTCCAGGATCTTCTCCGCCCGCAGCACCCCGGCAGCGGTGATGGACGGGTCCAGCAGCCGCAGCACCGCGCGCTGCGTCAAAGACTTGGCCCAGTCCGCGAATTCGGCGAGCCTGTCCGCCGCCTGCAGGCCACCGACGAGCGCGCCCATCGACGACCCAGCGATTCCGACGATGTCGTAGCCGCGGTCACGGAGTTCGTCGATCACGCCGATGTGGGCGTATCCGCGGGCGCCGCCGCTGCCGAGAGCCAGCGCGACACGGTTCCCAGCCATACCGCTATTTTGCGCCGCCGCTACTCACTCGCACTCACCGTTGGCGGCGCCGGTGACCGCCATGATGACGCCTGCCTGCTGGGCCGGTGTCAGGTTGGCCCACGGCGTGTTGAAGTTGCCTGGTCCGGTGAAGTCGAGCGCCTGGATCATCTTCAGGTACGGCTCGACGAGGGTTTTCGGATCGCCCTGCTGGCCGTCCATCCACACCTTCGCGGCATGGCAGGCCTGACCGTACTGCGATTCCGTGGCGTCGGCAGGCACGTCGACCCTGGTGGTGACGCCGCCGGGGGAGACACCGATGGCGCCGGGCTGGGCAGGTTCTGCCGGCAGGGGCGGCGGCTCACTCGTGGGCGCCGTCGGCGTGGTCGGCGTCGACGGCTTGTGCTCGGTCGACGAACAGCCGGCGACCGTGAGCGTCAGCAGTGCGCAAAACAGTGCGACGCGTTGGGCATACCTGCGCATGCCGACCAATCTATGCAACGCGGCGGCCCCGTCTCGGGGGTGTGCCGCCGGTGCCGCCGTTGCCGCACGTGGGTGCGAGATAGTTCCGCTCACCGTGAATCTAGGACAAGCGGCCCCCGATAGGACGTTGAGCTGGCTCGTTGATGAAAGACCTCGACACATGATCGGCGTGCGGCCGACCTCGCCATCGCCACCGATGCAACACTGGTGGCCGTGAAGACCGGATTTCTCGCGCGGGGCCACCTGCCCGCGTGCAAGGGCGAGTGTTGTCGGACCTAGCGCCGACCCCCCAATCCGTCTTCGTCATTTCTGGAGTTCCACATGGGTTCCGCACAGCCTGCTGTGTTGCCGTCTGCCGTCCCCTCTGTATCCGCCCCGACCCGCCTGCGGCTGCCGGACCTGCTGCAAGCCACCGACCACTACGCCGACGACGTGCTCTCTGGCAATTACGGTCACCTGCTGCCCGCCGACGGGGCACCGACAGACGACCGCTGGTTCACGCGCCTGCACGGCGACGATGAACTCGATGTCTGGCTGATCAGCTGGGTCCCGGATCGGTCGACCGAACTGCACGATCACGGCGGTTCGCTCGGGGCATTGACAGTAGTGTCCGGCGCACTGCGGGAAACGCGGTGGGACGGCGAGGCCCTGCGCCGCCGCCGCCTGCGGGCCGGCGATCAGGCCGCATTCCCGCTCGGCTGGGTGCACGACGTCGTGTGGACGCCGGAACGAGATCTGTCGGCTCCCGTCAGCCCGACACTGAGCGTGCACGCGTACTCTCCACCGTTGACGGCGATGTCGTATTACGAGGTGACGGAGCGAAAGACGCTGCGCCGCAAGCGCACCGAACTCACTGATGCACCGGAGGGGCGGTAATGAGTCGAATCGATCGGGTACTCGAAGAAGCCCGCTCCCGGCTGCGGAGGCTTTCGGCGCGCGAGGTGCCTGCCGCGCTCGAGCGGGGCGCTGTCTTGGTCGACATTCGCCCGCATGCCCAGCGCCAGCACGAGGGCGACGTGCCCGCGGCGCTGGTGATCGAACGCAACGTCCTCGAATGGCGCTGCGACCCGACGAGCGATGCACGGCTGCCGCAGGCCGTCGGCGACGACGTGGAATGGGTCGTGCTGTGTTCCGAGGGCTACACCTCAAGCCTGGCCGCAGCGTCGCTGCTTGACCTCGGCCTGCACCGCGCCACCGATGTCGTCGGCGGCTACCACGCGTTGAAGGCCGACGGCGTTCTGGTTTAGGCGTTTTCGTTGTTGGACAGCAACGGGCGCAGCTTCTCGGTCTTCTCGGGTGTCCAGCCCGGGGGCTGCAGTATCTTTGCCCATGCGTTGGCGACATCCTTGACGTAGACGTGGCCATGGCCGTCGGGTACGTCAACCGCGACCGCCATGTCGGCGGACACCTGAAGGAAGGTCACGACCGGGATCCACTGCATGCGCCCGGACACGTCGTAGCCTTTGGGCTCGCGCAGCCAGTCAGGTTCGGAGAACAGCAGATCAACGTTCCACCACGCGATCGGGTCGGATGCGTGTTGCAGATACACCGCCCGCGGATTGCCCCACGGATCCGGCGGTCTGCCCAGGTTCTCGGAGCGGGCCGCGAAGCGGACGTTCTCGCCCTTGTCGTAGATGGGCAGCCACATCGGGGAGCCCTTGTCGCGGTTGCGGGTGAGGTCTTCCCAGATCGTGTTGTTGAACGTCGGCCCGGAGAACAGCGCGCCGTCGGTGCGGGCGACGAGGTTGTTGAGCGCGAGGAACGGCGCCTCACCGCCGAACGAGCCGAGGCTTTCGCCGAACACGACGAGTTTGGGCCGCTTCCCCTCGGGCCGCTCCTTGATCATCGCGTCGACCGCCTCGAACAGCGCCTGCCCGGCCTGACGCGCGTTCTCCTTGTCCACCAAGAACGACAGCCAGCTGGGCAGGAAGGAGTACTGCATGCTCACTATCGCGGTGTTGCCGTTGTACATGTACTCCAGCGCCGAGGCTTCGGCCTCGTTGATCCAGCCGGTACCGGTGGTGGTGGCGACGGCGACAACCGCGCGATCAAGTCCGCCTTCTCGACGTAATTCCTCGGCGGCCAGTGCGGCGGTTGCCCTGATGCCGTCGGCCGAATGCAGGCCGGCATAGGCACGGATCGCTTCGATCGCGGGCTTGCCGTTGAACTTGGTGAGCTCCTCGACCGTCGGGCCCGCCGACACGAAGACCCGACCCTGGTGGCCGAGCGACTCCCAACTGGCGAGCGACTCCGGGCCGCCGGACCGGAGCTTCGACTTCGGCGCCGGGAATTCGGGATCGGTTTCGTCGTTCACCGCGGAGAAGGTCTTGTTGATGGTGTCCATCGCGAACCGCACCACGACGCCGTTGAGCAGCGCAATCGTCAAGGCGAGCAAGAGCACCACCACGACGACAGCCGAAATCCGCGGCGGAGCAAAGCGATTGAGCTGTCGCACCAGGAAGCGCACCAATCTGCCTATCAGCTGCCCGATTTCTACAAATAAGAACAGGAAGACGATCGACAGGACGGCGGTCAGTGGGTGGTCCCAGAACCCCAGCCGCGGTACGCCATTGAGATCGCGCACTTCGTCCTGCCAGACGTGGAAGTAGACGATCATCAGGATCTGGCCGATGACGCCGATCGCCAGCAGCGTGATCCACGCCCATCGTGGCGCAGGTGGGCTGGTGTCCTTGGACCCCATGTAGCGCACCAGCCACACCGCGAAGACTCCGAGCCCGTAGCCCGTCGCTCCTGCTCCGCCGCTGACGAGTCCCTGGAACAGCGGCCCGCGGGGTAGCAGCGACGGTGTGAGGGAGAACCACAGGAACAACAGGCCGACCGCGGTTCCGGTGAACGTGTAGTGGCGAAGCCACCACGGCCGCTTGGCGGTTTTCTCTTGCGGAGGAGTTTCTTCGGTGGTCTCCGCCGTGTCGGTCACGGACGGAAATTTACCGGTGTGCGAAGTTCGGTGGGCGTTTCTCGGTGAACGCATTCATGCCTTCGGTCTGGTCGTCGGTGGCGAAGGCGGAGTGGAAGAGCCGGCGTTCATAAAGCAGCCCCTCGGCGAGCGTCGACTCGAACGCACGGTTGACGGCCTCCTTGGCCATCCGTGACGCCGAAAGCGACATGCCCGCGATCGTCTTCGCGACGGCGTTCGCCTCGTCGAGCAGCTTGTCGGCGGGCACCACGCGCGACACCAGCCCTGCCCGTTCCGCCTCTTCGGCGTCCATGTTGCGGCCGGTCAGGATCAGGTCCATCGCCTTGGCCTTGCCGATCGCGCGGGTGAGCCGCTGCGAGCCGCCCATGCCGGGCAACACGCCGAGCTTGATCTCGGGCTGACCGAACTTCGCGGTGTCGGCGGCGATGAGCAGATCGCACATCATCGCCAGCTCACAGCCACCGCCGAGCGCGTAGCCGGCGACCGCGGCGATCGTGGGGGTGCGGGTCGCGGCGAACTTGCCCCACGCCGCGAAGAAATCGGCGGAGAACACGTCGGCGAACGACAGCTCCGCCATTTCCTTGATGTCCGCGCCCGCTGCGAAGGCCTTCTCGTTGCCCGTGACGACGATCGCGCCGATGCCCTGGTCGTTGTCGAATTCGGCTGCGGCCGTGGTGACTTCGTTCATCACCTGACTGTTGAGCGCGTTCATTGCCTTGGGCCGGTTCAACGTGATGGTTCCGACGCGGTCGTCACGGGTGACCAAGATGGTCTCGTAGCTCGGTGAGGTCATGTGAACTCCAGTTCGCGATCGGCCGGCGCGAAGTAGGCCTCGACGTCGGCGGTGGTCACGGCCGCCAGCGATGCGGGCGACCATTTCGGGTTGCGGTCCTTGTCGATGACCTGGGCGCGGATGCCCTCCACCAGGTCATGCGAGCGCAGCGCACCTACGGACGTCCGATACTCCTGGCGCAGCACATCTTCCAGTGTGTCGAGCTTGGCGGCGCGGCGCACCGCCTCCAGCGCCACAGACACCGAGATGGGTGAGCGGCTGGCGATCAGGTTGGCGGCGTCGTTGGCGGGACCAGCGTCGTGTCCGCGCAGCGCCGCGACGATGTCCTCGACGGTGTCGCCCGCGTAGCAATGGTCGATCCAGTCCCGCTGTGCCAGCAAGTGACTCGGCGGAGGTTCTGTCGCATACGCATCGAGAGCCGCATCGATCCCGTCGGCGACGATCGCGTCCTTGAACGCATGCAGGTCGTCGTGGGGCACGAAACGATCGGCGAAGCCCAGAGTGATCGCGTCGGCGCCGTCGAACTGGGCGCCGGTCAGCGCGGCGTGATGGCCGAGCAAACCGGGAGCGCGGGACAGGATGAACGTGCCACCAACGTCGGGGATGAAGCCGATGCCGACTTCGGGCATGGCCATTTTGGTGGTGTCGGTGACGACGCGGACGGTGCCGTGGGCGCTGACCCCGACGCCGCCGCCCATGACGATGCCGTCCATCAGCGCGACATAGGGCTTGGGGAAGCGACCGATCTGCGCGTTGAGCAGATACTCGTCGTACCAGAACTGGCGCGCCTCGGAGCCGTCGGCGCGCGCACTGTGATAGATCACCACGATGTCGCCGCCGGCGCACAGCCCGCGCTCACCGGCGCCGGACACCACCACCGCGCGGACCCCGTCGTCGCGCTCCCAGTCCTTGAGCACCATCGACAGCGTCTTGACCATCGGGTGGGTCAGCGAGTTGATCGCCTTCGGGCGGTTGAGGGTGAGCAGGCCGACGCTGTTCTCGATAGTTACTAGGACATCCTCGTTTTCCGCCACGTTTATGCAATCTAGATCGTTGCCCGGATAAGGGCAGCGCCGGGTAGTGTTTCCTGTGAAAAAGCTGGGAGGTTTCTCCGGGAACTGAGCCCAGGTCGTGGACGTTGACAGTGTGTTCGCCAAACTTGTCGAACCAAAGCACATGAGAGGAACCGACGGTGCGGGAGTCCAGCAACCCGGTATTTCGATCCCTGCCCAAGACGCAGGGCGGTTATGCGCAATTCGGTACCGGAGCCGCCGGCTACGGTACGCAGGCGGTACATGCCGACCCATACGCAGGCGCGTACCCCGACCAGCGGCAGACGGGTGTTTCTCGGCCGCTGACCATCGACGACGTCGTCACCAAGACGGGTATTACGCTCGCCGTGCTGACGGCCTCGGCCGTCGTCTCGTACTTCTTGGCCGCGCAGAACCTGGCGCTGGCGATGCCGCTCTTCTGGGTCGGTTTTTTCGGCGGGATCGGGCTGCTGCTGTTCGCCATCCTCGGGCGCAGGCAGGACAACCCGGCAATCGTGCTGAGTTACGCCGTCCTCGAGGGCTTGGTGGTTGGCGTCTTCTCGTTTATCGTCGCGAACTTCATGGTGTCCGGCATCAGCGCGGGTGCGCTGATCAGCCAGGCTGTCGTGGGTACGCTCGGCGTGTTCTTCGGCATGCTCGTCGTGTACAAGACCGGCGCAATTCGAGTGACCCCGAAGTTCACCCGCTTCCTCGTCGCCGCCGGTTTCGGCGCGGTCGTGCTGATGCTCGTCAACCTGGTGGTCGGACTGTTCACGCACAGCGCCGGACCGCTGCGCGACGGCGGACCGATGGCGATCCTCTTCTCACTCTTGATGATCGGCCTGGCGGCGTTCTTCTTCCTGTCCGACTTCGACCAGGCCGACCGGGCGATCCGCGCCGGCGCGCCGGAGAAGGCCGCATGGGGCATCGCGCTCGGCCTGACCGTGACGCTGGTGTGGCTGTACCTGGAGATCCTGCGGCTGCTCAGTTACTTCAACAACAACTAGCGGCCTTACGAGGAAGCCCGGCACGAAATGTGCCGGGCTTTTTCGTTGGCTCTATGCGCCAGGGCGTGGGTGGCCTGCGTCAGTGCGGGGTGGTTGGCCTGCCGCCGTGGGCGAGGATCAGCAGCCGTTCATTGGCAGCGAGGCGCTGGCACCGCGATCGCTCGGTCGATACGAGCTGGGGGCGTTGGCTTCTCACACTTTTCGCCCTGAGCGCAGAGTCGACAAGAATCAGCTCAGCCGTTCGATGATCATGGCCATGCCCTGGCCGCCGCCGACACACATCGTCTCCAGACCGAACGTCTTGTCATGGGTCTGCAGGTTGTTCAGCAGTGTGGCGGTGATTCGGGCACCGGTCATGCCGAACGGGTGACCCAGCGCGATCGCGCCGCCCGACACGTTCAACTTGTCGTGGTCCATGCCCAACTCGCGTGCCGAGCCGAGTACCTGCACCGCGAACGCCTCGTTGATCTCGTACAGGTCGATGTCGTCGATCGTCATACCAGCGTTCGCCAAGGCCTTACGCGTCGCCTCGATCGGGCCCAGACCCATTACCTCGGGCGACAGCCCGGACACGCCCGTCGCGACGATGCGCGCCAACGGCTTCAGGCCCAGCTCGTTGGCCTTGGCGTCGCTGACGACCACCACCGCAGCGGCGCCGTCGTTCAGCGGGCACGCATTGCCCGCGGTCACGGTGCCGTTCGGTCGGAACACCGGCTTGAGCTGGCTCACCGCCTCGTATGTGGTGCCGGCCCGCGGTCCGTCGTCCTTCGACACCGTCGAGCCGTCGGGCAGCGTGACCGGCACAATCTCGCGCTCGAAAAAGCCGCTCTTGATGGCCTCTTCGGTGCGGTTCTGGCTGCGCACGCCCCAGTGGTCCTGCTCCTCGCGGCTGATGCCGGTGAGCAGCGCGACGTTCTCGGCGGTCTGGCCCATCGCGACGTAGACGTCCGGCAGCGCAGCATCCTCACGCGGGTCGTGCCACTCGTCGGCGCCTGCGGCGGCCTGCGCTGAGCGCTGCTCGGCATCGCCGAACAGCGGGTTGTGCGAGTCCGGCCAGCCGTCCGATGTGCCCTTCGGGAACCGCGAAACCGTTTCCACCCCAGCGGAAATGAACGCGCTGCCCTCGCCGGCCTTGATCGCGTGGAACGCCATCCGCGTGGTCTGCAGCGACGACGAGCAGTACCGGTTCACCGTGGTGCCAGGCAGGAAGTCGTAGCCCAACTCGACGGCCACCGCGCGGCCGATGTTGAAGCCGGCCTCACCGCCGGGCTGCCCGCAGCCCATCATCAGGTCGTCGATCTCGCGCGGGTCCAGCGCAGGCACCTTACCCAGTGCCGCGCGCACCATCTGGGCGGCGAGGTCGTCGGGCCGCATGTCGACCAGCGAACCCTTGCCGGCGCGGCCGATCGGCGAACGCGCGGTCGAAACGATGACGGCTTCAGTCATTACGGCTCCTCGCATCGAGTGAATACGAAGCAACCTAGCTCGCGGGCACGACGATGGGCGCGGGCACCCTCGCCTACGCCACAACGATCGGCGCGGGGACCCCAGTCGAGCGTCGCCACAGCCTGCTGAGGTTGGCGACCCTGGCCAATAGGGAACCGGCGGATCGCGATTCCAATGCTTTCTCGGGCATCGGGTGACCGATGAACTCGCCCAACGCTTTTCCGAGCGCAGGCAGCAATTGGTTGGCCGCCAAGGCATATCCGGCGGCCGACGGATGAAACATGTCCTGGCTGAACAGCACTTCCGGCATCTTGCGGAAGTCGGGCGCCAACAGATCTGAGAACGGTACGGGCACACCGCCGGCCGATCTGACCTCCGAGGCCTGCGAACGGGCCAGGCGCAACCCGCGGTTGTGGGCCACCCAGCGCAGCGGCTGCGGAATCGCGGTGATGAGACCGAAGTCCGGGCAGGTGCCGACCACCACGACGGCGCCGCTGGCACGCAGTCGCCGCACCGCGCGTCCTAGCCGGCGCGCCGACGGTCCGATGCCATTGGGCTTGGTGATGTCGTTGGCGCCGATCATGATCACGGCGGCACCCGGCGGCGGGCCCGCCACGAACATGGCGTCGATCTGGCCTGACAGGCCCTTCGACGTCGCGCCGACGATCGCTTTGGTGCTCAACCGCACGCGTCTACCGGATTCCTCGGCCAGGCCACGGGCGATGAGCACACCCGGCAGCTCATCGGGGTGCTGGCAGCCGTAGCCGGCGGCGGTGGAGTCGCCGAAGACCATCAGGTGCAAGTCGAACGGCATCCCGCGGCGCCATTTCTCGACGGGACCACCCCCCGCGGAGTACACGCCGTCGGCGCGCGGAGGGATGTCCCACGACTTGGGTATGACTTGTCGCGCCTGGTCAGCTTGCCCGCTCAGCAGGTTGCGGGCGCCGACATAGACAGTGCCCGTCGACGCTAGCCCGGCCGCCGCCGCCAGGGCGATGGTCGACCGACGCCCCACACGAATGCGCACGTGACAAGTTTATGTGGGAAATCGGGGAGCTTTCCGCGTGGCAAGACACCATCGGCGATCACATTGCGGTATCAAGTCCGGTATCGATTTCGACTCGTTGATTGTTGAACTCAATGTAGGGTGTCAAGCTAAGTTGGTTGGGTTTGCCCAGTAAACACGGACACCCCGGCACTACGATGCGTAGGAGTGGTGGCGATGACGGCACCGAGTAAGGTAACCAGAGCATCTCATGCTGGCGTCAGCCCAGCTAGATCCCGTAAACCACGCAAGTTTCCGGTCAGCGACGGCGCGCCGGTAGAGGTCGTCGAGGACGGTCCAAGTGTGGCCGGACGGCTCGTAGCTCTTGCCGCTTTGGTAACAATTCGGCCAACACTAGCAATCGGAAGTTATGCGCCACGGCTCCCGTGGCCATGGGGTCTGGTCGACTTCGTCGCGCGCGTCGTGCGGCCCGCTCCCGGCACAGTTCGCGCCACCATTTCTTTGCCGCACTGCACCGCCCAGCTGGTCCGCGCTGGTGGTGTGCTTCCCGCCGACGGGAAGCACAGCGTCATCCTCTACATGCACGGCGGCGCGTTCTTGACGTGCGGCGCGCATTCGCACGGGCGGCTGGTCACCGCGCTGTCGAAGTATGCCGACAGCCCGGTCCTGGTCGTCAACTACCGAATGATCCCGAAGCACTCCGTGCGGCAGGCGCTCGACGACTGCTATGACGCATACAAGTGGCTGCGGCTGAAGGGCTACGAGCCCGACCAGATCGTGCTCGCCGGCGACTCCGCGGGCGGCTACCTCGCGTTGGCGCTGGCCGAGAAGCTGCAGCGGGAAGGCCTTGCAGGCGAGACCCCGGCCGCCATCGTGACCATGTCGCCGCTGTTCGAGATCGACAACGAAACCCGCGCCAACCACCCGAACATTCGCACCGATGCGATGTTCCCGCCCAAGGCATTTCACGCACTCGTCGAACTCATCGAGGAGGCGGCCGAACGTCACACCGTGGATGGCGAGCCCGAGGAGGTCTACGAACCGCTCGACCACATCGAGCCGGGCCTTCCGCGCACCCTGATTCATGTGTCCGGTTCCGAGGTGCTTGTCAGCGACGCACGCAAAGCCGCCCACATGCTGGCCGCTGCCGGAGTGCCCGTCGAGGTGCGGGTCTGGCCTGGCCAGATGCACGTGTTCCAGTTGGCCGTACCCATGGTGTCCGAGGCCAGCCGGTCGCTCAAGCAGATGGGCGACTACATCCGAGAGGCCACCTGGTAGTCGATCCGCGGGCCTGAGACGATGGACGTATGCGCATCGCCAGGCACGTCAGTGAGCTCATCGGCAATACCCCTCTTGTTCAGCTGAACTCTGTTGTGCCAGAAGGCGCAGGCACGGTTGCGGCCAAGATCGAATACCTCAACCCCGGCGGCAGCGCCAAGGACCGCATCGCGGTGAAAATGATCGACGCCGCCGAGGCCAGCGGGGAGTTGCGGCCCGGAGGCACCATCGTCGAGCCCACCTCTGGCAACACCGGAGTCGGGCTGGCCCTCGTGGCACAACAGCGTGGCTACAAATGCATCTTCGTCTGCCCGGACAAGGTCAGCGAGGACAAGCAGAATGTGTTGCGCGCGTACGGGGCCGACGTGGTGGTGTGCCCGACGGCCGTGCCGCCCGATCATCCGGACAGCTACTACAGCGTCTCCAACCGGCTGGTCGAGGAGATCGACGGCGCGTGGAAGCCCGACCAGTACTCCAACCCGATGGGGCCGGCCAGCCACTACGAGACGACGGGGCCCGAGATCTGGGCCGACACGGACGGCAACGTCACCCATTTCGTCGCGGGCGTCGGCACCGGCGGCACCATCACCGGCGCGGGCCGCTATCTCAAGGAGGTGTCCGACGGGAAGGTGCGCGTCGTCGGCGTCGACCCCGAGGGATCGGTGTACTCCGGAGGCACCGGCCGGCCGTACCTGGTCGAGGGCGTCGGCGAGGATTTCTGGCCGTCGGCGTACGACCCGACCGTGCCAGACGAGATCATCGCCGTTTCCGACGCCGATTCGTTCGAGATGACGCGTCGGCTGGCGCGGGAGGAAGCGCTCCTGGTCGGCGGCTCGTGCGGCATGGCCGTCGTCGCCGCGGTCAAGGTCGCCGAACAGGCCGGACCCGACGCGCTCGTCGTCGTCCTGCTGCCCGATGGCGGAAGAGGTTATCTCTCAAAGGTTTTCAACGATGCGTGGATGTCGTCCTACGGTTTCCTCCGCACGCGGCTGGACGGTTCTGTCGAGGAGTCGACGGTCGGCGACGTGCTGCGGGGCAAGTCCGGGGCGCTGCCCGACCTCGTTCATACGCACCCGTCGGAGACGGTGCGCGACGCAGTCGGCATCCTGCGCGAGTACGGCGTGTCGCAGATGCCGGTCGTCGGGGCCGAACCTCCGGTGATGGCAGGTGAGGTCGCCGGCAGCGTGTCGGAACGAGAACTGCTGTCGGCGGTGTTCGAGGGCCGCGCGAAGCTCGCCGACGCGGTCTCCCAACACATGAGCCCGCCGTTGCCGTTAATAGGCGCAGGCGAACTGGTCAGCACCGCCGCGAAGACGCTACGCGAATGCGATGCGGTGATGGTGGTCGAGGAAGGCAAACCGGTGGGTGTGCTGACCCGTCATGACCTACTCGGGTTCCTGTCCGACGGCAACATCCGTCGATAGTGGCGCAATCCACCCCGGTCACCTGGATCGTGGGCGCCGTCATGATCAACTTCCGAGGAGAAAGCCCTGCTATCGGGGAATGCTCAGGTTAGGGTAAGCACGCTCGTTGCCAGCTAAGTTGTTGACTGGAAGGCGTCCATGACCGATCAACCGCCACGTCCCTCTGGTAACTATCCGCCCCCACCGCCTCCACCTGGTGGGTATCCGCCACCGCCTCCGCCCCAGGGAGGTGGTTATGGGGGTTACCCGCCGCCTCCGCCGGGTGGTCGTTATCCAGCGCCACCGCAGGGCGCGCCGGGTGGTGGCTACGCAGTGCCGCCGGGGGTCGCGACGGGCTACCCGCCGGCCCCTCCCGCCGCCGGTCCCGCGCTGCCCACAGAGGTCTACACACCTTGGGCCACCCGAGTTTCGGCGTGGCTGATCGACTTCATCCCGCTCGCGATCCTGGAGGGGATCGGGTGGGGTCTGCTGGTCGGCACCCGCGAGACCGCCTGTATCACAGACACGTCCGAGTACGACCTCGGTGACTTCTGCGCGACGGGCGCATCGACGCTTGGTCAGGTCGCAGTCGGGGTCACCGCGATCCTTGCGCTCGTTTACTGGATCTGGAATCTCGGTTATCGGCAGGGCACAACGGGTTCGAGCATCGGCAAGTCGATCATGAAGTTCAAGATCGTCAACGAAAAGACCGGGCAGCCAGTCGGTTTCGGGATGTCCTTTCTGCGCGAGCTCATCTATTGGGTGGCTGCTGGGCTCTGCTTGGGCATCCTCTGGCTCATCGCGGTCCTTTTCCCGCTGTGGGATGCCAAGCGACAGACGTTGGTTGACAAGATCTTCAACCACATCGCCTTGCCGATTTAGTTCCGACAACTTCTGGAGGTCCGATGACTGATCAACCACCTCCGCCTCCAGGCGGATACCCACCACCTCCGCCTCCTGGCGGTGGTTACCGACCTCCGCCGCCCCCAGGCGGTTACCCGCCGCCACCGCCGCCAGGCGGTTACCCGTCGCCTCCGCACCAGGGTGGCTATCCGCCGCCCCCTCCCGGGGCGCCAGGATATCCGCCGCCGCCTCCACCGCCAGGCGCCGCGTTGCCGAAAGAGGCTTACACACCATGGTTTACGCGTGTGCTGGGATACGTGATCGACATCATTCCTGCGGCGGTGGTTATCGGAATCGGGGCGGGCATCGCCTTCGGCACCGCCGATAACCAGTGCACGAGCAACGGTGGCGGCCAATACGACTACGGCGTCTACTGCACCTCGAACATGACCGTGTTCGGCATGATCGTCTACATCTTGGCGTACCTCATCGTGTTCGCCTACTGGATCTGGAACTGGGGTTACCGGCAGGGCACCACCGGGCAGAGCATCGGCAAGTCGGTGATGAAGTTCAGGGTGATCAGCGAGAAGACCGGCCAGCCAATCGGTTTCGGCTTATCGATCGTGCGTCAGATCGCCCACGTCGTCGACTCGATCGTCTGCTATATCGGATGGCTGTTCCCCCTGTGGGACGCCAAACGGCAGACTCTCGCTGACAAGATCATGTCGACGATCTGCATGCCTGCAGAACAGGTGGCGCTCAATCCGCAGCCGCTGCCGCCGCAGCCACCGCCACAGCTGTAACGCGGCTCATCGGAGGGCGCTGACACCGGTCGGCGCCCTCCGATGACTGCAAGGTGCCTACTATCCGTGTGCGCCGCTGAGCCCGCAGCAGGTCACCTGAAGGCACTGACGCCCGTCAGCGCCTCGCCGATGACCAACTGGTGCACCTCGGACGTGCCCTCGTAGGTCAGCACGGATTCGAGGTTGTTGGCGTGCCGGATCACCGGGTATTCCAGTGTGATTCCGCTGGCGCCCAACAGTGTTCGGCACTGCCGGGCGATCTTGATCGCCTCGCGCACGTTGTTGAGCTTGCCGACGCTGACCTGTTCCGGGCGGATGCGGCCGTCGTCCTTGAGCCTTCCGAGGTGCAGGGCCAGCAACTGCGCCTTGCCGAGTTCGACCGCCATATCGGCGATCTTGGCTTGAGTCAGCTGGTATCCCGCCAGCGGCTTGTCGAACACCTCGCGGGTGGCGACGTAGTCCAGCGTGGTCTGCAGGCAGTCGCGCGCGGCGCCGACGCTGCCGAACACGATGCCGAACCGGGCTTCCGACAGGCAGCTCAGGGGACCCGACAGACCCGACGCGTCGGGCAGCTGGGCGTCGGCGGGCAGCCGCACATCGTCGAGATGCAACTCCGAGGTGACGGACGCGCGCAGCGACAGCTTGTGCGTCATGTCCCGCGCCGAGAAACCGGGCGTGGTCGTCGGCACGACGAAGCCGACGATGCTCTCCTCGGAGCGGGCCCACACGACGGCCACGTCGGCCACCGAGCCGTTGGTGATCCACATCTTCGAACCGTTGAGGATCCAGTCCGACCCGTCGCGGCGGGCGGTGGTACGCATTCCTGCCGGGTTGGAGCCGAAGTCTGGCTCGGTCAACCCGAAGCAGCCGATGACGTCGCCGGTGGCCATCGCGGGCAGCCACTGGTTGCGATGCTCCTCACTGCCCCAGCGGTAGATCGCGAACATCGCCAGCGAGCCTTGCACCGACACCAGGCTGCGCAGCCCGGAATCGACGGCCTCCAGTTCTTGGCACACCAGGCCATAGGCGGTCGCGGTCGACCCGCCGCAGCCATAGCCCTTGAGGTGCATGCCCAGCACACCCAGCTTGCCCAGGTCAGCGGCCAGCTCGCGGACCGGCACCTCACCCGCCTCGAACCAGTCGGCTACGTGCGGGCGCAACCGCTGTTCACCGAACCGGCGGACCGTCTGGCGCAACTCGATGTCTTCGGGCGTCAGCAATAAGTCGAGGTCGAGCAGGTCTTCGATGCGGGTAGGCATGGTCCATGTCTACACCGGCGCGGCGGCCGATTTCGCATCGTTACCCTGATCGGTGATGAACGAACGACAAAGGTTTCAGGGGTTGGCCACGAAGGCCATCCACGCGGGATTTCGGCCCGACCCGGGCACTGGTGCCGTCAACGCCCCGATCTACGCCAGTTCGACGTTCGCGCAGGACGGCGTCGGTGGGCTGCGCGGCGGGTTCGAGTACGCCCGTACCGGAAACCCGACGCGCGCTGCGCTGGAGGCGTCGCTGGCCGCGGTGGAGGAGGCGGCTTTCGGGCGGGCGTTTTCCTCCGGCATGGCCGCCACCGACTGTGCGCTGCGCGCGCTGCTGCGGCCTGGCGATCACGTCGTGATGCCGGACGACGCCTATGGAGGCACGTTCCGGCTGATCGACAAGGTGTTCACGCAGTGGGGGATCGGATACACGGCGGTGGCGCTGTCGGATCTGGACGCGGTCCGCGCGGCGATCACCCCGCAGACCCGGCTGATCTGGCTGGAGACGCCCACCAACCCGTTGCTCTCTATCGCCGACATCGGCGCGATCGCGCAACTGGCCGCGTCGTCGAACATAAAGGTGTTGGTGGACAACACCTTTGCGTCGCCGGCGCTGCAGCAGCCGTTGCTCCTCGGGGCCGACATCGTGCTGCATTCGTCGACGAAGTACATCGGCGGTCACTCCGATGTGGTCGGCGGCGCCCTGCTGACCAATGACGAAGAACTCGACACGGCGTTCGCGTTCCTACAGAACGGCGCGGGCGCTGTGCCGGGACCCTTCGATGCGTACCTGACCATGCGGGGCCTCAAGACGCTGGTGCTGCGGATGCAGCGGCATAGCGAAAACGCCACGGTGGTTGCCGAATTCCTCGCGAATCACCCCGCGATCGATACGGTGCTCTACCCGGGACTGCCCGGCCACCCCGGCCACGAAGTCGCCAAACGGCAGATGAGCGCGTTCGGCGGAATGGTGTCGGTGCGGATGCGCGGCGGACCGCAGGCCGCCCACGACTTCTGCTCGCGGACAGAGATTTTCATCCTCGCCGAGTCGCTGGGCGGGGTGGAGTCGTTGATCGAGTATCCAGGTGCGATGACGCACGCGTCGACCGCTGGCTCGCAACTGGAGGTGCCCGACGACCTGGTGCGGCTCTCGGTCGGTATCGAGGATCGCGCTGACCTGCTTGCCGACCTCGGACAGGCGCTCAGCTAGCCAGCGCCCCTCGCACCGCGGACGCGGTGATCGCCAAGTTCACTTCGGGCATCGCCGTCGGATACTCGTCCACCCAACTGCCGCTGGCGATTTCACCCGCCCTCGCGTGCACCCACCGCCAGCCGCGGTCGTTGAGGCTCAGCAGCGCACCGAGCCCGTCGACCGCGTGCAACAACGAGATGATCGCCGCCGTCGGCGGGGCGGGCGGTCTGCGGTCGAACAACGCCGACAGCAGCGCCGAGCGCGCATGGCCGACCCGCTCCCTGTTGGTCAGCGGCCACGCATACGGGTGGCTGCAGCGCCTCGAGTTCAATCGAACACGCCGGATCTGGCCCATGTACTCCAGATAGTTGGCGAGGTTCGTTTCGGTGTGCCTGGACAGGCGCTTGACCGCGGTCGCGGGACGCAGCGGCCGTTGCTGCAGTAGCTCGAACGCCGGCGCGACGACGGGATCCATCGGCCCGGGCGCCGCGAGCGCCACCAACCGGCCCGTCTCGACCAGTTCACCGTCCATCGCCGGACGAATGCGGCACGCGTGCGCAAGGTCTAGCAGCACCGCGGCCGAAAGCACCCGCTCGCGACGGGAGCGATCGAGACCGGGCTGAGCGGACGCGTTGTCCAGCAGCAGCAGGAACAGGTCCTCGGCGATCTGCGCCATAGGCGGACTGTAAACCGATCCGCGGCGCAGTCGCGAATTAGGAGTGGTACGGCTCGGCGCTGACCAGCGTGACCTTGACGGTGTTTCCGTTGGGCACGGTGTAGGTGCGGGTCTCGCCGACCTTGGCATCGATGAGAGCCTCGCCAAGCGGCGACTTCGGCGAGTACACCTCGAGCTTGCCGTCGGACACGCCCTCCTGCCGGGTGGCGATCAGGAAGGTCTCAGTGTCGCTCTTGTCGTCGTCGTAGTAGACCTTCACCACCGAGCCGGGCAGGGCCACGCCGGATTGCGTGGGCGCCTCGCCCACCTTGGCGTTGTTCAGCAGTTCCTGCAGCTGACGGATCCGGGCCTCTTCTTGGCCCTGCTCCTCGCGGGCGGCGTGGTAGCCGCCGTTCTCGCGCAGGTCGCCTTCTTCACGGCGGTCGTTGATCTCGGCTGCGATGACCGGTCGGTGGGCGATCAGCTGATCGAGCTCTGCCTTCAGCCTGTCGTGTGCCTCCTGGGTCAGCCAGGTGACCTGGGTGTCGGTCATGTCGTCGCGCTCCTGTCGTCCTTGCTCTCGCGCTTTTCGCGTAAGAAGTCTCGTTTCTACGGCGCCGGGAGCTGTGGGCGTGTATTGCCGCTATCGTCAACGCCTAATCCGCACACCAAAAGCAGCAATACACGGCTCCCAGCAGGAACCGTGTATCAGAAGATTCTAGCACCGTCGGGACAGCGGATTTTCACGTATTCGCAGTTCGCTGTTTGTTGTGCTGACTGTCTGGGTGTGTTTTCAGGAGGCCACCAGGTACGACGGCACGTCGGTGCCGCAACCGTAGACGTCGCCGACCACCGGCGGCCTGCTGGTCTTGACGACCGTCGTCACCTGCACGGTCTTCTGCGCCGACGGCGGAACCAGCACCTCACGGCGGCCCGTTTCGCTGCCGTCGATCGAGCGCGCCCGCACGATGCATACCACCGGCCGCGACGGGTCGTCGCGGGTCACGGTGATGGTGACCTGCACAGTTTCGTCGTCGACCAGGTGATAGCCGCCCAGCTCGCCCTTGACCTCGCCGGTACCGAGCCGCTGAGCAGCCATCACGGCGATCCCGATTCCTGCCGCGAGGACCAGCACGCCCAGCCCGACGGCGATCCAGCGGCGGTTGCTGCGCGACAGCCGCTGCGGCCCGTAGCGGCCGGCGGGGCGCTCGATCATGTCGTTTCGCATGCCCGTCCGTCGGATAGATCTACAGAACTGGAACTATAGGGCTACCCGAATGGTTGAAACGTCTCGACAACAGCCGGCACCGGGCCGGACCGAGGCGAGCAGGTAAGAGGGAACAGGTTGAGCGAACTGCGGTTGATGGCGGTGCACGCCCACCCGGACGACGAGTCGAGCAAGGGCGCCGCCACGATGGCGCGCTACGCCGACGAGGGTGTCCGTGTGATGGTGGTGACGCTTACCGGCGGCGAGCGTGGCGACATCCTCAACCCGGCGATGGATCTGCCGGAGGTACACGGCCGGATGGCCGAGATCCGTCGTGACGAGATGGCCAAGGCCGCCGAGATCCTCGGGGTCGAGCACCATTGGCTCGGCTTCGTCGACTCCGGCCTACCCGAGGGCGATCCGCCACCTCCGCTGCCCGATGGCTGCCTCGGCGTGGTGCCGCTCGACGAGCCCGTCGAGGAACTCGTGCGCGTGATCCGCAAGTTCAGGCCGCACGTCATGACGACCTACGACGAGAACGGCGGCTACCCCCATCCGGACCACATCCGTACCCACCAGGTGTCGGTGGCCGCTTACGAGGCCGCGGGGGACTTCCTGCGGCACCCCGACGCAGGCGAGCCGTGGGACGTTCTCAAGCTCTACTACAACCACGGTTTTCTGCGGAAGCGCATGCAACTGCTGCAGGACGAGTTCGCCAAGCACGGCGAAGAGGGTCCGTTCGAGAAGTGGCTCAAGCACTGGGACCCCCAGCATGACGTGTTCGCGAACCGCGTGACGACACGCGTCGAGTGCTCCAAATACTTCGCCCAGCGTGACGACGCCTTGCGCGCCCACGCAACGCAGATAGACCCCAATGGGGACTTCTTCCGCGCGCCGATCGAATGGCAGCAACGGCTTTGGCCGACTGAGGAATACGAGCTGGCCCGATCGCGAATTCCGGTGTCGTTGCCCGAGAGCGATCTATTCGCGGGGATCGACACGTGAACTGCACATTGATGCTCGCGCTCGGGCTGCTGGCCGACGACGCCCCCCGCAACACCGGGCCGGACTTCGGCAAGGCCAGCCCGTTCGGACTCGTGATCGTCGTGCTGCTGTTGATCGGCACGTTCGCGTTGGTGTGGTCGATGAACCGGCACCTGCGCAAGCTGCCCAAGTCCTTCGACCAGTCCGAGCAGGAGCAGGTCGAAGAGGACCCCAAACGTGAGTCCAGCGGCTAACGCCCTCTCCGAGGCGACCAGTCCTTACCTGCGCCAGCACGCCGACAACCCGGTGCACTGGCAGCAGTGGACGCCCGGGGCGCTGGCCGAAGCGGCGGCCCGCGACGTGCCGATCCTGCTGTCCGTTGGGTACGCGGCCTGTCACTGGTGCCATGTGATGGCCCACGAGTCGTTCGAAGACGATCAGGTCGCCGCGGTGATGAACGACGGGTTCGTGAACATCAAGGTCGACCGTGAGGAGCGGCCGGACCTGGACGCGGTGTACATGAATGCGACCGTCGCGCTGACGGGTCAGGGCGGCTGGCCGATGACGTGCTTCCTCACTCCAGACGGGCGGCCGTTCTTCTGCGGGACCTACTACCCGAAACCCAACTTTCTGCAGCTGCTCGCCGCGGTCACCGAGACGTGGCGCACCCGGCGCGGCGAGGTGGAGGAGGCCTCCGACCGGATCGCGGGTGAGCTGCGGTCGATGGCCTCGGGCCTGCCCGGCGGTGGGCCGCCGGTGCAGCCGGCACTGTGCGACCATGCCGTCGCCGCGGCGCTGCGGGACGAGGACGTCGAGCGCGGCGGGTTCGGCGGAGCGCCGAAATTCCCGCCGTCGGCGCTTCTTGAAGCCCTGCTGCGCAACCACGAACGCACCGGCGACATCCTGCCGATGGAGGCGGTCGAGCGCACCTGCACAGCGATGGCCCGGGGCGGCATCTACGACCAGCTGGCAGGCGGCTTCGCCCGATACAGCGTCGACGCGGCCTGGGTGGTGCCGCATTTCGAGAAGATGCTGTACGACAATGCGTTGCTGCTTCGGGTGTACGCGCACTGGGCCCGTCGCACTTCAAATCCGTTGGCGTACAAGGTCGCCGACGAAACCGCGCGGTTCATTATCGACGGGCTGGGTGCGGGCGGTATGTTCACCTCGTCGCTGGACGCCGACGCCGACGGCCGCGAGGGGCTGACCTACGTCTGGACGTCCGCGCAGCTGCGCGAAGTGTTGGGAGACGACGACGGACGTTGGGCCGCAGCGCTTTTCGACGTGACAGACGCAGGAACATTCGAGCACGGCAGTTCGGTGCTGCAGTTGCCCGCCGACCCTGATGATCCCAAGCGTTTCGAGCGGGTACGCACCGCGCTGGTGGCCGCCCGGCTGAGCCGGCCGCAGCCCGGCCGCGACGACAAGGTCGTCACCGCGTGGAACGGGTTGGCGATCACCGCGCTCGCCGAGGCGAGTGTCGCGCTTGCCCGGCCCGAATTCCTCGCCGCCGCAACCCAATGCGCACGCTCGATCGTCGACCTGCATGTCGTCGACGGCCGGTTGCGTCGTGCCAGCCTCGGCGGCCGGGTCGGCGACAGCGCGGCGATCCTTGAGGACCACGCGACTCTGGCGACCGGTCTAGTGACGCTGTATCAGCTGAGTGGCGACGGGTCCTTCCTGGACGCGGCCACCGGCCTGGTCGACGTCGCGCTCGACCACTTCGCCGATCCCGACCGCGACGGCCGCTGGTTCGACAGCGCCGACGACGCGGAGCAGCTGATGGTCCGGCCCGCCGACCCGCTCGACGGGGCGACCCCGTCCGGCGCCTCGACGATCGCAGAGGCGCTGCAACTGGCCGCCCACCTGGTTCCCGCCGACCGCGCCGAGCGCTACGCCGCCGCGGCCGACGCCACGCTGGCAGGCGCGACGCCCATCCTGGCCCGGCTGGCGCGCTCGGGTGGGCACTGGCTCGCAGTCGCCGAAGCCGCGGTGCGCGGACCCATCCAGATCGCCGTGGCCTGCGACCCGCAGCAGTCGGAATTGCTTTCCGCCGCCCGCGAATTGGCGCCCGGCGGAGCGGTTGTCGTTGGCGGTGCCGTCAACTCCTCCGAGCTGCTGATCGACCGCGACCGGGTCGATGGATCCGACGCCGCGTACGTCTGCCGCGGGCGGGTGTGCGACCTGCCGGTCACCACCGGTGAGGACCTCGCCGCCGCGCTGGCGGCTGCCGTGTAGCGTCGCGGCCATGCCGAGCCCTGAGCAGAACACCGCGACCGTCAACCGCTATCTCGAACTCTTCGCGAAGGCAAACGCAGAAGATATCGCCGCTCTCTACGCAGACGACGCCACTGTCGAGGATCCCGTCGGTTCCGATGTACACATCGGTCGCCAGGCGATCACCGGCTTCTACTCCAACGTCCCGGGCACCGGCAACGAGACCGAGGTCATGGCGCTGCGCGCGCTCGGCAGCGAGGTGGCGTTCTTCTGGCGGCTGACCGTCAACCTCGGCGAGGGCGGCAAGATGGCCATCGACATCATCTCGGTGATGACGTTCGACGACGAAGGCAAGATCGCGTCGATGAAGGCCTACTGGGGCCCGGACAACATCAAGCAGCTCTAGCTCGAGCCCTCAGATCTAAAAGACCGCGAACCACATCGCGATGTAATGGCAGATCGCCGCGACAGCGGTGCAGGCGTGGAAGAACTCGTGGTGGCCGAACGTCGTCGGCCACGGGTTGGGCCACTTGAGCGCGTAGAGCACGCCGCCGATGCTGTACAGCGCCCCGCCGACGATCAACAGCACAAGTGCCGCGATGCCGGCGCCGTGCATGATCGGCCCGACGAACCAGGCCGCGACCCAGCCGAGCAGGATGTACAGCGGCACACCGACCCAGCGCGGTGCCGACGGCCAGAACATCTTCAGCAGCACGCCCGCGATCGCGCCGCCCCACACGATCCAGAACAGCACCCAGCCCTTCTCGGAGGGCAGCGCCAGCAGGGCGAACGGCGTGTAGCTGCCCGCGATGAAGACGAAGATCATCGAGTGGTCGGCGCGCTTCATCCACTTGCGTGCGGTCTGCGACTTCCAGTTCACCCGGTGGTAGGTGCCGCTGACGGCGAACATGGCCACGATCGTGATGGTGTACAGGAGGGTGGCTAGCCCGGCGCGCGTCGATTCCAGGGCCCAGGACACCGACACCAGCGCTGCCCCGGCGATGAAGGCGACCACCGCGGAATAGACGTGGATCCAGCCGCGCGCCCGTGGCTTGCCGAGGAACTTCTCGACGCCGTCGACGACGGCTTCGGGGAAGTCTTCGGCGTATACGCGGGGCGGCTGCTGCTGGGCCTCGTCGGCGGTGTCGATCTGGGCCATGTCACCTCCATCAATGCCATGGGGGTTTCTGAGCGTCACAGTAGTCTGGATCTCCGTGGACATCATTCCCCCTCGTCTCAAGGAACCGATGTATCGGCTCTACGAGATGCGGCTACGTCAAGGGCTGGAGTCCTCGAAATCCGAACTGCCCCGGCACATCGCGGTTCTGTGTGACGGTAACCGACGCTGGGCACGTGACGCCGGTCACGACGACGTCAGCTACGGCTACCGGATGGGTGCCCGCAAGATCGCCGAGATGCTGCGCTGGTGCGAGGAGACCGGCATCGAGATGGCCACCGTCTACCTGCTGTCCACCGAGAACCTGCAGCGCGACCGGGGCGAGTTAACGTCGCTCATCGAGATCATCACCGACGTGACCGAGGAGATCTGCGCACCCGCCAATCAGTGGAGCGTGCGCACGGTCGGCGACCTCGAGCTGATCGGGGAGGAGCCGGCGCGCAGGCTGCGCGAGGCCGTCGAGTCGACCAACGGCAACGGCAGCGGCTTTCACGTCAACCTCGCGGTCGGCTATGGCGGGCGCCAGGAGATCGTCGACGCGGTGCGGGCGCTGCTCGGCAAGGAACTGGCCAACGGCGCCACCGGCGATCAGCTGATCGAGGCCATCACCGTTGACGCGATCTCGGAGAACCTCTACACCTCGGGACAACCCGACCCCGATCTGGTGATCCGCACGTCGGGGGAGCAGCGGTTGTCGGGCTTCCTGCTGTGGCAGAGCGCCTATTCGGAGATGTGGTTCACGGAGGCTTACTGGCCGGAGTTCCGGCGGGTCGACTTCCTGCGGGCGCTGCGCGATTACACCGCGCGTCACCGCCGCTACGGCATGTAGTGCCACACTTGAACCATGGCTGCGCTGTCAGCGGTGGTGTTCACGCTGAGCTGGTGGTTGGGCCTCTATCTGCTGGCCCGTGACCCACGCAAACCCGTGCTGGTGCTCGCCGCGATCGGGCTGACCAGTTTCGCGTCGGTGGTCGCGCTCGATGCGGTTCGGGTGGTCAGCGGCTCATACATCCTCAGCAGCGTCGAGGTCTACCTTGTGACCGTGCCCGGCATCGCGTGGTTCGCAGTGCTGCTCGAGATGTCACGGCCGAGCGACACCTGGCGCAGCCGGGCAGGCGAGATCGCACTGGTGGCTGCCGTCGCGGCGGTCGCGTTGTTCGGCGCAGCGATGGCGGGCAACGTCGACGGCCCGCTGCGGATGGGCCACTGGGTGATGTTCGCGGCGATCTCGCTGTCGTCCTTGGGAGCGATGGTCAAGGCCGTGCTCGTGAAGCCACCGCGACCGGTGGTGACCTTCATCGTCATCGCCACACTGTTCTTCGCGCTGGGCAACGCGATCCTGGTCATCCCTCTCGGTCTGGTGCCGAGTTGGCTGGCGTTAGCGTCCACCGGATTCGACGTCGCACTGCTGGGCATCGCGGTCGCGATCGGCGACGCGTTCGACGAGGGCCAGGCGCTGCGGGCCGACATGCTGCGGTCCTTCGCGGCGACGGCCGTGGTGGCGCTGCTGTTCGGTGGCCAGCTGCTGATCGGCCTGGCAGTGTCGGGCCGCCAGACCGCGTTGATGGTGCTGTTGTTCACCAGCCTCGGCGTCGCGATCGCGATCAACGTGCTGGCCGATCCGCTGGCCGGGCTGCTCGACCGGCTGGCGTTCTCCCGCTCGCCGGATCTGCGGGCCGACCGCGCCACCTTGCGGCGCACGGAAGCGGCGTTGCCGCTTCGGTCGGCCAACCCGCTCGACGGCATCGATGACGACACCTTCGCCCGGCTCACCCGCCGCGCGCTCGGCCACTACGGCGACCTGTCCAAGCTGGTCGCCAGTCCGCTGACCGCGCTGCCGATGATCGACGAACGGCTCGCCGCCCGTGGCGCGCCCGACCAGCCGCTGGAGCGGGCCAATGAACTCAAGGCTCTGCTCGCAGACCGCATCGCCCGGCTCAAGCCGCGCGACGGCGGCGACTTCGGCACCACCGACCAATGGCGCCACTACAACTCGTTGTATTTTCCGTACGTCGTCGGGGTGCGCGCCTACGCGCAGAACGCCACCGCCGCGGGATTGGACCCGGTTGCCCGGCAGGCCTGGCAGTGGTTCGTCACCGAGGTGCCGCAGCGGTCGCTGCACAACTGGCAGAACGCCGCTGCTCGGCTGATCGCCGCTGATCTGCGCGGCAATCTCGTCACCGCACAAGACTGAGATCAGGCCGCTGAGCTGCGGTTGGCAGCAGCTGGCAGCGTCTGGCGTCGATCTGGCAGTGGGTTCTGAGCAACCTCGGTGCTATGACCGCAATCAACACCCGCCCGGTCCGGGAGAGTACCGACTCACTACTGCGTTTCGCCCTCCGCGCCGACGCCACCCTGTGCGCCGGCCTCGGGCTGCTCGTCGCGATGGCGGCTGACCCGCTGTCTCGGCTGTCCGGTCTGTCGTCTACCGCGGAGTGGATCGGCGGTGCCGCCCTGGTGATCTACGGCGCCGTGCTGTACCTGGCCGCGGGCCTGCCTGACGTCCACCGCGTCGGTGTCGGTGTGCTCGCCGGAAACATCGCCTACTCGATCCTCGTCACCGTGGTGCTCGTCGCCGGGTGGCTCCCGCTGACCGAATTCGGTGTGGCCGCGACGATCGCCTTCACCGTCGCCACGCTCGCCTTCGCCTACGCCCAGTACCTCGGAGTGCGCCGCCTGGCGTGACTCCCTCATGGCTGGGTCCGGAGCCGCCGTCGTCAGAGGTTGCGGCGTCGGCTCCGGAACCGGTGTCAACCAACAGAAAGGAATTTTCATGACCGCCATCAGCACACCCAAACTCGCGGACTCCACCGACTCGTTCCTGCGCTTCGCTCTGCGGGCCGACGCGACCGCCAGCGGACTCATGGGTATCGCCGGTATTCCCCTCGCGGGCTGGCTGGCAGACGCATCGGGCACTCCGATCGCGTTCGAGTACACGGTGAGCGCACTCTTCATCGCCTTCGCGGTGGGTGTTTTCGCACTCGCTGCGAGGCCATCGGTTAAGCGGCCCGGCATCGTGATCGCAGCAGGCAACGCGCTCTACACGGTCGCAACGGTGCTCTTTGTTCTCGCCAACGTCTTCCCGCTGACCACCGTAGGCGTGGTGCTCACGCTGGCGACCGGCGTCTACACGCTGGTCATGGCCGAGTTGCAGTACCAGGGCTGGCGCCGCGCGAAGGCGTAAGCCGTTGCCGCTCAAGCCCGCTCGGCGACCCCGGGCGGGTCTAGAGTTTGCGCAGCCGCAGCCGGTTGATGGCGTGGTCGGCGTCCTTGCGCAACACCAGCGTCGCGCGCGGCCGCGTCGGCAGGATGTTCTCGATCAGGTTGGGCCGGTTGATCGAATGCCAGATATCGCGGGCGGCGAACACCGCGGCGTCATCGGTCAGCGTGGCGTAGTGGTGGAAGTGCGATGCGGGATCGGCAAACGCCGTCGACCGCAGGCCGAGGAACCGGTTGATGTACCACTGCTCGATGTCCTCGATGCGAGCGTCGACATACACCGAGAAGTCGAACAGGTCGGACACCATCAGCGCCGGGCCCGTCTGTAACACGTTGAGGCCCTCGAGAATCAGGATGTCGGGATGCTTGATGAGCTGCTTTTCGCCGAGCACGATGTCGTAGAGCAGATGCGAGTAGACCGGCGCGCACACCTTGTCGGCTCCGGATTTCACCGCCGTGACGAACCGCATCAGTGCGCGCCGGTCGTAGCTCTCCGGGAAACCCTTGCGATGCATCAGGTTTCGACGGCCTAATTCGGCGTTCGGGTACAGGAAGCCGTCGGTGGTGACCAGATCGACGAGCGGGTGGTGTTCGAAGCGGGCCAGAAGCGCCTGCAGCACACGGGCGGTGGTCGACTTGCCGACGGCGACGCTTCCCGCCACCCCGATGACGAACGGCACCGGCCGGTCCGGATTCTGCTGGGGCTCACCGAGGAACTCCGCGGTGGCGGCGAACAGCCGCTGGCGCGCCGCGACCTGGAGGTGGATCAACCGAGCCAGCGGCAGGTAGACCTCTTCGACCTCCAGCAGGTCCAGCTTCTCGCCGAGACCCCGCAGCGCCAGCACCTCGTCTTCGGTCAGCTTCATCGGCGTCGACATGCGCAG
>Ga0068854_100000190_pt1 | contig 41376 bp, 50 predicted proteins | sample KBSCornC42_FD_66590 | JGI IMG/M metagenome (GOLD analysis project Ga0068854, IMG submission 66590) | Corn rhizosphere microbial communities from Kellogg Biological Station, Michigan, USA - KBS Corn C4-2 | ecosystem: Host-associated > Plants > Roots > Rhizosphere > Soil ... | reverse complement strand
TCAAGCGTCGGGTTGAGAACATATTCGCCGTCGACATAGCCGACGCGCGCGGCACCGATCGGGCCCATGAAGGGTACGCCGGAAATCGTCAGCGCAGCCGAAGCGGCGACGATCGCGAGGATGTCGGGCTCGTTCTCGCCATCATAGCTCAGCACTTGAGCGATGACGTTGATCTCGTTGTAGAAGCCTTCCGGGAAGAGCGGGCGGATCGGGCGATCGATGAGACGGCTGGTGAGCGTCTCCTTCTCGGTCGCGCCACGCTCGCGCTTGAAGAAACCGCCGGGGATGCGTCCCGCGGCCGAATACTTCTCCTGATAATGGACGGTGAGCGGGAAGAAATCCTGCCCTTCCTTGACCGAGCGGGCGGCGGTCACCGCGCACAGCACGACCGTTTCGCCGAGCGTCGCGATCACCGCGCCGTCCGCCTGACGGGCAACGCGGCCCGTTTCGAGAGTGAGCGTCTTGCCGCCCCACTCGATTTCCGTTTTCTTGATATCGAACATTGGTTTTCCTTCACACCGGCGGCCAGATGCGCGCCGGGGCCTCTGTTTGCGGGCTAGCCGGCCCGCTGTCGGTGTGGGACCTTGGTCCCTGGACGTCGGCCGAATTGCCGATTGGTCCCGTCTAGGTCATCACGGCGACGCCGGGATGACGGGGTGATGGGGATGCGAAAAGGGCGCCCGAAGGCGCCCTCTTGCTTACTTGCGGAGGCCGAGCTTCGCGATCAACGCGGTGTAGCGGGCGGCGTCCTTCTTTTTCAGATAGTCGAGCAGGCTGCGGCGGTTGTTCACCATCATCAGCAAGCCGCGGCGCGAGTGATTGTCCTTCGCGTGGGTCTTGAAATGCTCGGTCAGGTTGGCGATGCGCTCGGTCAGGATCGCAACCTGGACCTCGGGGGAGCCGCTGTCGCCTTCGGCGCGGGCATGTTCCTTGATGACTTCAGCTTTACGCTCGGCAGTAATCGTCATGTGGTCTTCACTCCGACATCAGGTTGAAACCGCGCACCACCGATATGTCGTCCCCGACTTCGACCAATGCGACGGGCGTATCCCCAAGCATGGCGAGGTTGAGACCTGGTGGCGCTGCGGACCCGGAAAGGCGGCGGCCCTGACGGAGCGCCTGTGCCTGATCGGGGGAGACAGCGAGGACCGGGATGTCGACCAGTCCGGCTGTCAGCGGCAGGAGCAGCTCCTGCAGCCGCGCGTCCTTAGCGGCTTGGTCCAATATGTCCAGCGATATCGCCGATTCAAGCGTGAAGGGTCCGGCTTTGGTGCGGCGGAGCATGGTGACATGGCCGACCGTACCCAGCGCGTAGGCGATATCGCGCGCGAGGCTGCGGATATAGGTGCCCTTGGAGGCGAGGGCGGAGAGGGTGATTTCCTGCCACGCGTTATGCCGGACTTGTTCCGGCATCCATTCCGCCGCGGGCGCTTCCCCTTGTAGTGCGGTGGACCCCGGAACAGGTCCGGGGTGACCAACCGTAAGTCGGTGGATGATGACATCCCGGCTCGCCAGCTCCACCTGCTCGCCTGCGCGCGCCAGGTCGTACGCCCTTTTCCCATCCACCTTCAGCGCCGAATAAGCCGGCGGAACCTGGCTGATCGGACCTTTGAAGCGCGCCAACACCGCTTCCACCTGCGCCAGGGTGGGCCGGACCGTGCTGGTCGCGATCACGGGCCCTTCCGCATCGAGCGTGTCGGTCTCCTCGCCGAAGCGGATCGTGAAGTCATAGGCCTTGTCGGCGTCGAGCATGCGCCCGGTGATCTTGGTGGCCTCGCCGAGCGCGATCGGCAGCACCCCGCTCGCCAGTGGATCGAGCGTGCCGCCATGGCCGACCTTGACCTTGCCATAGCCGCCGGTGCGCAGCGCTCGCTTGACCGCCGACACCGCCTGGGTGGAGCCCAAGCCGACCGGCTTGTCGAGGATCAGCCAGCCATGCACCTGGCTCAGCGTCCGAACCGCGCCAGCCAGCGCACGACGGCATCCTCGAGCGCGAGACGGTGATCCGAAAAGCTGTGGTCGGTCGGCATCACGATCAGCGATATGTCCTTGCCGCCCGCAGCCTGCATCGTCGCGGCGAGCCTGCGCATGCCGGTGCCGTTCGCTCGTTCGGCGCCGAGAACCAGCATCGGCCGCGGCAGGACTGCCTTCGCGGTCGCTACCAGATCCAGCTCCGCCGGCGCGGACTGCATCTCTGCCACGAGCGCATCCTCGGTCGTGCCCGCGAGTGGCGGCATGTCGCTATCCAGCTCGTCGTGCTTGGCCTGCTCGACGAGGGAGGGGTTGGCCTTCAGCCTGCGACCGTCGGCGGCAATATCCCAGGCGTCGATCAGGATCAGGCCGACGGTGTGGGCATCGTTCGCCACTGCCCGAGCGCCCATCAAGCCGCCCATCGAATGGCCCGCGACCACGATCCTGCCGGGGTCGATCCGGTATTTGGCCGCCGCCTGGGGCGAGTGCAGAAAAGCGACCGCGGCGTCCGCATCCTCGGCACTATGCGCAAAGGAGAAAGCGCCCGGGCTGCCCCAACTGCCGCGATAATGAAGCGTGAGCACGTTCCACCCGGCGCGGCGCACTGCCTGCGCGAGGTCGAGATTCTGCTCGTTGCCCGGAAAGCCGTGCAACAGCAGCATCGTGGGATGCGGCTCCTTGCCCGCGGCCAGATAGAAGACCGCGTTGAGTAGCGATCCGTGGCTCGGCAACTGGAAGGCCGCCATCTCTGCCGGAGCCTGCGTATCGGCGGGAGGATCGGCGACGACCGCCGGCGAAAATAACTGCGCCGAGAGCGGCGCGGCCAGCGCAAGAGCCAAGGGGCACAGCAGCAGGCGCATTCGAATCCCTCTCCGCAACAACCGGATCCCGCTATTGCGCTTCGGGATGCGCGTCCATCTCTGCCAGCGCGGCGCGGATCTTGACCGCGGTCACCTCCAGCTCGGCGTCCGGCATGATCTTGTTGGGAATTTCGCGCAGGCGGATCTTGCCATAGCGGGGGATGATATGGACATGCAGGTGCGGCACCGATTGGCCGAGCCCATTATTCTCGATGATCGTGAAACCCTTTAGGTTCAGGGCCTTCACCTCGGCCAGCGCGACCTTGCGGACCACTCCCATCACCTCGTCATAATCATGCGCATTCATTTCGAGCAAAGTACGCGCATGGCTGACCTTGGAAATGACCAGAACGTGCCCGACCGTGGCGGGCGCGTGGTCCAGGAAGGCCAGGACATGATCGGTCTCATAGACCTTCACAGGCTTCAATTCGCCGCGGATCATCTTGGCGAAGGGATTGGTCGGATCGTAGGTCCCGGTCAGCGGGATCGAATTCAGGGGCTTCATCGCGCAACCCGACACCGCGAGCAGCACGGCAAGAGCCGGATACGGACGCATCATAAACTCATCCTTGGGCGCCGCCTGGACCTTCCCCGGCGTTGGCGGCGATTCGTGGCGGGCGCCCTATCAGTTGAGTGCGCCCAATGACAGCGTTCCCATGCGCGGCTTGCAGGCGGACTGCCGCCATTTTCATTCGCGCTGCGCCGCGCGCTGGATATGCTGCACCGCACAACAAAAACATAGACGTGCGAGAGGCAAACCCCAAGACGGAGATTGCCATGACCAAGCTTGTCCTCACCGCTTTCGCTGCCGCCGCAATTGCTATGCCGGCCCTCTGCGAAACCCCGCTCGACTTCACCTGGGAAGGCCACCGGATCGTGGGCACGGTCGATCAGGTGAAAGGCGTCCAGGTTATCAGGGGCCGGGACCTTTCGACCGGCGGTAATTTCGAGCTGCACGTGAAGAACGGCTTCGTGCGGGGTAATTTCGCGGGCACCCGCGTCGCCTATCCGGTGCCGAAGCATAAATTGGCTGCGACGACCGCGGGCTGAGCTCCTCGGACGATTTATTATGAGGCGGGGCCGCATGGTCCCGCCTTTTTTCGTCAGCCTCCGCCTTGCATCATATCGAGCAACCGTTCGATCCGGGGCCGCGCATCATCCGAGAGACTGACCATGGTCCGGCGTTGATCGGTCGGATGGTCGGTAATCTTCACCAGCCCTAATTGTGCGAGGCGGTAGATGTAGCGCAACGCGGTCGTCTGCGGCACACCCGAGGCGATGCATAGCGCCGAGATCATCGTCCCCGCGCTGCCCGAATCCTGGACGTAGAGATCCAGCAGCATGTCCCACGCCGGGTCGCGGAAGCTGTCGGCGCCGAGGATAGCGTTGCGCTGCTGGCGCACGCGCAGCACGCGCCGCGCGAAGTCGCGCCGGTCGCGCGGCACCGCCAGCGATTTGGGATCGCCGGATTCGGCAAGCGCGATGAGGTGGCGAAGCGCATCGCTGAAACTGCAGCCCATGCGGGCGGAAAGCGCCGAAACGGAGGAAAGGAGGTGCGAAACCTCGTCAGCGGACAGATGATTCATACGTCAAGCCAACCCCGTTCCGCCGGGACGCCAATTGGAAATCCGGCGTCGCCACGGGCGTCTATCGAGGCTCAAAGGTAAAAAATATATGCCGCAGGCGAAAGATGGGCCCGCTTTGAATCCGGATCGGATCGAAGCGGGGACGGCGGCCAGCCATCCCCGTTTCGGGGCGCCGGTTATTTGCCGAGCTGGCCGCGTATCGCGCCTTTAGGGAAGGCTGCCGAATGGACGTTGACATAATAATCGGCGGGGTGGGCAAGGATGTCGCTCATCGCCTCCGCCGGAACCGGTGCGCAGCCCTGCGCCGTGCCATCGGCAGGCGCGGTCAGCGCGACCACCACCCCGCCGGCGACGCCTGCCGCTCCTTTGTGCACATGCGCCATGGTGGGCGTGTCCGTCCCCATCGTGTGGAGCATATAGCAGACCTGGCTTTTGTCGGTGTCGAAGCTTAGCGACGCCTCACCCATGCCTTTGTCCGCGCCAGGGCCGGGCACTTCGGCGGCGCCGGTCATCTCGACCTGGAACTTGGTGATGGCGGCGGATGCCGGCTGACATGCGATGGCGGCAGCGGCGGCAAGCAGAATCGGGACAGCACGCATCGTCTTTCTCCTTCAATCAGGCCAGGGGACGAACCGGATGCGGTGGGGTGCGCCCGCTTGGGGAGCGCGTCAACGGGGTGAATCGCGTAAGCGGCCTCAACGCACCCGTTTGACGGCGAGCGTGCCGGCGGCAAGCGGCCGACATAGTTCGGCGGCGGGCGCTTCCCCGCTCAGCCAGCGCGCATAATCGGGCGGAGTCAGGAGAACGATCTGACGGTCGTGATAAGGCGCGATATCGGGCCCGGGTTCGGTGGTCAGCATCGTCCATGCCTCGCCCACGGCGGGATCGGTGCGCCAGAGCCCTGCGATGCCGAACCAGTCGAGCCCGGGGATCGAGAATTCCCACTTGGCTTTCGGCGCCTTCTTCGCGGACTTTGCGGCTATCGTCGCCCCGAACAGGTCCAATGCCCCGGCGTCCTCGTCCGGGGCGTCGGTATATTCGTAGAAGGCATCCGCCGGGATCAGGCACCGCCCGCTCGTCGGCTTATTCTCGAACGCACGCCCGTCCGAGCGGAAGTTGTAAACCGGCTTTCCGTTGGGCGCGGGCCAACTCCAACGCCGCGTCACCAGCTCCGCCGCGCCCGCTTCGCCCGTGGCCGCGCGCAGGATGACGCTCGTGTCCGTTATGCGGATGCTCTCCAGCTCGGGCATGTTCGACGCGCCCTCGGGAAAGAGCAATCCCGCATCGGTGGTGCCCCACCCCGCGCGCAACTGCTCGGGCGTGATGCGGCGGGCGAATTCGTTGCACATGATTGTCGCCTAACGCCCCACTGACGCAATTCGGATCACCGGACTATTCAGCGCCCGAACTGCCGCCCTTCGCCGCTCGACGCGCCATGATCTGCATGAGCGGGTTGGGCTTTGGCGGTCCGACGCGCTTCAGCCGGTTGCGGTCGTGATGCTCGAACGGTTCGGTGCGCCCGCGCACCAGCAGCATCGTCTTGATGTCGTAGCTCCACGCATCCTCGCCGTCGAAGGTGAGGTCGATCGTGTAGCTATCGGTACGGAAGCCATGTTCGAGGAAAGCCGTCGAGCAGATGCCATATTGGGTCTCGCCGCGGGTCGCGGTGAGCGTCAGGCGATCGTCGTTCGGCCCGGCCTGGCCCGAGGCGAGCGCCACTTGGCCGCGCGGGATAGAGAGCGACTGAAGTATCAGTCCCGTTGCCGGCTCCCACAACCAGTGACCGACCTGTTCATGGAAGGTGATATCCTCTTCCCGCGTCGTGATATGGATATGGTAGCGCAGCCCGTAAAAGAGCTGTGGCCCATTCGCTTGCGGATCGAGCGGATCGAAGCTGACGCGTTCGATGAAGGCGCGCCGCTCGGGGCCTTCGGCCTTGGGGTTGATATCGATGCCTTCGACCCCCTCCCACCGCCCGGCGAGCCTGCGCAGCGGGCCGAGATTGGCGAGCGTATCGGGATCGACATCGTTCGGTTCGGTGAAGATGTCTTCGGGAAAGGGATTCATCGGATACTCCGGTGCGGGGCAGGCATCGGGGTATCCTATACAATAGGCGCGCGCCTATGCGACCTCATCCTCGGTGCCGGTAATCCCCGCCCTGCCGATCGGCATCAGGCCTCCCGCTTGCGCCGGTTGTTGCCGACGCCGCGGGGTCGTAAACGATCTCCAGATGCATCTCCGCCAGTGCGACATGCGCGCGAACCGCACCCGGGCTGGTGGCGTTTTGGGCGTGGGCAAGTTCTTCTTCGGCGCGAGCTTCGTGGTAGGACAGGTGGTTCGTCTTCATGATCCGCAGGTAGATATGGTTGGGTTCGGCGCCAGACGCACGCGCGCCGAAACGGTTCCCGGTTGCGGTACGCAGCGGGCGCGGAACGCCGGAACCATCGCCCGCCTCGTAAGTCGGGCACAGCGTGCGGATCGCGACCTATAACGTCAACGGCGTCAACGGGCGGCTGCCGGTGCTGCTACGCTGGCTGGAGGAGACTCAGCCCGACGTCGTCTGCATGCAGGAATTGAAGGCGCCGCAGGAGAAATTCCCGGTCCGCGCGATCGAGCGCGCGGGCTATGGTGCGGTCTGGCATGGCCAGGCGCGGTGGAATGGCGTCGCGATCCTGACGCGCGGGCAACAGCCGATCGAAACGCGGCGCGGACTGCCCGGCGATCCGGACGACAGCCACAGCCGCTATATCGAAGCGGCAGTGAACGGCGTGCTGATCGGCGGCCTCTATCTGCCCAACGGCAATCCGCGCCCGGGCCCGCGCTTCGATTACAAGATGCGCTGGATCGAGCGGCTGATGGCGCATGCCGACGATTTGCTGGCGGCGGACTTGCCGGTGGTGTTGGCAGGCGATTTCAACATCATCCCAACCCAGCGTGACGTCTATGTGCCCGAGCGGTGGCTGGACGACGCGTTGTTCGCGCCCGAGGCACGCGCGGCCTATGCGGACATGCTGGCGCGCGGCTGGACCGACGCGCTACGCCACTATCATACCGAGGTTATCTACACGTTCTGGAAATATCTGCGGAAGGCTTATGGCCGCGACGCCGGCCTGCGCATCGACCATCTCCTGCTGAGCCCGGCCGCGGCGGCGCGGATGAAGGATGCGCAGGTCGATCGGCACGTACGTGGGTGGGAAAAGAGCAGCGACCATGCGCCCGTATGGGTGGAACTCGCCGATCTGGACTAAATCGACCGAGCGGCCCGTGAAGGTTTGTGTAAGCTTATCCTGGCAAAGGTGGAACTGGTCCGGGCCGGTCATGGTTACGCAGATGATGAAGCGCCATAGCGTCCTCGTTATTGATGATTCCCTCACGATTCGGGGCATCATCGAAAGCGTGCTCGAAAAGGACGGCGCCTGGGATCTTATCGGCCCGGCTTCCGACATCGAACATGCGCGGGCGCTGATCCGCGATCGCAGACCCGACGTGATCACGCTCGATCTGGCGATGCCGGGCACGGGCGGCCTGGCTTTTCTCGACGAGTTGCAGGGCAGCGATCATCCGCCGGTGGTGGTGGTCTCTTCCTCTACGCGCGAGGATTCTTCCGAATCCGCGGAAGCCAAGAGCAAAGGGGCTTTCGCGTGCTTCGACAAAGCGAGGCTGGTAAAGGAAGCGCCGAAGCTTATGCGGGTGCTCCACAAAGCGGCAGAAAAGGCGCGGCCCGCCGCCTAAGCGGGTGATCGCTTGGCCCCCGATTGCGGTGGAGCGGCAGAAAACGCCCTGATATAGATTAGCTCGATGCGCCGGGATGGAACCATATCCGTGCCCGGGCCTTGGCTTGCGTAACAGACCGCGAGACAGGAGACGGAGCAATGGCCGACAAGCAGGATGCGATCGCACTTTTGAAAGCCGACCACCGCGCGGTGGAGGAGCTGTTCGAAAAGTTCGAGGGCGCCAAGGGAGACGGTGCCAAACAGAGAATCGCGTTGGAGATCTGCCTGCAATTGACGGTTCACGCGCAGATCGAGGAGGAAATCTTCTACCCCGCCTGCGAGGGCAAGATCGACGAGGATCTGATTAAGGAGGCCTATGTCGAGCATGACGGCGCCAAGGTGCTGATCGCGGAGATCGAGGCCGGCGCGCCTGACGAGGAATTTTATGACGCCAAGGTGAAGGTCCTGTCCGAACAGATCGAGCATCATGTCGAAGAAGAAGAGCGCCGGATGGAAGGCATGTTCTCGCAGGCGCGCAAGGCCGGACTCGATATGGACGAACTGGGTGAGCGGCTTGGCGCGCGCAAGGCCCAGTTGCTCGCCCAATTCAAGGCAGGCGGCTTGACCAAGCCGGAGATCGCGACCTTCACCGATGCCACGATCTGATCGGCATGTGGCGGCCGCGATGAATCCGGCAGCGCCATTCCCGGCTTAAATGGCGAAGACGGTCGACGTCGCTGAGCGGCGAGAGGTGCTCGAGCGGCTGCGTGCGCTCAAAATGGCGCGATCCGCGCACGCTTACGTGCGCGGCAATACCGCCAAATTCTACGCCTGGCTCGCCGGATCGAAGATCGCGCGGCACGTGCCGGCGGGCCCCGCGGTCTGGATCTGCGGCGACTGTCACCTTGGTAATCTCGGCCCGCTTGCCGATGCCGAGGGGCATGTCGATATCCAGATCCGCGACCTCGACCAGAGCGTGATCGGCAACCCGGCGCACGACCTGATCCGGCTTGGTCTGTCGTTGGCAAGCGCGGCGCGGGGATCGGACCTGCCCGGCGTGACCACGGCGCACATGATCGAGCAGATGATGGACGGTTATGAAGCCGCCTTGCTCGACCCTGAGGAGCGATCGGGCGAAGCGCCCAACGTGGTGCGCGCAGTGCGCCGCCGCGCGCTCGGGCGGCGGTGGCGCCATCTCGCGGCGGAGCGGATCGGCGATGTCGATCCCCACATCCCGCTCGGCAAGAAGTTTTGGAAATTGTCCGCCGAAGAGCGGGGTGCGATCGACCAGCTGTTCGGCCGGGACGATGTGCGCGGGATGGTGTTGCGGCTGAACGGGCGCGACGATGGGAGCGCGGTACGGGTGATCGACGCAGCCTATTGGCGCAAGGGCTGCAGCTCGCTTGGCGCGTTGCGCTATGCGGTGCTGGTGGGGATGAAGGGCTCGAACGGCGGCAGGGAAGTGGCGCTGGTCGATCTCAAGGAGGCGTTGCCATCGGTGGCGCCGACCGCCCCCGGATCGACGATGCCTGCCGACGACGGGGCGCGCGTGGTCGCGGGCGCGCGGGCGCTGTCCCCCAATCTTGGTGAGCGGATGCTGGCGGCGCGCCTGCTCGGCCGCTCGATCTTCCTGCGCGAGCTGATGCCGCAGGACCTGAAGCTGGAGGTCGACCAGTTCAGCAGCGAACAGGCGGTGATGGCGGCACGCTACCTCGCGCACGTTGTCGGGCGGGCGCATGCGCGGCAGATGGACGATCAGACCCGCCGGCGATGGCGGCAGGACCTGCGTGTGCAACATCGGGGTTCGATCGACGCGCCGTCCTGGCTGTGGCGGAGCGTGGTCGACCTGATGGCGGCGCATGAGGCAGCCTATCTGGACCATTGCCGCCGTTACGCCCTGGCGGCGTGACGCACTAACCTCGCCAGTTGCGCATCGCCTCGTCATACGCGTCCTTCGCCCGGTCGCGAGTTTCCTCCAGCGCGGCAATCTCCTTGTCCCGCTTGCGGGCGAGGGCATGGCGCTCCTCGCGCAACGCGGCCTCGCGCTTCGCCAGCGCTTCCAGTGCCTTTTCGTGACGCGTTTGTGCAGCGGCTAGCGCCTCGTCGGCGCGATCGAGCGCCGCGCGGCTTGGCCGCGGGAGGGGCTTGGAGGATGGGCCAGCGTGCCTGCGTGCCGGGACGCGCCTGGGTGCCGACGCTTCCAGGGCCGCATATTGCTCGGCCTTGGTGCCACGCAGGACCTTGATCACCCTGCCGGGCTCGGCCAGCGCGGCTTTGGTCAATCGGGGATCGGTGACGAGCTCTGCGCGGCCACTGGCGAACAGGTTGCGTTCCGCGCCCCAGGCCGCCAGCGCCGCTTTCATGGTTGGCGCAGCGACATAGGCATCGTGAAATCCGATGGCGGTGCGAAAGACCTTGAGCGGGCGGGACATGGGGCTTCAATCCGCGAGCGCGGGCTTGGCTCCGGCGCTACGATCAAGATCTCAGCTATATAGAGCCTGATCGCTTTCAACGATCAGGCTCTAAGACGCGGACAGCGGCGATCGCCTATTCGGACTTGCCCAGGTGACGGGCGACCGCGTCGGCACCGTTGCCCACGGCTTTCACCGCGTCGGCCAGTTCGTCGCGACTTACGCCGAATTTGTCGGTCCAGTAGCGTACCTCATAATCTTCGCCGAGCGCGATGCGGCTCGAATCCTGAGGGCGGCGAAGCGCGGTGTCGTCGGACATTTGAGCGTCTCCTTGGTTGGGGAATGGCGTCCGCCAGGCCGGACGCCGTGCCTCGATTGGTTTGCCGGTCAGTTATTCTCGCTTCCCCCCTGGCCACCGGAGCCTGTGCCGCCTCGGACCATCGCGCCGACGGCCCGTATTCTGACCCATGTTACCGCCGGCGGGATTGTCGTTGGCCATTGTAACTTCCCTGTTTTTCTCCATCCCACCCGATTGGCGCGTCAACGTGTGGAAGATGGGGCCGGGTCCCCTGGCCAGCGAAAAAATGGGCGAAGATATCTGAACCCCGGGGCGCGTCCGGCGTTGAGCGGCCCCGATGGCGCGCCATCGAACAGGAGGGACTTATGAAGACACTGACATTGGCCCTGGCCGGCATGCTCCTCGCCGGCGCGGCGCAGGCCGCGCTGCCGCCCGCCGACTTCGTCAAGAAGGCCGGAGCGTCCGATCTGTTTGAGATCAGCGCTTCGAAGCTGGAGACGTCGAGCAAGAATGCCAAGATTCGGGCCTTCGCCAACATGATGATCAAGGATCACACGACGTCCACCGCCGCGGTGAAGGCGGCTGCGTTGAAATCAGGCCTGAAGCTATCCCCGCCAGTGCTCGAGGCGAAGCAGGCGGCAGACCTTGCAGCGTTGAAGCAAGCAAGCGGCGCGGCACGCGACACTCTCTATATCGCGCAACAGAAGGCCGCGCATCAGGAGGCGCTGACGCTGCACAAGGACAATGCCGCGGGCAGCAGCGCGCCCGCGCTCAAGGCAGCGTCTGCCAAGATCGTGCCGGTGGTGGAGCACCATCTCCACGATTTGGCGGGCATGTGACCCGGTAGCCGGTCGGGCGCCGCCGATCTCCGGACCGGCGGCGCACGTCGCGATTAATATGCGTTAGTGAAGCGCGGCGCCGGCTCTCCTAAAAGGATGTTTCCAAAGGGCGGGGGCGCGCTTTGGAGGCACGAAGATGATCGTCCGCGAAGAGGCGAAAGACAGCTGCTATTATGGCGAGCGGGCGCATGAGGAGCGGGCGCGTGCCGCATTATGCCATGACCAGACCGCCGCTCTGGTCCACCTGCGGCTCGCAGCCGAGTATGAGAAGCGCGCGCGCCGCGTGCTGGTGGAAGGCTGAACATGCCGGAAGGGGCGAACCTGTCGGGCAACCGCAAGCCTTTGGTCGAGCGTGCGTTCGAAATGGCGCGGTCGGGCGCCTACACCCGAGTTGAGACGATTGAACGCGCTCTCTGCAAGGAAGGCTATCCCCGAGCCTCGCCGCATTGGAATTCGGGCACGTTGCGTAAGCAATTGCGCCAGGCCTGTCTGACCGCCGTCGAAGCCGCGACGGCAGAAACGCGATCTTAGTTCGAACCTAGACCTGCCAGCCGGGAGCGCTGGCTCGATTCAGGATGACTGGGCGCGCAGCCGTCCGGTATCCGCATTGACCGGATCTGCGCCGGTTGCGGCGTGCCAGGCCTTGCGCACGCCATATTGTATCGCCCAGCCAAGCGCCCAGGTTGCGGCGATCGGCGCCAGCGCGCGGATCGCGCTTTCGGCGACGGTGCCGACGATCGCGCCCCTGATGCCGCTATCGCCATCCCCGCGATCGATCGCGGCGCCGATCAGCGCACCCAGCAGATTGGCCATCCGAAATTCTCCTTCGCGCCAAGAACCCGGCGGAGGACGCCAGTGTTCCATCACGAACCCCTGAAATGCGAAGGGCCGCCCCTCGCGGAGCGGCCCTTCCATTGTCAGCCGAAGCGGTGACTATGTCAGGCTAGGCAAGCCCCGCGGTGGAGGCCATGCCCGCAAACTGCGCCGCGATCGGCGTGAGACAATGAGACATTCGACCACCTCCTTTCCGTTGTTGACGATCATCCAAAGATAAGAAAATCGCCTGCAAGTTCAAGAGTGTGGAGGCATCATGTGACGGGTCCCTTGCCGCCTGCCTTCCCAGTAACCTCGGCGAAGGCCGTGCCGGATTGCTCGGCGATCTTCACACGGCGGCGGCCAGGCGTCGTTTCTTCATGCGTGAGGTCGGTCCGAGCAGGCTCGGGTGTACCCTGCTCGCCGCGCAGCCCCTGTTCCGCCGCCGAATGCCGATTGTCCCCATCGGGCGCGCCATAGATATGGGTCTTGCCGCTATCACACATCCGCCTTCTCCGCTGGCTATGGAGCAAGAGCGTACGGGGCGAATGACCGTTCCCCGGCGATGCACGATTGCCTGAGGAAAAATGGTTGGGCGGCGCAAGAAATGCGGAGCAAAACAGGTATTTACGCGTCGAGCCGGTCCGCGTCAGAGGGAGTATATATGCGCATTCTGTGTTGGGTCGGGTTGCACCGCTGGGGCGGCGAGCTTCGCCCGAGGCTCAGCCATTTTACGCGCTGCCGTCGGTGCGGCTCGCCCGGAATCATACGCCGCGTGACGATTAGCTGAGAAGGGTCAGCGCGCCGAGCGGTGCGCGCCTCCGCCGCCGGGGCTGGGCCAGTGGCCGTCGGGCGTGACGCCGAGATCGATCACGCACATCGACCCGTAGACCGGATGCGGGCCGCAGGCGGCGCCAGCGAAGCGAAGCTCCGCGCTGTAGACGATCTCGCGGTGGCCGCGATCGGGGACCCCATCGTCCACGATCAGCTGGCGCATCGCATCGACCGCGTCGACAGAGCCATAGGAAATGATCTCGGCCACATAGGCGCCGCCCCCGAGGCGGCGAACACGCTCGCCGGGAGAACTGCCGTCGCTGCCGGCATGCCCCTGCGCACCGGTGCGTGCCTGATCCGCGAGATGCGCCGCAGCGGCCTTTGCCAGCAGCATGGAAGGTTCGACCCTGGCGAGTGTCGACTGGCGGCCAAGCCAGGCGATGGTCTCATCGACCACCGCCACGCCCTCCTCCGTCTCGATGTCGTAATCGAGGGTGGGGTAGCGCAGCAGATCACCATGAAACCAGGCGCGATATTGCTGGAGCCCGCGGCCATAAGAATGCGGATCGGCGCGGGCGGCGTTGAGCTGATCGATCAGGCTCGCGGTATCGATCGGACGGATCGTAGGGGCAGCATAAGCCGCGGATGCGCCCGCCAGGGCCAGGCCCGCCGCAACCTGCCACAACCCGATATGCATATTCCTGCCTTCCCGCTTCGCCTGAGCGAAGGAACGGCAGGAATTTGAGGAGGTTAAGGGGTGGGTCCGGGCCAGACGGATCCGCTGGCCCAATAGGCGCCATGGAAATTCGTGCGGTTCTGTCCTTTCGAAGGCAGAGCCTGAGGGAGTTCAAAAGGTCGTGCGATTTGGTACGGACCGGACCTGTGCTTTGCAGGCCGGGGACCGGCGTCCTTTCAAGGGCTGACATTTCGACCGCGCCGTGGCAGCAGGGGGCGATGGGGACGAGTAGCACCGCGTTGCAGAAGACATTTGCAGGGGCGTCGATCAGGCGCTCGGCCGCGGTTGCGATCATCGTGGGCACGACGCTCAATGCGATCAATCAGGGGCCTGAATTGCTGCGCGGTGTGCATCCCGTCCTGTGGAAGCTGGTGCTGACCTATTGCGTTCCGTTCATCGTCGCGAGCTATGGGAGTTATGCTGCGTTTCGCATTGGGGAGACCGCGCCGGCCAACGAGGAAACTTAGAGGTTCCTCCATTCGAAATGGAGCGGTGCTTCGCGGAAGGCGAAGCGGTCGAGGTGGCGCGAGACGACGCCCTTGAGCGCATCGCGCTGCTCGCCCGAGGTGGCGTCGATTCGAAGATCGAGCGCATTCGCCGCGGCGTGGAAGGTAACCAGCGCATCGCCCGGATAATCGGCGCCGCGAATGTCCTTTGGGAAGGCGACGGTGCCATGTTCGGGATTGAAATCGACGTTTAGATTGTGCGCCCAATGTTTGCAGAGTTGCTGGAGATAGCGGCTGCCATGCGCGGTCGGCACGGCAGCGATGGTCGAAAAGGTCATTGTCCGCACTTTCGTAAAAATGTCGTTGGCCGCGGCCGGGGCGAAAGCCGGCCATGGGCGAATGGCAATCAGCCGTGTCATCGATCGAGCCGCTCGATCTTGCGTGCGGCCTCGTCGATGATCGCGGCGACGTCGTGGACCAGATCCGGGTTGCCACGGCCCGCGCTCAGCGTGTCGCGCAGCGCCATGCCCAGTCCCATCATCGCCCGCTTGATTGGCGCCCCGCCGCCGCTGCGGCCTTCCTGCTCGCCGATCGCTGCGAGTCGTTCGAGCAGGGCATCGACCTCTCCACGCTTCTCGGCGAGGAACGCTTTGCCGGCGTCGGTGATGGCGAAGCGCTTGCGCGATCCTTCCTCCTTCACCTCGTCGATATGGCCCATCTCGTCGAGCATGGTCAGCGTCGGATAGACCACCCCGGGGCTGGGGGCGTAGCTGCCGCCGGTCCGCTCTTCGATCTCGCGGATCAGATCGTAACCGTGGCGCGGCTGCCCTTCGAGCAGCGCCAGCAGGACGAGGCGAAGCTCGCCGCCGTCGAACATGCGCCGGCGTCCCCGCCCGCGCTCATGATGACCCCATTCGTGATGCTCACCACGCCCGGGCCCGAAACCCCCACCAAGCCAACGGCCATAGCCATGTCCAAATCGCATTTTGATAAACTCCTATACCATCGAATCGCATCTAAGATATATCTTGAGTCAATTCAAGAGTGTTTCGATGTCAATGAAAGGAGTGAGGCATTCAATCCTCTAACTTCGACACCCCGCGAAGGCGGGGACCCACCGAGAGGCGGGAGCCTAGCCGTCCTGTGGATTCCCGCCTTCGCGGGAATGAGGGTGGGTGGGACTGGCCTCCACTTCGCGCGTGGCGCCGCGTCTCTGCGCGTCCTATATCTTCGGTATGGCCGACCTCTTCGCCGCCGACCTTCCTCCCGACAGCGCAGCGCCTGTGCCTGGCCCCGACGCGCCGCTCGCGGACCGGATCCGGCCGCGCGCGCTGGATGAGGTAATCGGGCAGGAGCATCTGACTGGCCCAAAAGGGGCGATCGGGCGGATGGTGGCGGCGGGGCGGCTGTCGTCGATGATCTTGTGGGGGCCTCCGGGGACGGGAAAGACCAGCATCGCGCGGCTGCTGGCCGATGCGGTGGGGCTGCGCTTCGTCGCGATCTCGGCGGTGTTTTCGGGCGTGGCGGATCTCAAGAAGGCCTTCGCCGAGGCGCGCGAGCACGCCCGGATCGGCAAGCGTACGCTCTTGTTCGTGGACGAGATCCACCGCTTCAATCGCGCGCAACAGGATGGCTTCCTGCCTTATGTCGAGGACGGCACGGTGGTTCTGGTCGGCGCGACGACGGAGAATCCGTCGTTCGAACTTAACGCCGCTTTGCTGTCGCGCGCGCAGGTGCTGATCCTCAACCGGCTCGACACGCCGGCGCTGGAGGCGTTGCTGGCCCGCGCCGAGGCGGTCGAGCAGCGGCCGTTGCCGCTCGACGAAGCGGCCCGGTCCGCGATGATCGCGAGCGCCGACGGCGACGGACGCTTCCTGCTCAACCAGGCCGAGACGTTGTTTTCAGTCGGGCTGACCCAGAAGCTCGATTCCGCAGGGCTGGCGGCATTGCTGCATCGACGGGTCGCGGTTTATGACAAGGATCGCGAGGGCCATTACAACCTCATCTCCGCGCTTCACAAAGCGGTACGCGGGTCCGACCCGCAGGCGGCGCTTTATTATCTCGCGCGGATGCTGGTGGCGGGCGAGGAGCCGCTCTACCTGCTGCGGCGGATCGTGCGGATGGCGAGCGAGGATATCGGGCTCGCCGACCCCAATGCGCTGGTGCAATGCCTTGCCGCCAAGGATGCGTACGACTTCCTGGGATCGCCCGAGGGCGAGCTCGCGATCGCCAATGCCGTCGTCTATCTCGCGACCGCGCCCAAATCGAACGCCGGCTACAAGGCCTATGGCGCGGCGGCGCGCGCGGCGAAGGAGACGGGATCGCTGATGCCGCCCAAGAATATCCTGAACGCGCCGACCAAGCTGATGAAGTCGGTCGGCTACGGCAAGGGCTATGCCTACGACCATGATGCCGACGAGGCCTTTTCCGGTGACAATTACTGGCCGGAGGAGATGGAGCCGCAGACCTTCTACACGCCGACCCCGCGCGGTTTCGAAGCCAAGATCGCTGAACGGCTGGCTTACTGGCAGAAATTGCGTGAGGAGCGGGGGCAATGAGCCTGAGCTGGGACGAGGTGGTCGCTTATGCGCTATCGCTGCCCGATACGGAGCTGACGACCTATTATGGCGGCCCGGCGGTCAAGGCGAACGACCGTGCGGTGGTGACGCCGAGCCACGAGGCCGACAGCTTCTGCCTGCATATCGACAAGGCCAAGATCGAGATGCTGAAGCTGATCGATCCCGATACCTTCTGGCAGACGCCGCATTATGAAGGCTATCCGGCCCTGCTGGTCCGCTACGACAGCGCCAATCTCGAGATGGTGAAAGATCAGATCGCGGCATCGCGCGATTGGGCGGTGGCGCGTCCCAAGCCCAGGCCGCGCAAGAAATAGGACGGCCGACGATTCAGTCGTTGGCCTTGCGTCGGGCGACGAGCGTGTTGCCCGCCGCGTAGGTCATGCGAATGTCGTCCGGCGTCGTCGCCAGGACGCGCTTCCAGAAGGGCGAGTGGGGTGGCTCTTCGAGCAATTCGGCCATCGTCATACGGCCAAACTCTTCTCGGACGCCCGCATCGGTGACTCCGTCAAGCCAGCCCCTGACCAGCCACAACAGGATGCGTTCCGGTGTCTGATTGGGCCGCGTACCGATGTCGATCAGATCAAAGCCATCCGCGAACATGCGTTCCAGCCCGGCACGCGTCGCGTTGTAAAAGTGCGAAGGGTAGCCGTGAACCGGCGCGAGGAACGGCCAGTCGATGAATATCTTGCCGCCCGGTTTGAGCATGCGCCGGAATTCCTGTGCGACGATCCAGGGCTCGGGCACATGTTCCAATACGGCGAAGCAACCGATCCCATCCAGCGATCCGCTGGCAATGGGATAGCGGCAGGCCGGCGCCATCACAATGTCGGCGGTGCGCGAAGGATATACCTCCAGATAAAGGCAGTTTTGCTGAAGCTCGGCGCGGAGGCCACAGCCCACCTCCAGGTAGAGCTTGTCTGGATTGGCCTCAATCTCGTCGTCGAACTGGCCGAGGCCGCCATGCGCCGATTCGCTCTGATAATGGTCGAGACTCGCGAAGTCGGTGCCATAGGCGACCGGGAAGGCGCGGTCGGCACCGGTGAAGCGGAAGCTGCCATTCACGCCGCAAGACGGGTCCAGCACATGTTCGAACAAGGCATATTTGTCAGCGCGGCGCACCCGGGCCTGTTCGACGATATCGCGCGCAATCTGCTTGCGCCCCTCACCCAGCCCATGCTGTTGCAAATGATAAAGAGGGTCCCCGCCACGCAACGCCCAGGCGGCAATGTCCGGGTTGGCCAGTAGATAAGCTTCCGCGTCGAAAGTTTCGGCCGTAGCCGGTTCGAGACGTTCGGTTTCGAGATGAAGCGAGCGATACCGCATAGGCCGTCAGAATAAGGGAAGCGACGATCGGGTGCCAATGCCTTGCGAGCTTCCCGCATTTCGATGTTGCGAAGCACACTCTCATACAGTCGGCGAAATTTCGGAAAATCATAGGTATCGGCGTCACGGAAGCCGCGTTCAGGCCGAATTCAACGCCCTTGCAGCAGGAAGACAGGATGCACCGCTTCATTATTGCCGCCGCCCTGATCGCGGCGCCCGCCGTTGCCCAGACCGGCCAGCTCGCCCGGGTCCAGGCACATTTGCGCGCCGTTACCACAATGACCGCCGCGTTCGCGCAGACCGACCGCACCGGCCGGACGTTGACCGGCACGATCACGCTGAAGCAGCCAGGCAAGATCCGATTCCAGTATCAGAAGGATGTGCCGCTGCTGATCGTTGGGGACGGCAAGGCGCTGAACTTCATCGACTACAAGGTCAATCAGGTCTCGCGCTGGAAGGTCGGCGATTCGCCGTTGGCCTTGCTGCTCGATCCCTCGAAGGACATTTCGCGTTATGCGCATGTCGAGCCCGGCGTGCCCGAGGGGCAGATCGTAATAGAGGGCCGCGACCCCAAGCGTCCCGAATTCGGCACGATCACGATGGGGTTTGCGGCCAAGCCCGGTGCGCCGGGCGGGCTGATGCTGGCGGGATGGAGCGTGCTCGACGCGCAGGGAAACCGCACGACGACTGTGCTGTCGGACCAGAAATTCGGGATGCCGGTGAGCGACCGGGCGTTCCTCTGGCGCGACCCGCGCCCGCAAACGCGTGGACACTGACCGGCTCATTCATGTCCGTGACAGGAAGGACGGCCTAGAAAGGCCTTGCGGTTGCGATGCCGTCCCCGGGATTCCCCCCTGTTGCCCGGGCATGAGCGTCGCCACCTCACCTGCGTGACGAACGCCAGGTCGGCCCTCGCTCCAGCCCCCGGAGCGAGGGCCCTTCCTTTTCTAGGGCTATCGCGCATCCACCCGGGACAGCGCGCGCGTGCGGCGGCGCGAATGTCTGCGCCTTCGGCTCGCAATCAGGACCGATTAGGCAGGGCCGCATTGATCAGCCCACTCCCACCGGCGCGGGAGTGGGCCCGGGCGGAAGCCTAGGGCTTCAATCGCCAGCCGGTGCGGAAGATGAAGGCGAGCAGGATCATGCAGGCGGTCATGAAGGCCGCGGTGACGCCGAGGCTTACCCCCACGCTGACATCGCCGATCCCGTAGAAGCTCCAGCGAAAGCCGCTCACTAGATAAACAACCGGGTTGAACAGGCTGGCAGTGCGCCAGGGTTGGGGCAGCATGTCGATCGAATAGAAGGCGCCACCCAGGAACGTCAGCGGAGTGATGACGAGCGAAGGGATGATCGCCAGCTGCTCGAAGCTTTTGGCCCAGATGCCGATGATGAAGCCGAACAGGCTGAAGGTGATCGAGGTCAGCAGCAGGAAGGCGACCATCCAAAAAGGATGCAGGATCTCGACCTGCGTGAAGAAGGTCGCGGTGACGAGAATGATCAGCCCGATCCCGACCGACTTGGTCGCGGCCGCGCCAACATAAGCGGCGACCGTCTCGATCGTCGACATGGGGGCCGACAACAATTCGAAGATCGTGCCGGTGAATTTAGGGAAATAGATGCCGATCGAGGCATTGCTGATGCTTTGCGTGAGCAGGGTCAGCATGATCAGCCCGGGCACGATGAAGGCGCCATAATGGACGCCGCCGACATGCTGGATGCGCGATCCGATCGCGCCGCCGAACACGACGAAATACAAAGCGGTGGTGATCACCGGTGTGGCGATGCTCTGCCAGACGGTGCGGAAGGTACGCGCCATCTCGGTCTTGTAGATCGCCGTCACGCCATAGCCGTTCATGCTCATGCCGCTGCCTCCACCAGCCCGACGAAGATATCCTCAAGCGAGCTGCGCGCTGTATCGAGATCGCGATAATCGATGCCCAGCTCGTCGAGCTTGCGCAGGAGGCCGGGAATGCCGGTCGCCTCATTTTCGGCATCGAACGTATAAACCAATTTGTGGCCCTCATCCTCCAGCACAAGCGGCCATTCGGCGAGCGCTGAGGGCAATGCGGTCATCGGATCGTGCAGGACCACGGTCAGCCGTCGCTTGCCGAGCTTGCGCATCAAAGCGGCCTTGTCTTCGACCAGCAAAAGCTTGCCATGGTCGATCACGCCGACCCGGTCGGCCATCTCCTCCGCTTCCTCGATATAATGCGTGGTGAGGATGATGGTGACGCCCTGGTCGCGCAGCTTGCGCACCAAGGCCCACATGTCGCGGCGCAGATTGACGTCCACCCCTGCGGTCGGCTCGTCGAGGAAGAGGAGATCGGGTTCGTGGCTCAGCGCCTTGGCGATCATCACGCGGCGCTTCATGCCCCCCGATAATTCGATCACCTTGTTGTTGCGCTTTTCCCAGAGCGAGAGGTCGCGCAGCAATTGCTCGATAAAAGCGGGGTTAGCGGACCTGCCGAACAAGCCCCGGCTGAAGCTGACCGTGTTCCAGACGGTGGCGAAGATATCGAGCGCGATCTCCTGCGGGACCAGCCCGATCTTCGATCGCGCCGCGCGAAAGTCACGCTGGATGTCGTGCCCGTCGACCGTGATCGTACCCGAGGTCATCGATACGGTGCCGCACACCAGGCTGATGAGCGTGGTCTTGCCAGCGCCGTTCGGACCCAACAGCGCGAAAATCTCGCCCCGTTCGATCTCCAGATCGACGTGATCCAGCGCGGTGAAGTCGGATTTGTAGCGTTTGGTGGCGGAGGAAACGGATAGGATCGACGGCATGGGCCCTCCCGGCCGCTGATGAAGTCGCGACGATATAGCGAGCCAATCCGGCGAAGCCAACCGTGCGGTACAAAAATCATCGACGTTCGTCATCCCAGCGAAAGCTGGGATCTCGGAGGTGTCAGTCCGTCACCCTCTCTTCGCTTGAGGCCTCAGCTTTCGCTGGTGGGACGGATCTTGGGGGCAATCTTCCATCGCGCGCATCGCCTCGCTACATGCCGGGCATGGCAACCCTCAAGATCGCGTCGTGGAACATCAATTCGGTGCGCGCGCGGATCGGCATCGTCGAACGATTCCTCCAGGAAGAAGAGATCGATATCCTGTGCCTGCAGGAGACCAAGGCCGCGAACGACGTCTTCCCCGCCGACGATTTCAGGCGGATGGGCTATGTCCATCAGCGGCTGAACGGGCAGCGGATGCATCATGGCGTGGCGATCCTGTCGCGCGTGCCCCTCAAGAGCGCGAGCGAGGATTGCTGGCGCTTCGACTGGCAGGATAATGGCGAGGCGCGCCATGTCGGGGTGTGGCTTGAGGCGGGCTTTCGGCTCGAAAATGTCTACGTACCGGCTGGAGGCGATATTCCCGATCCCGAGGTCAATCCCAAGTTCAAGCAGAAGCTCGCCTTCGTCGAGCGGATGACCGAATGGGCGAAGTGCCTAAGCGAGCCGACCCTGATCGTAGGCGATTTCAACATCGCGCCGCTGCCCGAGGACGTCTGGAGCCACAAGCAATTGCTCGACGTGGTCAGCCACACGCCGGTTGAGGTCGACGCGCTCGACCGCTTGAAGGCGGCGCATGATTGGGTTGATCTAGGCCGCCATTTCTATCCTGCGCCCGCGCGGCTGCACACCTGGTGGAGCTATCGCTCGCCCGATTGGACGGTGAATGACCGCGGCCGCCGGCTCGACCATATGTGGGCGAGCAAGGAAGTCGCCGCCAAAGCGGTTGCGCACAAGGTGCATGAGAGCTGCCGCAACTGGCTCAAGCCGTCCGACCATGTGCCGCTGGTGACCGAGTTCGAGGTGTGAGCGACACGTTTGCCGCTGCGCGCGCGATCGACGCCCTCCGGCGCGGCTGGCCGGTGCGGGTCGTGGGACAGGGTGGCGCGCTGACGATCCTGGCGGTCGAGCGGGCGGACGATGCGCGGCTTGCCGGTTTCGATCCGGACGGCAAGGCGGAGCTTTTGCTCTCGGCGGAGCGGGGCGCGATCCTCAAGCTCGCCAACCAGCGCGACGCCGCGACGCCGGGCCAGCCGGTGCTGATCGAGCGCGTGCCTTGGCTCGACCTGCCCGCGGCGATCGCGCTCGCCGACCCGGCCAACGATCTCGCGACCCCGTTCAAGGGGCCCTATCGCACGCGCGCCGTCGTACAGGCCGAAGCGGCATCGGCGGCGCTGACGCTGGCGCGCGTGGCGGGGTTATTGCCAGCCTTTTTCGTGCGGAGCGAGGGCGAGGCGATGGCTTCGGTCGAAGCAATGGATATCGCCGCTTATGCCGAAGAAGACGGCCTGGCGATTGTGGCGCGCGCACACCTGCCGGTTGCAGGCGCCGAGAAGTGCGAGATCGTAGCCTTTCGTGCGCCCGCCGACGCGGCCGAGCATATCGCGCTCGTGATCGGAACGCCCGACGGCAATGCGCCGCTGGTGCGCCTGCACAGCGAATGCCTGACGGGCGACGTGCTCGGCAGCCTTAAATGCGATTGCGGGCCGCAGCTGCAGGCGGCGGTTCAGGCGATCGAGGGGAGCGGGTGGGGCATATTGCTCTATCTGCGCCAGGAAGGGCGCGGGATCGGGCTGATCAACAAATTGCGCGCCTATGCCTTGCAGGATCAGGGCTACGACACGGTCGAATCCAATTTACGGCTGGGCTTTGCGGTCGACGCGCGCGATTTCGGGATTGCGGCGGCGATGCTGCGGCTGCTGGGACAGGACCGGATACGGCTGCTGACCAACAATCCGGCTAAGGTAAAGGGGCTGGAGGGGGCGGGGATCGTTGTCGCCGAGCGCGTGCCGCACAAATTGCCGCCCAATCCGCACAATGCGCATTATCTGGAAGTTAAGCGCGACCGGACCGGCCACCTGTTGTGAAGTTGGTCGCGGACGGCAAAGCCGGGCTGCTTCATGCCGGGGACCACACGATCTCGTGCAGCATCGGCAAAAACGGGCTGATCGCGGCCGCGGACAAAAAGGAAGGCGATGGCGCGAGCCCGATCGGTGTCTGGCCGATACGGGGCGTGCTGCTTCGCCCCGACCGGGTTGCCTTGCCCGAGGGCTTGCAACTGCCGTGGCGCTGGATTCGGCCCGACGATGGCTGGTCGGACGGGGCGGACGACCCCGCATACAACCGCCCAGTGTACCATCCGCATCCCTTTTCGGCAGAGAAGCTGTGGCGCGACGATGGGCTCTACGACCTCATCGTGGTGCTCGGTCATAACGATGCGCCAGTCGTTCCCGGCGCGGGCAGCGCGATCTTCTGGCACTGCTGGCGTGACGGGGCGCCGACCGAGGGCTGCGTCGCGATCGCGAAGGATGCGCTGATCGGGCTGCTGCCGATGCTTGCGCCGGGAGATGCGGTCGAGATCGGCTGATCGCCGAGCTCAGGAATATTCGCGCGAAATATCCTGCTTGAGCCCTGGAGCCGTACAACGCGATTGCCTCGCACACCGATGCAGCGAGCGGGGGCTTCCAGCGGGCACCCGCCGATCGTCTGGATGCGTATATCGACGGAGAGGCCGCGGCGGCGCTTAACGGCTGGTTATGCGCCCACCGGCGATGCGTCGCTGTGTGGCAGCCATTTGCCCTTGGTGCGGCTGGTCAGATGGAAATGATCGCCACGGTCGCAGCGATAGAGACGGAGGGGGAGGCCGCTGTCTCGAATCGCGGCGCGCGCATCCGCTTCCGACCGAAAGCGCGCCTTCCGGGCGCAGGTGCTGAGCTTGGTTCGCATCCCGCGCTCCCGCGTCAGATTCGCGGGTTGGGCCGGCTGCCGAAACCGAGCGGACGGGCCAGGGCCGCGCCAGTATCGCGCGCGCCGAACAGAGCCGAGCCGACCCGGACGCAGGTAGCGCCCAGCATCGCGGCGGTCTCGTAATCGCCGGACATGCCCATGCTGAGCTCGGCCAGGCCGTTGTCGTTCGCGAGCTTCGCGAGCAGCGCGAAATATGGCGCTGCTTCGGTGTCGGCGGGCGGCACGCACATCAGTCCGGATATGGCGAGACCTAGGTTGCGGCATGACGAGAGGAAAGCGGGGAGGTCCGCAATCGCGCAGCCGCCCTTTTGCGCCTCGTCGCCGATATTGACCTGAACGAACAAGGTGGGCGCGCGGCCGGATTTGGCGATTGCCCTACGGAGTGCCTCGGCCAGGCTCGGCCGGTCGAGCGAATGGATCGCGTCGAACAGGGCGACCGCATCGTCGGCCTTGTTGGACTGAAGCTGGCCGACCAGGTGAAGGCGGATATCAGGCGACGCCGCCTTGAGTGCGGGCCATTTGCCCTGGGCTTCCTGCACGCGATTCTCGCCGAAGCTGCGTTGGCCGGCCGCGATCAGGGGTTCGATTGCCTCGCTCGGATGCGTTTTGGAGATGGCGATCAATTCTATCGCGTCGGCCTTCCGCCCCGCCAAAGCCGCGGCGCGCGCCAGTTTTTCGCGAACCGCGCCAAGGCGCGCGGCGGGGGCATCTTCGGTCGGGAGCATCGCCGCGCTATAGGGACGGCGATGCGCTCTCGCCAGCCTCTCCCGCGCCTTTGGCTAATGACCGATGAGCGGATGGGTGACGCGCTGTGGACCGCGCTCGCGCGGCTACCGCGCAACAGCGGGGTGATCTTCCGTCATTATGCGGCGCGTGAGCGGCGCGCGCTGTTCGAACGTGTCCGAGCGATCGCCCGCAAGCGGCGGCTGGTGCTGGTGCTCGCTGGAACACCACGCCAGGCGGCGGCGTGGCGCGCGGATGGCGCGCATGGGCGGTCACCTCATTGCTCCGCCGCACGGCCGCTGCTCCGGACAGCGCCGGCACATGATGCACGCGAAGTGGCGGCGTCGCGCGCGCATGCCGTGCTGCTCTCGCCTGCCTTCACGACGCGCTCACACGCGCAGGCGCGTCCGCTCGGGCCGCTGCGGTTCGCGATGTTGGCGCGGAGCAGCTCGCGGCCCGTGGTCGCGCTTGGCGGGATGGACGCGCGACGCTTTCGCCGGCTGGCACCGCTGGGGGCCTATGGCTGGGCGGCGATCGACGCACTTACCGCACGAGCCAGCGGTGATCCTTTCGGTGGCCACCGGAGCATGTGATCGTCCCGGCGCGTTAGGCGTTGTCGCGGGATGAAGCAGCAAAATGTCCACACGCGCAGCGCTAGGGCGCGGCGCCTCGAAGTGCTGCGGTCAGGCCGTTTCGTCGGCGGGATCGTCGTCGCATTACTGTTCATGGGCAGCTCGCTGCTCACGCCGCTCTACGAGCTATACAGCTCGATCTATCGGCTGGACGCGTTAGGGCTGACTTTGATCTATGCGGTCTACGTCATCGGTAATCTCACCGCCTTGCTCTTCTTCGGCCGCCTTTCAGACCAGCTGGGGCGCCGGCCGATCATCTTGATCGGACTCGCGCTCGCAGCGCTCAGCAATGTCCTGTTTCTGGTCGCCGGGACGAGCGGATGGCTATTCGCGGGCCGTATCGTCAGCGGCTGTGCCGTGGGCATCGGATCGGGTGCGGCCACCGCCTGGATTGCTGAATCGACCCCGAAGGAGCGGCGCCCGCTGGCCGCGAGCACGATGACCGCGTTCAATTTTGCCGGGCTGACGTTGGGACCGATCGTGGCGGGGACGCTCGTGCAATATGCGCCCTGGCCGCTACGCCTGCCTTTCCTTGCCTATCTCGGGTTGATCGCGATCGTCGCTTTGCTCGTTTTCGCGGCGCGTGAGACGCTGGACCGCGCCAGCACCGATCGACTCAGCCTGAGACCGCGTCTTGGCGTGCCGGCAGGCGCGCGGCTCGGCTTCGCTGCGCCCGCGGCTGCGGGGTTCGTCGCCATGGCGACGGTCGGCTATTATGCCGCGCTTGGACCGACGATGATCCATCAGACAATCAACGTGACCAACCGCGCGCTGAGTGGTGCGATCGTTGCGGAGCTGTTTGCGATCGCGGCGATCGTCATCCTCCTCACGCGCAGGCTGGAGCCGCGCCGGGCATTGCTCGCGGGGCTGATCGTGGCGCCGTTCGGGCTTGCTACCCTGGCCGCGGTGCAGGCCTGGCCGTCCTTGCCGCTTATGCTGGTGGGGACGATGCTCAGCGGTATCGCGGCCGCGCTCAGCTATCGGGGCGGGCTCGGCGTGGTTAATGCATTGGCACCGCCGGATCGACGCGCCGAACTGGCGTCGGCCTATTTCATCTGCTGCTTTCTGGGCAACGCGCTCCCCATTGTCGGCGTGGGCGCGCTTTCGGAACGATTAGGTCCAGCGGCGGCCGATCGGATTCTTGCAATCGGGCTTTCGATCCTGGCGACGGGCGCCCTTGGCGCGGCGTTGCTGTTCAAAGGGAGCGATCGCGCCGGGGCATAGAGCCGGGCTAGCGATCTGCCGAAGGCGTCAGAACTTGAAGGTTGTGCCCAGATAGACCGACTGGCTGTCGCGACGATCGTCGGTCAGCGCTTCGACCTGCTCATGCTGTTGCTTATAGCGTACGCCGCCGGTCACGTTCAGGCGGCGGGTAACGGCATAAGAACCGCCCAGACCAACCGTGAAGCTCTGATCGACACTGGGACCGATTGGCATACGCGGGCCCGAAGCGCGCTCGCCGGCAATTTCAAGCTCGGTCGCCCACCGTTTGCCCGAGAAGATCAAGCCGAGATCGGCGGATTCGCGGCCATTGGGCAGCAGGCCGCCGTCGATCTTCTGCACCTCGCCCGACAGCGCAAAGCGCTTCCAGCCGATTGAGGCACCCAGGCTGTAGGCCGACGGCGCGAGCCCGTCGTTCGGCAGGACCATCGCGCGTGCCGCCTGCTGGCGCGTAATCGCGCGCGAGCGGACCGCGACCGTGATCGCGCGGCGGTTGCTGCTGACGTTGGACGGGGTGAAGCGGAACGCGCCCTCACTATAGGCGTCGCCTACCCCGAAGCTGAAGCGCGGATCGGCTGCAGCCGGAGTAAAGGAATTGAACGCGAAAGCCGGCGCGGCGACGGCGGCAGGCGCATGATGATGGCGTCGCGCCCTGGCATCGGCCGGGGCTGCGGAGACGGCAAGCAGGGCTGCCAGCGCCAACGCACCGCCCCCAAAACTGCTATGGCCGCGAATCGCTATCATTTGAATCCCCATATGGGTCGCGCGCAGTCTTCGGGCTACCCCAGAAGCGCAACCTTGTTCCGCTTTAGATGCCGAATCATTTCATTATGTTGCAGAGGCTCCACATTTTATGATGCCCGTTAACCTCAATTGGTCGTCGATCGAGGGTTCGCAGTCCACCGCACGTGGCTTGCGGGGCGCGGGCGAGCTTCTATAACGGCGCGCCTGCCCGATCCTCAGAAGGTTTTAGCCTGCACATGATCCGTCCTTCCCGTCCTCTGATCGGCCTTCTGATCGCAGCCAGCCTCGCCGGCGTCGCCGATGCGCGCAAGAAGAAGGCCAGGGTGCAGGAGATTGCGCCGGTCAACGTCACGACGATCGGCGTCAACGCCTATCTGTGGCGCGCTGCGCTCGACACGCTGTCCTTCATGTCGCTCGCGCAGACCGACAGCAACGGCGGCGTGATCATCACCAATTGGTACGTCAATCCGCAGGTCCCGTCGGAGCGGATGAAGGTGTCGGTGGCGATCCTCGACGCGACGCTGCGCGCGGACGTCATCCGCGTTTCCACCGCGCGCCAGGTCTACCAGAACGGCCAGTGGGTCGACGCCGCGGTCCAGGCCGCGACCAACGCCAAGCTGGAAGAGATCATCCTTCAGAAAGCGCGCGACCTTCGGCGTAACGCCGCCGCGCAAGGATAATATCTTCGCATGACTGAGCGGTTCGAGCCCCGCGACAGCGACGCACGCTGGCAGCGGGAGTGGGAGACGCGTGGCACCTTCCACGCCGACGACAATAGCCCCAAGCCCAAAAGCTATGTGCTGGAGATGTTCCCCTATCCGTCGGGGCGCATCCACATGGGCCATGTCCGCAATTACACGATGGGCGACGTGCTCGCGCGCTATCGGCGGATGAAGGGCATGGAGGTGCTCCATCCGATGGGCTGGGACGCGTTCGGCATGCCGGCCGAGAATGCGGCGATGGAGAAGAACGTCCATCCTGGTGCATGGACGCGCGCGAACATCGAGGCGATGAAGGCGCAGCTGAAGCGGCTCGGCTTCGCGCTCGACTGGAGCCGTGAGGTCGCGACCTGCGAGCCCGATTATTATGGGCAGGAACAGGCGCTGTTCCTCGACCTCTATGAGGCGGGCCTGGTCTACCGCAAGGAAAGCGCGGTCAATTGGGATCCGGTCGACATGACCGTGCTCGCCAACGAGCAGGTGATCGACGGCCGCGGCTGGCGCTCGGGCGCGCTGGTCGAGCGGCGCAAGCTCAGCCAGTGGTTTTTGAAGATCACCGACTTTGCGGACGAATTGCTGGAGGGCCTCGATGGCCTGCAGCATTGGCCGGAGAAGGTGAAGATCATGCAGGCCAATTGGATCGGACGATCCAAGGGGCTGCGGTTCAAGTTCCAGCTCGACGGCGGGCCGCAGCCCGAGGTCGAGGTCTTCACCACGCGGCCGGACACGATCTTCGGCGCGTCGTTCGTCGCGGTATCGGTCGATCATCCGCTCGCGCAGGCGCTGAAGGACACCACCCCGGGCCTGCCCGAGTTCATCGAGGATTGCCGGCGCACCGGCACTGCCGCCGCCGAGATCGAGACAGCAGAGAAGAAGGGCTTCGACACCGGGCTGAGTGCAACTCATCCACTCGATTCGGAGTGGAAGCTTCCCGTCTTCGTCGCGAACTTCGTGCTGATGGACTATGGCACCGGCGCGGTGTTCGGCGTTCCCGCGCACGACCAGCGCGATTTCGAATTCGCGCGCAAATATATGCTGCCGATCACGCGCGTGGTCGCGAAGTCGGCGGATAATGCCAGCGATCCGATCGGCGAGGAGGCCGACAGCGACCCCGGCGTCGCTGTCAATTCGCGTTTCCTCGACGGCATGAATTCGGAGGACGCCAAGAGTGCTGTCGCCGCGCGCGCCGAGGCCGAAGGCTGGGGCGTCGGCACCACTGTCTATCGCCTGCGCGACTGGGGCGTCAGCCGCCAGCGTTACTGGGGCACGCCGATCCCGATCATCCATTGCGAGGCGTGCGGCCCGGTCTCGGTGCCCAAGAACCAGCTTCCGGTCGTGTTGCCGGAGGATGTGAGCTTCGACATTCCGGGCAATCCGCTCGACCGTCACCCGACCTGGAAGCATGTCGATTGCCCGAAGTGCGGGAGCAACGCGCGGCGTGAGACCGACACGCTCGACACGTTTGTCGACTCAAGCTGGTATTTCATCCGCTTCGCGAGCCAGCCCAAGGACCAGCCGTTCGACGCCAGGATGGCCGAGCAATGGCTGCCCGTCGGCCAATATATTGGCGGGGTCGAGCATGCGATCCTGCATCTGCTCTATGCGCGCTTCTGGACGCGCGCGCTCAAACATATCGGCCGACTGGATGTGGCCGAGCCGTTCACCGGCCTGTTCACGCAGGGGATGGTGACGCACGAGACCTACTTCACCGAGGATGCGGAGTCGGGCCGCATCACCTGGTTCGCGCCGGAAGAGATCGACCGGCGCGAGAATGGCGTCTTCCTTAAGGATGGCGGGCCGCAGATTCGGCTCGGGCGCGTCGAGAAGATGTCGAAATCGAAGAAGAACACGGTCGATCCGGCGCCGATCCTCGACCATTATGGCGCGGACGCGGTGCGCTGGTTCATGCTCTCGGACAGCCCGCCCGAGCGCGACCTGCCGTGGAGCGTGTCGGGCATCGAGGGCTGCGCTCGTTTCGTGCAGCGGCTGTGGCGCGCGACCCAGGTTCACGGGAGCGAAGGCTCTGACCCGGCGCTGACGCGCAAGACGCACCAGACCATCGCGGGCGTCGCTGCCGATGTAGAGTCGCTCTCGTTCAACAAGGCGGTCGCCAAGCTGTACGAGCTGGTCGGCGCGGTCGAGAAGGCGCAGCCCTCCGCAGCGCGCGACGAGGCCGCCCGCGCCTTGATCCGCCTGGCGGCGCCGATGGTGCCGCATCTGGCCGAGGAGGCCTGGGCACGGATCGGCGGCGAAGGCCTGGTTGCGAATGCCCCCTGGCCCGATGTCGATCCGGCGATGTTGGTCGAGGACGAGGTCACGGTCGCGGTGCAGGTCAACGGCAAGCTGCGCGATACGCTGTCGGTGGCCAAGGGTCTCGACAAGGGCGCGCTGGAGGCTTTGGCGGTCGGATCAGCCAAGGTGCAGGCGTTCCTCGCAGGCGGCGCGCCCAAGAAAGTGATTGTGGTCCCCGACCGGCTGGTCAACATCGTCGCATGACGCGGCGCCTGCTCCCTGGCTTGCTCCTTCCCGTCGCCATGACGCTGGGCGGCTGCGGCCTGCAGCCGATGTATGCCGGCGGCAGCCATGGGCCGGTGGCGCAGGCGCTGGGCGATATCGAGGTCGGGCCGATCGCCGGTCAGCAAGGCTGGCTGGTGCGCAATGCGCTGGTCGACCGGCTGGGCGCGGACGGACACAATAAGGGCCGCTATCGGCTGGATGTGGTGCTCGATGACGAGATTACCGGCTTCGGCATCCGATCCAACAATACGGTGACGCGCGAGCGGCGCACGCTGCGCGCGCATTTCAAGCTGATCGACGCTTCCAGCCAGGCGGTGCTGCTCGACGCGACTGCGGGATCGGACGCAGGTATCGACGTGGTCACGTCCGAATATGCGGTGATCGCGGCGGAGCAGACCGCGGTCGAGCGGCTTTCGGGCGAGGTGGCCGACCAGATCCTGACACGCGTTGCGCTTTACGCGCGGCAGCATCGCACCAAGGAATGAAACCGGAGGAAGCCCGGTTACGGAAGGCGCTCGACAGCGCCGATCCCGCTATCCGCTTCTATCTGCTCTACGGGCCGGACGAGGCTGGATCGCGCGCGCTTTCGGACCGGCTGGCGGCGGCGATGGGGGCCGACGCGGAGCGGATCGACCTGACCTCGGGGCAATTGAAGGGCGACCCCGCGCGTCTCGCGGACGAGGCGGCGTCGATCTCGCTGTTCGGCGGCAAGCGCTGGATCCGGCTGGAACCGGCGACCGACGATGCGCTCGATGCGGTGCGCGCGCTGCTGGAGGCGCCCGCGGCGGGCAATCCGGTCGCGGCGATCGGCGGCGCGCTACGCAAGGATTCGAAGCTGGTGAAGCTCGTCCAAGCGAGCAACGCGGCGCTTACCCATCAGAGTTGGGTGCCCGAGGGGCGCAATGCGGCGGCACTCGCTGTCGAGGTCGGGCGAGACTATGGGCTGCAGATCCGCAACGACGTCGCCAATCGCATCGCCACCGGCTGCAACGGTGATCGCGCGCTGATCAGCCGCGAGCTGGAGAAGATGGCGCTCTATCTCGACGCTGCGCCCGACCGGCCCAAGCCTTTGGAGAATGAGGCGCTCGACGCGCTGGGTGCAGCGATGGAGGAGGGCGATCTTTCGCGCCTGTCCAACGCGGTCTTTTCGGGCCAGCCGGGCGAGGCGGATGCGGAACTGGCGCGGCTGGCGAATGAGGGAATCGAGGACATTCCCGTGCTGCGCTCGCTTGCGCGGCGCGCGCTCCAGCTCGCGCAATTGCGCGCGCAAATGGCCGAGGGCGAGAGCATCGACCGCGTGATGGAAACCGCGGGCAAGGCGATCTTCTGGAAGGAGAAGCCCGTCATCCAGAGCCAGCTGCAACGCTGGACGCCCGACGGCCTCGCGACCGCGATCGCCCGGCTGGCCGAGGCCGAGCGTCAGGTGAAGGCGCCGGGCTATGTCGGCAGCGCGCTGGTCGAGGAGGAAGTGCTGGCAATCAGCCGGTTTGCGGCGCGGCGACGGTAGTCTGGCCGAGCTGGTGTGAATTGAAGGGCGGATTGACCAAAAGCGGCCGCTTGCGACCTACTTGCCGACGTCACATCGTTCGCGGATACCCCGCTTGATGCGTATCGCCGACGTCCAGCACCTCACGCAGCGGCAGAAGGAAATATTGCGGCTCCTTCTGGATGGCTTCGATGCCAAATCGGCGGGGCGCGAACTCGGCATATCCGTCCACACCGTGAACGAACATTTGCGCGAGGCGCGACGGCAGCTTGGGGTTTCGAGCAGCCGGGAAGCGGCACGCATTCTCCGGCAATCGGAAGCCACACCCCCTATTGAGATGGGACCCAACAATCTGGGGGTGGATGATCGGGCGGGAAGGCACTTCTGGTGGCGCCAGCCCAAGCCGAATCTCCGGCTGGCTTACGCAGGAGTTTCGCTCGTGATCCTTATTGCAGCTGCCGCGATCGCTCTTTCGATTGCGGACCAAGCCCCGCTGTCCAGGCCCGCGAATGCTCCGCCAAAGGCCCTCGCCACACAAGCCCGTGCCGGGGATCAGCCGGACCCCTATCAGTATCGCGACGTTCAGATCGGCACGTTCGACCGCCTGAAGGTGTCGGGTCCCTTCAAAGTTGGCGTTCTGGTCAGCGCCGAACCGGCCCACGTCCAACTTGTCGGGCCACCCGCTTTACTCGCCGACACAATCACCACAATCGAAGGCGACACGCTGGTGATCCGGTTCCGCGAAGGCGCGACATGGAGCTGGAATCCGGGGTCCGGCGTGAACGCCGTAGTGTTCGCACCGAATCTCACCGCCGTCCGCCTTGAGGGTGCCGCGGAGGTCGAGGTTAATGGATTACGCGGCGACCTGTTCTCCGCGGCGACGGACAGTTCGGGCACGATCGTCGTTCGTCAACTCGATGCCAGACATGTCGAGTTAGCTACCAGCGGCTCCGGCGGCATCACAGTCGAGGGAAGCGCCCGCGACGCGGCCTATGTTGTAGGCGGATCCGGTTCGATCGACGCCAAGCGGCTGCGTGTGGAGCGGGCAACCATTGCCATCGGTAGCTCAGGCTCGGCTTATGCGGACGTGTCGAAGACGGCGAATATCTCGGTGACCGGCACCGGCCGGGTTGACGTTGTCGGCGGCGCGATCTGCATCGAGCAGCCGACCAAGTCCCCCCAGGTCCAGTGCCGCTGATCCCTTGCAGAAGGAAGGATGGTGCGGGAGCGCTCCCCGCCAAATCGTCGACATCGCGCCGTCCGGCCGGCAAAACTATGAGCGCCCACGCGACCCGTAGTGGGCATTGCGAGGAGGCCCCGTGGCTGACGCTTTCCCGCATGGCACTGTACATAGGCCGCCGAAGACCTGCAGGCCGCGGTCCGATCGGATCCGGACGCCCTGATGTGTAAGCGTGGTCGCTTTCGCTTATCGCGATTGCGAGTTTTAAGAACCACCGAGTCGCGCATGCGTTAAGATATCGGACCCGCTCTTCAGGGGAGGTCGTGCATGAACCGATACCTAGTTTCTGCGGCACTGGCATTGCTGCTCTGCAGCCCCGCATTTGCGGCTACAGACTGGGCAAGCGTGGACTCTGCCATGGGCCGGGCCGGCGCCGTCCAGGCGGGCGAGGTTCATCGCTATAGCTTTCCCCGCTCCGACCTTTCGGTGACGCTCGATGGAGTCACTATCAAACCAGCGCTGGCGCTCGGCTCGTGGTTGGCATTTCGCGATATGGGGAATAGCGCCGAGGTGATGGGCGACCTGGTGTTGACGCAGGAGGAGGCCAATCCTGTTCTGTCGCGGCTGCTGGAAGGTGGCCTGACGATTACCGCGCTCCATAACCATCTGCTCCGGTCGTCGCCCGCGACGATGTATATGCACGTCCATGGCGCTGGCGACGCCGTGAAGCTGGCGACCGCGCTTCGCCAAGCCCTCGGCGCAAGCAAGACGCCGACAGGCCCGCAGGCAGGGGCGGCGCCGGTCGCACTCGCGCTCGACACCGCGGCGCTCGACGACGCGATGAAAGGTCAGGGGAAGGCCGCGGGCGGGACATATCAATTTTCGTTCCCTCGCGCCGAACAGGTTACCGAGGATGGAATGGCGGTGCCGGGCTCGCTCGGGCTCGGCACCGCGATCAATTTCCAGCCGACCGGCAATGGCCGCGCGGTCGCGACAGGCGACTTCGTGATGATCGGGTCCGAGGTGCCCGCGGTGCTCGCCGAACTTCGGCGACATGGGATCGAGGTTACGGCGCTGCACAATCACCTGATCGGAGAAGAGCCGCGCCTCTTCTTCATGCACTTTTGGGGAAACGACGATGCGAAGCGGCTGGCGCAAGGGCTGCGCGCCGCATTGGACAGAATGAATTTGAAGCGCTGAGGCGGCTGGCCTAATCGCGCATCATGCCGGTGTTCGATCGCCGTTCCCTGCTGCGCGAAGCCGTCGTCCTCGCATTAGGCCCACAACTCGCGGGAGCTTCCGCTGCGAGTGCCGCACCCCGTATCCTGCTGGTTTGCCAGTTCGGCACGGTGAAGAGCTCGATCGCGCGAGAACTTCTCAAGCGCCGTGCGGCCGAGCGGCACGTTCCGGTTCAGGTCACGTCGCGTGGAATTACGCCCCAGCAACATATCACGACCGAACTTCTTGCCCGTTTGGGGAAGGATGGAATCGATCCCGCTGCGCAGCCGCTGACGAAACTGGGTCCGACGGACGTGGCGAATGCCGATCTTGTCATTGCCTTCGACAAGCTCCCGGCTGGTTATCATCCGCCTGCTCTGGAGGACTGGAGCGACTTGCCTTCAATGGAGAACGACTACGACCGTGCTCGCGCGGTTCTTGATGCCCGCATCGACAGACTGCTCGATCGTCTCTCGACCCGATAGCGGCTTCCAATCCTGCCCTGGCGGGTGAAGGATCGTGTCGGGCGCGTATCTGCCTTCCGGCCAATCGTGGACATTGCGCTGTTCGGCGGGCAAACGCGCCGGTGGCCGCGCTATGTGACGTGGCGCGCGCCGACATTGCTTGGAGGTCCCGTGGCTGACGCTTTCTCCCATGGCATTGTGCATGAGGCAGCCGAAGACCTGCAGGCGGCGATCCGATCGGATCCGGACGTGCTGACGCTTTGGGAGGGGCTGACACCGCTCGGCCGCAACGAATTCATCTGCTGGGTCGAGGACGCGAAGCAGCCCGCGACGCGCCAGCGCCGCATTCAGCGGGCGCGGGAGGAGCTGCTGGAGGGCAAGAAGCGCCCTTGTTGCTGGGTGGGCTGCATCCATCGCACCGACAAGGCCCCAAGCAGATGGCAACAGGCGGTCCTCATCGACGGGAAGGCGAAGGGCGGCCAATAGGGCAGCCGCGAAGGCGGAGCGTTTGGGGATCGGCGAGCATTGATGTTTTGAGCCAGCGCGCCTGCCTTGGGGAATGCCGAAACATGTTCGGTATAACTGGGATCAGGCCCGCTTCCTCGGCCAGCGGAAGGTGAACTGATCGCGTTCGACTTGCTCGCGCGACTGCGGATCTGACAGGCCCGACGCGAAGATGACCTTGTTCCGGCCGGCGCGTTTGGCGTCGTAGAGCGCGCGGTCGGCGCCGCTGTAGAGGCGCTGAAAGCGTGTCCGGGTGGTTCCTTCCGCAACGCCGATGCTGACGGTGACGGTGCGATGACGGGTAACGTCGCCATGATCCAGCGCCGCGAGATCCGTGCGCACGCGTTCGGCGAACTGCGCCAGCGCGAAACTGGTGAGGCCGCTGATCGCCACCACGAATTCCTCCCCGCCCATCCGCCCGGCAATGCAGACTTCGCGTTCGAACCGGCGGAGCAGGTCGGCGATGCGGCACAGGACCGCGTCGCCGGTCTCGTGCCCGAACTGGTCGTTGATGGACTTGAACAGATCGACGTCCATCAGCAGCAAGGCCAGAGGCGCCTCATTGCCGCCGGCGAAGGTGGTTTCGAGGCATTCGACAAATCCCCGCCGATTGAGCAGGCCCGTCAACGGATCGCGGCTGGCCAGCTCCGCCAGTGCGGATTCCGCGGCACGCGCCTGATCGAGTTCGGCGCGCATCGTCGAGAAGCGCAGAGTTGCCGTGATCGACAGCCAGATCGTCTGGAAGGCCGATGCGGACAGCACCGCAATTTGCGCGCCGCCGCCGAACATGGCGTCGCTGAAGTCGAACAACTGCGTGAGTGCCAGCACCCCCATCGGCAAGACCCACGATTTGGCGAGGTCGCGTGCCTCTCCCTGGCCGTGGCGCCAGCTCCATCCGATCGCCAGCGCGACGGCAGCGAGATCGGCGAGCACCAGCACGCTCAGCAGATCGGCGAATGTATCGACCGACCCGTCGGTCACGAGTGAACCGGGAATGCCGACGATCGCCACAGCTACCCCAAGCGCGATCGCGGCGCGGGCCAGCCAGCGCGGCAAAGTCGCCGAGATTGCGGCGATCACGCTGATGGTGGCGGTGGCGACCGCAAGGCAGGCCAGCAAGGTGCAGGTCTGCGCCGCATAGGTGCCCGCCACCTGCGGCAACAGGATCAACGTGATCTGCGACCAGAATAGGCCCCACAGCACCATGCATACCGCCCACAGCCCGTGCCAGGCGAGCGACTGGCGTCGGACCGCGATCGCGAGCGAGAGATTGTACACGCCCGCCATCAACAGCAGGGTGATCGACCCGCCTGCCAGCACCGCCGCGGTCGCGAGATCGCGATTGGCTGCGACCGGGCCGAGCAGGCGCACGCGAAGCAGTTTGTGGCTGGCGAGATGCCGGATCCCCAGCGTGACCCCGGTCAGCAGCGCGGTCCGCGCGGGTGCCTCGAACGCGATCTGGCCGCCGATCCGCCAGTGCGCGCCATAGTCGCCGCGCGCCACCTGCTGCCGGTCGGTGAAGCCATCGGCATAATGGAACAGCACGACCATGCGGTCAAAACGGGTCTGGTGGACGAGCAGAACAGGCCCCCGCCGCAGATCGTCGGTGCCCGCAAGGTCGGCGTGCAGCCAGAGCGTGCCGAACTGATAGTTTCGCGGCTCGTCCACGCAGCCATAGGCATTATCGGCGGGTACGCTATCGTCGGCGGTAATCGCATGGCAAAGCGGCTGGCCCAGCCGCAGCGTGATCGCGTCCGCAGCCTGGTGCAGGCCCGCCAGCAGCAGGAGGGCGAAAAGCCGCCCGAGCCAGTAACGAACGGACGCGGTCACATAACGTTATCCTGCGATGCCGGGCACACGGCACGGCAATATCGGCGTGTCGGCGGGACTATCCCGCGCGTCAAGCACTGATCCAGGTTATGGGCAGAGTGTAAAGGAAGACCAAAAGGATGGCGCTTAGACGCCATCGTCGTCCTTATATTTGAGTTCGAGATAGCGGCCCTGGGTCGCGAGCTTGTTGAGGTCGCCACTGGCGAGATCCGCGCTCATCCGCGCCAGCTCGCTGTCGACCACGCTTAGCGCCTCGACCAGTTGCTTGTCGGGGGCGATGCCGTTCCCCGCGTCCTGGCGGAGGTTGAGCGGCACGCGCGTATAGCCATCGATCAGCTCGGGCAGTTCGACGCTGAGCAACTTGCGCACTTCGGCGGCGGCAGGTGCGCGCGGGTCGAGGCTGGCCACTTGCGGGGCGAGCTGTTCGAGCTTGAGGCCGATCCCGTCGGCGAGCCGCTGGGCAGGCGCAGGCAATGCCGCGCGCTGGCGCTGGAGCCAGGCCTCGGTTTTCTGCGGCAGCATGGTAATGTCGCTCGCCGCCAGCGTCTGCACGGTTTCTTCCGGCTCGTGGCTCATTGCGAACACGACGACCCAGGATGCCAGGATCGCGACCAAAGCGACGAGGAAACCGATCTGGCCGATCGGGATCACCCAACCGACAGCAATTGCGGCGAGGATGATCGCCACGGTCGCGGCGAGGGCGCGGAGGAAGGCTTTCAGCAGCACGCGGTTGCGCCGCTGGCGCTGGCGCTGGGCGAGCCGGCGGCCTTCGGGGGAGACGCGCTGGAGCAGCGCCTCCGCATCGGCCATGACGCGATTGGGGTCGGGCATCAGATCGCCTTGAACGGATCTTCGGCGGCGGGACTGCCGCTCGCGGTCAGGCGGGCCTGCGATGCACCCTCGGCCCGCGCGATATAGCCGCGCGATTTCTCGACCTCGTTCGACAGGCTGTCGACCGTGGTTTTCATCGAATCCAGCGCCTTGAGCTTGAAATTATCGACCGCATCCATCGTATCATAGATGTTCTGGAAGGCGCGCTTCAGCGTCTCGATCGGAATAGTCGCGCTCGCCGCCTGCTCGTGGATCTGCGCGGTCTGGTTGCGCAGCATTTCGCCGGTAGAATCGATGATGTTGGCGGTGGTGGTGTTGAGCTGCGTGATCTGCTCCAGCACCAGCTTCTGGCCTACCAAGGCTTGCGCGACCGTGACCGCGGTGCGGAGCGCCGCGACCGTGGTGGTCGAGGCACGGTCGACGCCCTTCATCAACTCGACATTGTTCTTCTTGACCAGATCGAGCGCGAGATAACCCTGCACGGTTACCGCCATCTGCGTCAGCAGATCCTGGTGGCGCTGACGCACGTAGAAGAGCGCGGTCTCGCGGATCGCCTTAGCCTTGGCCGGGTCGCTCGTATCGAGCTCGTTGGCCTTGTCCTCGAGCAATTTGTCCGCGGTCTGCGCGGTGTGGATCATCTGCTCCAGCCTGCCCATCGCCGCCCACAGATTCTGCCGCTCGGTATCGATAGCGGCATTGTCCTTGAGCAACTCATCCTTGCCGCTCTTCAGAGAGACCAGGATCTGTGAGATGTGGTTCTGCGAGCTCTTGTAGCTGTCGAAATAATTGCGCAGCCGGTTGCCGAACGGGATGATCCCGAACAGTTTCTTGGGCGCGAGCAGATTGCCTTTCTTGCCGGGATCGAGATCCTCGATCGTGCGGCGAAGCTCGGCGAGGTCGGTGCCGACGCCGCTGTCGCTGTCCATCGCGCGCACCGGGCGATCGAGGAAGCGGTTGGATTGGCCCGCCGCCTCGCGAATCTCTTTCTGGCCGAGATTTGAGATCGTATCGACGCGCTTACCGAATTCGGGCGAGTTGGCATCGAGACCGGCCAGTTCATCGACGAACACGCCGACGCGCTTCTCAAGCTCGCTCTTGGTGCCCTCGTCGAGCGGCACCAGCCCCGCCGCCTTGGCCGGTGCAATCGCCTGGACCGGCGCCGGCGGCGTCAGCACCAGATCGTCGGTCTTGGTCTCAGTCGCGGTCGTGGCCAATGTCCGTCTCCACCCCTTTGTTCGCGCCAAGATAGGAGGCAATCACTGTATTATTCAAGTGAGACGGGTTCATAACGGTCTTTCGCCGTGGTTCCGTTCGCGTCGAGTAGGGTTCGAGTTCGCCGAGAACCCGTATCGAGACGGACCCCTCGATACGGGGCGAACGGCGCGAATTCTCCATAACGCCGCGAATCCCATCATTCCGCCCGCCGCCCTTGTTGCAACGCCGCAATTCAGGTAAGGGCGCGCCCGACTTCGAAAACACGAAACGAAAGACCACCATGCGCCTCCGCAACGTGGCCATCATCGCGCACGTCGATCATGGCAAGACCACCCTGGTTGACCAGCTCTTCCGCCAGTCCGGCACCTTCCGCGACAATCAGCGCGTCGAAGAGCGTGCGATGGATTCGAACGATCTCGAAAAAGAACGCGGCATCACCATCCTCGCCAAGTGCACCTCGGTCGAGTGGGAGGGCACGCGCATCAACATCGTCGATACGCCCGGCCACGCCGACTTCGGCGGCGAGGTGGAGCGCATTCTGTCGATGGTCGACGGCGTGATCCTGCTGGTCGATTCGTCCGAAGGGGCGATGCCGCAGACCAAGTTCGTGACCGGCAAGGCGCTCGCGCTCGGCCTGCGCCCGATCGTGGTGGTCAACAAGATCGACCGTTCGGACGCGCGTACGCAGGAAGTGCTGGACGAGGTGTTCGACCTGTTCGTCAGCCTGGAAGCGACTGACGAGCAGCTCGACTTCCCGGTCCTGTTCGCGTCGGGCCGTAACGGCTATGCCAGCGAGGATCCGGACGCGCGCGAAGGCACGCTCACGCCGATGTTCCAGAAGATCGTCGACCATGTGCCGCCGCCGAGCGCCGACCCCGACGGGCCATTCAAATTCCTCGTGACTTTGCTCGACCGCGACAATTTCCTCGGCCGCATCCTGACCGGTCTCGTCTTCTCGGGTTCGGTCAAGACCAACATGCCGATCCATGCGCTCGATAACGATGGCAACATCGTCGAGACGGGTCGCGCGTCCAAGATCATGTCGTTCCGCGGGCTGGAGCGCGTGCCGGTCGACGAAGCGCAGGCGGGCGACATCATCTCGATCGCCGGCCTGACCACCACGACCGTGTCGAACACGATCTGCGACCCGAGCGTGACCGAGCCGCTGCACGCGCAGCCGATCGATCCGCCGACCTTGTCGATGCGCTTTGCGGTCAACGATTCGCCGATGGCCGGCCGCGAGGGCACCAAAGTGACGTCGCGCATGATCCGCGACCGCCTGCTCCGCGAGGCAGAGAGCAATGTCGCGATCAAGGTGACCGAGAGCGACGACAAGGACAGCTTCGATGTTGCGGGCCGCGGCGAGCTTCAGCTCGGCGTGCTGATCGAGACGATGCGCCGCGAGGGCTTCGAGCTTGGCATCAGCCGTCCGCGCGTGCTGTTCCGCGATGGCGAGAATGGCCGCGAAGAGCCGTATGAGACGGTCGTGATCGACGTCGACGAGGACTATTCGGGCACGGTCGTCGAGAAGATGGCCAATCGCAAAGGCGAGATGACCGACATGCGTCCGTCGGGCGGTGGCAAGACCCGTATCACCTTCTCGGCCCCCTCGCGCGGGCTGATCGGTTATCATGGCGAGTTTCTGTCGGACACGCGCGGCACCGGCATCATGAACCGGCTGTTCGAGAAATATGGCCCCTACAAGGGCAATATCGAAGGCCGGAAGAACGGCGTTCTGATCTCGAACGGTGCGGGCGAGGCCAATGCCTATGCGCTCGGTCCGCTCGAAGAGCGGGGCGTGATGATGGTCGCCCCCGGCGAGCAGCTCTACGAAGGCATGATCATCGGCGAGAACGCCAAGTCGGACGACCTTGAGGTCAATCCGATGAAGGCCAAGCAGCTCACCAACTTCCGCGCGAGCGGCGGCAAGGACGACGCGATCCGGCTCACCCCGCCGCGCCGCCTGACGCTGGAGCAGGCGATCGCCTATATC
>Ga0068854_100000189_pt1 | contig 41547 bp, 38 predicted proteins | sample KBSCornC42_FD_66590 | JGI IMG/M metagenome (GOLD analysis project Ga0068854, IMG submission 66590) | Corn rhizosphere microbial communities from Kellogg Biological Station, Michigan, USA - KBS Corn C4-2 | ecosystem: Host-associated > Plants > Roots > Rhizosphere > Soil ... | reverse complement strand
CACGTGCGACCGCCGTGACGAGGTCGGTGCGCTCACCGGCGCGACCCAGAATCTGCGCAATCAGCTGTTCGCTGCCGAACGTGCGAAGGAAGAACAGGCCGACCTGATCGTCGCGTCGATCGGCACCGGTCTCTCGCAATTGGCGGAAGGCGATCTCACCACGCGCATCGATGCGGATCTCGCGGGCAAGTTCGCGCCGCTCAAGCAGGACTTCAATCGCGCGATGGAGGCGCTGCAGTCGGCGATGACGAAAGTCGCGCGGGCTACGTCCGGCATTCATACTGGTTCCGGCGAGATCCGACAGGCGTCGGACGACCTGTCCCGCCGCACCGAGCAGCAGGCCGCCAGCCTCGAGGAAACTGCTGCTGCCATGAACCAGATCACCACCACAGTGAAACAGACCGCAGCCGACGCAAGCCAAGCAAATCGGCAGGTAACCGAAGCGCGCCGTGACGCCGAGGAATCGGGCAAGATCGTCCGCAAGGCGGTGGAAGCGATGGGGGGCATCGAGCGTTCCTCGGCCGAAATTTCGGAGATCATTTCCGTGATCGACGGGATCGCTTTCCAGACCAATCTGCTGGCGCTCAACGCCGGGGTGGAGGCCGCGCGCGCGGGCGATGCAGGTAAGGGCTTTGCGGTCGTCGCCTCCGAAGTGCGCGCGCTGGCGCAGCGTTCGGCCGAGGCTGCGAAGGACGTCAAGGATCGGATAATCGCCTCGTCCAGGGAGGTCGGAGCAGGCGTGGAGATGGTGGGCGAGACGGGCACGGCGCTCGAGCGCATCATCAGCCACATTGCCGGCATCAGCGAACTTGTCGAAGGCATAGCGCTGGGCGCGGATCAACAGTCGGCCGGCCTGATGCAGGTCAACACTGCCGTAAGCGAAATGGACGGAGTCACGCAGCAGAATGCGGCAATGGTCGAACAGGCGACTGCAGCCGCGCGCAGCCTGGCGGGAGAGGCTGATGAGTTGGCGCGCCAGATCGGCGAGTTCAAGCTCGACGCCGACGTGAGCATGCGGCCAGATCATGGTGTGGCTGCGGCGAAAACGCGCAAGCCGGAATCGAAGAGCGGGTCCGCTCGGCGGGGGGCGGCTCTGCGCAGCGTCGGCAATGTTGCGCTGGCCGCGGATGCGGAAGACTGGTCGGAATTCTGACTTGCAGCCGGGACGCGCGAGCGTTCCGGCCTAAAGCTTCCGCATCCACAACCCGTCGACCCGATGGTCCGCTCCCTTGCGGACGATGACGTCGGCGCGGGGCCGGCTCGGCAGGATATTCTCCACCAGGTTGAGTTCGTTGACGTCACGCCAGATGCGGCGCGCGATCGATCTCGCCTCGTCCTCCGGCAGGACAGCCAGGCGATGGAAAAAGGCGCTCGGATCCTGGAAGGCGGTCGCGCGGAGCAGCATGAAACGCTCTTCGTACCAGCGCGCAATGTCGTCCGGAGACCCGTCGATGTAGATGGACAGGTCGAAGAAATCCGAGGCGGTGAAAGGGGCCTTGGGTGCACCCGGCCCACTGCCGAGCTGGAGCACGTTCAGCCCCTCGAAGATCAATATATCGGGCGATTCGATCAGCACATCGCCGCCGGGGATCACATCATAGACATGGTGCGAGTAGGTCGGCGCGGAGGCTTTGCCGGTCGAGCGGATATCCGCCAGGAACTGGATCATCCGGCGGACATCATAGCTCTCGGGAAAACCCTTGCGCTCCATCAATCCGCGCGCACCCAATTCCGCATTGGAGTAGAGGAAGCCATCGGTCGTCACGAGATCGACCTTGGGGTGCGCGGGCCAGCGCGACAGCAACGCGCGCAGCAAGCGCGCGGTCGTGCTTTTGCCAACCGCGACCGATCCGGCGATCGCCACGACATAAGGGCGCTTGATCGGCGGACGACTGAGGAACTCGTCGGTTACATGCGCCAGCCCCTGAGCGGCCCGCACGTGCAGATTGATGAGACGTGTGAGCGGAAGATAGACTTCTTCGACCTCCTCAAGCGAAGTGGGCTCGTTCGCGCCGCGTAGTCGCGTGACGTCCTCTTCGTCGAGCGTCATTGGCACGGAGAAGCGCAGTTTCGCCCATTCGGCGCGGGTGAAATGCGTGTGGCTGAGCTCGAAACCCGGCACGGGCGGCAATGGGGTGCGTGGTACGGCCGAAAGATTAGCTTTGCGCATGTTCCATTCCCGTGGACGGCGGCCGACCGGCTGGTCCTAGCCCAATATCACATTGTCCAATAGCCGCGTCGTGCCGAAGCGCACCGCCAGCGACACGACGGCGCCCCGATGGCCGATCGCCTCCACTTCTTCCAGCGTGTCGGGATCGGCGATGCTGACATAATCGATCATGCCGCTGGTCCGCCGGATCGGGGCTTCGATCAGGTGTCGTAGAGTGGCCGCGTCGCGTGTCCCCGCGGCATAAGCCTCCTCTGCGGCGCGCAGGCCCCGGTGAAGCGCGGGCGCCTCGGCTCGCTCGGCCGCGCTGAGATAGACATTGCGGCTGGAAAGGGCGAGCCCGTCCGGCTCGCGTATGGTCGGCCCGATCGCGATCTCGACCGGAAAATCCAGGTCGCGGACCAGCTGCATGATCACGCGCGCCTGCTGCACGTCTTTCTGGCCGAAGAAGGCGATATCGGGTCCCATGATATGGAAAAGCTTTGCAACGACCGTCGCCACCCCCGAGAAATGGCCAGGACGCACCGCACCTTCGAGCCGGTCGGCGATCGCGCCGACCTCGATCCGCGTATCGAAGCCGTTCGGATAGATGGTCTCGGGCGCGGGCAGGAAGACCAGCGCGACATCCGCCGCCTCAAGCTTCGCCAGATCCGCTTCGATCGGGCGCGGATAGGTGGCGAGATCCTCATGTGGCGCGAACTGGGTCGGGTTGACGAAGATGCTGGCGGCGACCGCGTCGCAACGTTCGGCCGCGAGCGCGACGAGGCTCATATGGCCGGCATGGAGCGCACCCATGGTCGGCACGAAACCGAGCCGACCGAGCGAGGCGCGGGCGGCGCGCGCCTCGGCGACGGTACGGACAATCCGCATCAGAGGCGATCGGCCTGGGCCAGGGCCGCCGCGACGATGTCGGGGTCGATCGAGACCGCATTGGCCTCGGTCGGGAAGCTGCGCGTGCGCACCGCGGCGGCGTAGGCCTTCAGCCCTTGCTCCATCGCCGCGCCGATTTCGGCGAAGCGGCCGGCGTGACGGAAGGGCGGATCGGCCGAGAAGCCGAGCAGATCGTGCCAGACCTGGACCTGTCCCGAGCAACCGGCGCCCGCCCCGATTCCGATCGTGGGGATCGACAGGCGTTCGGTGATGGCCGCGGCAAGTTCGGCCGGGACAAGCTCCAGCACGAGCGCGAAGGCGCCCGCCTCTGCCAGTGCCTCGGCATCTCGGATCAATTGTGCGGCAGCCGCGACATTACGCCCCTGGACGCGGACCCCGATCTGGTTGGCCGATTGGGGCGTGAAGCCGAGATGGCCCATGACCGGGACGCCGAGCTCGACCAGGCGGCGGACCGCATCGATCACGGGCGCGCCGCCTTCGAGCTTGACCGCCTGGGCGCCACCCTCTTGCAGCAGGCGCCGGGCCGACGCCACGGCCTGTTCGGGCGTCGCATATGTGAGGAAGGGCAGGTCCGCGATGATGAGCGCGTTCGGCGCGCCGCGCGCGACCGACGCTGTGTGAGAGACCATGTCGTCGAGCGTCACGGGAATCGTATCGGCGTGGCCGAGCATGACCTGCCCGAGCGAATCGCCCACCAGGATCCAGCGCAAAGCGGCGCGCTCGGCGATGACGGCTGAACTATGGTCGTAACAGGTCACCAGCGGCAGATGCTCGCCGGAACGCGCCGTCTTGATGAAATCGGCGATTGTGAGCCTCATCGGCGCTTCCCATATGATATTCGCGCGGGCCTTAGCGTCTCTGTGGCAGCGCAGCAAACCGCCGCCTTCGCAAGTGCGGCAAGACAGTTTATAGGCCCCTGCCCGGATAGACCGGCAAGCGAGGAGAGTACGGCGCGATGCGCTGGGTAATGCGGTCCAAGATCCACAACGCCACGGTCACCGAGGCCAACCTTGCTTATGTCGGCTCGATCACGATCGACAGCGAGCTGCTGGATGCGGTCGGGCTGTGGCCGGGCGAGAAAGTGCTCGTCGTGTCCAACACCACCGGTGCCCGGCTGGAGACCTACACGATCGCGGGCGAAGCCGGATCTGGCGACATCTGCGTGAATGGTGCGGCCGCGCATCAGATCGGCGAGGGCGAGGAGGTCATCATCATGGGCTTCGAGCTGACCGCGGAGCCGATCGTTCCCAACGTGATCCTGGTCGACAAGCAGAATCGCCTCGTCCGCCGGCTGGTGGAACATCCGCGCCGCGAACTGGCGTCGTTCGGCTGAGTATCTTGCGGACAATCGGCGTCCGAGCGGGGCGCAAACCCGGGGGCGGGGCCTGAAACGGTGGGCGAAAAGCGCATCCTGCTGATCGTGGGCGGCGGCATTGCTGCCTACAAAGCCTGCGAGCTTGTTCGCCTGATCCGCCAGGCTGGCATGAGCGTACGATGCGTGCTGACCGATGGCGGCGCCCAGTTCGTCACGCCGATGACGCTGGCGGCATTATCCGGCCAGCCGGTCCATACGTCGCTGTGGGACCTCAAGGACGAGGCCGAGATCGGCCATATCCAGCTCAGCCGGCAAGCCGATCTGGTCGTAGTCGCGCCCGCGACGGCCGATCTGCTCGCGCGGATGGCGACGGGTGCCGCGAATGATCTGGCTACGACGCTGCTGCTCGCGACCGATAAGCCCGTGCTTGCCGCGCCCGCGATGAACGTCCGCATGTGGCAACATCCCGCGACGCGCCGCAATGTCGCGCAATTGCGGGCCGATGGCGTCACGGTGCTGGATCCGGACGAGGGGGAGATGGCCTGCGGAGAGTTCGGCCCCGGCCGGTTGCCTGAGCCAGCTGCGATCTTTTCCGCGATCGGCTCTCTGCTCGGGGCCGCTCCGGGCGGGCTCACGGGGAGGCATGTGATCGTGACCGCCGGGCCGACGCACGAGCCGATCGATCCGGTGCGCTACGTCGCCAATCGTTCCTCCGGAAAGCAGGGCTTCGCCATTGCCGGGGCGCTGGCGGATTTGGGCGCGCGCGTGACGCTCGTAACCGGCCCGGTGGCGCTGGCCACGCCAGCCGGCGTAACGCGGATCGACGTGGAAACCGCATCAGAGATGGCGGCGGCGGTACAGGCCGCCTTGCCGGCCGATGCCGCGGTGATGGCCGCCGCGGTCGCGGACTGGCATGTGAAACCGGCGGCGCACAAGCTGAAGAAGTCGGACGGCGTGCCGCCGCAACTCGCCTTCGAGCCCAATCCCGACATTCTTGCCACGATCTCCCAGGGCCTGGAGCGGCCAAGGCTCGTAATCGGGTTCGCTGCCGAGACCGAAAACCTGCTCGATAATGCGCGAGACAAGCTTGTCCGCAAGGGTTGCGACTGGATCGTCGCCAACGACGTGTCGGGGAACGTCATGGGAGGGGACGACAATGTCGTGCACCTGATCAGCGATAGTGGGGTCGAAAGCTGGCCGGAGTTGTCGAAACTCGACGTGGGCCGGCGGCTCGCGGAGCGCATTGCCGAGGCACTCTTGATATCCTGACTGTAGCGGTCATCGTACCGGCACGCTAGATGCGGGCCGTCGCCCTGGTCCTTCGTATCAGGGGCCGCGCGCTACCCGCATTGCGCGGATGCTGAGGAGCGAACGCTGAAACAGGTTCAGCATGGTGGGGGGAAATGGGCCGCGCGCGCCGTTCTTTTCCTCTTTTTGGCCGTGCTCGGGCTCAACCGAAGCGCGCCCGCGCTGGCCCGCGACACGATCGTCGTTGCGCTCCAGCTCGAACCGCCGACGCTCGATCCGACCTCGGGCGCGGCGCAGGCGGTCAAGGAGGCCACATATCGCAATATCTACGAAGGGCTGACCACGCTCGACACGACCGGGCGGGCCATACCCTTGCTGGCGACCAGCTGGACAATGGCGCCGGATGCGAAATCCTACATCTTCCATCTGCGCCCCGGCGTCAGGTTCCAGGACGGCACGCGGTTCGATGCAAACGTCGTCGCCTTCAGCCTGATGCGCGCGATCCGGTCGGGATCGACCAACTCGATGGCCGAAAGACTCGCGGAGATTGCTGGCGTGGACATGGTCGATCCGCTGACCGTGCGCATTCGCCTGAACCAGCCGGACGCGGGCCTGCCCACCCTGCTCGCCTGGGGCGATTGCGTGATGGTGACGCCCGGATCGGCGGATCGCCTGGCGAGCGCGCCGATCGGGACGGGTCCTTTTCGCTATCAAAGCTGGAAGCGCGGCGACCGGCTGATCCTGGTTCGCAACGAAAATTATTGGGGCGCCCGACCATCGCTCCGTCAGATCGAATATCGTTTCATCAGCGACCCCGCCGCCGCTTATGCCGCGATGAAGACGCACAGCGTCGACCTTTTCCCCGATTATCCGGCACCCGAAAATCTCGCGCAGCTTCGCGCCGATCCAAACCTGCGTGTCAGCACCGCGCCGAGCGAGGGTGAGGTCATCCTGGCGCTCAACAACCGGCAGGGACCGTTGCGCGACCTGCGCGTGCGGCGCGCCATTTCCTATGCGCTCAACAGGCGCGCGATCATCGACGGGGCGATGTTCGGCTATGGCCAGCCGATCGGCAGTCATTTCCCGCCGCAAAATCCCGATTATGTCGATCTGACCGGCCGCTATCCGCACGACCCTGCAAAGGCGCGCGCGCTGCTGGCGGAGGCCGGCTATCCGCGCGGCTTCGGATTGACGCTCAAGCTGCCGCCGCCATCTTATGCGCGGCGTAGCGGGGAGATTGTGGCGGCACAGCTTGCGACGGTCGGCATCCGCGCCACGCTCGTGCCGGTCGAATGGCCACAATGGCTCGACGAGGTCTATACGCGCCATGCTTACGACATGACGATCGTCAGTCATGCCGAGCCGGCCGACTACGACATTTACGGCCGGGCCGATTATTATTTCGGTTATGACGGCCGCGCGGTGAAGGCGCTGCTGGACCGGTTGCGCGCCACAGCCGACCCGGGCGAACGCCATGTTTTGCTGGCCGCGATCCAGCGCCGAGTAACCGAGGATGCGGTCAACGGCTTCCTGTTCCAGTTCCCGCATCTATCGGTTGCGGACGCGCGGCTGACGCATCTTTGGGCACACACGCCCTTGCAGGCGGTGGATTTCTCGACCGCGCGCTTCGCGGGTGCGGATACCGCCGCGACCGGTAGCCATCGAACCCATCCCTGGGGCGTTCCCCTGCTGCTTGTCTTTGCACTCGCGGGGCTGGTCGCGTTGGCTTGGGGAGCGGGCCTTGCCTGGCTGATCCGACGGCTGGGCATTCTCGCGCTGACGCTGGTAGGCGCGAGCGTGGTCGTCTTCGCGTTGCTCCAGCTTGCGCCGGGCGATCCGGCTCAATTCATGATGGGTCTGAGGGCAAGCCCCGAAGCGGTCGCCGCCTTGCGCGCCGAGCTTGGGCTGAACGGATCGCCGGTCACGCGCTATTTCGCCTGGGTTGCCGCAATGGTGCGGGGTGACCTCGGCACCTCTTACGCTTACCGTGTGCCGGTGGCGGAGTTGATCGGCCCGCGGCTCGCTTTGTCGTTGCCGCTGGCGTGTCTGGCGATGCTAGTGTCGGTCCTGATCGGGCTGCCGGCCGCCTTCCTTGCCGCGCTGCGTCCCAGGTCATGGCTCGATCGCGCGATCGGTGGCCTCACCCGGCTGGGCGTGGCGCTCCCCGCCTTCTGGCTGGCAATGATCCTGTTGCTGGCGTTCGCGGTCCATCTCCCCTGGTTTCCCGCGAACGGCTTCCCCGGATGGCAATCGGGGCTCCGGCCGGCGCTGGCCGCTCTGATCCTTCCGACCCTGGCGCTGGCTTTGCCACAAGCGGCGCTGATCGCGCGCGTCGCGCGAGCGGCTTTGCTGGCGGAGCAGGGCCGCGATTATGTCCGCACCGCGCGCGCCAAGGGATTGGGCCGCGGACCTATCCTGGCGCGGCACATCGCGCCCAATGCCGCCGCGCCGATCCTGGCGATCGTCGGCCTGCAATTCCCCTTCCTGATTGCGGGCAGCGTGATCGTAGAGAATGTGTTTTACCTCCCCGGGCTCGGTAGTTTGGTGGTGCAGGCAATCACCGCGCGCGACCTGATCGTGGTGCAGGCAGTAGCGATGCTGATGGTCGCCGCGACCGTCACCGCGAGCTTCCTGACCGATGTCGCGCAGGTGGTCCTCGATCCTCGGTTGCGGGACCGGACATGAGCAGGTGGGGCGGACCGATCCTGCTCGGGCTGATCCTGGCCGCAGCGCTGCTGTCGCTCATCTGGACGCCCTGGGATGTTGCCGCGATCGACGTCGCACATCGGCTCGCGCCCGCGTCGGCAGCACATTGGCTGGGGACCGACCAATTGGGACGTGATCTGCTGTCGATGCTGATGGCGGGCGCGCGGCCGTCGCTGGGCGTCGCGGCCCTGGCACTCGCGATCGGCCTTGCCGGCGGCGTGCCGCTCGGACTGCTGGCCGCAGCGCGACCAGGCTGGGTCGACGAGCTGGTCGCGCGCAGTGCCGATATCCTGTTCGCCTTCCCCGCGATCCTGCTCGCCTTGCTGGTTATCGCGATACTCGGCCCCGGCGCGAGCCATGCTGCGTTGGCGATCGGCCTGTTCAACATTCCGGTCTTCGCGCGCGTGACGCGGGCGTCGGCGCGGCCGATCTGGACACGCGATTTCATCCTCGCGGCGCGGCTGGCGGGCAAAGGGCAGGCGCTGATTTCGGTCGAGCATGTGCTGCCTAATATCGCCGGTCCGCTCGTCGTTCAGGCGAGCCTGCAGCTGTCGCTGGGCGTTCTGGCCGAAGCCGGCCTGTCCTTCCTCGGCCTTGGCGCGCAGCCGCCCGCGGCAAGCTGGGGGCGGATGGTGGCCGACGCGCAGACCTTGGTCGGCGTCGCGCCGAGCCTGGTGCTGCTCCCTGGCCTGGCGATCGTCGTCACCGTGTTCGCGATCAACCTGACGGGTGAGGCGCTGCGCGACCGGATCGCGCCGGAGACCGCGCTGTGAAGCCGCTCGAAATCGCGCATCTCTCGGTCCGCTATGGGGAGACCGTGGCGCTCGACGACGTGTGCCTGGCCGTGGGTGCGGGCGAGATCGTGGCGTTGGTCGGGCCTTCAGGTTCGGGGAAATCGACGCTTGCCGCGGCGGCGATGGATTTGCTGCCGGTCGAGGCGATCGAACAGGGCGTGGTGCGGATCGAAGGCACCGACATCCGCACCTTGCCCGAAAAGGAGTTGGAAGCGCTGCGCGGAGGGCGCGTGGGCATCGTCTTCCAAGAGCCCGCGACCGCGCTCAATCCTGCGCTGACGATCGGACGCCAGATCGGCGAGGTGCTTGAGCTTCACAGCAACCTGAGCCGCACCGAGATCGCGGCCGAGGTGGACCGGCTACTGGCCGAAGTCGGGCTCGGCCTGTCCGCCAGGCGCTTCCCGCACACTTTATCGGGCGGACAGCGCCAGCGCGTCGCGATCGCGATGGCGATCGCAGCCAAGCCCGCATTGCTGCTTGCGGACGAGCCCACCGCCTCGCTCGATCCAGTCGCGCAGGCGGAGGTTGCCCGCCTGCTGCAGTCGTTGGTCCGCCGGCGCGGCATGGGCCTGTTGCTGGTCACGCACGATTTCGCGCTCGCCCGCCGGATCGCGGATCGCGTGGTTGCGCTGGACCAAGGGCGGCTAAGTGAATCGGCGTTAGCCGAAACCAGGCCGGCCCAACCTGATTTCCCGACGCGCGGTGAGCCGCTATTGGTGCTGAATCAAGTCACCCGAACCTATCCGGTAAAGCGCGGTCGGGTCGCGGCGCTGACCGAGATATCCCTGTTGCTCGCACGCGGCGAGACGTTGGCCGTGATCGGCGCCTCCGGGTCCGGCAAGTCGACCCTGGCGCGCGTCGCACTCGGCCTCGATACGCCCGATTCCGGGCGAATCACGCTGGGTGGACGGGACTGGGCGATGGCGCACGGTGCGGCGCTTCGTGCGATGCGGCGGCGCGTCCAGGCGGTATTCCAGGATCCCGCGGCGAGCTTCGATCCGCGTCAGACGGTCGAGCGGATCGTTGCCGAGCCCTTGCATCTGCTGGGGCGGATTTCGGCGGCTGAACGCAAAGCCAAGGTGGCGGAGGCATTGGCGCAGGTCGGCCTGCCCGCCGAGGCGATGGAGCGCTTGCCGCAAGCTTTCTCGGGCGGGCAGCGCCAGCGCATCGCCATTGCCCGCGCGCTGATCCTTAAGCCCGAGCTGATCCTGTTCGACGAGGCGCTGAGCGCGCTCGACCCCGCCCTGCGCGAGGAAATCATAGGCTTGCTGCTCCGATTGCAGGCCGAACTCGGCCTGGCCTATCTCTTCATCGCGCACGACATGGATCTCGTGCGGCGCATGGCCGACCGCGTGCTGGTGCTGCGCGAGGGTCGGTCGGTCGCTTATGGGCTTTTGGAGGAGGTGTTCGACCATCCCACCGACGCCTATGTTTCGGCGATGTTAGCTTAACCGATCAGGACGGCTGCCGCCACATCCCACATTTGCGGCGAGGCGGCCGCGAGCAGACCCTTGCTGGTCTGGGCGATATTGTAAGGCGCACCGTCGAAGCGAGCGACCTTACCGCCTGCTTCCTGCACGATCAGCACGCCCGGCGCATGATCCCACACATGCGTGCGCCAGAAGAGCGCGAGGTCGTTGGTGCCCAGAATCACGCGTGGATATTGCTCGGCGGCGCAGCGCGGGATGCCGACGCAACGCATCTTGCCCTCGGCGCGGTGTTCGATGTCCTCGCGCATCTCGGGCGGCAGATATTTGGTCGAAAGACCTGCGACCGGAATCGCCTCGCCGCTGGTGCGTGCGTGGGTGCGCGTTCCATTGACGAACGCGCCCTGGCCGCGGCCTGCGCTGCACATCCGGTCCAGCACCGGATCGTAGAGCCACGCCGCCTCGTTCACGCCGTCCACCGCGAGCGCGACCATGATCCCGAACGGCGTCTCGCCCGCGGCGAAATTGGCGGTGCCGTCGATCGGATCGACGATCCAGACCGCGCCGGTGCCGATACCCTCGAGCAGGCTCGGGTCGGCCGAGCACGCCTCCTCCCCAACTACGCGCGAGCCTGCGAGCATCCGGATGAGGCCTTCGCTCAGCGCGATCTCGCTTTCCTTGTCCGCGATAGTGACGAGCTCGTCCGGCGCCTTTTCCTCGATCTCGGCCGCGTCCATCTGACGAAAACGCGGCATCACGATCCGGGCAGCAACGTCGCGGATCAGTGCCTGCACTTCTGTGTCATAAGCGATCAGGGTTCTTCTCCCGGAGCGAGGCCGCGTGTGTCGGGGCGGAAACGCTGATGCCGCGGCAAATCGTCCGCGGCGGACGCCCAGGCGATGCGACTGTCATAGAAAATGTGGAACTCGGGGACGACGCGGTCGGGTTCATCCAGCGTCGCGATCGAGAAATCGACCGTCTCCGGCTGATGATCCACCTGCATCAGTAGAGGCGTGCCGCAGCGGCCACAGAAGCGCCGATGACCGAACTCGCTCGATGCGAACCGTCCGACCAGATCTTCGCCTTGCGTGAACTGGAAATCTCCGATCGGCACGGTCGCGAACGCCATCGCCGGGCTGCCGGAATTCAACTGACAAGTCCGGCAATGGCACCACCCGGCATCGAACGGCCTGGAGGTGAGGCGATACCGCACCGCCCCGCACGCGCATCCCCCGGTCCAGTCGCCCGCCATCAGCTCCGATAGTCCGCGTTGATCGAAATATATCCGTGCGTGAGGTCGCACGTCCAAACCGTGGCACGGCCTTCACCCAGGCCCAGATCGACCCCGATCTCTATATCCTGCCCCTTCAGGTGCGCCGCGACGGGTGCCTCGTCATAGCCTTCAACCGCAAGGCCGTGGCGCGCGACCTGGGTCGCGCCGAAACGGATCGAAAGCAGGTCGCGCTCGGCGGGCTCGCCCGCTTTGCCGACCGCCATCACCACGCGGCCCCAATTGGCGTCCTCGCCCGCGATTGCGGTCTTCACCAGCGGCGAGTTGGCGACCGACATGGCTATCCGGTGCGCCGAGGCGTCGCTCTCCGCACCCTCGACGCTGATCTGGATGAATTTGGACGCGCCCTCGCCATCGCGCACCACCAGATGGGCGAGCTGGCGGCAAATGTCGGTCAGTGCCGCCTGAAACGCGTCCGCACCGGCATCGTCGAACGAGGCGAGGGGGCCATTGCCCGCTTTACCGGTGGCGAAGGCGAGAACCGTGTCCGAGGTCGAGGTATCGCCATCGACCGTGATGCACGAGAAAGTCGGCCTGTTGGCCGCGTCCAGCATCGTCTGGAGGAAAGGCGCCTCCACGGCCGCATCGGTGAAGATGAAGCCCAGCATCGTCGCCATGTCGGGCGCGATCATGCCCGACCCCTTGATGATGCCGACCAGGGAGACCGTCTTGCCGCCGATGATGGCGGTCGCGCTTGCCGCCTTGGGGAAAGTGTCGGTGGTGCCGATCGTGTGGGTCGCGTCGAGCCAGGTCGCTTCCGGGGCCTGCAGCACCGCGTCGATCCCGGCCTCCGCCTTGTCGATCGGCAGCGGCACGCCGATGACGCCAGTCGAGGCCACGAACACGTCGGAGGGCTTGCAGCCGACATGGCCCGCGACCCGCGCCGCAATCGCCTCGACAGCCGCGCGACCGCGGTTGCCGGTGAAAGCGTTGCTGTTGCCGGCGTTGACCACCAGCGCCCGCGCCTGGCCGAGCGGCAGCGCCTTGCGGCACCATTCCACCTCCGGTGAGGGACATTTGCTCTGGGTGGTCACGCCCGCGACGGTGGTCCCAGTATCGAGCGCGACATAGGTCAGATCGGTCCGCTCCCACGCCTTGTAGCCCGCGCGCGTCACCGCGACTCGCACGCCGGCGATCGGCGGCAAAGCGGGGAAGGGGGTGGCGAGGGGGGAGGTTTGTCCGGACATGGGGCGCCGCCTAGCAGCGATCTGTGGCGAAGTGTATCCGCTATGCATCATACGCAGGATAGACGCGCGGCTCGACTCATCTTACATGAACGCCTGATGCGTTTGCTGCTTCTCTTCTCTGCCTTCCTGACCGCGCTTACCGGCGCGGTGGTGGGGTCGGCCGCCTCGGCTCAGCCGATCGTGGCGAGCACCAGCGCAACCCATGCAAAGGTTGGCGCCAACGTCACCGTCACCGCGCCCATGCCCGAAGAGGTGCGTGGTGCCTTTGCTGCGCCGGGAACCTGGCGTTCGAGCCTGGTTTCCGCCCCGCGCATCTCGCGCAAATCCTATGGCGAGCGTCGGCGCGAATAAAGCCGCTTAAGCCGCTTTCTCCGGCCCTTGGCCGGTCCGCACCCAAAATCCATCATAAGCGTTCGGCCGCTGGCGGCGACGCGCTGCTATCCAGACAGGAAAACCACACACATGTTCGCTGGCATTGCCAAAGCCGTCTTCGGCTCGTCCAACGACCGCTACGTCAAGTCAATGCAGCCGCTGGTGCGCAAGATCGCATCGTTCGAGCCGGCGCTGCAGGCGATGAGCGACGAGGAGCTTTCGGGCCAGACCGCAGTCTTCCGCGCGCGGCTCGACGCGGGCGAGACGCTCGACCAGCTCCTGCCCGAGGCGTTCGCCACGGTGCGCGAGGCGGCGAGGCGCGTGCTCGGCCAGCGGCATTACGACGTGCAGATGGTTGGCGGTATCGTCCTCCATCGCGGTGAGATTGCCGAGATGCGCACGGGCGAAGGCAAGACGCTGGTGGCAACGCTCGCGGTCTATCTGAATGCGCTGCCCGGCAACGGCGTGCATGTCGTGACGGTCAACGATTATCTCGCAGCGCGCGACGCCGACTGGATGGGCCAAGTCTACAAGTTTCTGGGGCTCACCGTCGGGGTGATCGTACCCAACCTGACCGACGCGCAGCGCAGCGAAGCCTATAATGCCGACATCACCTACGCGACCAACAACGAGCTCGGATTCGATTATCTGCGCGACAATATGAAATATGACCGCGCCCAGATGGTGCAGCGGCCCTTCGCGCACGCGATCGTCGACGAGGTCGACTCGATCCTGATCGACGAGGCGCGCACCCCTCTGATCATCTCGGGCCCGACCGAGGACAAGTCGGAGCTGTACAAGTCGGTCGATGCGATTGTGAAGACGATCGCGCCGGAGCATTACGAGCATGACGAGAAAGCGCGTTCGGTCATCCTCACCGAGGACGGCACCGAATGGGTCGAGCGCGCATTGGAGGCCGCCGGCCTGCTCCAGGGCACCAACCTCTACGATTTCGAGAATACGCAGGTGGTTCACCACCTCAATCAGGCGCTCAAGGCCAACGTCGCCTTCCGCCGCGACATCGATTACATCGTCAAGGACAACAAGGTCGTCATCATCGACGAATTCACCGGCCGCATGATGGATGGGCGCCGTTGGTCGGACGGCCTGCACCAGGCGGTCGAGGCCAAGGAAGGCGTCAATATCGAGCCCGAGAATCAGACGCTCGCCTCGATCACCTTCCAGAATTATTTCCGCATGTACCCCAAGCTCTCGGGTATGACCGGTACCGCCGCGACCGAGGCGAACGAATTCTACCAGATCTACAAAATGAACGTGGTCTCGATCCCGACCAACGTTCCCGTCCAGCGCAAGGACGAGGACGACGAATTCTACAAGAATATCGGCGACAAGTTCGCCGCGATCACCAAGGCGATCCGCGACAAGCAACTGACCGGCCAGCCGGTGCTGGTCGGCACCGTCTCGATCGAGAAATCGGAGATGCTGTCCGAATATCTCCAGAAGGAAGGCGTGAAGCACAATGTGCTGAATGCCCGCTATCACGAGCAGGAAGCGCATATCGTGGCGCAGGCCGGTCGCCTCGGCGCGGTCACGATCGCAACCAACATGGCGGGCCGCGGTACCGACATTCAGCTGGGCGGCAATCTCGAGATGCGGATGCTCGCCGAGCATCCCGACCTCGTCGCCGGAACGCCCGAATATGAAAGCATCGCCGAGGGTATCCGCGCGGAAATCGTGACCGAAAAGGCCGCCGTGCTCGCCGCCGGCGGGCTGTTCGTGCTCGGCACCGAGCGGCACGAGAGCCGCCGTATCGACAATCAGCTGCGCGGCCGTTCGGGCCGTCAGGGCGATCCGGGCCTCAGCCGCTTCTATCTCAGCCTGGACGACGATCTGCTGCGCATCTTCGGTCCGCAGACGATGTTCGCCAAGATGATGAACAAGAATCTGGAGGATGGCGAAGCGATCATTTCGCCCTGGATCTCCAAGGCGATCGAGACCGCGCAGAAGAAGGTCGAGGCACGCAACTACGACATCCGCAAGCAGGTCGTCGAATATGACGACGTCATGAACGATCAGCGCAAGGTCGTGTACGAGCAGCGTGCGGACATCATGGACGCGAATACGGTGGACGACGTCGTCGCCGACATGCGCGCCGAGACGGTCAACGCGATCGTCGCCGATGCCTGCCCGCCGGGCTCTTACCCCGAGCAATGGAATATCGCCGGCCTCAAGGAAGCTGCAGCCGACATTTTTGGCATCCAGCCACCGGTTGACGAGTGGCTCCAGGAAGAGATGGTCGAGCCCGAACTGCTCGCCACGCGCATCCAGGAAATGGCGGAAACCGAGCTTGCGGCGCGCGTTGCCGAAGTCGGCCAAGAGAGCTGGCACAATATCGAGAAGAGCGTCCTGCTTCAGCAGCTCGACCATCATTGGAAGGAGCATCTGTCGACGCTCGATGCGCTGCGCCAGGTGATCCACCTGCGCGCTTATGCGCAGAAGACGCCGATCAACGAATATAAGCAGGAAGCCTTCGCGATGTTCGAGCGCATGCTCAGCATTATCCGCGAGGACGTGACGCGCACGCTCTCCAACATCCGTTTCAACTTCGCGCCGCCGCCCGAAATGCCGAAGATGCCCGACATCTTCACCACCACGCACATCGATCCGCTGACCGGTTATGACAACAGTGCCGATCGCGACGCGGCGTCGCTGGGCCTGGTGACCACGCGCCTGCCGCCACTGCAGATGGTCCAGCCCGACGCGCCCGTGCTGGGCGACCCCGAGGATTGGGAAAACCGGGTTAGCCGCAACGCGCCGTGCCCCTGCGGTTCGGGCCGCAAGTACAAGCATTGTCACGGGCAGCTGTAAGCAAGCCAGCTATTCTGGCTCCGTTCGTGCTGAGCGTGTCGAAGCACTGTCCTCCTCCTCACGGATGAGGAAGGGCAGCCCTTCGACACGCTCAGGGCGAGCGGAAGCGAAGACTGAACTTCAAGAGCTCAGGCCCGGCCAAACAGCCGCGCGAAAAAGCCCGGCCGCTGCTCGGGCTCGCCGCCGATCCTGCGCAGTTTGAGATAGCGAAATCCCTCGGGCTCGTTCTCGCCCAGCATGAACCCGCAGATCGATCGCGCGAGCAGCGCGGGGATGTCGAAAAGGACGTCCACGTTCGCATCCTCGCCGCCTTCGGCTTCCTGCTCGGCTTCGGCTTTGCGGCGGATTTCATTGAGCTGCGCGGGCGGATTGCCTGTAACGCGCAGTGCATCCGGTCCTTCCTCGCAATCATACACCACCCGCCAGCTTTCGCTGCCGTCGTCATAGCCGCGCGCTTCGGAATACATGACGCTCTCATTGACCTCGCAGGCCACGGCCGGGCCGAACTTCGCCAGCTCCGTAAGCGCTCCCTCGAAAGCGTTGGCGCGCCTATCGGTAAGCGCGATCAGCCACCCGTTTGGTGCGATACCGAGATAGAACCCGTCTGCCGTCATGTCTTCCGGCGCGCGGGCTTCCTCGATTTCCATGCCCAGAGTTTCAGCGGCCCGTTCGGGCTCCAGCCCCTGAACGGCAACCCACGAATGCGAAAACCCCATAGCGAATCCCTTTTCACTGCCAGCAACGCTGACAGATCGTTATGGATTTGCAAGAACAAAACAAGAACCTCCAACCATAATGGCTGGAAAAGCCGGTTCCTATTTCTTCGGGCCGAACCCGGAAAGCGGCTTCAGCACGATCCAGATATACGCAAGCGTGCCGATCAGCACGACGATCGCTAGACCGTGATTGAGGTAATCGACTCCGCCTTCATGCTTCACTGCCTGGTTGCCCAGATAATTGGCGGCCGCGCAGCCGACCGAGGCGGCCAGATATTGCCAGATCGAATCCTGCGGCTCGCCGGTGCCCGAGGAGCGCTGCAGGAAGAGAACGATGAGCCCGGCAAAAATCGCCACCGTCACCCAATCGTACACTGTTTCCATAAAGCGACCTCTCCCCTGATGCGCCTCCCTGCCACGGCGGGGCGGGGCGATGCAACAACAGTCATGCGCAAGGCTGTCTGACAAGGCGCGAGGGCCATCCTCCGACAAGAAAGCTTTGTTGCGGCCTTCCAATCGCTCGGGCAAGCTTCGCGCTTCCGTGACAGGGAATGGACATGGCGAGCAGAGCCGAGATTGCGACCGAAGAGCAAAGCCGCGATCACGGCCTGTTGCGCGCGATGGGCGTGTTCACCTTTGCCGCTGCGATTACCAACGAAGTGGTGGGATCGGGCGTCTATCGCTTGCCTGCGGTGATGGCGACCGCCGCAGGCACGGTGGCGCCTTATGCCTATCTCGCTTGCCTGATCGCGATGGCCGCGATCGTGCTCTGCTTCGCCGAAGCGGGAAGCCGCGTGCCGACGAGCGGCGGCCCTTATGGGTATGTCGAAGCCGCGTTCGGGCCGATGCCCGGCTTCGTCGCGGGATTGCTGGTGTGGTTTTCGAGCGTGCTCGCATGTGGCGGGATTGCGGTCGCGCTGGCGGACACGGTCGGTTCGGCTTTCCCGGCGATGGCCGCGCCCGCTGCGCATACGATGGTGGTGGCCGTAGTGTTGGGCGTGATGACCTTCATCAACATCATCGGCGTCGATATCGCCGCCAAGATCCTGGGCCTGGCGACGATGGCCAAGCTGCTGCCGCTCTTCCTGTTCCTGATCGTGGGCGGCGGGGCCTTGCTTATGGGTCACGCCACCGCCGCGCCCATCGACACGCCGCCGACCGATGGCTTTGGGGCCGCCGCTATCCTCGGAGTGTTCGCGCTGACCGGGATGGAGACGCCGCTGGCCGCCTCGGGCGAAGTGCGCGATCCGGCGCGCACCGTGCCGCGCGCACTCCTGCTGGCGATGATATCGATCGGCCTGCTCTATATTGCGGTCCAGATCGTCTCGGACCGGCTGCTCGGTGCCGGGCTGGTCGGGTCCAAGGCGCCGCTCGCCGACGCACTCGGCACGCTCGATCCGCGCTGGCGGGCGCCTCTGCTCGCAGGCGCCTTCGGGTCGATGCTGATCTGGCTCGGCAGTGACCTGCTCGGCGCGCCGCGCGTGTTGTTCGCCTTCGGCCGCGACGGGTTTCTGCCCGCCGTGCTGGGCAAGGTCCATGCCCGCTGGCGCACGCCTTATGTTGCGATTCTGGCCCACTTCGTGCTGGCGCTGGGCCTGGCACTGACCGGCACATTCGAGAAGCTGGCCATCCTCTCCACGCTCGCGATCGCGCCACTCTATATGTCGGTCTGCGCGGCGGCGGTGAAGCTGCGCCGCGGCAATGTTGCGATTTTGGGCACGCCGCTCACCGTAAGCGGGCTGCCGCTTATCGCGGCGCTAGGGATCGTCAGCATGACCGGGATGATCTGCCTTGCCAGGCCGATCGAGCAGGTCGCGCTGGCAGGCCTGCTGATCGGTGGGGTTGTGCTGTTCTACGTGATGCGCGCCATCCATGGCGGCACGAAGGCGCTGTAACGGCGGCGACGCATGGATTGCACAATCCATGTCGCACAGGGGAGGACGATCATGTCGGCACGTCGCGCGTTTCTCGGCGCGTTGATCGCCGAGGCGGTCGCTGTCCTGATCATCACCAGCATTGGCTGTTACTGGTGGGTGCCGATCGCCGGGCCGAATTGAGAGGAGCCCGAAATGGCCGACAAGATATTGCTGGCGATCGATCAGGGGACGACGTCGACCCGCGCGATGAGCTTCGATACCGGCGGCAGGCCGCGTAAGGCCGCCCGGCAGGAATTCGCGCAGCATTATCCGCAGCCCGGCTGGGTCGAGCATGATGTCGAGGATATCTGGCGGGATACGCAGGCCACGCTCCGCCAGGTCGCCGAGGAGGATAAGGGCGCGATCCAGGCGATCGGTATCACCAACCAGCGCGAGACGGTGGTGGTGTGGGACCGCGCGACCGGCGAGGCAATCCACAAGGCAATCGTCTGGCAGGACCGGCGCACCGCGAAATATTGTGCGGTGCTAAAGAAGCAGGGCCACGAGAAGATGGTCCGCAAGAAAACAGGTCTGCTGCTCGATCCCTATTTCTCCGGCACCAAGCTCAAGTGGCTGCTCGATAACGTCAACGGCGCGCGCAAACGCGCCGACAAGGGCGAGCTCGCCTTCGGTACGATCGACAGTTTCCTGCTGTGGCGGCTGACCGGCGGAAAGGTTCACGCGACCGACGCCTCCAACGCGTCACGCACGTTGCTCTACGACATCCACAAGCGCCAATGGGACGCCGACCTCCTCCGGATGCTCGATATCCCGGAAAGCTTGCTGCCCGAGGTCAGGGACAACAGCACGATCTTCGGCGAAACCGAGAAGAGCGTGCTGGGCAAAGCCGTGCCGATCGGCGGCATGGCTGGCGACCAGCAGGCAGCGATCGTCGGCCAGGCCTGCTTCAAGCCCGGTGACGCCAAATCCACCTACGGCACCGGCTGTTTCATGCTGCTCAACACCGGCAGCGAAGCGCCGACCTCCAGGAATGGGCTACTCACCACCATCGCTTATTCGATCGGCGGGCAGACCACCTATGCGTTGGAGGGTTCGATCTTCGTAGCCGGCGCGGCGGTGAAATGGCTGCGCGATGGACTCGGCCTGATCCACCGCGCGTCGGATACCAACGATCTCGCCGCCAGGCTCGATGGCAATCATGGCGTTTACATGGTGCCGGCCTTCGTCGGCCTTGGCGCGCCGCATTGGGATCCGGATGCGCGCGCGACGATTACCGGCCTCACCTTCGACGCGACCGGCGCGCACATCGCGCGCGCGGCGCTGGAATCGGTCGCCTATCAGACCGCCGATCTGGTGGATGCGATGGTGGCCGATGGCGCCCACAGCGCGCGCACGATCCGCGTCGACGGCGGCATGGCGGCGAACGACTGGTTCTGCCAATTCCTTGCCAACATGCTCGGCGCCAAGGTCGAGCGTCCTGCCAATATCGAGACGACCGTGGCGGGCGCCGCTTTCCTCGCCGGTCTCGCGGTCGGCGTGTGGGACAAATTGGAAGATGTCGCCGGTGCGTGGAAGGCGGATCGCATCTTCGAGCCCGCGATGCAGAAGGGGACGCGTAAAATACTCAAGGCGGGCTGGCAGGACGCGCTCGCCCGCAGCCGTTCGAAGATCTAGGCGCGAAAACATGAACCCGCCGAGCGAAGTCGATCTGCTGGTCATCGGCGGCGGCGTGAACGGTTGCGGCATCGCGCGCGACGCGGCCGGTCGCGGGATTTCGGTGCTGCTGGTCGAACGCGACGATCTCGCTGCGCATACTTCGTCCGCAAGCACCAAGCTGATCCATGGCGGTTTGCGCTACCTCGAATATTACGAATTCGGCCTCGTCCGCGAAGCGCTGGCCGAGCGTGAAGTCATCCTCGGCATCGCGCCGCATCTGGTGAAGCCGCTGCGCTTCGTCATGCCGCTGGTGGACGATATGCGGCCGGCCTGGATGATCCGCACCGGCCTGTTCCTCTACGATCATATCGGCGGCAAGACGAGCCTGCCCAAGTCCGAAGGGATCAAGCTGGAGGGCACGCCATGGGGCGCGGGCCTCAAGCCCATCGAACGCGGCTTCATCTATTCGGACGCGTGGGTCGATGATGCGCGCCTGGTCGTGCTCAACGCGATTTCGGCGGCCGAGAAGGGCGCGACGATCCGTACCCGCACCGGCTTCAAGCGCGCCGAACGCGACGGAGACCGCTGGCTCGCGACACTCGACGACGGATCGGCGGTCTCCGCCCGCGCGATCGTCAACACCGCCGGACCCTGGGTTTCGCGCGTGCTCGGCGAGGTCGCCGGCGTGCGCGCGGAATTGCCGCCGCGCCTGGTCAAGGGCAGCCATATCATCGTGCCGCGCATGTATGAGGGCGAGCACGCCTACATTCTCCAGAACGACGACAAACGCGTCATCTTCGCGATCCCCTATGAGCGGGACTTCACCGTCGTCGGCACGACCGACAAGCCGTTTGAAGACGATCCGTCGGCGCCGCAGATCGATCAGGATGAGATCGATTACCTCTGCGCCTCGATCAACCGCTACTTCGCCAGGCCGATCGGTGGGAAGGACATCGTCCGCAGTTATTCAGGCGTCCGTCCCCTGTTCGACGACGGCGCCGAGGACGCCGCGGCGGTGACGCGCGATTATGTGCTGAAGCTTGGCACCAGCGAGGGGCCGCAAACGCTCTCCGCCTTCGGCGGCAAGATCACGACCTATCGCCGTCTCGCCGAGCATGCGCTGGAAATGCTCGCACCCTTTCTGCCGGGGATGGGAGAGAGCTGGACCGGCGATGTGCCACTCCCGGGAGGCGATCTGCCGGGCGGTGATTTCGATGCGTTCCTGCTGATGGTCCGTGATCGCTGGCCCTTCCTGACCGCGGAGAATGCGGAGCGGATGGCGCGCGCCTACGGCACGCGCATTGAGATCTTGCTCGGCGACGCGACCGAACTCGACGATATCGGCGGAGGGCTTTCGCCGCGCGAGATCGACTATCTCGTCACGCATGAATGGGCGCACACCGCTGAGGACATATTGTGGCGGCGGACCAAGATCGGCCTCCACACCGGCCCGGAGACGCTGGCGAAGGTCGAGGCGCTGCTGGCGGCAAGCGGATGATATTTGCGGGCCTAAGTCCCTGGCAAATGGGCGGGCGACGCCGCCACAAGCGTCGCACTCGTCGCGAGGATCGATAGGCGCCTCATGCCAATATTTTCGCCAGCCCTTTCGACAGCTGAAGTGCTCCGTTCAACTGCGCTGCGGCATCGGGCCAGGCGCGGCTGATCACCAGCTTGCTGTCGGGTCGCAATTTGGCCGTGCCCTTGAGCCGGTCGACATAGCCCAGCAGCCCCGGGAGATCGGGGAAATTATCCTCGAAGAAAGTGACAAGCGCGCCTTTCGGACCGACGTCGAGCTTGGCGATGCAGGCCTTCTTGGCGTTCAGCTTGGTCTCGATGATCGACAGCAGGTTCGCGGTTGGTTGCGGGAGCGGACCGAAACGGTCGATCATCTCCGCGGCGAATGCCTCGATCTCGGTCTTGTTCTCAAGCTCGTTCATGCGGCGGTAGAGGCCCATGCGCAGGTCGAGGTCGGGAACATAATCGTCCGGAATCATGATTGGTGCATCGACGCTGATCTGGGGCGAGAATTCGCGGCTGCGCGCAGCCTCGGCAAGGCCGCCGGCCTTGGCCTCGAGGATCGCATCCTCCAGCATCGACTGGTAAAGCTCGAACCCGACTTCCCGGATATGGCCCGATTGCTCGTCGCCGAGCAGATTGCCCGCGCCGCGAATGTCGAGATCATGCGATGCGAGCTGGAAGCCCGCACCCAAAGTGTCGAGGTTCTGCAGAATGTGGAGGCGCTTTTCCGCCGTCTCGCTGACGATGCGATTGGGCGGCGTGGTGAGATAGGCATAAGCGCGCGTCTTGGCGCGACCGACGCGTCCGCGCAGCTGATACAGCTGGGCAAGGCCGAAGCGGTCTGCGCGGTGCACGATCAACGTGTTGGCGCTCGGAATGTCGAGCCCGCTTTCGACGATCGTGGTCGACACCAGCACGTCGAACTTCTTGTCGTAGAAGGCCGACATCCGCTCCTCGACCTCGGTCGCGGACATCTGGCCGTGCGCGACGACATAGCGAACCTCGGGCACTTCCTTGCGCAGGAACTCCTCGATGTCGGGCAGATCCTTGATGCGCGGCACGACGAAGAAGCTCTGCCCGCCGCGATAATGTTCGCGCAGCAGGGCCTCGCGGATCACGACCGGATCCCATGGCGCGACATAGGTTCGGACCGCCAGCCGGTCGACCGGCGGGGTCTGGATCACCGACAATTCGCGCAGGCCGGACATCGCCATCTGCAGCGTGCGCGGAATCGGCGTGGCGGTGAGGGTCAGGACATGCACGTCCGCCTTCATCGACTTGAGCCGTTCCTTGTGCGTCACGCCGAAACGCTGTTCCTCGTCGACGATCACCAGCCCGAGCCGCTTGAACTCGACGCCCTTGGCCAGGATTGCATGCGTGCCGATCACGATATCGACCGTCCCTGCTTCCAATCCCTCTTTGGTTCGTTTTGCCTCAACAGCAGGAACCAAACGGGATAAACGGCCAACCTCGATCGGGAAGCCGCGCATTCGCTCGACGAAGTTGGTGTAATGCTGGCGGGCAAGCAAAGTGGTCGGGCAGACCAATGCCACCTGCATCCCCGCCATCGCGGCGACGAAGGCCGCGCGGAGCGCGACCTCGGTCTTGCCGAAGCCGACATCGCCCACGATCAGCCGGTCCATCGGCTTGCCCGCCGCCAGATCGGCCAGCGCATCGTCGATCGCGCGATCCTGATCGTCGGTTTCCTCGTATGGGAAGCGATCCGCGAAGGCCGCATAAGCAGTATCGGTTTGCGCGACATCCGCTGCGCGCAGCGCGCGCAACGCGGCGGTCGCTATCAGCTCGCCCGCAATCTCGCGGATGCGCTCCTTCATCCGCGCCTTGCGCGTTTGCCAGGCGACCCCGCCCAATTTGTCGAGGCTCGCGCCTTCCTCGCTGCCGTAGCGGCTCAGGACTTCGAGATTCTCGACGGGGACGTAGAGCTTGTCGCCGCCCGAATAGGACAAGGCGACGCAATCGTGCGGCACCTTGGACACCGGAATCTGGGTCAGGCCCTCGTAGCGGCCGATGCCGTGATCGGCATGGACGACAAGGTCGCCCGGCGAGAGCGTCGCGAGTTCCGCCAGGAAGGCATCGGCCGATTTCCGCCGTTTCTGGCGACGGATCAGGCGGTCGCCGAGCATGTCCTGCTCGGTCAGCAGGGCGATTGCGGGCGTGGTGAAGCCATGGTCGAGCGGCAGCACCGTCAGTGCGGTGGTCCCGGCCCGGAAAGCCGCGCCCAGCGCATCCTGCCAGTCGTCGGCGAGCATCGCACCGTCGAGCCCATGATCGTTGAGCAGCCCCTTCAGCCGCTCACGCGCGCCGACCGAATAGCTTGCCAGCACAACTTTGCGCTTCGAACGCGCGAGATCGCGGATATGGGCGACCACGGCTTCATAGACATTGGCATTCTGCGTCCGCTCGGGCGTAAAATCGCGCGGGCCATCGACGCCGAAATCGACAACGCTCGCGCTTTCGGGCTCGTGATAGGGTGTCGTCAGGTGGATCGGGCGATCCTTGACCGCTTCGCGCCATTCCTTCGCCGACAGATAGAGCGTGTCGGGCTCGATCGGGCGATAGCTTCCCGGATCGCTCGTCTTCGCGCGCTGGCGATTCTCGTAATAATCGCTGATCGATTCGAAGCGCGCATCCGTCGCGCCATCCGCACCGCTGTCGCGGACGATCAGGTCATCTTCGGAAAGATGGTCGAACAGGGTCGCCAGCCGCTCTTCCAGCAATGGCAGCCAATGCTCCATCCCGGCGAGCCGGCGGCCTTCGGACAGCGCCTGATAGAGCGGGTCGCCGGTCGCGGTCGCGCCGAACTTCTCGCGATAGCGGCTGCGGAAGCGCTTGATCGCCTCGGCATCCAGCAATGCCTCCGACGCCGGCAGAAGCGTGAAGCCGTCGATATTGGCGGTGGTGCGCTGGTCCTCGGGCGAGAATTGGCGAACGGTCTCGATCTCGTCGCCGAAGAAATCGAGGCGGAGCGCGAGGCTCTCGCCCGACGGGAACAGATCGACCAGACCGCCGCGCACCGCATATTCGCCGGCTTCGTGCACCGTGTCCGCCCGCACATAACCATTGGCCTGGAGCAGTTCGGCGAGTGCGTCGCGATCGATCCGCTCGCCCGGCGCGAGCGAGGCCGACAATTGGCGGACGCGGAACGGGGTCAGCGTGCGCTGTGTGATCGCGTTGGCCGTGGTGACCAGCAGCTGCGGCTTGTCCTTCTTGCGCTGGAGCGCATGCAGCGCCGCGAGCCGCTCGGACGTCGCGCGCAGCGACGGCGAGGCGCGATCGTACGGCAGGCAATCCCAGGCCGGGAAGGTCAGCACCTCAAGCTCCGGCGCAAAGTAACGCGCATTGTCCGCCAGCGCGCGCATCGCGCTCTCGTCGGGGGCGACGAAAACGGCGCGGCCCTTTGCGGCGCGCGCAAGGTCCGCCATTAGCCAGGGCAGGAAGCCCGCCGGTGCGCCGGCCAGCGTCAGTGCCTCGCCGGCTTTCAATATCTTTTGAAGATCAGCCACTTACTTCTCTATCGGAATATAATCGAGCACCCGCATCCGCTCCATCAGCGGCCCCTGCCAGCGTTCGGGAATGGCGATCGTTCCGATCGCCCAGCCCATGATCTCGACATCTTCTTCGTCCATCAGGGCTTCGTACCAGGCGATCTGATCCTCGCTCCAGTCAGTCGAGAATCTGTCGAAGAAGCCGCCGATCAGCAGATCGGCTTCCTTGGTGCCGCGATGCCAGGCGCGGAAGCGCAGGCGCTTGAGACGGATGTCGCGGTCCATAAGGCTCCAACGGGCAACAGGCGGCGGCGCGAAACCGTCGGCTTGAAAAAGATAAGTCGTCATGCCGGACTTGTTCCGGCATCCACCCCTCATCCTCACCAATGGTGCGGTTCCGGCCGGTGGACCCCGGAACATGGGCTCCCGGCAAAATATCATTTTGCTGGGTACCCTCGTCCGGGGTGACGGGTTGCGATATGGCCGCAGTTGAGACACGCATCTAGTGATGCGGCCCGATATTCTCAATCCGCTGTTCGCCGAAGTCGAGGCGCTCAAAGGTGTTGGCCCGCAAATGGCCAAGCCCCTGGCGCGGCTCGGGCTTTCGCGCGCGATCGACCTGTTGCTCCATCTCCCGACCGGCTGGATCGATCGCAAGGCGGTCACCGAGCTCGACGAGGCCGATGTCGGCCAGATCGTCACCGTCACCGTCACCCCCACCGATTACCGCATGTCGGGGAGCGCGCGCGCGCCGGCGAAAGTGGTTGCACTGGACGGCGCCGGCAATGCGGTCAGCCTGGTCTTTTTCGGCGGCTCGTCGGGCTGGGCCAAAAAGCAATTGCCGCTGGGCGAGGCCAAGGCGGTGTCGGGCAAGCTCGACCGCTACGACCAATGGCTCCAGATCGTGCATCCCGAGGTGATGACGGCCGAGGAGGCGAGGGCGCTGCCGCCACGCGAGGCTGTCTATGCCTTGTCGGAAGGCCTCACCAATAAAAGGCTGGCCGCCCTCGTCGCGCAAGCGATCGCGCGGATGCCGGATCTGCCCGAATGGATCGAGCCCAGCCTGGCCGCGAAGCAAGGCTGGCCGAGCTGGCGCGAGGCGCTGATCCGCATCCATGCGGACCCCTCCGACGCCAAGGCGCGCGAGCGGCTGGCCTATGACGAGATATTCGCCAATCAGCTCGCCCTAATGCTGGTTCGTGCCTCCTCGCGCGGCCGCAAGGGTACGCCGTTGCAGGGCGATGGGCGGCTGCGCGATGCGCTCAAGCTGCCCTACACCCCGACGGGCGCCCAGACCCGCACGGTCGGCGAGATCGAAGGCGACATGGCCCAATCCGCACCGATGTTGCGTCTGCTTCAGGGCGATGTCGGCGCGGGGAAAACCCTCGTTGCCTTGATGGCCTTGCTGATCGCGGTCGAGGCGGGCGCGCAGGGCGCTTTGCTCGCGCCGACCGAAATTCTCGCGCGCCAGCATTTCGAGACTTTGTCGCGCCTGCTCGCCGGCGTCCCGGTCAACCTCGCCATCCTCACCGGTCGCGACAAGGGCCGTGCGCGCGAGGCGACTTTGATGGGGCTGGCCGACGGATCGATCGACATTCTCGTCGGCACGCATGCCATCTTCCAGGAGGCGGTGAGCTATAGGCGCCTCGGCCTTGCGGTGGTGGACGAACAGCATCGCTTCGGCGTCGCGCAGCGCATGCTGCTCACGCAGAAGGCGGAGAAGCCGCCGCACCTTCTGGCAATGACCGCCACGCCGATCCCGCGCACGCTCACGCTCGCCCAATATGGCGAGATGGATTCGAGCCAGCTCGACGAGATGCCGCCCGGCCGCCAGCCGATCGAGACGCGCGTCATTTCCGACGATCGCCTGATCGAGGTGGTCGACGGCCTCCAGCGCCATCTCGCCAGCGGCCAGCAGGCTTATTGGGTCTGCCCCCTGGTCGAAGAAAGCGAGACGAGCGACCTCGCCGCCGCCGAGGATCGCGCTGCCGCCTTGCGGATGCGTCTCGGGGACAAGGTCGGCCTCGTCCACGGCCGGATGAAGGGCCCCGAAAAGGATGCGGTCATGGCCGCCTTCCAGCGCGGCGAGCTTGGGCTGCTCGTCGCCACCACGGTGATCGAGGTCGGCGTCGATGTGCCCAACGCGACCCTGATGGTGGTCGAACATGCCGACCGCTTCGGGCTCGCCCAACTCCATCAATTGCGCGGCCGCGTCGGTCGTGGAGAGGGCCGGTCGATCTGCCTGCTACTGCGCACCGCCGGCCCGATGAGCGAAACCGCGCGCGCGCGCCTGGCGTTGCTGCGCGAAACCAATGACGGCTTCCGCATTGCCGAGGAGGATCTCCGCCTGCGCGGCGCGGGCGAGATTTTGGGCACGCGCCAGTCGGGCGAAGCCGGGTTTCGCGTCGCGACACCCGAGCAGGTCGCCGATCTCATCGAAAGCGCAACCCAGGACGCGCGGCTTCTGGTCGATCGTGACGGCGGGCTGCAGGGCCCACGCGGACAGGCGGCGCGGATCGCGCTCTATCTATTCGAGCGCGATGCCGCGGTCGGGCTGATCCGGTCGGGGTGAGCGAGAGGTCATGGCCATGCCCGACGTGCCAGGAATTAGCACCGTTTCGCTCCCCATTTCGGATCTGGAACGTTCGCCCGATTGAATGGGAGAGAATAGTTCGTTACCCGAGGTATCGGGGTGCAAATGTTCCTAAAGCTGATGACTTTCGCCGGCGCTTTGCTTGGGTCCTCCTTCGCGTCGGCACAGTCGACTTCTTCCGCTCCCGCTGGCGAGCCGAGCGGCGCCAATATAGATTCTCGGCCGGCGCCGGTTTCGGCGTGCTGCCTTCTTCCCGCGCTTACTCCGGTGCGCATCGAAATTGTGGTCGCTCTAAACTCTCGCCTGAGCAAGATTGGTGATCACTTCGCCATTCGGCTGGCGGCGCCGATCGATCTGGGCGATGGATTGCGGATTCCGGCGGGCATCGAAGGCGTCGGCGAAGTCATTCACGCCGCGAAGTCTGGCTTTGGGGGCAGGGCCGGGGAGCTCATCCTGGCGGCGCGATACCTTGAGTATCGGGGCACGCGAATTCCATTGCGCAGCCTGACCTTCGCCCCCGAGCTGGGGAAGAACCGGGAAGGAACCGCGATGGGCGTGGCGATCGCCGGAGGCATGGTCGGCGCCGTCGCTGCGATGTTCATCACCGGTGGGGAGGTGAACGTCCCGAACGGCACCATAGTCTATGCGAAAACCGCAGCGCCGGTAAATTTGACTGAACCATCAAACAACGACGAAAAACTGAAGGGGAGCCTGTCACAATGAAGTCGATTTCAACCTTGGCCTCGGCGATAGCGGTCGTTCTGCTTATGGGAGGCAGCCCGGCGGCGGTGGCTCAGGTCGCCGCGCCGGCATCCGTTGCAGCGCCGCAGGCGGGCATGAGTCAGGTCGTTTTCTTCCGACCCAGCGGTATGGGCATGGCGATAAGCTGCAATATCCGGGAAAACGGAAAGATGCTCGGAACCGCGAACAACGGTCGCTATTTCGTGCTGGCTACGACCCCCGGCGTTCACAAGTTCACGACTCATGGTGAGACCACCGACGAGCTCACGATCCAGACGGAGGCGGACGAAACCGCTTATGTGAAGTGCAAGATCGGCATGGGCCTCATGTCCGGGCGGCCGAACATCTCGCCTTCCACCAAAGAAGAGTTCGACAGCCGCGTCGCCAAGATGAAGCCGTCGGATCCGGAAAAGATGGCGAAGGCGATTGCTGCCGATGACGCGCACCATGCCGGAGAGGCTGCCGGCGCGACGCATTGATCCGATCGAGCCAGGTCGGATCGGCCTGGCTCGATCACACATCAGACCTTCGGGTGAAGGCCGATTTGCGCGATTGTAATTTCGACAATCCTCGGGAATAATAAGGCGTTACGCGTCAGGGGGATGCGTAGGAGGGGGAGCAATATGAAGGGTTTCCATGCCGCGGCGCTTTGCGCCGCGATATCTTTGTCTGCGTCTTTGGCGGGCGCTCAGGTTGCATCCAGCAGCACGGACGCCGGTCCGGTTGTTGCCTTTGCCAGGGACGTGCCCGTCGGCGGCGATACATATCTGCCGAGCAACACCGAAGTGTGGTTGACCGCCAGTCAGGAGGTCAATTCGAAGACGTTGAAGGTCGGCCAGAAATTCCCGCTCTCTGTCTCACGTGACGTGATGATCCGCGATTTCGTGGTGATCCCGCGCGGGACCCCGGCAGAGGGGCAGATCACCTACCGAACCGGCAAGGGCGCCTTCGGTAAATCGGCGAAAATGGAATTCGACCTGGTCGATATAGATCTCAAAGGCCGGTTGATTCCGACGAGCGGACATTATCGGATCGAAGGGCAGGGCAATACCGGCGCCACCGTGGGCGTCGTCGTCGCGGCTGGCGTCTTCGGCGCATTCGTCACGGGTCACAGCGCCGTCGTCCAGCAGGGCACGGAATTCCGGGCCTATACCAAGGAGCAGATGCCGGTAACGCTCGCGTCGGCTTCGGGCCCGACGGGTGCCGCGCTCGCAAAATAAAGGGAAGGCGCTCGGCCGGTGGCCGGCGCTCTCTCCTCGGAATGTTCACTATCCCGATTGCGGGCAATCGCCTGGGCCCGCGTCAAAACGGTCCGACCATGGGTCTCGACGGCAAGTGGCGGACCAATCTCTACAACCCCGACGGTACGCGCGCCGAGTTGATAGAATTCAAACCGGTGACAAAACCCTCCTGCTTGGCATTCACAGCCGATAGCCCGAGCGGCTAAGCTTCGCTTTCCGGAAAAGCGGAGTGGTAAATGATCGGTCTTCTTGCACTGGCGGCGGCAAGCGCGTCATCCTGCAATCACGTGGCAGGTGCGGAACGGCTGTGGGCGAAACCCGAGACGCAATGGGTGATGGTTGGGGAGATGCACGGCACCATCGAGATGCCGGCATTGTTCGCCGATCTGGTGTGCGAAGCGGCGGCGAGTGGGCGGCCAGTCACCGTCGCGCTCGAACAAGACGCCGGGATGCAGCCTGCGATCGACACCTTTCTCACATCCGATGGCGGCGTTGCCGCGCGAACCGCTTTCCTCGCGGCCCCGATGTGGTCGGGGAAAATGCAGGATGGTCGGGCGAGCCAGGCCATGCTCGCACTCTATGATCGCCTGCGCGTGATGAATCGGGCGGGTCAGATCCGTGGAGTCTATGCGTTCATCCCCACGCTGACCTCCTGGGTAGGGGAAGGGTCGTATAATGCGTTGATGGCGGACAATCTCAAGGCGATACCCGTCGGCCCAAAGGGGCTGGTCTTAGCCTATATGGGTAGCGTCCATGCCGCCAAGAGCAGCTTCGGGCAGGGTGCCAATCTCTACCTTCCGGCTGCAGCCGACCTACCGCCTGATCGTACAGTCAGCGTCTACGTCTACGAAAATGGCGGCAACGCTTGGAACTGCATGCAGGATGGATGCGGTCCGCATCCGATGCAGGCGCGCAGTGCGCCGCGTGGCTTCGCTTCGTCTGAGGGCCTCCCCTGGCGGTACGATTGGGTATTCGAGCTCGGCGAAAAGACCAGCGCCTCGCTGCCGGCCAATCCCGTCAAATAGGTCATTCCCGCTCAAGCAGTCCGTGGCGCTTTTTGCCGAGGCTGATCTTCACACTCGCGCCGGGATCGATCTCGATCTCGTACTTCTCGTCCTTGATCGGCAGGTCGTTCAGCCGCACCGCGCCTTCCGCTATCTTGCGGCGCGCCTCGCCGTTCGAGGCGCAGAAGCCGAGCACGGTCAGCGCGGCGACGATCCCGATATTGCCGTCGGTGATCTTGAGGCGCGGCAGACCTTCGCCCGCGCGGCCCTGTTCGAACACCTCCTGCGCGGTGACTTGCGCCTGCACCGCGGCTTCGGCGCCGCGGCAGAGCTTGGTCGCCTCGGTCGCGAGCACGACCTTGGCGCGGTTGATCTCGGCGCCGGGCAGAGCTTCGAGCCGCTCGATCTCGTCGAGCGGGAGGTCGGTGAACAGGCGCAGGAAACGGCCGACATCGGCATCGTGCGTGTTCCGCCAGAATTGCCAATAATCATAGGCCGAAAGCTGCTCTTCATTGAGCCAGATCGCCCCGTTCGCGGTCTTGCCCATCTTGGCGCCGTCGGCTGTGGTGATGAGCGGGGTGGTCAGCCCGAATACCTCGGTCCCGTCGACGCGGCGCGACAGCTCCACGCCGTTGACGATATTGCCCCATTGATCCGATCCGCCCATCTGCAGACGGCAACTCGCGCGGCGCGACAGCTCCAGGAAGTCATAGCCCTGGAGGATCATGTAGTTGAATTCGAGGAAGGTCAGCGGCTGCTCGCGGTCGAGCCGGAGCTTGACGCTGTCGAAGGTCAGCATGCGGTTGATCGTGAAGTGCCGGCCGATGTCGCGCAGGAACGGGATGTAGGCGAGCTGGTCGAGCCAGTCGGCATTGTTGACCAAAATCGCGTCTGTCGGGCCGTCCCCGAATGTCAGGAAGCGTTCGAACGCGCGCCGGATCGAAGCGATGTTCGACGCGATCATCTCGTCGGTGAGCAGCTTGCGGCTTTCGTCCTTGCCCGACGGATCGCCAACCTTGGTGGTGCCGCCGCCCATCAGCACGATCGGCTTGTGACCCGCCTGCTGCAGCCGGCGTAACATCATGATCGAGACGAGATTGCCGATATGGAGCGAGGGCGCGGTCGCGTCGAAACCCACATAAGCGGGCACCACCTGTTTCGCCGCGAGCGCGTCGAGCGCCGCTGCATCGGTGACCTGGTGAATATAGCCGCGCGATGAGAGCGCGCGTAGCAGTTCGGACCTGTATTCCATCATGACGCGCTGGCGCTTAGCATAGTCTTCCGCAGATGCGAGGGGCGACACGCGTGCGTACGACGGCGGGGATGATGGGGCGCGCTTTCATGCTGCTGGCCCTGATGCCGGTCCTGCTGGTGTCGATCCCGGTGATCGTGATCTTGAACCTGCTCGGCTTGAACAAGCTGTCGGCCGGTCCCGAATATGTTGAACGCCACCTTGATCGGTTTATCGCAGGTTCGGAAGAGTCTGGTGATTGGGATGATTTCTGCTCGGTTCCGCTCAAGGATGCGGAGCTGGATTCGATCAGGGAGCGCGTTTGCGTTTTTGGACCCTGGAACTACGCGGATGACTCCAGAGAAGCGGAGCTGCGGAAGCTGCTCGATGAAGTGAGGGCGATCACAATTGCCAGGACGATCGCTTAACCTGCACCCTGTCAGCACTTCTCCGGCGACGGGGATAGAGGTGGATATTCTCCGTGTCGCGCCGGATCTGCTCAGCCTGAGCTATTCGATGCGGGGCGACATGGCCAATGTGATCGTTCCGCAATTGCATCCTTCCACACGGGCCGACGGTCTATGGAGGCATACCTGCTTCGAAGCGTTCCTGGGCGCGCGGCAGGGCTATTACGAATTCAACTTCTCGCCCTCCACGCAGTGGGCTGCCTACCGGTTCGACAGTCACCGCGAGGGTATGCGTGAATTGGCAACCGACGGTCCCACAATTTTCTGGGACGGGAAGGCGGCCAGGCTCATCGCCACGATCCGTCTGCCATCGGACGTCACCGGCCCGCTCGGCCTGTCCGCGGTCGTCGAGGATCGCGCAGGCAACAGGTCCTTCTGGGCGCTGGCGCATCCGCCGGGCGACCCCGATTTCCATCATCCGGCTTGCTTCGCGGCCGAACTCCCGCCAGCAGACTGAGCCCATGGACTTCGGTATCGACCGGCTGCTCGCCGACCCTTCGCTCCTGGCGCAGCTCAAGGGGCGGCGCGTCGCCTTGCTCGCGCACCCCGCCTCGGTCACCGCCGACCTGACCCATTCGCTCGATGCGCTCATCGCTGCCGGCGTCAACGTCACCGCGGCGTTCGGGCCGCAGCATGGCCTGCGCGGCGACAAGCAGGACAATATGGTGGAATCGCCCGATTTCACCGATCCCGTCCACGGCATCCCCGTGTTCAGCCTCTATGGCGAGGTGCGCCGCCCGACCGGCCAGTCGATGGGCACGTTCGATCTGTTGCTGGTCGATCTGCAGGATCTTGGCTGCCGCATCTACACCTTCATCACGACTTTGCTGTATGTGCTCGAGGCTGCGGCAGAACATGGCAAGGACGTGTGGGTCCTGGACCGTCCCAATCCGGCCGGACGGCCGGTCGAGGGCACGACGCTGCAGGCCGGCTGGGAAAGCTTCGTCGGCGCGGGCCCGATGCCGATGCGTCATGGCCTCACGCTGGGCGAGCTCGGCCGCTGGTTTATCGACAAATGGCAGCTCGACGTGGCGTATCGCGTGGTCGGGATGACCGGCTATGATCCGGACGGTGCCCCCGGCTTCGGCTGGCCGCTGGGCGAGCGTGTCTGGGTCAATCCCAGCCCCAATGCGCCCAATCTGTGGATGGCGCGCGCATATCCCGGCACGGTGATGCTCGAAGGCACGACTTTGTCGGAAGGGCGCGGCACGACCCGCCCGCTCGAAATCTTCGGCGCGCCCGACATCGTCGCGCGCGACGTGCTGTCCGAAATGCGCCGGATCGCGCCGCACTGGCTGGAGGGCTGCGCGCTGCGCGAGATCAGCTTCGAGCCGACCTTCCACAAGCATGTCCATCAGCTTTGCAGCGGGCTGCACATCCACGCCGAAGGCGGCTTCTACGATCATCAGGCCTTCCGCCCGTGGCGGCTCCAGGCGCTTGCCTTCAAGGCAATCCGCGCTTTGTATCCCGATTACGATCTCTGGCGCGAGTTCCCCTACGAATATGCTTTCGGCAAGCTGCCGATCGACGTGATCAACGGCGGCCCCGCGCTGCGTGAATGGGTCGACGATTCGGGCGCAATGCCCTCCGATCTCGATGCGCGCGCCTGCCCGGACGAAGATGCCTGGCGCGAGGAGCGGTCGCCTTACCTCCTCTATTGATGTGGCGCGGCACCGTCGGCCCTTCAGGTCGTTGATGGCTGCACACAGCTGATAGGGGCGTAGCCATGAAAATCCTGATCGCGGGTATCGTGTTGGTAGCGGCCGCCGGACCGGCGTCGGCCTCGACCGGCGCCGCCTGGGCCGCATCGAGCAAGGCGGGGCGGGCAGCCTGTATCGCCGCCGCCAATTTTGCTCGCCCGTCCGTCTCCGCGCCGTTGAGCTTCAGCGATCAGGTCGGGCGCGACGCGATATTGGTGCGGGGCATGTACAAGCAGCGCTTCATGAAGAATGCCTGGGGCACGATGCTCTGCCTCTACGACCGCCGTACCCGCCGCGCCGAAGTGGTGGAGGCCAAGGGCTGGAGCGCCAGATAATCCCGCCCGTTCGGGCTGAACTTGTCGAAGCGCGGCCTTTCTTCCAACCTGCCTCAAAATCGAAGGGGCAGGGCAATCATGAAAACAGAGCGCGTTCAGGCTTTCACCGATGGCGTGATCGCGATCATCATCACGATCACCGTGCTCGAATTGCCCGTGCCGCATCGCGCCGATCTCGCCTCGCTGCGCGGTGAGCTGCCGATCCTGTTCGCCTATCTGGTGAGCTTCGTGAATGTCGGCATCTACTGGAACAACCATCACCATCTGTTCCAGGCGACCCGACATATCGACGGCAGCGTGCTCTGGGCCAATCTGTTCATGCTGTTCTGGATGAGCCTCGCGCCCTGGACGATCCGCTGGCTCGACGAGAGCGATTTCGCCGCGCTGCCGATGGCGGCCTATGGCTTCATCTTCGGGATGACCGCGATCGGCTATACCTGGACGCAGCGGCGGATCATCGCGGTCAATGGGGAAGATTCCACCATCGCGCGCGCGGTTGGCAACGACACCAAGGGTAAGATCAGCCTGGCCGCTTATGCGGCGGGGATCGGGCTGGCCTTCGTCCAGCCCTGGATCGCGGCCGCGCTTTATGCGGGAATAGCGTTGGTCTGGCTCATCCCCGATCGTCGCATCGAGGATGAGCTGCGCCGCGAGCATTGAATTCTCCCGAGGCGTGTGGGCAGGCGCCGTCGCCACGCCGGCCCGGCAACCTCAGCGATCGACGCGGGCTTCCTTGCGCGCTTCCAGCACGTCCCACAGTCCGCGATGCTGCAGCAGCAACTGACGCGCGCCGAAGCTCAGCGTGCGGTCGAGTCGCGGCTGAACAGGCAGATTGGCGAGGATGTTCGCGGTCGCCTCTTCGTTCGGTAGCTGACAGACCGGTACCGGGATGCCGATCCGCGTCGCGGCGGTGTCCAGCACCGCACGAATCGCCTGCCAGTCCAGGATCAGCGCGACGATCGCGCCGATGCCGCAACCGAATCGGTCGGAGCACACGATTGTCTCCATGGCGCGCCGCTGGTCGAGAATCGCGGCGACCGTGTCCGTTTCGCCGGGCGTGCTGGGCGCCTGGCCGGCCGCGACGATCAACTGGGTCAGATAATGGCGCTCGGCCGCGAAGCCGGCAGCCGCCTCGCGAAACCAATTGGCCGCTTCCGGCAAAACGTTGCGCTCGCCGCCGAGCTCGATCAGCCCGGGCTGCGGGCCGTGCAGCATCGACAATAGATGCAGCACATCCGCCAGGTTGCGCGTTGCCAACGGATCGGCGTTGAGCTCGTAGCTATGGGTATAGGGGTGGCTGGCGCTGCCCTCAGAGGCAGCGAGCGCAACCAGCATCTCGCCGAAATCGGCGGGTGCGGTCTGCAATGCAACGAACGACATGATCGGCTCCCGAAGCTGCGCCAAGCGGCGCACACTTCCCCCTTGAAGGATTGGGATAACCCAACGGCGTAAAAATCCGGTTTACAGCACGTTAGCCTTGAGGGCGCGGCGCAGAAATAATCATTTTCCTGCAGAGAGTTTCGTCCATTCCGGGTGCAATCCGGATCGGCTCACATCGGCACAGGCGGGGAAAGGAGACGCTCCCTTCCGTCGCGCGTGAAGCGCAATCGCACCGGCGGCCTTCCCTTTGTCGCCCCAGCGAAAGCTGGGGTCTCGCGAGGTCGGCGGTCGAACGCCTGTCACGCCAGCTTTCGCCGGCATGACAATGATCTTTACTGATCCAGGAAGCTGCGCATCTTGCGGCTGCGGCTCGGGTGCTTGAGCTTCCTCAGCGCCTTCGCCTCGATCTGACGGATACGTTCGCGCGTCACGCTGAACTGCTGGCCGACTTCCTCCAGCGTGTGATCGGTGTTCATGCCGATGCCGAAGCGCATGCGCAACACGCGCTCCTCGCGCGGGGTGAGGCTCGCCAGCACCCGCGTGACGGTTTCCTTGAGGTTGGCCTGGATCGCGGCGTCGACCGGGATCACGGCGTTCTTGTCCTCGATGAAATCGCCCAGATGCGAATCCTCCTCGTCGCCGATCGGCGTTTCGAGGCTGATCGGCTCCTTGGCGATCTTCATCACCTTGCGCACCTTCTCGAGCGGCATGCTCAGCCGCTCGGCCAGCTCTTCCGGCGTCGGCTCGCGGCCGGTCTCGTGCAGGAACTGGCGGCTGGTGCGGACCAGCTTGTTGATCGTCTCGATCATGTGGACCGGGATGCGGATCGTGCGCGCCTGGTCCGCGATCGAACGCGTGATCGCCTGACGGATCCACCAGGTCGCGTAGGTCGAGAATTTGTAGCCGCGGCGATATTCGAACTTATCGACCGCCTTCATCAGGCCGATATTGCCCTCCTGGATCAGATCCAGGAACTGCAGGCCGCGATTGGTATATTTCTTGGCGATCGAGATGACGAGCCGCAGGTTGGCCTCGACCATCTCCTTCTTGGCGATACGCGCCTCGCGCTCGCCTTTCTGCACCATGTTCACGATGCGGCGGAACTCGGTCAGGCTCATGCCCGTCGCGCTGGCGATCTCGCCGGTCTCGGCCCGGATGCGCTCGACAGCGACGCCTTCTTCAGCCGCAAAGGCGGCCCATTTGCGGTCCGCGCCGGATACGGTGGTGATCCAGCCTTCTTCGGTCTCGTGCCCGACATAGCGGTCGAGGAAGTCCTTGCGCGGTACGCGATGGCGCTCGGCCAGACGCAGCATCTGGCCGCCCAAAGCGGTCAGGCGGCGATTGAACGAATAAAGCTGGTCGACGAGATGCTCGATCTTGGCGGCGTGGAACTTCACGCTCTCGACCTGCGCGGTCAGCTCCTCGCGTAGGTTCTGATATTTGTTCTCGTCGGATTTCGGAAAATCGTCGCCCATGCCATGCGCGGCGATTCGCTTGGCCTGCAGCTTGGCGAAGCTCTTGTAGAGATCGGTGATGGTCGCGAACTTCTCCAGCGCCTGCGGCTTGAGCTGTTCCTCCATCTGCGCCAGCGACAAGGTGTTATCCTCATCGTCGTCGTCCGTCGGGCGCGGCGCGCGCCGCTCGACCATCGAATCCTCATCCTCGTCCGAATCGGCCGGGGCCTCCTCGGGCTCGTCTTCTTCCTTGAACGACGGGCCGGCGCTCTTCTCGCTGATCTCGCCCGTATCGTCGTCCTCGGCGCCTTCGACCTGCTCGGCGGTCGGGCCCTTCGACACCATCGCGTCGAGATCGAGGATCTCGCGCAGCTGCATCGTGCCTTCGTTGAGCTGGGTCGACCAGTCGATGATCGCGTTGAACGTGATCGGGCTTTCGCACAGCCCCTGGATCATCGTGTCGCGGCCGGCCTCGATTCGCTTGGCGATGGCGATTTCGCCCTCGCGGCTGAGCAATTCGACCGCGCCCATCTCGCGCAGATACATGCGCACCGGATCGTCGGTGCGGTCGATCGTCTCCTTCTTGGTGGCGGTCGACGTGAAGGTGACCGCGGCATCCCCGTCGGTCGTCTCGTCGGCATCGTCCTCGTCGGGCTGCTGCGGCTGCTCGCCGTCCTCGCCCGCTTCCTCATTCTCGACGACGTTGACGCCCATCTCGTTGAGCGCGGACATGACGTCCTCGATCTGCTCGGACGACATCTGGTCCTGCGGCAGGGCCTCGTTCAGTTCGTCATAAGTGATGTAGCCGCGCTTCTTGGCGCGCGCGAAGACCTTCTTGATCGACGCATCGTTGAGGTCGATCAGCGGCGCATCGCCGCTGTCGCTCGTCTCGCTGCCGTTCGCGCTCGTTGCGTTCGCGCCGTTCTTCGCCATGCTATCTCTTGATCCCGTCAAAGTCGCTCAGTCGCCGTCCGGCTGCATCAAATCCATTAAACGGCGCTCGACGTCCTGTTTTTCGCGAGTCAGTCGCTGCTGCTCTGCAAAACCCGCTTCGTCGGTAGTGGTTTCGAACGCGCGCGTCGCTTCCGCCAGCGCCTGTTCGATCACTGGCCGCGTAACCAGCACGTCGATCGCCTCTCCCAGGTCGCGTTGCGCGCGACTCGGGTCCGCATCGCCGCGCAGGAAGGAAAAGGCAAGACCGTTCGTCCGGCACAGTTCATCCGCTGCGGGGCCTAAGCCCGCTTCAGCCAATATGGAACGTGCCTCGCCACCTTCAAGGGAGCGGCCCGTGAAAGCCGCATCGATCAGCGCATCGCGGATGCGTTCCAGCACCGGATCGCCCAGCGAAAGTCCCGCCAAAGCCTCGGCATGCGCCTCGGTAGTGGCGGGGTGGAGGATCAAGCCGCCGATCACCGCGCGCGCCACCATCTTGTCGATTCCGCTCTTGCCGATCGATCGTGCGCGATCGGACGCAGGGCGGGGCAGGGGCTTGCGGAAATCGCGCCGGAATGGCGGACGATTGCCCCGATCATAAGGCTGGAAGGGCTGCTGCTGCGTCTGCGGCGCCCCGAACAGCGCATCGAAACGACGGCGGAATTCGTGCCGATATTGCTCGGCGGTGCTTTTGTCCTCGATTCCCTGGCACAGTTCGCCAAGCCGACGGCGCAACCCCGCGCGCATTTCGGGCGTGTCGAGCGCGGTCGCCGCCTGCTCGTGCGCCCACAGCAGGTCGACCAGCGGGATCGCGGTCTGAAGCGCGTTTTCGACCGCCGCCTTGCCGCCGGCCTTGACCAGATCGTCCGGATCCTGCCCGCCGGGAAGCGTCACGAAGCTCAACGAACGCCCAGGGCCGACCATCGGGAGCGCGCGGACCGCGGCCCGAACCGCCGCCTTTTGCCCCGCTTTATCCCCGTCGAAGCAAAGGATCGGCACCGGCACCAGTCGCCACAGCCGCTCGATCTGCGCCTCGGTCAGCGCGGTGCCGAGCGGTGCGACCGCCTCGTCGATCCCCGCTTTGGCGAGCGCGATGACGTCCATATAACCCTCGACCACGATCACCCGCTCGCTCTTGCGGCTGGCCGGTCCCGCGCGATCCAGATTGTAGAGCGTGCGGCCCTTGTCGAAGAGCGGTGTGTCCGGCGAATTCAGATATTTGGGTTCGCCGCTGTCGAGAATGCGCCCGCCGAACGCGATCGTGCGTCCGCGCGCGTCGCGCACCGGAAACATCAGCCGGCCCCGGAACCGGTCATACGGCTCCTTCTCGTCGACCGAGATAAGCAGCCCCGCCTCGATCAAGGTCTCGTTGCCGAAGCTCTTGAGTGCGTCCTTCAGCCTGCCGCGCGAATCCGGCGAAAAGCCCAGGCCGAACGCCTTGGCGAGCTCGTCGGACACGCCGCGCTTGCCGAGATAAGCCCGCGCCTCCGCGCCCGAAATCCCCTGCAATTGCTCCGCGAACCAGCGGTGCGCCGCCTCGGATGCGGCCACCAGCCCGGTCGCCCGTTCCGCGCGCTCCGCCGACCGCGGGTCGGGCGCGGGCATCTCCATCCCGGCTGCCTGCACCAGCTCCTTCACCGCCTCGATAAACGGCATGCCCTTGGCCTCGGTCAGAAACCGGATCGCATCGCCATGCGCCGAGCAGCCGAAGCAATGGTAAAAGCCTTTGTCGTCATTGACGTAGAAGCTCGGCGTCTTCTCGTCATGGAACGGGCAACACGCCCGATATTCGCGCCCGGCCTTCTGCAACTTCACCGACCGCCCGATCAGCGCGGACAGCAAAGTGCGGTTACGCACCTCATCCAGAAATTGGGGGGAGAGAGTCAACGCTCCCCCTCCCTGCCAAGGGAGGGGGCCGGGGGGTGGGTCCGTCCGCCAAGCCGCTCAAGTTTGGTCGGCCTCGTCCGCCCCGTCTCGAGAATCACCTGCAACACACCTTCGAGATTGCCTGCAACATCGGCATTGGTGAAGCGAAGCACGACATATCCGAGCCGGCCAAGCATGTGATCCCGGTCGGCGTCATCGGCTCGATTATGCGTCTCGCCATCAACCTCGATCACAAGAGTGCGATCCCGGCAGACGAAATCGCAGATGAAGCCATCGAGCACGATCTGGCGGCTGAACTTCAGGCCGTCCAACTGGCGATTACGCAGGTGCTGCCACAGCTTATCTTCAAACAGCGTAGGTTCCGCCCGCATCTCGCGGGCAAATGCGGCCAATCTCGGATTGATCCTGCGCGGAATGACCCACCCCCAACCCCTCCCTTGGCAGGGAGGGGAGTTTAAGAAAGCCGCGCCTTCACCAGCGCGCTCGCCTTGCTCATGTCGAGCTGCCCGGCATGCTTTTCCTTCAGCGCGGCCATCACCCGGCCCATATCCTTGACCGAGGTCGCGCCCAGCTCGGTCGCGATCGCGTCGATCGCCAGCGCGGCATCCGCTTCGCTCATCTGCGCCGGCAAAAAGCGCTCGATCACCGCGACCTCGGCCTTTTCGCCATCGGCCAGTTCCTGACGGCCACCCTTTTCGAACATCTCGATCGATTCGCGGCGCTGTTTGATCATCTTCTGCAAAACCTCGGTCACCGTCAGGTCGTCGTCCGGGGTGGTGGAGGCGGTGCGCAACTCGATATCGCGATTCTTGATCGCGGCCTGGATCAGGCGGGTAGCATTGACGGTCGCGGTGTCGCGCGCCTTCATCGCGGCGATCTGCGCCGCCTTGATATCGTCTCGAATCATTTGGGGGATCTCTATGGAAAAGCGGGAAACCCCTTTGATAGCCCGAACCGGGCACATTTGGTAGAGTTGACCCATGGGCCCATGCCGTCTAGCGGACGCGGCTTAGCGACATCGCTGCCCAACCTTATTGGAGTGCCCGCCGACCATGGCCGACGCCTCGCCTTCACGCGCGCC
>Ga0068854_100000188_pt1 | contig 41566 bp, 33 predicted proteins | sample KBSCornC42_FD_66590 | JGI IMG/M metagenome (GOLD analysis project Ga0068854, IMG submission 66590) | Corn rhizosphere microbial communities from Kellogg Biological Station, Michigan, USA - KBS Corn C4-2 | ecosystem: Host-associated > Plants > Roots > Rhizosphere > Soil ... | reverse complement strand
GCCGCATGCGGTCGTCCGCGCCGGGCAGCCATCGCCGGTCGGCGGGGAGGAGGATGGTCGATGTTGCCCTGATCCGGAGGTCGAGCGGATCGTCGGGCGCGATGCCGAGGCCGATGGCAGCATCGCTGATTGCTTGGGCAAGAGCGCTGTCGACCGCCTCAGCGATGCGCTCGGCCATGAGCGCTGTCGAGCGGGCATCGTCCGTGTCCGCCGAGACGCGCAGGGTTCGCACGATGCGGCGCGATGGCATCTCGCGGATGATCGCGGCGCCCGCGAGGCGCTGTGCCTCATTCGCGAGGTTCATCTGCAGCATGTAGCGTGACCGGTCGCGCGGATTCGGTTGCCAATGCCAGGCGACTGCCACGCTTGTTTCCGCGACCCGCTCCGCGATCAGGTCGCGGACCTGCGCTACGAATGCCGCCGCGCCCCCGTCGGCAGGTTCGGAAAGGTCGGCGGTGAGTACGATGATGATCTCGGCATCGACCGGGTCGTCCTCCTGCTTGGTCGGCGACGGCGTGGCGATCCAGATATATCCCTCGCCATATTGGGTCTGGATGAAGGCGGGCGATCGCGGGTCGTCGCCCAGCTTCGCCCGCAGCCTGTTCACGAGGAAGTCGATATAACGGTCCGATCGCTCCTGGTCCTCCGGTTCGATCTGGTCGAGCAGGTGGCTGCGGCTCAAAAGGCGCTGCGGATTGCGCGACAGGACGAGCAGGAGCGCCCGTTCGTTGCGGGTGAACGGGACCTTCGCGCCGTTACGGACCGCGAATAGACAGGCTTCGTCGAGAATCAGATCACCGTATCGAACGGTTCGCATGTGCCCAGTTCTTTCCTGTCGGCCGGCATCCGACGTTTCGAAGCGATCATCGCCCTTATCGCGTTTCGTGACGCGTGCCATAGATTTTCAGGGGCTTAGAAGACGATCTTCAGCGCTCGAAGCGGCCGGGCGGCAATCCGCCGAGGCTGTGTCAATACCCGGAAGCGGCCGCTCTCCGCGCAATATAGATTCAAGAATGGACCTGCGCAGATTCCGATCTGGCTCACTCGGCATCATTCCGATTCCGTTGTTGCTCATTTCGGCTGGGACGATACGTTTTCACACAGCCTCCGCCCATAGCGGACGCTCAGCGTCCGCCTACGCGAATGGCAGCTTTTGGGATCGGCCAACCGCGCACCGAACGGCGGACATTAGGCGCATTGCTGCCGTTTAGACTCGTGGCTGCAGCAAGCCCTTCAAGCTAGAAATCGGAACGAGGGTGATCGCACCGACCTTAACAATCTCGATGTCTCCTGAAGCAATAAGCTCATAGAGCTTCGATCGCCCAATGCCGGTCAGCCGGCAAGCCTCCTTGATCCGGACCGAAAGCGGCTCAGGGGCACCCTCGCTCATCTGGAATCTCCTTGATCGGTTTGGCTCGCGATCAGGCGCGGCTTGCCCTGGTTCGCGGCAAGGCGCCGGCCAACCTGGTCCATGAAGGCGCGGTAGCGCTTGATACCAAGCTGCCCCGTCTCCTGGTCGAAGGCTGGCTGGTGCGCGACAATCGTCAGCTGATGCTGCACGAACAGGTCGAGCACCTCAGCGGTGATGTTCAGCGTTGTCTCGACGCGCTGAAGGGCGCGCTGCTGGCGATCGAGCCGTGGCGCGAACCGCTCGTCCAGTTCGTTCACGGATTTGCGATCGATCCAGGCACGCAGTGCATCGGTCAGGATCGTCGTTTTTGAGGCACCAGGCCTGCCGGCAAGCGCGTCCAGCTTCTCCGAAAGGTCATCGGGCAAATAGAATTGGTGGCGGGTCTTACGCGTGTTCATAGCTGCGCATTTTGCGCCTGTGCCGCGTGCTGCAAAAGGGCGTGTAGGGGATCACAGGGGCTCTTTGCGGTGACCTCAGAACCCACCGATCTCGGGACCGGAGCGTCCGCGCCCGATCGTCCAGCTGATTCCGCTCTCGCGCATGATGCCCGACACCTGCTTGCCGACCGCACGCTCGAGGGTCGGCAGCCACGGCACCAAGGCAAACTCGCGTGATTTCTCAATCAGGGCATATTTGGAGTCCCCGACTGCCACAGCGCGGCGGTAGGTCCCTTCGACGGTTTCGCCGGCGACGAACGGCGCAAATTCGAGCCCCAATTCCTGGCTCAGCTGGCCTGCCACTCTCCGGAGTTCACGTTGCCGCAGCACGGAGAGCGCATTGGCGCGCAGCAGAACAGCCTCACCATCGATCTCCACTAGTTGCTGCTCGACCAGCCATTGTTGCCGAGCACCAAGCGCCTTGCGCACCTCCGCGCCGAAACCGCGGCCAAGCTCGATCGGCTCGGGCTGGGTGAGGGTGCGGTCGAGCCAAGTGAGCCCGTCATGGCGGGCCAGCTGGTCCACAGTGCGGGTTGCCAGCGGCTCGACGAGCACAGGCGTTCGCTCGGCGCGTAGCCGCTCATAGCCTTCGGCACGCGCGAGATGATCGGGCGCGATGATCCAGGTCCCGTCGGGTTCGCGCTCGACGCCGCCGGTGGCGCGGCGGATCGCCTCGAGCCGGCGGACATGAGCCTCGGCGAACGCCTCGTTGGCATTGGGATCATACCGCAGATGCAGATCGACGTTGTAATGCCCGTCATTGGCAGCGGCGACTTCGGCCACGGTGCGATCGACCTGCCGCGGCGCGATTGATGCGGGCGTGATCCGCACGATCGTGGCGTCGCTGGTATCGGCGGCGTTCACACCCAGATCGACATAATGGCTAAGCCCGTCAGTGCCATCGACGATCAGGTAATGGCGGTCGGCATATTCGTCGGACAGACCACGCTCGATCACTTTGCCTATGATGCTGCGCGCCTGTCCCTCGGCCGGATCATAGATCACATAATCGGCGGGTGAGCGCCCGGGCGCATGTTCGCGCATCGCGCGTTGCATCGTGCGGATGATGTCGCCGCGCTCGCCCATACGCCCGAGCGTCGACTCAAGGTCTTCGGGCAGACGCCAGAGCCCACGCCTCTCCTCGACCGCGAGGTTCATGCGCGCCAGCGTCTGCAGTCGGCCCGCGCGCAGCGATTGCTCGACGCTGTCGCGATGCGCCGGCCGGACCAGGCCATCCTCCCCAACGGAGCGGATCAGCCGGCGATCGATCGAGGTGAAGCGTTCCTGCTCGATCTCGCGTGACGCAGCGCGCATCAGTTCCTCGGGCGAATGCGGTCCCAGATCGAGGTCGACCAGCCCGGCCGCACGCGCGCGCAAGCCCTGCGTCATGTAATCGCGCGCGATCACCAGATCCTTGCCCCTGTCGTCCTTGCCGCGAACGATCACGTGGGAATGCGGGTGGCCGGTGTTGAAATGATCGATCGCGACCCAATCGAGCTTCGTCCCCAGGTCCTGTTCGACTTGCTTCATCCAGCGGCGGATCAGCGGCTTTAGGTCGTCATATTCCGCACCATCTTCCGGCGCGACGATGAAGCGGAACTGATGGCGGTCTGAGGCGCCGAGTTCGAGGAAGGCCTTGCCGTCCATCACCTGGACTTCGTCGCGCCCGTAGAGCGTGCCGCGTTCACCCTCGCGCGTGGTACCGTCGCGTTGCAAATATCTGAGGTGCGCAGTTGCCGACGCGAGGCCCTTTGGCCCCAACCGCACGATCCTGGCCTTGACCACCACGCGGCGATGGGCGGCTGGGCTGGACGCCCTCGAGCCGAGCAGCGCCCCTTTACCTGATCCACGCCCGATCCGCGCGCCGGTGAAGCGGCTGCGTCCGCGCATCTGCCGTCCGCCCGCGCGATTGATCGCGGAGCGCATGCGATGTTGGAGTGGCCGGTCCTGGCCGACACGCCCAAGCCAGAGTTCAAAGTCATCATCGGCCATATCGCGACCCTCACAAGCTCGGGTTTCCGAGCAATGAGGGCGGTTCGGCGGATGGCTTCAAGGGCCTCCATAAGAACAGCCGGAAATCCGCCATTCTCGAAGGCCGTGGAGGCAAAGGGCACCCCATACCTCCACAAAAAAAGATGTGCAGACAAATACTTGCGCTGCCCGGAGAGGCAGTGCTTTCTATCTTGCCTTACACCGTCTTCCTCCCCGCCTTCCCGATGTTCTGTAAATGTTCTAATTGCTGTCGTTTCCCGAGTCGCAAAGGAGCGTGGCAAAATGAGCGTGCGGATCGAGCCTCAGGACGGCTTCAGGTTGAAGCTATCAGGCGACATCGAGACAGCGATTACGCTGTCGACGCGCGCCGTCTCCGACGACTTCGCGGTCGCTTTTTCCGACGGGACATTGCTGCGCGGAAGCTATGATTTCGCGCTCGAAGAATGCCGTTTTTCGGTACTGATCGAAGGTGCGGGCACGGCAAAAATCCACCGCGAAAGCGGCGGAGATCAGGTCGAACTGGACTGGCGGATCGAGTGGGTCAGCGTGGCGCCGGGCAGTCATGCGCTGCTACCGGTTGCCAATGATTGCGAAGCTGATCAGCCCCGATTGTGGAATACCGAAGCGGCGGCTTAGATCGCCTTTTCAAGCTCGGCGATGCGCTCATTGCAGAGCGTCATGACGACGCGGCCGAGTTCCTCGACGCGCTCGCCGAGCCACGCGAGTTCTTCGGCGCTGATCTTATAATGAGCTGAGTAACGGGCCTTCACATAAGCCTCTTTGAGCTTCTCGAACATGCTGCGCTCGCGTCGATTTTCGCGCGGCCAAACGTCGATCAGGCGGCGGTCGATCAGCTCGGCCTGGCTGCGCAGAAATGCCAGATTGTGAACGTGCGGCGTGTAGAAGGTGCAGACTAGCAGAACGCAGTGATAGAGCCGCTCAGCAGCTTGGTGCAGATTGAAAGCTGCTTCTCGCAATCCCTCCTCTACCACGAGGAAGTCGGATGCCTTTTTAAATTTTGCGGCGCTCGGAAACCACTCCTCAAAGTACGCCTTGGCCATCTTTAACGCCTGTTCCGGCGTCTTCGGCTTGGGCTCATGAAGCTCCGTTTGATCGGATTCATAGAGCACGATCCCGTCGCGCTTCACATCCATGAAGAAGTAGCGGCCATGCGCGAGCCCGTCATTCACCTCCTGCAGCGTATGCAGGATGTAATTGACCGGCACGTGGATCGTCTTGGTGATCGCGAACTCCCGGATCAGCCGTTCGTCGAGCTTTGACCAGTAAGCGGCGCGGTCGGTGAGGCGCTTGTCCTTGACGATAATCAGCAGATCGAAGTCGGACTGGAAGCCTTTGGCGGTGTGTGGCTCATCGACCCAGCCGCCACGCGCATAGCTTCCGTAGAGGATGATCTTGTCGATCCGGCCTTTCTTCTTCCAATCGGATGTGGAGACCGCGAGCGCATCGGCAAACTCCTCGAAGATGATCTGGACGACGCGCTCCAGGTCACGCTGCTTGGACGCGGGCAGATGGTCGAGGCTGGTCTTCATTCAGGGCAAGACTCGCCTTTCGGTCGTCAATTGCCAAGCGGAATATGCGCCGAACAGGTGGTTCATGGCCGCTCCGCCCGGTCGAGATGGCGCCAGATTTGCAGCAGCGCATCGGCGAAACGCTCCTCCACCTCTCGTATCGTGAGGCCCAATTCGTTGGCGATCTGCGCGTAATCCCGTCCATCCAACCGGACCCGCTCGAAGACGGTGCGGGTCACCGGGTCCATTGCGTCGAGCGCTTCGCGCATGCGGCGGATCAGTTCGCTTTTCATGGGATGTCTCCCGAAAGGAGAAGACCGGCGGCACGCTGGCCGCCGGTCAGTCAGGCTCAGGCCGCGTGGCGCAGCGGCTCTTGCTCGGGCTCGACCTCCCGGGCCGGACTATCCGCACTCCGCGTGATCAGCGCCTCGACCGCAGCGGTGCGATCTACCGAGCCGACACCGCCGCGCGTCGTGTAGGCGCTGGCCGGGAAGCGCATCCAACGGGGCACCCAACCATCGGCCTTGGCCCTGCCATCGGTACCCGCGAAGCTATCACGCAGGATCGCCTTGAGCGCCTTGCCCTTCTCCTTGGCATTGGCCTGCGCCACGCTCTCGCCAGCGACGTCGCCGACCATCGCGGTCAGCACCTCCCGGTCGCGGATCAGGTCAAGCAAGGCGTCGTCGGGCTGCCAGACTGCGCTCATGTCCACGGCCAAGTGCAAGCCGAGCGCATCGACGATGGGGCTGCGGGCGTGGAGCGTCTCGCCCATCACCACCGCCAGCACGTCGAGAACTTGCCCGTCGTCGAGCGTGAGCAACTTCGCGAAAAGCTCCGGCAAGCCGGCGTCGGCCCCGCGTGTCACAGTCGGCGTCTCGGCATCGAAGTCGAGCATCGCCAGCACCGCGCGCCGCTTCGCATCGAACGCGGCTTCAGCGTGTGAGGCCTCCACGCTTTCGGCAATCGCGTCATTGGGCGTGCCCTGATGCTCGATGCGGACGGTCCAGAGCGGCGAGCCGACGATCATATGCGCGACCGCAACCCGCAACGCCACGCCGGGGGCGTCGGCCAGTTTAGCGCGCACCGCCGCATGCCGATGCAGATCGACATAGTCGCCAATCGCGCCGGTGATCTCGGGACGCACCGGCTTCTCGATAGCGCCGCCCTGATCGAGCTTGCGCGCTTCGCGATGGCTGACGAACCCCTCGTGAAAGGTCACGTCGCCGCGATAGCCGATCGCGATATAGACCTTGCCGCCCTGCTTCTTGGTGCGATGCTCCTGCTCCCACGAGTGGAAATGCTCGCCGGGTTCGAGGATCACGACCTCGCTCCACCCGGCCTCGCGGTAGCCTACGGCCCGCGCCTCGATCTGGGCCCGCTGCGCCGCCCAGAAGCTATCGGCATCGGCGAAATAGCTGACTCCGTCGAACAGGTCCGCGACGATCTGACCGTCGTAAGTAGCGAGGTCGAACAGCGCGACCGAAGTCGGGATCGACGCCCCGCCGAACAGCCACGCCTTGAGCTGCTGGCCAACCGGCGCACGGGTTTCCTCCCCATCCCGTAGTGCCAGCCAATCGCGCTGCTGCGCCTTGGAGGCGAGGGTCAGATGCTTCACAGTCAGCGCATCGATCTGCTCGTTGCGATAGAGCGAGCGGATGCGCGGCAGCAGATTGCCGAGCGCCAGCGTGCGCTTCACCTGCACCTCGGTCAGCCCGAAGGTCACCGCGATGTCTTCGGGCGAGCGCCCCTCACGGACCAGCCGCGTGAACGTTTCCCACCGTGTCACCTCGTCGGGATCGAGCCGTGCGATATTCTCGATCATTGAGGCTTCGAGCGCGGCTGCGTCGTCACCCGCCCCCATCACCGCGCACGGCAATTCCTCGATAGCGATGCCGTCCGCCGCCGCTGCCAGCGCGGCGTGGTAGCGCCGTTTGCCCGCGACAATTTCGTAAGTGTCGGGACTGCCGTTCACCCGCACGATCAGCGGCACCAACACGCCGCGCGCGCGTACCGACGGCAGGATGTTGGCGAGGTCAGGCACCTTCTTCACGCCCCGCATGTTGACGGACGAGACGCTGAGCTTGGCGATATCGATATGCTTGAGTTCCATGGTCCTTACTCCTTTCTCAAAACCACACCGGCCCCGGCGAAGGGGGTGGGCGGCAAGGAGCGGACCGGCAGTCGCGCCGAATGAGGTGGGCTGCACCTGAAAGGCCGTAACGAAGTGGAGGAGCCGCGCGGAGCGCGGCTTGCGGCCCGCCGCGGCGGGACTAGAGGGCGGCGACGCCCACCCCCTTGGCCGCGGCCGGCCAGCAACGCGATCGCGCGTAAGCGCGATCTCCACCAGCCGGATCGCCGATCCGGCCATGCGTTATCTGATCGTCACCGCGCGAGCGGCCGAGACCCGCCAGGGGCTCGGTGGAGCGAAGCGGAATAGAGCGGGGTCGCGCCAAGGGCGCGAAACGCCGGATTCTCTTAGTCCACGGTTGTCGAATATTCCGCTGCCTTCGACACAATGCGGATAACCGGGCCGCAGGCTAATCGCATTACCATTACGACCGGGCGCGTCAGAAGCCGGGGTCGTGCCATTCGGCAAAGCGGACGGGCACCGCCTCTTGATCGTACACGATGCCGTTCACGATCACGCGAAACACATCCTCGTTGCCTAGCCGGATCGTCGGCTGCTGCTCGTCGCGCAGTGCAATCTGCTCCAGTGCTGCGGCGAAGAAATCGGCGTCGTTGCCTACCATCGGCGGCGGAACTTGCAGCGGCGGGGCGGGCAGCGGTCTAAAGTAGACTCGATCCTCCGGATCAACCTCGTGGTCCTCTTCCGGCCGGCGATAGGACACGAACTCTACAGTGCGCTCGACCTCGGCGTCAGCGCCTTCGAGTATCGACGCGTGCGGGAATAGTACGAGATTTTTGTGGCCGGCCGAAATCTGCGCGGACTCGAAGATTACGCCGTCGACGCGCGGGTCTGCCTGCGACCAGAGGTATTCGGCGACCAGCTGCGTCGGAAGATAGTCCAGGGTCTCCCTTCCCGGCACCACAACTCGGCGCACCTGCTGGTGGAAGCTGCGCATGAACCCGCCGTAGCTACGCCGCTCGATGTAGTTGTCCGCGAAGTAGCTCAGTTCCTCGTACGCTTCGTCCAGCAGGGTCAGATCGAGCACGCGAAGCGGACGCAGAATCTCGAACCGGCCCACGATGGCGCCGCCGCCAACCGGCACTCGGAGCTCGGCAACGCACGTCTCCTGGTCGAGCGCACCATAGAAGAGCCCGATACCGGGAGCGTTCATGCGACCCGCGCCGGCCCGGCCCGGCTCCGGAGCGTTAAGCTGACGCAGCCGGCTGGCGAGAATCGTTTGGCGCTGACCTTCGTCGTTGGCCTTCCTGCCGCGATATACATGAGTGACGTCGGTCTCCGGTCCGACCGTCCGTACAACCCCATTGGGCGGCCATTCCCCGCGCAGGATCGGACCAAGGAGGCGGTCCAGCAGTTCTTTGCTGTCCGTCATGAAGAACCGTCTGTGGTTCTTCAGCTGCTCGCAGAACTCGTTCCACGTGTGATGCAGATCCTCACCCGTCGGCTCCTGGATCGCATAGATGTTCGAGCTATCGTCGAACAAGTCGAACGGATCGTCGCGATAGTCGATCGGATTGCGTCTCGACAGGATACCTGTCAGCCGAGTGCCGATGGAGTCGTATTCGGCCTGTAGCATATCCATGATGATCTCATTCGCGGGCTGACCCGCCGGGCCGAAGGCGGGCTCGCCATCGCGCAGGATAAAACCTTCCTCCGCTAGACCGACTAAGCCCTTGTAGACATCCTCGATGCGGTCAGCGAGCGCGTTCAAGGTGATAGTATGCGCCCTGCGACGCTCGCACCCGACGCAAAGTCCCCGCGTCCCGTTACGCTCGATTTCCGCGCTGATCAGGCTTTCTCCGATGCATTCGCTGCACACCCTGTTTGGCATTCTCATCCCCTCGGGTAGCAGCTACCGCCGGCGCCCACGCCCGCACGATGCCGTCCATGATCTCCATCGGCAAGCACGCCGTCAGGTGCCCTAGCCACCGATCCCGAGCCATTTCTAAACGACTAAGTTGAGGGCGGCGTTCGATACATCCGGACCAGATCCCCACCCGTTGGGCGGGCAACAAGGGAACGGCCACTTGGTCGCGAAAACCATCACCAAGGCTGCTCTCCGCGCGACCTTCAGGGCGCGGCGCCCGGGCGGGCATCGGGTTTTGGGATCGATGTTTTGTCCGTGCGGAGCCCGGGACGGTCGCTGGACGACCAGTGCGTCCTGGCACCCGTTGAGCTTGCATTATCCATGTTGCAGCGCGCGGCTTGACGACTCAACTACATAACCTCATGTTCTACTTATGTTCCGCCTTTTCCATCGAAGCCTAGCCGGAACGCGGTCAGGCGCAAGAGAGGCGCAGCCCACATTTGCACGCTGTCCGCCGTTACCCCATTAATGCCACAGAATCACTCGGCACGGATCGGCCGTCAGGCGGCCGAGGGAGGAGATATTGGGGGCAGTCCCGGGAGATCCGAGCGACGGGCAGGGATGTCCGCAGATTACATGCCACCTCCATGCGACGGAGCGAGCGGCCTTCGTGGACTATTCGCGCAGCTTTGGGCTCGACCCGCCGAGCCTCATGCTTCTACTGTTCGCACGCGAGCGGCGAGTCGGAAGGCTCCCGGCGCTTATTCGGGACGACAGACCGCATCCGGGACCCCGCAAGGGCGCCCTCACGGTGCACAAGAGGGATCCGGCGATGCGGAAAGCCGTTGCGACCATGGCAGAGCAACACGGAACCACGGCATCCGGCCTGTTTGGCGTGCTCATACGCGCGGAACTCGCGGAGCGCTGGCTCGATGTATCGCTCGGGACTCGTTTCGAGTCGCGTTGATATTGGAAGCATGATATGACGGCGGTGCTCAGGAAGGGAGGCGTGGCAATGCAAGCAGTCGAAGACGTCCGCCTCGTCACGTCCGAGGAATTCGTCACCGACTTGGTGTGCCAGCTCAAGCTCAGCCACTTTGAACAGGTCAAGCTGGCCGACACATTCGAGGACAAGCGCTTCGCGCGCGCGTACGAGATGCTAGTTGAGAACCAGGACCGCTTCGGGCTCGCCGTCGACTTTTCGCTCGCGACCAATCCCTACCACGGCGACTCCAGCACGCTGCGTGAGGCGATCTATGCGCTGCGCGATCGGCACATCGTGGCGATCAATAATCCGCGTCTCAAAACGGTAGAGTTCAAGGTCGACGAGGACGACGCGAACTATTATCTCGACCACTCCTCGATACCTCGCACCCTCATGGCGAAGATCGTGGAAGAGGTTTTCGGGACGGACCCAGCGCCGGATGACGAGCGACGAAATACTGGACGGCATTAAGGCGTTCGTAGAAGCCTTCGCCGAACAACGTCTTCGAAACTACATCACCCGCATCGGCAAGCCCGGCGCGATCGGCAAGAGTCCGAAAGAAATCAACGACGCGATCTGGGGGACCATTAAAGTCTCCCCGCTCGAGGTCGTCATTCTCGACTGCCCACTCGTCCAGCGCCTTCGGTTCGTGCGCCAGCTCGGCGTCGTGCATTGGGTCTATCCCGGCGCCACGCATTCACGCTTCGAGCATACGCTCGGCGTCCTGCATCAGGCGCAGCAGCTGGCCAATGCCATCAACCAGGCCTCAGCCGAAGGACCTTCTCTGGCGCCGATAGACGGCGCCAAGTCGGCCCTCATCCGCATGTGCGCCATCCTTCACGACATCGGACACGGTGTGTTCTCGCACGTCTCCGAACATGCGATCTCGCGGCGCGTGGAAATGCGGCTCGCGCTCCAAGCATTCTCGACGCGCTACGAACTCGGCGGCAAGATCCAACTCAGCGAACTCGTTGCCTACCACCTCGTCGAGGCGCCCGCCTTTCTCGAAATGCTCGGCATCGCGTTCGACCAGCTCGGCAACGGCGGCATGGCCACGGGCGGTTCCAAGGAGGCGGCCGCCCAAGTCGCCAAGCGCATCCAGCGCGCGATCATCGGGCGACACATCGACGAGGACGTGCCTCTTCTCCACGAGATTATCACCGGCCCGTTCGATGCCGACAAGCTCGACTACTACGCCCGGGATGCCAAGCACGCGGGCATACCGTCCACGCTCGACATCTCGCGGCTGCTGCAGAAGATCACGACGAAGCGCGTCCCATCGAAGGAGATGCCGGAAGACATTCTAAACGCTCTGAATGAGCATCGCGACGCGCGCGTCCTGTTCGGCCTCAAATGGTCCGGCAAGGCGATCCTCGACGAACTCCACCTCGCGCGCGTCCTGCTCTATTCGAAGATTTACAATCACAAGAAGGTCGTCGCGATCGAAGCGATGGTCGAGGCCCTGTTCGAGGCGCTCGCCTTCCATCCGCAGGCGGACGTGCTGAAGCTGATCCGTCTCTCCTATGAACTGTGCGACGACCAGCTTCTGGTGGCTGACGCCGAGACACTGTTCCGTGCGCTGGGCGTCGAAGACAGACCGACCGCACTCGTGTCCTTCATCAACACGCTGCTTGCCAAGCTTCGCGACCGCGACCTCTATATTTCATCACTGTCTTTGATGGCGACCTACCCGGGCGACCCCTGGGGCGACGACCGGCAGCAGCGGCGCGGCCTCGATCAGGTCGTCAGCATTCTCACCAATGAGCAAAAGCTTGCCAAGCTTCGCCGCGACGTCGCAGCCGAGCTGCGCTCCATCGCGGAGGTACTACCGGAGGCCATGGGCGGCATTGAAGCCGAGGCGCTGGGATACGCGGTCGTAATCTCGGCCAAGCCACCGCTTGGCAGTGGCACCGAGATCGATCGGGCGCTGATCTCGATGGGCGACAAGTTCGTGCGCGGACGCGAATTGGAGATCAACCAGACAGCGTGGGCCGACATGTACGGGCTCGGCAAGCCGCAGGGCGTGCTGTTCGCGCCGCGCGAATGCGCGGCAGCCGTGTTCATCGCAGCCGAGCGCCTGCTGCGTCGCGAGTTCGACGTCGTACTGCCCGCAAGCGCGCTTGAGATCAGCAAGCAGGACCGAGCGGAGGTGGACAGGCTTAAGCGCCAGTTGGAGGAGGTAGGCTGGTATAAGGGCGTGCCGCACGACATCCGCCCGGTACCCGAACGCCTCCGCCGCCAGGACATCGAGGTCAAAGTCGACCGCATCGCGGCGAAACTCGAGCAGATCGACGAACCGCAGAGCGACACACCCCAGCGGCGCGCCCAGGCAATGCGCGAGCGCGTAATCAGCTGGCTCGCTCAGTTCCGCGACAACGACGCGATCGAATGCGCCATCACCTCCCTCGACGCGATGAAGGTGCTCGGCCGGGAGGACAATCATGCGGCGCTGAAGAAGTTCGCAGAACTGAACCCGAAGTTCGTGGGCGCCACGATCTGCCCGCTGGGGGAAATCAAGGATAGCTCCGCCGTCCAGACCTACCTGTCACGCGACCTCGAGAAGATCTTCCCGCGGGCCTGCCCGATCGAGGAGGCGGCCGCCGCCGGCGGCGACAAGCCGATCGTCTTCCTGGACGACATCGTCGGCAGCGGATCGCAAACCCTCGACATCCTCGGCAACTGGTTCGAGGATGACGAGCTCAAGCAGGACCAGCTCGAGGAGACCCGTCTGCCGTTCGGCCGGGAGGAAAGGGCATTCCTCCGCTCCCGCCCCGTGGCGTTCGTCTTCATCGCTGGCTGGAAGGAAGGTCTTGAGCGGATCCGCGACGCCGCGACCAAGCTGAGGCTGGATGCCACCGTTTATGCTTATCTCACCGACAACGACCTGGCATTCGCTTTCGAAGGGGCGCTCAATGGCATCGACCCAGAGAAGGTTGAGGCGTTCCGCGAACGCTGCCGAAGTATCGGCGCCGATCTCCTCGCGTCGAACGGCAAAGACGAGACAAAGCAGGCAGAGCGTGCGCTCGGGTATGGCGGGCGCGCGATGCTGTTGGCTAGTCGCTTTAACGTGCCGACCCAGACCCTGACCTGTTTATGGATGGGTGGCAAGCATGACGACGTCGACTGGCATCCGCTTATCAAACGTCGAGCCAAGACCTGACGCACGCACGGCGGCACCGAAGTGGAGTCTTGCGACCCCACTCCATGTATTACTTAAATAGCTTAGCTACTATATCTATAAGTTCACGCATCGTTGGTACTTTCATAATACCTCCTTTCATAGGTATGATTATACTTATACCGAGGTAGGATGTCGAAATTAAAATAACTCGAATCGGGAATGCCTGCCCTATTGCAAGTGCGTGAGCGCGCTCATTTTTGAGCCGGCCGGATTGTGGCTCGGAACGGGTTGCGGACGCGCTGGCGGAATGCGTATCCTTTTAGTTCGCGCGGATCCTTCATTTCGAACAGCACGCGATTGGTCTCAAGGGTCTCGATTTCCTCAGGCGTCCAATCGGGCGGCGAAAGCGCCAGTACATCCTCCGAGCGCGTGCGGATCTTGCCATCTTTCAAATAGATATCGAACGCCATGCCGACCACCGTGTCGAGATTCGGCTGTTCGCGGAATACCGAGAAGCAGTAAGTCTGGAGCATGCTGCTGCGGTAGGACCTGTACTCCTCATAGGTTCCAGCGCCTTTGTCCTGCGGTAGGATGAGGAAGACATAGCCGATGCGCTGGACCGGAAAGCGGCGAGTTACAAACGTTCGCCTCACGAACCGCGCCATATTCCCCTGCAAGCAACCATCCATGGCTCCCCACAGAGCCTGCGCAAGCGAGACGCGGCTCATCCGGGGCTCGGCCGCGATGATGCGCAGCGCCTGTTCTGAAAGTTTAACGGTTGGCTCATGGTTGAGGATCGCGACCGATGTGCCTTTAAGCACATCCTCCGAAATAAGTTCGATCACCTCATCCCAGAGCATCGACTGCTTTCTCAGAGCTGCGATCTCTTTATGCAGCCTTGACGAGACATAGGTCTCATACTCGCCCTCCGGTATGATGATCTGCGCGCGGCGAGCTTTCTTGCGCAACTTATCAGCCACGAAGGCTGGTCGCCCGTCCTTGAATCCGTTCATCATGTAGGCCGCGAGCAGATGCTCTTCGCCCGCTGCCAGACCGAGTTTGTTTGACCGTAGGAACTTTGCACGGGCGGCGAGATAGGTTGTGAGGTCGGCGACCGTGTCGAGCTCACCCATCACAAACTCTAGCCCGATAGGGTCGAAGACATGGACGAAGGTTCCGCCCGGATTGACATCGCCAACCATAAAGGGGTGAAAATCATCGCGTGCAGTATCCACATGTGCGGTCCCCTTCAGCGCGGGCTGGATCATCAGCGACCCGCGCGGGTCTGAGAAGTAATCGCGGCACGCGGCTTCGGCACCGGTCACCACCGCGACCAGATGCGTGATGCGGCTTGCTTTCTCTGGAATCGGCACCGGTAGCGGCTGTGTGCAATGCTTGTCGGTGAAGACCCGTTCTGGGTACAGGTCGAGCCAGCGCTCGGCCCCATTTAGCTGAGCAACGGCACCCTCGATCGCGCGCCGATACCAGCGTGACCAGGCAAGCGCGCTCGGCTTTTCCGCCTGCCAGCTTATGGCTTTGTCGCTGAACAGCACGACATGATTCTCGAACACCGCCAACAAATCAGCGATCTCTTGGCCGCCGCCGCACGCCGTCTTGGTGCGGTCATTGAACGTATTGGGGTAGGACCACAGGCGCAGAAACGCACGGTCCGCGAAGCGCGCCAACCGCTGCTCTGATGGCGTCAGTCCTTCACCACGATAGATCGTATCGCCCAATGTGTCGCTCCTCTTCGGCAATCGGTGGTCGCCCCCAAAAGCGCTCGCCGGCGAAGTGAATCCTACGCGGCCTGGAGCAGCGGGATGATGGCGCGAGAGGCGATTTCCTCTAACCCATCTGCGATCCACCGCCCATAATGACGCTCGATCATCAGCACACTGGTGTCATGGAGCGCGGCCACCAGTCGGATTGGTAGCCCGTTCCGGATCGCGCGCACGATCGACGAGTGACGCAGAGCGTACGGCACGGTGCCTTCGAGAGATATTGCCGCGCAAGCTTTGTGCCATGGGCGCAGCATCTCAGAGGGCGTCTTCCAATGCTCCCTACTCACGCGCACCCAATCCGTCACGTTCACCTGGGAATACCGCCACCTTACGAGAAGCCGTTCTTCTCCATCGCGGTCGGCGAGAACGGGAGCCAATGCGGTCAGCACATCGGTCCCCACCGGGATAGGGGTGAAACTGGCCGCACGCTCCCGACCCTTCCGGCTCGATGGCATCAAAATGCGGGACCGCTCTGGCTGCACGTCACGAACTTGTAGCCGTGCCACTTGAGAGAAGCGCGCACCGGTTGCGGCGAGGAGAATGACCAGACGAGTGAAATCTCCGTCCCGGTCCAGCTCCGCGACCGACGTCAAAATGCTGCGGACCTGATCGTCGGTGAGAATCTGATTGTCCCGCGCCAACGGCTGGGGAAGCTCTCCGTTCGAGGCGATCTTCAACCCAAACCGTACAATATCGGCGAAGTCCGACGGCAGGGCTTTGCGCATGCGACGATGAATGCGGTTCAAGGCGGCCTTAGTGTCGCTAGCGAGCCGCTGGCGAGAGGTCTGCTTGAGCTTGGGATCAACGCGCGAGAGCCACCGGGCCAGATCATCCTCGGTGAGCTTGCTGAGCGGGATTGAGGGAAGCTTTTCGTCTTTGAGGAGGTGTCGCGTCAGCTTCCGGCTGGCATCCGACCTGACCTTGCGGCCTTCCCACGTTGTGATGCGACGATCGCGCTCGGCGATATACTCCTCAATGGCGGTCCGAACAGTGAGACCCGTATCCACGTACGAGGTGGCCTCAATCTTCCTGGCTGACTCCACCGCAGCCTTTGCAGCTTTGTGAGCCGCTTCGTAGCTCAACGTGCCAACGTCCAATATGTCGTCCGCCACGCCTAGAGCTTCCTGGCGGTACTTCTGACGACCGGCGTACCAGCGCACGAGCCATCGGCCGCCCCGCTTGCCTTTGCGATATCCGAGGTGAATTTCCGGATCTATTGCGCGCCAGTGAAGTCCCGCGCATAATGCGGCTCGCGCGCTCCTGGTTGTCAATCGGGCCTCGGAAAGAACCTTCGCCACGCCGCCAAATCCATCAAATATTCGTCAAATATACCCGCCTGTACGGGGGTGGACGCTGATGGCAGTTATAGCGCTATTTCGTAAATTTTTCAACGCTTTGACTGGACGGCGGTGGACGCCTTTACATCTATTTTGGACGACTTTCACGGCTGAAACACGGGTTCGATTCCCGTAGGGGTCACCATCCTCCCAAGCTTGCGGCACGAGTCCCGGATCGGCAACAGCCGACCCGGCATCGTTCCGTCAGGCGGCGAGCGATCCGGCGAGCGCCACTATCGGCGGCGCCATCGCCAGCAAAACGTCCACCACATGCGTGAAAATGATCGCCACGACGACGACGAGCGTGGCCTCATGGACGCGTCCGCGCGCGCCGACATCATGCCGGACCAACACGCCCGCCACCGCCAGCTGCAGCGCCATCGCCAGCCATTCACCCCAGCCGCCAAGCAACGGCATCGGCAGAATTCGGCCGAGCGCGGGCTCGAGCAGGACGATGGTGGCCCCGATCATCAACCGGCGATGCCACTCCGTCCGGCGGCGCAGCAGCAGCGCGCATATGACCAGTCCACCGAAGGTCAGGCCTTCGGTCACGACCAGCGACAGCAAAAAGGCGGGCGTGAAGAAAGGAGGAATGGCATGGCCTCGCATCATCGTCACGCAGGTCGCGACTGCCAGCGGCGGGATGGCAAGCGCGAGGACGAGGCCGGTCCAGCCGATCCGGCGATGCTGCGCCAGCTGCAGGCGCTGCGCGAGCGTCGATTGAATGACCAGAAGGCCCAGCCACAACAGCATGGCGGCCGCGTGGGCGTGCACGATGAGCGGAGCATGGCGGTAATCCACCATCCCGCGCGCCGCGAACTGACCGAATGAAAACAAGATGAAGCCGGCAAGCGCGACCGCCATCTTCTGATAGAAACTTTCCTCGCGCGAACCCCGCGCCGCAATTGTCGCCATTTTTACTCCCCCCAATAGGCCGCGGTTTAGACCCGGCCTCTCGGCTTGTATCCCGTTGCAAATTAACACGGGCGCGGGGTTCGGGAAAAGACTTTCGAGCGGACGGGCGGTCGCCTCTATCGGCGCCAATCGACAGGCGGTTGAGCAAGTAATCACTAAAATGTTCCGAAGCGGACCCCGGCGCGTCAAACCGGACTTTCACTCTCGCAAAGTGGAATATTGCTTAAATACAGATTCTTGATCTGCAGTATTTTGGAATCGTTCCGCTTGTAATCCGTGTATTGGTGGGTAGGGTTTGCTCGCCCGGCAACCCATAATGACGATCAGGATAAATGAAACACGGTGGTCGAGCGAGGCTCGGCATCAATCCGTCTGGGATACTGTCCGCTCCGCTCAATAAGGACTGAAGCGTGAAGTCGCATTACGAGGCACTCGACGGCCTGCGCGGGACGGCCGCGTTCAGCGTGTTTCTGTTCCACATCTGCGAAATGCTCGTTGTGGACCTCGATCATAATCCGATGCCGCACACCTTCCTGGCAGTGGATTTCTTCTTCGCGCTATCGGGGTTCGTGCTCGGCCACGCTTATGATGCGTCTATGTCCGTTGCGGGCCCGAGCAAAGGAAACGCTTTGAGCCTTGGCGGTTTCCTCAAACGGCGCCTGATCCGGCTTCATCCGATGGTCGTCATCGCGATGATCGTCGCGGTCGCGACCTACCTTCTCGACCCTTTTGTCAGCGACGCTCCCCGGATCAACATCCAGTTCTCCTGGCTGAGCTTCGGAGCAGTATTCGCTCTGAGCCTGCTCCTTCTGCCGACACCTGCGCTTCCCGATACGTTCGGAGAAACACATTCGCTGAACGGCCCGGCCTGGACACTGCTTCAGGAATATATCGCCAACCTGCTCTATGGCCTGTTCGGGCAGAAGCTGAGCCTGGGCCTGCATCTCCTCCTTTGCGCAGCGAGCGCGCTGGTGCTGGCGGGAACGGCGCAGCATTATGGCGATCTTGGGCACGGTTGGGGCTGGTCCGATTTCTGGGTCGCCCCGGTGAGACTGGCATGCCCGTTCCTGATAGGCCTCCTCATCAGCCGTCAAAAGCTTAGCCTGCCGGTTCGCTCCCCCTTTTTCCTGTTGTCCGGAGTGCTGCTGGCGGTGTTCTTCGCGCCTCGGATGGGACCGCTGAATGGTCTTTTCGAAGCCGGCTGTGTCATCTTTATCTTCCCGGCCATCCTCGCCGGAGGCACCTCCATCGGGAAGGTGGAGGGCCGGCAAGGCAAGCTCTGCCGCTTCGTAGGGGAGTTATCCTACCCGCTCTACATCATCCACTATCCCTTCATTTACCCGTTCGCCCACTGGAAATGGAGCACGCATCCCGATCCGGTGCGCGTCGGCCTCGTCGCGGCCGCCTTATATGTGGGTGTGGTCGCCTTGGCTTACGCACTGACGCGATGGTATGATCGGCCGGTCCGGGCATGGCTGACCCGGCTGAGCCACAGGGGGACGGCGCTCGGTGCGATCGATGTCGCGCCTCAACTGACAGCCGTTACTGCGCCAGCAACCGAATAAGGCGTGTCCGCCACCGTCAACCGCACCCGCACCCGCACCAGCCCGAAACCACATGGGCGGTGAGCCTGGCGCAGTCGGCGCCGGCAAAGGGAAAACTTCCCGTCAAGGCCGTCTGCAGCTCGGGCGCGAGCGCCTGCCGGAGGCGTTTGCGCGCGCGGAAATGGCGCGTCTTCACGGTCGCCGCGGGTATGCCGAGCATTGACGCGGTTTCGTCGACCGACAGGCCCTCGATTTCGCGGAAAACGAATACCGTGCGAAAATCCCGCGGAAGCTCGGCGACCGCCGCTTCCAGCATCCGTCGCATTTGCGCGCGCGCCAGTTCCGCGTCCGGCGCTTCCCCCTGCAGTGATCCGCGCATGAGCTTTTCCCGATAATCGTTGAGGTCCACCACCGAGTCCGCATCCAGCCGCGCCCTCCGCCGCCGCGCGGTGCGCTCGCGCTGCAGCGCTTCGTTGATCGCGATCCGGGTCAGCCAAGTTGTGAGCGACGAACGGCCCTCGAACCGCTCGATCATCGCGAAAGCATGGAGATAGGCGCTTTGCACCGCATCCTCCGCTTCGGCCCGGTCCCTAAGAATGCTCCAGGCGGCGCGGAACAACCGCTGGTTGTTGCGTTCGGTCACCAGCCGCACTGCGGCGGGGTCGCGCGCCGCGATCCGGCCCGCCAATGCGAGGTCGGATAAAGCGCGAATATCCCACGCCTGCTCGATCATCCAGCCTCTCCCATCTCTCCGCTACCTTCGCTTGGATGCCGACATGCACGCAGGGTTCCCGGGAACGTATCGCGCGTGCCGGCATCCAACGGCGGTGACGCGGGCCTGCCGCGCACCCATATCCGGAGACGAGAGATGCTCAGACTTTTTGCCGCTGTCGGCACCGCCGCCTTGCTCGCCGCGTCCGCCCCCACTCTGGCCGCAGACGCCAAGCCCAACGACGCGCAGATCGCGCATATCGCCTATACCGCTGGCACGCTCGACATTGCGGCAGGTAAACAGGCCCTCGCCAAATCGCACGACAAGGCGGTGCGCGATTTCGCGTCCGAGATGGTGCGCGATCATGGCGCGGTGAATGACAGGGCGCTTGCCCTGGTCAAGAAGCTGGGCGTGACGCCCGCGCCCAATCCGACCAGCGCCATGCTCAAGGCCGAGGCCTACAAGGAGCGCGATCAATTGGCGAGGTTGAGCGGCACGGCATTCGACAAAGCCTATGTCGCCAACGAGATCGCCTATCACAAGACCGTCAACGGCGCGCTCAGGGACACTTTGATACCCTCGGCGCAGAATGCCGAACTCAAGTCGCTGCTGCAGACCGGCCTGACCCTATTCGCCGGGCATCAGGCACATGCCGAGCATCTGGCGGCACATCTGAAATGACGAATGGGCGCTTTGCGGTGCTCGCTCTGGCCGCCGCCGTCACGCCGCTCCAGGGCGGCGCGGCGGCGGCCAAGCCGCGGCAATATGTGGTTGTGATCGATCAGATGAAGTTCGGGCCGGTTGCCGCCGGCGTGCGGGTCGGCGACGCGATCATCTGGGTCAATCGCGACCTGTTCCGGCACAGCGTGACCGCGCGCGACGGCAGCTTCGACCTCGACCTCGCGCCCGGCAAGAGCGGTGAAACCATCATCCGGAAAGCGGGCATGATCGCCTTTGCCTGCAAATACCATCCCAGGATGACAGGGATTATCAAGGTCGCGCAATAGCCGCGGCCGGAGGCTCGCGGATCAGCGTCGAGGTTTCCGATACGGCCAGGCCCTGTTTCAGGCCCGTCGCCTTGCCCGAGCTGGATCGTTACGCCGGTTGCACGACCATTCCGGCCGGACTAGGCAGACGATTGATAACGTCAACATCGGCGGCGTGCCATGCCTGCTATTCGGCCGGTGCGGCCATTGTGACCGCACTGCTCATGATCGTTGCGTCTGGCGTATAATGGATTAGGTCCGGCTTTAGTGGGACGGGGCAGGAAGACAGGCTTGGTCAAGGACGGTCGCACTCGCGGTGCAACGATCATCGATGTAGCTATTAAAGCGGGCGTCTCCCCGATGACGGTGTCGCGGGTAATCAATGGCCGGACCGGCGTGGCGCCGCCGACGCGCGCGATCGTCGAGGAAACCATCCGCGCGCTTGGTTATACTCCAAATGTCGCGGCGCGAAGCCTTGTGACCTCAGGCGAATTGCGGATTGGCGTCATTTATTCCAATCCGAGCGCGGCGTTCATGAGCGACTTCCTGACCGGCGTGTTCGAGGAGGCCTCTGTCCGCGGTGCGCGCCTAATCCTGCTCAAAGGGGAGGAGGGCCGCCCCCCGGAGGAAAAAGCGCTCCGCGACCTTATTGCAGCCGGTATTTCCGGCGTGATCCTCACACCGCCGCTGGGCGAATGCCCTTCGCTGCTGAAGGTCCTGCGCGAGGCGCGCCTGCCGATGGCCGCCGTCGGCGCGCACGGTGTCGGGGATGCGATCTGCGTCCGGATCGACGATCGCGGCGCGGCTTATGAGATGACCCGTCAATTGATGGAGAAAGGTCATCGCCGGCTGGGCTTCATCGTCGGCAATCCGGATCAGACCGCCAGCCTGGAGCGGCTGGCCGGCTTTTATGCCGCGGTGCGCGAGAAGGACGATGTGCGTACCAACATCGCGCAGGGCGACTTCAGTTTCGCATCCGGCCTCGCCGCCGGCGAGCAACTGCTCGAGGCGAACCCCGCACCCACCGCCATCTTCGCAAGCAACGACGATATGGCGGCGGCCGTGGTCTCGGTCGCGCATCGGCGTCAGATCGACGTACCACGCGAGCTGACCGTGGTCGGCTTCGACGATACCACGGCGGCCGTCACGCTGTGGCCGCCGCTGACGACGGTGCACCAACCCGTGCATCGGCTGGCCGCGGAAGCGCTGGGCCTGCTCGCGGCGGAGATTGCCGCCGGATCGCCTAGCGGCACATATTCCGACCGCGTGCTCCCGCACGAGATCGTCGAGCGGCAATCCACCTCGCCGGTCGGATCCGACGATCCGGCTTAACTGGGGCGATCCGCGACCCGATCGTCACCCGGTTCATACCGGAAGAAGGCAAAATCGGCTGGCGCCGCTGTGCCTCGCATATCCTGGCAGGCCATACCGACGAACGCGCCGGTAAAGTTGGGAAGGCCGGGCAAGGAGGCTTCGTCGGAGAGGAGGCTGAGGTCGAAAATGTCCGGCAGGACTTGCCAGTCGCCGGTCCCTTCGCCCCGCCACGCGAACCGCATTTCGTCGAAGTCGGCTTCGGCACGCAGCTCGATCGCGCCCGCAGGGAGCGCGGAGACGACGGTCTTCATGCGGAGGTTGGCCTCGTCGGGCGAGGCCGTCATGACTTGAAGCTGCCGGACATCCCCATCCCGCGTAACCAGCAGATAGTGGAATTTAGTGCTGTTATAATAACAGATCAGCCCCGCCGCCTGCTGGAAGTCGGCGGGTTCGAATTCCAGCCGCGTCGTGGCGGTGTAGCGGAAATGCTGTTGCCGACGCGCGACCAGGCTCTGCCGGAATTGGCTGCCAATCGTCTCACGCCCGTAGAGCCGCAGAAAACCAGGTCGGGCCGTCAGGCTGAACAGCTCCTCGGGGTACGGCGTGCGCAGCCACTGCAGATCGGCCGGCAGCGGGCCTTGCTGGAAATTGCCGTCCCACGCGGCCTCGTTCCATGGCGCCGGTGTCAACGGCGGCAACGGCGGCTGCGGATCAGGGGCGGCATTGTCGGTGAGGCTTCGCAGCCAGCCATCCTTATCCCAGCGCATCGGCTGGAGCGCCGTCTCCCGGCCCAGCACACAGCGTTCCCGGCCGGGCAACGGCCTCCCGCACAGATAGGCGATCCACGGGCTGCCGTCGGCGAGCTCAACGAGATCGCCATGGCCGGCCCGCGCCAACGGCCCGTCGCGCGAACCAGCCGACGTCAGCACCGCGCCATCAGGATGGACCTCGTACGGACCGAACAAGCTGCGCGACCGCGCCATCACGACCGCGTGATGCCAGCCTGTGCCCCCCTCGGCGACGAGAAGGTGATACCAGCCATCCCGTTTGTAGAGATGCGGCCCCTCGGTAAAGCCGCGCTCCGTCCCCTCGAAGATCAAGCGGGGCTCACCGGCCAGCGCGCCGGTCGCGCGGTCCAGTTCCTGCACAACGATGCCGGCGAAGCGCGGCTTGCCGGGCCGATGGTCCCACAGCATGTTCACAAGCCAGGAGCGGCCATCATCGTCGTGGACCAGCGCAGGATCGAACCCGCTGCTGTTGAGATAGATGGGATCCGACCAGTCGCCGTCGATGCGATCGCATGTGACGAGGTAATTGTGGAAATCCCGCAAGGTGACGTTGCTCGCGCCATCCATCGTCGACTGGCCGAAGCGTTTGACGTCGGTATAGGTCAGCCAGAAGCGGCCATCGGCATAGCTGAGATCCGGTGCCCAGACGCCGCAGGAATCCGGATCGCCGCGCATATCGAGCTGCGCCGGGCGCGACAAAGGCCGTCCCACCATCCGCCAATGGACCAGATCACGGCTGTGATGGATCTGCACGCCCGGAAACCATTCGAACGTGGACGTGGCGATGAAGAAGTCTTCGCCGACCCGCAGGATCGACGGGTCGGGATTGAAGCCAGGAAGTATCGGGTTGTGAAATCGCGTCATGCCGGTTTGCGCACCAGGGTCCAGAGGATCGCAGCGCCGATCAGGTCAAGCAGGCCGAGCGCGATGAAGAAGGGGCCATAGCCGACCTGATCGACCATATGCCCGAGCACGAGTGTGAAAAGAAGGATGCCAAGGTTGCCCGCCAGCCCCGCCATGCCTGCGACCGTAGCGACCTCGTCGCGGCGGAACAGATCAGACGCCATCGTGATCACCGTCACCGACAAGGTCTGATGCGCAAATCCGCCAAGGCAGAGCAACGCGATGGCGACGTAAGGGTTCGTCACCACGCCGACCAGCGTCATCCCCGTCATCAGCAAGGCGCCGAGCGTGAAAGCCCAGCGGCGCGCATCGATCAGATCGACCCCCCGCCGCTGCAGATAGGCCACCACAGCCGGGCCGAAAAGGCAGCCGATATCAGCCGCGAGAAAGGGGAGCCACGCGAACAGGGCGATACCCGCGAGGTCGAATCCCCGCACGCGCGCCAGATAGAGCGGCATCCAGACCGAGAGCATTCCCCACACCGGATCCGCCAGCATGCGCGGCAGCGCGATCCCCCACATTTCGCGACGGCCCAGCAGGCTCAGAATCCGCGACCGGCGACCGCTGGCGGCGAGGTGGCCTTCCTGCCCCTGCTCGATATAGCCGCGCTCCTCCGCGCCGAGCCGGCGATGGCGCGCGGGCGGCTGATACCACAGGAGCCACGCGGCGGACCAAGCCAGACCCAGCAGCCCCGCGACGACGAAGGCGAGCCGCCAGCTTTGCGTCATGACGGCCCAGGCGACCAGCGGCGGCGCAACCACCGCACCCAGCGACGCGCCGATATTATAGATGCCGCCCGCTACGCCGCGCTCACGGGCGGGGAACCATTCGGCGATCAGCTTCTGTCCAGCAGGCTGCGCTGAGCCCTCCGCCAATCCCAAAGCGAACCTGAGCCCCGCAAAGGAGAACCACCCCTGCGCCAGGACATGCGCCATCGTGATCAGCGACCATATGACTGCACAAAAAGCGAAGCCGAGCCGCAATCCGGCTCCGTCCAGCAGATAGCCGGCCAGCGGCTGGAACATCACGCCCGCCTGAAAGGCGCTGGCCACCCAGGAATATTGCTCGCTGGAGATATGCTGTTCGCTCAGGATAACCGGCGCGGCGACACCCAATACCGAGCGCGCCATATAATTCAGTATCATCGCGCCGACGAACAGCCCGATGATGGTCCATCTTATGTACGGAAAGGCGGGGCGACCGCCGCCGGTTGGCGTGGTGTCAGTCCGGGCCAATTGGCGATCCCCCTCCTCGGTAACGTTATCAGTAATAGGCGCGTTCCGGCCGCTGTCTATGGCGCTCCGGACCTTCCCTCAACCCAAATCCCGCCTTTTCGAGCGGAACACCGCATGCTCGATTGGCCCGTCGTGAGGCAGTTATGTCTGAGTATTGACAGGCGCACAACCCGCAACTACCCCAAAGATGGTAACGTTATCGATCGCCCGCGAGGGTCGCGACGGCAACGGAACCGATGGCGGCATAAACGCCGAATTAGAGGGGATATATAATGCGTGCAAAGAGCTCGGCGGCGACGCGCGCCGCGACCGGCGGCGATTCCGAAACTCAGGCAGTCCACACGGCTCCGGCGATTCGCCCGGCCCTCAGGCGGGTCCGCGCGCACAGCATCCTTTCGACCAGCGCCGCCGCGCTGGTCGCATCCTTGTTTGCCATGCCGGCGCTCGCACAGAGCGAGGCAGCCGCCGCGCCGCAGCCCGCCGCGGCCACGCCCGCCGCATCCGATACGGACGCCGGCGATATCGTGGTGACGGGCTCGCGCATCACGAGCAGCGGGTTCCAGGCGCCGACGCCGACATCGGTGATCGGGGCCGAGCAGTTGTCGCTTAATGCCCAGCCGAACGTCTTCGCGACCATCGCTCAGTTGCCGTCGCTGCAGGGCTCGAGCGGCACGACCACCAACACGTTCAGCACGTCGAGCGGCCAGCAGGGCCTCAGCTCCTTCTCGCTGCGCGGCCTCGGCACCATCCGCACGCTGACCTTGATCGACAGTCAGCGCGTCGTTCCCGCCAACGTCACCGGCGTGCCCGACGTCAGCCTGTTCCCGCAATTGCTTATCAAGCGGGTCGATGTCGTCAACGGCGGCGCTTCGTCTTCCTACGGCTCGGACGCGGTCGGCGGCGTGGTGAACTTCATCACCGACACCCGCTATGAAGGCTTCAAGGGTAACATCCAGGGCGCGATCACCAAGTATGGCGATGACAAGACGGTGCTCGCGCAGGCCGCCTATGGCAAAGCCCTGCTCGACAACCGCCTGCATATCGTCGCCAGCGGCGAATATGATCGTGAGGGCGGCGTCGGCCCCGGCGACTATGGTTTCGGCCTGGCGAAAGGCCGGGATTGGTTCACCGGCCGTACCGTGGTCAATCGCAACGTCCTAAACGACGGCTTTCCCCAGTACATCGTCACCGACTACGGCCAGCCCTATAACCAGGCCAAATACGGCCTGATCACCAGCGGGCCGCTGCAGGGCATCGCTTTCGATCCGGCCGGTAACCCGGTTCCATTCAAATATGGGTCCAACGGCGTGCCGTCGAAGGCGGCCAACGGGGCAGTCATCGGCTGCTATCCGGGCTTCTGCGTTGGCGGGGATACGTCGGGCAATGTCGACGCCGGCCGCACGCTGCAGTCAGCGCTCAAGCGGTGGGATGGCTATGGCCGCGTAGGTTATGATTTCGCCGACAACAACGAAGTCTATGTGACCGTCAACGTCGCGCAGGTGAAAACGCACAACCAGCCGATCAACGGCATGGCGCGTCCGGGCCTGACGATTCAGTGCGCGAACGCCTTCCTCCCGGCTTCCGTAAAGGCGCAGTGCGTCACTGCCGGCATCACCTCGTTCGGCTTCGGGACGAGCAACGCGATCCTGCCGAGCACCCGCGTCGATACGGACCGGCGTCAGTTCCGCTATGTCCTTGGAGCAAAGGGTAAGTTCCCCCTGTTCGGGACCGACTGGTCCTATGATGCTTATTATCAATATGGCCTGAACAAGACGGTGGTCGACGTCAGCCACATCATGCTCAACCGGCGGTTCGATCAGGCGATCAATGCGACTTTGCTCAACGGCGTGATCGTCTGCGCCGATCCGGTGGCGCGGGCCAATGGCTGCCAGCCGATCAACCCCTTCGGCGCCACGCCTCCGTCTGCGGCGGCGCTCGAATATGTGCAGCCGAGCCACAGCCCCTACCAGCACAGCCGCCAGCGGCAGGACGTGGTCAGCGTCAACTTCTCCGGTTCGCCGGTAGATCTGTGGGCCGGCCCGCTCTCAATCGCGTTTGGTGGCGAGTGGCGTAAGGAGGCCTATCGCGTGACCGCCGATCCGTACGGTAACGGCATCAACACGCAGGCGGGCGTTCCCGGCACGCCTTACAGCGCGGACTATCCCGCCGACCCGATCCTCTTGACCACGGGGAACAACTGGTTCGCCGGCAACTACAAGAACGGCTTCGGCAAGTATAACGTGAAGGAAGCCTTCTTCGAGGCCGATCTGCCGCTGTTCAACGCGCCGGACGGCATTGGCCGCGCTAACCTGAACGCTGCGGCACGCATCACCGACTACAGCACGTCCGGCACCGTCTGGACCTGGAAGGTCGGCGGCACGTGGGACACGCCCCTTGATGGTTTCCGCCTACGCGCCGTGACATCGCGTGACGTCCGTGCACCGAACCTGTCCGAACTGTTCGCCGCTCCGGTCACGACGACGCTGCCGAACTTCCTGGATCCGTTCCGCAACTTGAACGTGCTCGCAATCCAGAATGCGGTCGGCAACCCCAATCTGAAGCCGGAAATCGCGCGCAACACGTCAGTCGGTGCCGTGCTCGCAAATACGAAATGGCTGCCTGGCCTCAGTCTCTCGATCGATTACTATTCGATCAAGATTAAGGACTTGATTGGCAGCTTGGGCGCTGGCGATATCGTCACCGGTTGCTTCAACAAGACGCTTCCGACCTGTGATGCGTTCAACCTGAACAATCCCAATGGTCCGAACTTCATCAATGTGCAGCCGTTCAACCTGGCTTCGATCAAAACGACCGGCTATGATATCGAAGGCAGCTATCGCTGGGCGCGCCCGCTCGGGCTGGGCGGAACGCTTACCGTGCGCGGTCTGGCAACGCACATCATCAAATATGTCACTGACAACGGTCTGCCGAACCAGATTCCCAACGATTCGGCCGGCATCAACACCGGTAGCACGCCGAACTGGAAGTTCCTGGCCATTCAAACCTACGAGACCGACAAATGGTCTTTCCTGGTCCAGGAGCGCTGGTTCTCTGACGGCAAGTTCAACAACAATTATATCGAGTGCCAGAGCAGCTGCCCGGCTTCGACCCCCCAACATCCGACGATCAACAACAACCGGATCAAGGGTTCGTTCTACGTTGATATCGGCGGGTCCTATAAGATCCTGCCGCAGGTCACGGCCTATTTTAAGGTCGACAATCTGCTCAACCAGTCGCCGCCCTATCTGCCGGGCTTCCCGAGCCCGTCGCTCTACGACATCCTCGGGCGCGTCTATCGGGTAGGTTTGCGCTTCGGTTTCTGAGGCGCATTCCCTGCCGCTAATGCCGCCTGGGGACGGCATTAGCGGCAGCACCCGTCTGAGGGCGGGGAAACCATCTCCCCTTGCGTACTAGCCCGACGCCGGGAATGATGCCGCTCAACGGGAGCGGCGGATGATATCGAGCGAGACCCAGGCCAAAACCAGCTTCCTGCGCTCGATGCACGGGCAGGTCCTGATCGCGATCCTGTTGGGAATAGCCGCCGGCGCGCTGTGGCCGACGTTCGGCGCCTCGCTCAAGCCGCTCGGCGATGCCTTCATCAAACTGGTCAAGATGGTCATCGCGCCCGTCATTTTCCTGACGGTGACCACCGGCATTTCGGGCATGGGCGAATTGACGGCGTTCGGCCGTGTGGCGGCCAAAGCCTTCGCTTATTTCCTCGCTCTGTCGACGCTCGCGCTGGTGATCGGTCTTGTGGTGGCGCTGGTGGCCCATCCGGGGACAGGCATGCATATCGCGCCCGCCAGCCTCGATGCGAAAGCGATCGCCGATTATGTCGAGCAGGCGCACGACCAGAGCGTGATCGGCTTCCTGATGGCGCTGATCCCGACGACGATGCTGTCGGCGCTGACCGAGGGCAATATTCTCCAGACATTGTTTCTGGCCGTGCTGACCGGGATTGCTATCAGCCTGGTCGGCGAGCGTGCCCGGCCGGTATCCGACCTGCTCGAGCGGCTGGCGCTGATCGTGTTCCGCATCGTCGGCATCGTCATGCGCGCGGCCCCGGTCGGCGCGTTCGGCGCGATGGCCTTCACGATCGGCAAATATGGCGTGATCGTGTTGCTGAACCTGGGCGCGTTGGTCGCCTGCTTCTTCCTCACATCCTTCCTCTTCGTCGCGCTCGTGCTGGGGCTGGTCGCGCGTCTCAACCATTTCTCGATCTGGGCGCTGCTGCGTTATCTGAAGGCCGAATTGCTGCTTGTGCTCGGCACCTCCTCGTCCGAAGCCGCATTGCCCAGCCTGATCGAGAAGATGGAGGCCGCGGGCTGCGACAAAGCCGTGGTCGGGCTGGTTGTGCCGACCGGCTACAGTTTCAATCTCGACGGCACCAACATCTACATGACGCTGGCGGCTTTGTTCATCGCGCAGGCGCTGGACGTGCATTTGAGCCTCGTCCAGGAGCTCGCCCTGCTCGCGGTCGCGATGCTATCGTCCAAGGGTGCCGCCGGCGTCACGGGCGCGGGTTTCATCACGCTCGCGGCGACGCTCTCGATCGTGCCGGCCGTGCCCGTCGCCGGCATGGCGCTTATCCTGGGCGTCGATCGCTTCATGAGCCAGGGGCGCAGCCTCACCAACTTCATCGGCAATGCGGTTGCCACGATCGTCGTCGCGCGCTGGGAAGGCGCGCTGAACCGGGAGAAACTGAATGCCGCTCTCGCGCCCGCCAGTTAGAATGCGAGCGGCAGCAATGCTGGCAGTGTGGGGTCTCATCGTCGCGGGCGCGACCGCGCAACCGCCCGCCTACGATCCGCTTGAGCTGGTCAACACCTTCGTCGGCAGCGAGCATGATGCCAATGACGGCAATACTGTCCCCGGCGCTTCGGTGCCGTTCGGCTTCGTCAGCGTGAGCCCCGATACGACCAACGGGTCGACCAACGGCTATGATAGCCGCTCGCTCGTCACCGGTTTCAGCTTCACGCACGAAAGCGGCACGGGTGGAAACAGCAAATATGGCAATTTCCGCGTGCTGCCGACGATCGGTTTGCTCGATCCGCGCAACGCCGCGCTGCCCCGGCGAGAGGAAACGGGCGCACCCGGTTTCTACCGGGCGATCCTCGACGATCAGGGCCGGCCGATCGCGGTCGAAGCCAGCGCGACACGGCTTGCCGGGCTGATCCGCGTCACCTTCCCGTCCGGGCCGGACGGCAATCTCACCCTCGACGCCACCTCCGCGATCCAGCTTATGGGGCAGGGGCCCAAGGCGACCGAGGCGCATGTCGAATGGACCGACGCGCAGAATTTCCAGGGCTGGGGCGCCTTCACCGGCGGCTGGAATATCGCGCCGCTCAAGCTCTATTTCGCGGCGCGGATCGATCGGCCGGCCAAGGCCTGGGGCAGTTTCGAAGCCGATCGCGGCGCGCTCAGGCTCCGCCCCGGAACCGGGGGCGTGACCGGCGGCGATCAGCGCGAGGATCCGTCGCGAATATTGGGCGCCTTCGCGACCTTCGACACGGGCCGAAGCAATGTGGTCCAGATCAAGCTGGCCGTGTCCTTTGTCGGCATCGAGCAGGCGCGCCGCAATCTTGATCGCGAGATAGCGGGGTGGGATCTCACGGCGGTCCACGACGCGGCCGCCGCGCAATGGCGCGACGTCTTGACCCGCATCCGGATCGAGGGCGGCAGTGACGTCGAGCGGCGCAACTTCATGAGCGCGCTCTATCGCAGCCACACGATGCCGCACGATTTGACCGGCGAAAATGTCTGGTGGGCATCCGACGCGCCACATTACGAAGATTATTACACGTTGTGGGACACATTCCGCACGCTTCACCCGCTGCTGACCCTGATCGAGCCCGATCGCCAGCGCGCGATGCTCAATTCCCTGCTCGAAACCTACCGCCATACCGGTTGGCTGCCCGATGCGCGGATCGCCGGCGCGAACGGCATGACGCAGGGCGGCTCGAACGGCGACGTGCTGGTCGCCGATGCGGTGGTCAAGAAACTGGGCGGCTTCGATCAGGCGCTCGCGCTCGAAGCGATCCGCAAGGATGGGGAGGTCGAATCAACCGATCCGCAGAATGTCGGGCGCGTGCTCGGCGGCTATACCGCGCTCGGCTATATGCCGCTCGACGAGACGCGTTCGGCATCGCGCACGCTGGAATATGCCTATGACGATTTCGCGATCGCGGAGGTGGCGCAGGCTCAGGGCGACAGCGCGCTCGCGCAGCGCTTCCTCGCGCGATCAGGCAGCTGGCATAATTTGTGGGACACGAACCTGGGCTGCATTCGCCCGCGTTATCGCGACGGCACGTGGATGGCGCATTTCGACTGCGATCATGCTTATCCCGACAACCGCACCGCCTGGTGGGACGCGCCCTTCTACGAGGGATCGAGCGCGCAATATTCGACCTACGTGCCGCATGACGTCGGCGGGCTGATCGCGGCTACCGGGGGCGAGACACGCGTTATGGCCTGGCTGGACCGGCTGTTCGACGGTGGCGGCTACAATCATAGTAACGAGCCGGATTTTCTAGCGCCCTATCTCTATATCCATGCGGGCCGCCCCGATCGTACCGCCGAGCGCGTACGTGCGATCCTGGCGAAGGACTATCATCCCACGTTGGGCGGCTTGCCCGGCAATGACGATGCCGGCGCGATGTCATCCTGGTATGTCTGGAGCGCGGTCGGGCTGTTCCCCAATGCGGGCCAGCCTTTCTATTATATCGCCTCGCCTGTGTTCACGCGCACGACGATAAAGCTGGAAGGTGGGCGCAGCTTCACGATCAACGCACCCCGGGCATCCGCCGCAAACCTCTACGTCGTCGCCGCGCGGCTTAATGGAAAGCCGATCGACCGCGCGTGGCTGACGCATGAGGAGATCGTCCGTGGCGGGGTGCTCGACCTCGATATGGCCGCGCGCCCGGCGGGCTGGGCGACGCACTTCACGACGCCGCCCAATCCATTCCTGCCCCGCACCCGGGCTAAACGTTAAGCGGAGGCCTTTTCGCCTGCGAGCAGGGCATCGGCGACGATGCGCAGCGGCTCGACATCCACTTCGCTTTCGCCCGCCGCGATCAGCTCGGCGAAGCGGGCATAGAGGCCCGGATATTCGCCGCTCGACGCATGCTGCTCGGGACCGTCGTCGACCCGCAGCACCGCGCCGCCCCTGGACAAGGCGATGCGCGTGCCCGCCTTGGTGGTGAGGTCGATCGTCCATTGCTCGGTGCCGCGATAACGCCATTCGAAGCGCGCGCCGATGCCGTGCTCGACCCCGCCGGTGGCGAATTGAAGCACCACGCCCTCGGGCTGATGGCCGCGCTTTTCCATGCGGAGGTCGGATTTGCGGACGAGCAGAGGGGCGGGACAGAGCAATGTCGCAATCGACAGTGCGTTGATGCCGGGATCGAACACGCCGAAGCCGCCGCGTTCCCAGATCCACTCTTGGCCGGGATGCCATTTGTCGACATCCTCGAGCCACTGGATGTCCATCGTCGCGATGCCTTCCGCGCGCGAGATCGCGGCGGCCCTTTCGACCGTGTCGTTGAAGCGCGAATGCCACGTCGCGAATAGGCTCCGCCCCTCCTTTTGCGCGCAGGCGGCAAGATCGGCGACCTCGCCCAGCGTGAGGCAGGGGGGCTTCTCCATCATCACGTGCAGGCCCGCTTCCAGGCAGAAGCGCGTGATTGCGTGGCGCGGCCCGGGCGGGGTACAGATCGCGACTGCGTCCAACTCGGTGCTGCGCAGCATCTCCTGCGCGTCGTGGAAGACGGGCACACCCAGATCGGGATGCGCGTGGCGCGACGCGATCGCCGCCAGTGTGAAATCCGGATTGCCCGTGATCGACGGGATATGCTGATCCTCGGCGATCTTGCCGTAACCGATGATTCCGATCCTCGTCTCAGCCACGCTTGCTTTCCTTCACTGCGTTCACGAAATCCCGGGCCTGCTGGCCCACCTGGGCCGCCGTCTGGCCCGGCTTGTAGAGTGCGGAGCCGAGACCGAAGCCGTCGGCGCCCGCGTCGAACCATTGCCCGATCGCCTCCGGCTTGACCCCGCCCACCATCAGGACGGGAACGTCCTTCGGCAGCACCGCGCGTTGCGCGCGCAATAGCGCCGGCGTCGCCGCCTCGGCCGGGAACAATTTGAGCGCGGTCGCCCCCGCCTTGAGCGCAAGGAAGGCCTCGCTCGGGGTGAAATAACCGGGTGCGGACACCAACCCTTCCGCGGCCGTTGCCGAGATCACGTCATAATCGGTCGAGGGGGATACGATGATCCGCCCGCCCGCCCGCGCGACCTGGCCGACCTGCTCGACCGTCAGCACCGTGCCCGCGCCGATCAGCGCCGCAGCGCCGAAGCGCTTGGCCAAAGCCTCGATGCTGGCGAGCGGATCGGGAGAATTGAGCGGCACCTCGATAATGCCGATTCCTGCCTCGACCAGCGCCTCGCCAACGGCGACGACCTCGCCCGGCGTCACGCCGCGCAGGATCGCAACCAGGGGGCATCTGTCGAGATGGCCGCGGAAAAGTTCGGACGCCGTCATGCAATATCCTTCGCTACGATCGCCATACCCGCGAGGAAGGCGCGCTCGCCGTTCACCTCCTGATGGGTGCGGCCCGCTTCGTCCAGTGCTGCCCCATAAAGCCGCGTAAGCGTCGGGTCACCGATCAGACCGATCGGCCCATCGGGCGCGCCATCCAGCCCGATCCGCAGATCCGCGCCAAGCAGCAGCCCGCTCACATAGGACGCCGCATCTTCGGGCCGCATCCGGCCGAGCAGGATCCGCGCCCGCGTGCCGAACAGATCGGACAGCAACGCACCTTCTCCCAGCCCCTGGGCCACGCCTTCGCGGAATGCCGCCCCATCCGCGACCGCTCCGGAAAGTTGCGGGGCGAGCAGCGAATGCGCCCGCAGCAGCGCGAACATCTCGCCCGTCATCACCGTGCGGAAGCCGACGAGCGCACCGTCCGCGACGTGCGCCCATTTTGCGTGCGTCCCGGGCAGGCACAGCAACGCATCGGGCGCAACCAGCCCGGCGGCGACCGCCCCCAGCAATTGAACCTCTTCGCCTCGCATGACGTCGGCGCGGCCGGCGGCCATGCAGGCGCCGGGCACGATCGCGGTCCGCCCCGGCTCTACCCACAATAGCGATTCGCGCAGGGCGTCGCCCGTCACCGGGCAAGGCAGATAGGGCGCCTCGACCCAGCCCCGGTTCGAACCGATCATGCCCGCCAGCAGGAAGGGGACATCACCGAACCGGTCGCGCAGCCGCGCCAGCTCGTCCGGAAAGCCGCCCGCCGGAATTGCGGTCACGCCGAGCGAATCGGCCTCCTGCCTGACCACCACGCCGTCCGCGTCGAGCAGGAAGATACGTCGATTGGTCGTTCCCCAATCGATCGTGACCAGCGCTTTTCCCACCAAATTCTTATCCCGAACCCAATTATAATAGGAATGACCGGACGGCTGGCTAGCCGCATGGCGGACGCGAAGCAATGCGATCGCAATTGCCCTTAGCGAATAATGTCCTACAAATGGGGACAAAGAACCATAGGGAGAGAACGATGCGTAGCTGGAGACTGATCATGACCTTGCTGGCGGCCGCCGGCAGTACCGCCGTGTCGGCTGCGGACGTATCGCGCGCCGCCTTCGGCAAAGCGGACGGCCATGATATCGAGGCGATCACGCTCAGCAACAAGGCCGGCACCAAGGCGCGCATCATCACCTACGGGGCCTCGCTCCAGTCGTTGATGCTGGCCGATCGGCACGGCCATTTCGACGATGTGGTCGTCGGTCCGGCTGGAATGGATACGCTGATCGCCAAACCGCAATTCATGGGCGCGACCGTGGGCCGCGTCGCCAACCGCATCGCCAAGGGTCAGTTCACGCTCGACGGCAAAGCCTATCAGGTGCCGGTCAATGACGGCGCCAATTCGCTCCACGGTGGCCCCAAGGGCTTCGACAAGGCGATCTGGGACGTCGTCTCGGTCGCCAAGGGTCCCGCGGCGAGCGTGACCTTGCGCTACGTCAGCCCGGACGGCGACATGGGCTATCCCGGCACGCTGACCGTGACCGCGACCTATAGCCTGGATGAAAAGAACCAGCTGACGATCGACTATAAGGCGACCACCGACAAGCCGACCGTCGTCAATCTGTCCAACCATGCCTATTGGAATCTGGCGGGCGAGGGCTCGCCGCGCGGCGCGATGGGGCTGCTGCTCACCATCCCGGCCGAACATTATACGCCGATAGATTCAGGTCTGATCCCCACCGGCGAGCTTCGCCCGGTAGCAGGCACCGTGTTCGATTTCCGCAAACCCACGGCGATCGGCGCACGCGTCCGCAATGCCGACCAGCAGATCCTGTACGGCAAGGGCTATGACCATAATTGGGTGGTGGCGAAGACGATCGCCCCCGCGCCGCGGCTGCTCGTGCGCGTCGAGGATCCGGTCAGCGGCCGGGCGATGGAGATGCTCTCCAATCAGCCGGGACTTCAATTCTATTCGGGCAACTTCCTCGACGGCACCACTGTCGGCAAGAGCGGGAAGCTATATCGCCAGGGCGACGCGATCGTGCTGGAGCCGCAGATGTTTCCGGATACAGTCAACCAGCCGAGCTTCGGCTCGGTCCGGCTCGATCCTGGCCAGACCTATCACAATGTGATCGAACTGCGCTTCTCGACAGTAGCGGGGAAGTAGGTCGACCTCCCCCTCCTCTTCGGAGGAGGGGGACCGCCGGTCACTCGTCGGCGCTTTGGATGAAATCCATCACTTCGCCGATGATTGCCGCCATCGCCGCGCGCGCTCCCTGCGCGTCACCCGCCTGAATCGCGGTGAAGACCGCCCGGTGCGCGGCGACGTCCGCGCTGTGCCCCTTGAAGCGGTTGGTGAATCGGATCGAGGTCTGCAGCGCGGTGGCGACCATGTCGCGGAATTGCAGGAAGAAGGGATTGGCCGAGGCTTCCAGCACCGCGATGTGAAAGGCGATATCGGCCTCCAGCACATCATCTTCGCCATTTTCGGCGGCTTCCATTCGCTGCAAGCCGGCCTCGATCGCGTCATGCGTGGGGCCGGGGCCGGCCCGCGCGGCGAGCGCCGCCGCCTGCGGCTCGATCGCGGTGCGCAGCTCGTTGAAGTGGCGCAGCAGATCCAGCGAGAATTTGCGCTCGAGCAGCCAGCGCAGCACGTCGGGATCGAAGAAGCTCCAGGCGGAAGGAGGCTGCACCGTCGTGCCCGCGCGCGGTTTTGCCCGCAACAACCCCTTGGCGGTGAGCATCTTGACCGCCTCCCGCGTGACGGTGCGGCTGACCGCATAATGCGCGGTCAGCTCGTCCTCGGTCGGGAAGCGTTCATTGTCGTAGCGGCCGGTGACGATCGCACGCCCCAATTGCTCGAGCATGCCGAAGGTGAGGTTCCGACTGCCTCCCTTTAAGCCTTTGGCTGACTTACTGTTTTCATCCGCCACGCGTTCTACCACCAGGTTGCATATAGAGCGATCAGGATGAGAACCACCGCAACCGCACCCGCATTGAAGCCGGTTCGCGTCGCATAAGCAACATTTGCGGTGTCAATCGTATCGGATTCCGCCTTTTGCGGCGTTATCAGAGATATCAGAACCGCGAGCGCGGCCGAGATCAGGAACACTACGCCCATCCGATCCATGAAGGGCAGGCTCGACCATTCGACCTTGAACAGCCAGGACAGCACCACCGATCCCACCGCCGCGGCGATGGCGCCCGCCTCGTTGGCGCGCTTCCAGAACAGGCCGAGCAGGAAGATCACGGTAATGCCCGGCGTGAAGAAACCGGTGAATTCCTGGATGAACTGAAAGGCCTGGTCCGACTTGCCGAGCAATGGCCGCGCCATGACGATCGCGATGATGATCGCCACGACGGCGGCAAGGCGCCCGACCAACACCAGATGGCGCTCGCGTGCACCATGGCTGCTGCCGCCATCTTCTACCGCAGTCGGCGTGCCTTTGAGCTTCGCATAGATATCGAGCGTGAAAATGGTCGCGATCGAATTGATCTTGGACGCGGTCGACGCGATGATTGCCGCGATCAGCGCCGCGAAGACGAGACCGAGCAGCCCGGTCGGAAGCAGCCGCATCATCGAAGGATAAGCCTCGTCCGGCTTGGGCAGCCCCGGTGCGATCAGCACTGCGGCGATGCCGGGCACAACGATGATCAGCGGCATGATCAGCTTGAGGAAGGCCGCGAACAGCACGCCCTTCTGAGCCTCATTGATGCTCTTCGCCGCAAGCGCGCGTTGGATGATATATTGATTGAAACCCCAATAGCTGAGATTCGCGATCCACATCCCGCCGATCAACACCGACAGACCCGGCAGATCCATATAATGCGGATCGCCCTTATTCAGGATCATGTGGAAATGATCCGGAATGGCAGCAGTGAGCTTGTGCCAGCCGGCAAGGATTCCGGCGCCATCGCCCAGCTTGCCCAGCGTCAGCACCACGATGATCAGCCCGCCGAGCACAAGCAAGGTCACCTGGACGATGTCGGTCAGCGCGACCGCCTTCAGCCCGCCGCGGATCTGATAGAGCAAGGCGAAGGTGCCGAGCGCGATCAGCGCGATCGTCTGGTCGACGCCCGCAACCTTGGTCACCGCGATCGATCCCAGCCAGATGATCGAGGTCAGGTTCACGAACACATAAAGGCCAAGCCAGAAAACCGCCATGATTGTGCGGATCGTGCGCCCGTACCGCCGCTCGAGAAATTGCGGCATCGTGTAGATTTCGTTCTTGAGGAAGATCGGCAGGAAGAATTTGCCGACCAGCAGCAGCGTCGCCGCCGCCATCCACTCATAGGATGCGATGGCGAGGCCGATCGCATAGCCCGATCCGGCCATGCCCACGATTTGTTCGGCCGAGATATTGGCGGCGATCAGCGAGGCGCCGATTGCCCACCAGGGCAGGTTTTTCGAGGCGAGGAAATAATCCGTCGTGTTCTTGGGCCCGGCGCCGACCTTGTCGCGCGACACCCATTGCGCGAGGCCGAAGATCGCGACCGCGTAAAGAATGACGACGACGATATCGATCGTGCCCATCTGCATATGCAAACCCCTCCTCGCCGCGCCGCAACTCGGCGCCGGCCAGTGGCACAATTTATATGATAATTTTTCCCTGTCGAGAGGGGACGAATTTGCGGGCTTTTACAGCTTCGGGAACTTCATACCGCCGGTCACGGGCGGGAGGCCGGGCTCGATCTCGGCGGCGTCGAAGCGCCGCCAGCCACTGGGACCCAGCCGCTCGATCGGCTGGAAGCGGACCTTATATTGCATCCGCGCCGATCCCTTCACCCAATAGCCGAGATACACGAACGGCAGCCGGCTGGCGCGCGCGCGCTGGATATGGTCGAGGATGATATAGGTCCCCAGCCCCTGCCGCTCTTCGCAATCGGGATCGAAGAAGCTGTAGACCATCGACAGGCCGTCCGACTGCTGATCGGTCAGACAGGCGCCGATCAATTTGCCGGGCTTCCCGTCTGTCGATGGCTCGCGATATTCGACGATGAAGGTGGTCACCGGCGTCTGCTCGACCATGTCGGCGAAATCGAGCTCGTCCATCTCGGCCATCCCACCCCCGGGATGACGGGTGGCAAGATAGCGACGGAGCAGTTGGAACTGTTCGTCGGTGGTCCACGGTTCGCACGCATTGACCACCAGGTCGGCGTTGCGCTTGATCAGCTTGCGCTGAGTCGCGTTAGGCTGGAACTCGCCGGCGACAACGCGGACCGAAACGCACGCCTGGCAATCGGTGCAGCTCGGCCGATAGGCCACGCCCTGGCTGCGACGGAAGCCGATCCGCCCCAGCGCTTCGTTGAGCTCGGCAGCGTGCGTGCCCGACAATTCGGTGAAGACCTTGCGTTCGGTGCGCCCCGGCAAATAGGGGCATGGCGCAGGCGAGGTCACGAAAAACCTCGGAAACTTGAACTGCGCGCTCACCGCCCGTTGCCACCTTGCCTAACTGATCCCCTGGGTAACGACTATGCCGCTAAGCAGATGCTATGAAAAGATGCTTTACCATCTTTGATGGTTAAGCACCGCCTCGACTCATCGAATAGTCGTTACACCCTTGAGCGGGATTTTGTTGTTCCGTCCCAGCTGACTGCCTTTCAGCGGGCCGAAAGGTGGAACTAAGCCAGTTCGACCGGGCTTACTTCATACCCTTCTTCTTCGAGCGCCGCCATCAGCCGCGCGAGATGCGCTGCGTCGCGCGTCTCGCACTCGATGTCCGTGATCAGGCCCTTGGCGGGCAGCGTCGAGAAGACGCGCTGATGATAGACTTCGATGATGTTGACCTGTTCCTGGTCGAAGATGCGCGCAACATTGTAGAGCGCGCCCGGCCGATCCTGCAGCTTGATGCGCAGGCGCGCGAGCCGGCCCGAGCGGGCGAGATCACGCAGCAGCACGTTGGCGAGCAGGCGCGTATCGATATTGCCGCCGCACAGGATGATGCCGACAGTCTTGCCCTTGAACCGTTCCGGGTTGGCAAGAAGCGCGGCGAGCCCCGCCGCGCCCGCGCCCTCGACCACGGTCTTCTCGATCTGGAGCAACAGCGATACCGACTGCTCAAGATTGCGCTCGCTCACCAACAGGATGTCATCGACCACCTGCGCGACGATTTCGGCGGTGATCGATCCGGGTTCCTTGACCGCGATGCCCTCGGCGAGCGTGTCGCCCTGGCAGGGCAGGTTCTCGCCCTTGATGCGGTTGTACATCGACGGATAGAGTTCCGCCTGGACCCCCACCACCTCGATCCCACCGATCGCCTTGGCGACGATGCCGCAGCCGGAGATCAGCCCGCCACCGCCGATCGGCACGATCAGCGTGTCGATCTCAGGTGCGGCTTCGAGCATTTCGAGCGCGACCGTTCCCTGACCGACAATCACTTGCGGGTCGTTGAAGGGATGGACGATCGTCAGGCCCTTCTCGGCCGCCATCTCGTAGGCGAAGGCGAGCGATTCATCGAACTTCTCGCCATGCAGGACAACCGTCGCGCCGTGGCCCTGGGTCTGGCTGACCTTTACGTTGGGCGTGGTGCGCGGCATCACGATCGTGACCGGAATGCCCAGCCGCGCGCCGTGATAGGCCAGGCCCTGCGCGTGATTTCCGGCCGAGGCCGCGATCACGCCGCGCTCCCGCGCACCTTCGTCGAGCTGGAGCAATTTATTGAGCGCGCCGCGCTCCTTGTAAGCGGCGGTGAACTGCAGATTCTCGAATTTGAGGTAGACGGTCGCACCGGTCAACTGACCGAGCGTGCGGCTAATCAGCGTCGGCGTCCGCACGATCGACGACATGATCCGGCCGTGCGCGGCGCGGACGTCGTCGATGGAAACAGGCAGCGCGGAGGCCGCGGCGGACTTTTGAAGTGTGGCCATAGGTTTTCCGCCCTAGGCTTCTATGCGCGCTTTTTGAACCCCACGGTGCTGGCGTGGCGCTCGGCGCGCCATTAAGGCGTCATCCATGGCAAAAGTTAGCTTCATCGGACTGGGCGTGATGGGTGGGCCGATGGCGGGGCATCTCGCCGCAGCCGGGCACGACGTCACCGTCTATAATCGCAGCCCCGACAAGGCGAAGGCCTGGGCGGAAAAACACAAAGGGCGCATCGCCGCCACTCCGGCCGCAGCCGCGGATGGCGCGGACGCGGTCTTCACCTGCGTCGGCGCGGACCATGATCTGGAGGAGGTGGCGCTCGGGCCCGACGGCGCCTTCGCCGCAATGCGCGCGGGCGCGCTGTTCGTCGACCACACGACCGTTTCCGCGCATATCGCGCGCCGGCTGGCGGAGGAAGGCGCGCGCAAGCGGCTGCTGGTGATCGATGGGCCCGTTTCGGGCGGGCAGGCGGGCGCCGAAGACGGCAAATTGTCGATCATGTGCGGCGGCAGCTCCGAAGCCTTCGCGGCAGCCGAGCCATTGATGCAGGCTTATGCCGCGCGTATCGTCCATGTTGGCAACGCCGGCGCTGGCCAGACGGCCAAGATGTGCAACCAGATCGCGATCGCCGGCGTGATCCAGGGCGTCGCCGAATCGCTCCGTTTCGCGCAGGCCGCGGGGCTGGACACGGATAAGGTGTTCGAAGCCATCTCGGCGGGTGCCGCGGGCAGCTGGCAGATGCAGAATCGCTGGGCGACGATGGCGAAGAACGAATTCGACTTCGGCTTCGCGGTCAATTGGATGCGCAAGGATCTCGGCCTCGCGCTGGAGGAAGCGCGCAGCAACGGCGCGACGCTTCCGCTCGCAGCCCTGGTCGACCAATTCTATGCCGAGGTGCAGGCGATGGACGGCGGGCGGCAGGACACCTCCTCGATCATCCGGAGATTGGGCCGGTGAAGGCCTTCCTGCTCGGAAGCGCGATCGGGCTCGCGCTGATCGTCCCCGCCGAAGCACGCAGGAAGGACCCACCCCCTCCCCCGGAAATACCGATCACGCCCGAAGGGCTGATCGACGATATCAACGGCTACACGATCAACGCCCAGGGTCAGCTCGAGCATTTCAGCGGGCTTTTGGTCGGCAAGGACGGCCGCGTCGCCAGATTGCTCCACGATGGCGACACGCGTCCCGAACGCCCGGAATATCGTCTCGATGGCCAACATCGCACGCTGCTGCCGGG